>Ga0335075_10004437_pt1 | contig 21952 bp, 18 predicted proteins | sample Lox_Sample_24_FD_206723 | JGI IMG/M metagenome (GOLD analysis project Ga0335075, IMG submission 206723) | Soil microbial communities from Loxahatchee National Wildlife Refuge, Florida, United States - Lox_Sample_2.4 | ecosystem: Environmental > Terrestrial > Soil > Wetlands | place: USA...
TCTGGTTGCTGATCCTCGGCGCGGTCTTCGTGCTCCTGGTGACGCTGTTTCGGGAGGGAGTGGTCGGAGCCCTGCGGAAGATACCGGGTGTGCGCCGACGGAGGCCCGCACCGCTGCCGGCCGCGAGCCAGATGCAACCCGCTCCGGGCGGATTCACCGGCCAATTCGTGCTCACCGCGCCGGCGCCTCCGCCCGCTGCCCTCGCGCTCGAGACGAGGCGATTGACCAAGCGCTTCGGCGGCCTGGTTGCGGTTAATGAGGTTTCGCTTGCGATTCCAACGGGCGCGCTGCATGCGGTGATCGGGCCGAACGGCGCAGGCAAGACGACGCTCTTCAAAATGCTTGCGGCCGAGCTCGCCCCAACCGCCGGCCAGGTGCTGCTGCACGGACGGGACATCACCGGCATCGACGTGACCCGAGCCTGCCAGGCTGGCATCAGCAAGAGCTACCAGATCAATCAACTGTTTCCGAAACTGACAGTGCGTCAGAATCTGCGCATTGCGGCGCTGGCGCGCAGCCGCGGCGCATTTTGCCTCGACCTGTTGCGCGACGCCGCGAGCCTCGGCGCGGTCGAGGAGCAGGTCGAGCAGATCATGCGGGGGATCGGGCTCGACCACCGGGCCGAGATGCCGGTCGGCGCGCTCGCCTATGGCGAGAAGCGCCGCGTCGAGATCGGGCTGGCACTTACTTCCGGACCAAGCGTCCTGTTGCTCGATGAACCGCTCGCCGGCATGAGTCCGGAGGAGCGGGCCGAGACCAAGGCGCTGATCCGGTCCATGCGAGCGGGCCGGACGCTCGTCATCGTCGAGCATGACATGGATGCGGTGTTCGAACTCGCCGACCGGATCACGGTGCTCGCGAACGGGCACCTGCTCGAGGAAGGAACGGCGGCCGAGATCCAGGGCAGCGCGGAAGTACAAGCTGCCTATCTGGGCGGGGTTCCGGTGCATGAGCTTGCTTGAAGTCGAGCGGATCAACAGCTTTTACGGCGACAGTCATATCCTGTTCGACGTCTCGCTTGAGGTCGCGGAACACGAGGTGGTGGCGTTGCTCGGTCGCAACGGCGCAGGCAAAACCACGACCTTGAAGACGCTGATGGGCGTGGTGGCTCCGGATTCCGGCGAAATCCGTCTTGCCGGTCGGCCAATCGCGCGGCGTCCCCCACACGAGATCGCGCGGCTCGGCATACAGCTCGTGCCCGAGGAGCGCCGCATCTTCGGCACGCTGACCGTCGAGGAAAACTTGGCGCTCGCGGCACTTTCCGCCGATCAACGGCTGCCGCTCGGCGAGATTTATGGGCTATTCCCGCGCCTGGCGGACCGGCGCCGGTCGAGCGGGCGGCAGCTCTCAGGCGGCGAGCAGCAGATGCTGGCGATCGCGCGTGCGCTCATCCGCGACGCACGGTTGATATTGCTCGACGAGCCTTTCGAGGGGCTCGCACCGATCATCGTCCAGGATCTGCTGCGCGTTACCGAACAACTTGCCCGTGCCGGACGCACCATCATCATCGTCGAGCAGAACGTCGCTGCCGCGCTCTCGGTCGCGCATCGTGTCTATGTGCTGAACAAGGGCAACGTCGCCTGGCAAGGCTCGACGGAAATGCTGCGCGGATCGCCCGAGGTGATGAAGACCTATCTCGGCGTATAGCCGCTATTGGCCCGACTCTAGAGCGGATCGCGCTTGACTGGAATCGCGGAGCGATCCAGGAGCGCGTGAATCCGCTCGGTCAGACCAAGGAGAGCGTGTTCAGTCAACCTGAACACGCTCTAACAGTTGCTCCCCACGATCTCGCATCAGCTGTCGCCGGGTCAGCCCGGGTGAAGCGTCTGAAGCTGGTCCCCCGCCGCATCGACGTGCCTGGAAGGCGCCGCCAGGGGCGGCGGCCCTGGTATGAATGGGCGCGCGGGGATCGTCCATTGCAGCCGGCCCGGAGTGTTGCAATGCGGACAAACCGGCTGCCACGAAGCGGCCGTACCCGCGCAGGCGCTGCACCGCCAGATCGGGTCGGCATCGGCGAGGGCGGCTGCGCGCAGGGCTTCACGCTCCGCGGCGCTTTCCTTGCCCTCCGCTTCGGCGCGGGAAATTTCAGCGATCAGGAGCCAGAATCGCCGCCAGCCGATGCCCTCGGCACGCAACGCCTCGGCGTGTCGCCGCGCCTCGCCGATCAGCCCGGCGGCGAGCGCCGTCTCGGCGAGCAGAAAACGCGATTCGGGATGGGTCGGATTGAGTGCGGCCAGGCGCTGCGCCGCGCCGGCCCGGGCCAGCGGTTCGGTGACAGGCTCGAGCGCGAAGCGCGCGAGATCCGGGTGCGGGCATCGCGTCCAGGCGGTGTCGATCACAGACGCTGCGCGCCGTTCGCGCCCCGCGGCGCGCAGCCGCCGCGCCAGAGCAAGCGCCGCCGCCGGCAGGGCGGGATCGGCCGCAACCGCCTCGCGCGCGAATTGCAGCGCAGCCTTTGGATCGGCCGCGGCCTCCGCGGCGGCAGCGGCAAGCGCGGCGCGTGCCGGCTCATCGGCAAGCGCAAGGGCGGCGCGCCAATCACCGGTCTCGATCGCGATCCGCCGCCGCTCCCTTCTGAGCCACGACCCGCCCGGATGCGAAGCCTCCGCTCGTCGTGCCAGCGCCGCTGCCTCTCCCCAATCGCCGCGCAGGATCGCCTCGCGCAGCAGGCCGCGCAGCCCGAGAAAGGCTGCGTCCTTTTGCTCCGCCAGCAGCCGGAACGTTGCCTCCGCCTCGTCGCTCCGCTCAGCGAGCCTGGCAGCTTCGGCAGCAAGCAGCAGGGTTTGTGGCGTGTCGCCGAGCAGACGGCGCGCTGCGGCGGCCTCCCGCTCGGCCGATCGGCTTTCTCCGGCCGCGAGCGCCACAAGCGTGCGCGTGATCGCTCTGTTCCCGGTTCGCAGGTTGCGCCCGGACCGCCAGAGCCGGAAGCGGCGCGGCAGGCGAAATACGAGTCCGAGCAGCCGGAGCACGACATAGGCCGCCAGCAGGAGCAGGATCAGCCCGAGCGCTGCAATGGGCGTCGATGTCGCAAAAGCAGTGGCGCCGATCTCGACCGAGACGTGCCCGGGCAGGCCGGCCAGCCCCAGCGCGATCGCCAGCGCCAGCACGCTTGCGATGAGCACGAAAAAGACGACGCGCATCAGTCGGACCCGGCGAAGCTCGCCATTGCGGTCTCCGCAGCCAGCAGCGCCTTGGCATGATTCTCCCAACCCGCCATCGCCGGTGCGAGCGGCGAGGGCAGGGCGGCAAGCGCGGCGACGGCCCCGGCAAGATCTCCAGCGTCGAGCGCGGCGCGCCCTCTATCGAGCGTCGGTGTCACTGGATTGCCGATGATAACCCGGTTTCCCTCGCGCAAAGTGAAGAGATCGCCGAGTCGAAGCAGGACGCGTTGCAGGAAAGGCTTGCCCGCGCCCGACGGACGGGCGGCCTCGGCTTCGGCTCGCGCAGCTTGTGGAAAGGAGAGCCTGAGGCTGACGAGAGTCGGCGGCGCGGTTGTCGCAAAGCGGGCGAGTGCCGGAGGGGCGCCCTGCAGAGGACCGAGCGGGCGGCCTTGCTCGAGGGCCACACTCGCGGCGGCGACGCGGGCCATATGCTCGACTTTGTCGAAACGCAGGGCGAGTCCGGCGAGGGACTTGTCGAGGCTGTCGATCCGATCCGAGAGGGGCGTGATGGCGGCACCGACTTCTGCCGGGCTCGGTGGCGCCGGCGCGGGCGGCGGGCGATGCTCGAGCGCGCTCAATCTCGCCTCGATCGGCCCGAGATCGGGCGCGGGCGGCAGGGAAGCGACGCGCTTGTCCATAGCGGCCATTTTCCCTGCGATCTGATCGACCCGCTGGTTCAGGCTCGCCAGGGCCGCCGCGTTGCCCGTGGGCCGGGGGACGAGGGTGGTATGCAGCCAAGTGGCAATGATCGCCGCCGCGAGTACCACGAACCCGACCAGGCAGAGCCAGGGCAGGAAATCCGGCCGGCGCGCCGGTTGCAACTCCGGCTCCGGCGGTCCATCGCGGCGCGGAGCTTCGGGCGCCGGGGCGCCGGAGGCGACGTCTGGCGCGCTCTCCGGGGTCGTGCCTGTGGCCTCCGGCTCGCTCATTCGAGCATCGCGAGCAACGCCTCCTCGGTTGGGCGTAATGCGACACGGACGGCCCGGAAGGGCAAGGGGCGAAGCGTCGCTGCGGCGGCCGCTCCGATCGCGACTGCCTCGACCGCGCCGAGCGTTTGCGCAAGCCCGGCGGTCGTGACGAGCCGGACGAACGTTTCGGCCGTCGCGTTGGAGTAAAAGAGGGCAGCGCGGATTGTTCCGCCGGCAAGCGCGGTGCGCGCAGGCGCCGGCAGCCGGCTCACCGGGCGCACCGCATAGACGGTCCGGCGCCGCACCATGAAGCCGGCTGCACGCAGCACCGCCACAAGCTCTTCGCCCCGCCCGGCGCCGGCCGCGAGCAGCAGCGGCCCGGCCGCGGGGCTGCACGTGCGACCGACGAGCGCGGCGAGTGCGGCAGCATCGCCGGCCGCGCTCGTGACCGATGAAAAGCCGCGCGCACGCGCCTCTGCCGCGGTGGCGTCGCCCACCACATAGAGCGGAAGGCCCGAGTGGCGTTGCGCCAGCGCCGGCAGCGCGTTGGCGCTGGTGGCCAGTGCGGCCTGCAGGATGTCCGGGTCAGGCAGGCGCGGGTCGCGCTGCCTGATCCGCAGCAGGGGCGCGCAAACCGGAATGAAACCAAGCGAGGCCACTCGTGCCGCGCTGGCCGAGGCACCCGTCTCGGGCCGCGTAAGCAAGACGCCGGCCGGTTCAGACAAAGATGTCGGCAGGCGCGTCCGCGCGCAGGCTGAGGCCGAGCTCCGCGCCGATGCGGGCCGCCTCGCCGGCGGGGCCGGAGAGGCTGCGTCGAAGCAGGAATGACCCGTCTGGTCGGGCGACGAGGCCGGTAAGCCAAAGACGGCCACCGGGCAGCAGCCGGGCGTGCCCGCCGATCGGTGTGCGGCAGGAACCGTCAAGCGCGGCGAGCAGCGCACGCTCGGCCCTGGCAACGGCAGCGGCCTCTCGGTCCTCGATCGCGGCCAAAAGTTCGAGCAGCTCCTCGTCGTCTGCACGCACAGTTACGCCGATGATGCCCTGGCCGGCGGCGGGCACCATCGTCTCGGCATCGAGCGGCAGGACGTTGGGCCCGGCGATGTCGAGCCTGCGGAGGCCCGCGAGCGCCAGCACACCGGCGGAACATTGCCCGGACCGGATGCGGGCCAGCCTGCGGCCGACATTGCCGCGCAGCGGCACGACATTGAGATCGGGCCTGGTGTGCAGAAGCTGCGCCTGGCGCCGGACCGACGAGGTGCCGACCACGGCACCCGGGTCAAGCGCGGCAAAGGGATCCTCGGGCCGGGCTATGCCGGAGCCGGGCCCGAGGAAGAGTGCGTCCCGCGCGTCCTCGCGCTTCAGCGTGCAGGCGAGCACGATGCCGGGCGGCAGCGCGGTTTCGAGATCTTTGAGGCTATGCACGGCGAAGTCGACCCGCCGGTCCGCTAGCGCCTCATGAATCTCCTTGGCAAAAAGCCCCTTGCCGCCGATCTCGGCGAGGCGGCGGTCCTGGACGCGGTCACCCGTGGTAATGATCGGTTGCTCGTCGAACACGTCGAGGCTCTGCAGCACCGGGCAGAAATGCCGAAGTACTGTAAGAAATGCGCGGGTTTGCACGAGCGCGAGCGGCGAGGCGCGGGTGCCGACGCGAAGCGGCAGGTCACGAAAATGCGGCCGGACCTGCCGCAAGGCTGGCTGGTCAGGGGGCTTCAGCGCCGTCATGGGCGTGTCCTAAAACCGCCGGCAAGGAAAGAAAAGGGATGATGGAACGCTTTGCTGGTCAGGGCGCGGTTCTCGGCATCGAAAGCTCGTGCGACGAGACGGCGGCGGCCCTGCTCGACGGTGCGGGCCGCGTACTCGCCGAAAGGCTGCTCAGCCAGCGCCGCGAACACGCACCCTATGGCGGCGTGGTGCCGGAGATTGCCGCGCGCGCCCATCTGGTCCACCTGCCCGAACTAGTCCGTGAGGTCATGGCCGAGGCAGGCCTCGGCTTTTCGGATCTCGCCGCGGTGGCGGCGACCGCCGGACCCGGTCTGATTGGCGGCCTGATCGTCGGCAGCAACCTCGCCAAGGGGATCGCGCTGGCCGCAGAGTGCCGCTTCATTGCTATCAATCATCTCGAGGCGCACGCGCTCACCCCGCGCCTGCCCGGGCTCGCGGAGGCCGCCGGGCGCGCTCCCGCCGAGTTTCCCTACCTTCTGCTGCTCGTCTCGGGCGGGCACAGCCAATGGGTTGCGGTGGAAGGGATCGGGCGCTACCGGCTGCTGGGCCGGACGATTGACGATGCGGCGGGTGAGGCGTTCGACAAGGTGGGCAAGCTGCTCGGGCTGCCGTGGCCCGGCGGGCCGGCGCTCGAGCGGCTGGCCACGGCCGGCGATGGTGCGCGTTTTCAGTTCCCACGCCCGCTCGCAAGCCGGCCCGGCTGCGATTTCAGTTTCAGCGGTCTCAAGACCGCCGTGGCGCGCGCTGTCGCCGGTTTCCCAGCGGGCGCGCTGCCGCACCGTGTGGCCGCCGACATTGCTGCCTCGTTCCAGCAGGCGGTGGCCGACGTGCTGGCGGATCGCGCACGCCACGCGATCGGGCTCTTTGCCGCCCGCCAGCCGGGTAACTCCGCCGGGGCGCGCCTGCTGGTTGCCGCGGGCGGGGTCGCGGCCAATGCAGCGGTGCGCGCGGCACTTGCGGCGACGGCGCAAGCGGAGGGCTTCGTGCTGTTCGCGCCGCCGCCCCGGCTTTGCACCGACAACGCCGTGATGGTCGCCTGGGCCGGGCTGGAGCGGCTTCGGCTCGGCCTCGATGCGCCGCTCGGCACGGCTCTTGGGGCACCGGCGCGGCCACGCTGGCCGCTCGAGGAACTGTGCAAGTGAACTACCGCCACGCCTTTCACGCCGGCGGCTTCGGGGATTGCCTGAAGCAGGCGCTGGTGATGGCACTGATCGGGCGCCTCCACCGCAAGGAGCGGCCGATCGCGGTGCTCGACACGCACGCCGGCGCCGGCGCCTACGACCTCGGCGGGCCGGAAGCGGAGCGCACCGGTGAATGGCGGGAGGGAATCGCCAGGCTGTTCGCTGATCCGCCGGTTGCGCTCGCTGCCTATGTCGCACTCGTTCAGGCGTCCCTCGCGGCAAGTGAAGGGCGCTTCCCAGGTTCGCCCTCGCTGATCCGGCGCCTGCTTCGCCCCCAGGACCGGCTGATTTGCTGCGAGCTTCACCCGGAGGAGCATGCCGCGCTGAAACGCTGCTTTGCTGACGACCGGCAGGTGGCGGTACATCGCCGCAACGGATGGGAAGCGTTGCATGGCTTGCTGCCGCCGGAGCCCCGGCGCGGTCTCGTCTTGATCGATCCACCGTACGAAGAGCCCGGCGAGACTGCGCGGCTCGCCGAGGGACTTGCCGCTGCCAACCTCCGCTTCCCGACCGGCGTGCTCGCCGCCTGGTATCCGATCAAGCACCGCGCGCCGGTGCGCGCCCTGCACGAGGCGCTGGCGGCGGGCGGGCTTCGCGATGTGGTCGCGACCGAGCTCTATCTCCGCGAGCCGACCGATCCTCTGCGGCTGAACGGCGCTGGAATGGTGGTGGTACAACCGCCCTTCGAGTTCCTCGCCGCGGCGCGGCCGATCCTCGAGGCGCTCGCCGGGCGGCTTGGCCGCGGCGAGGCGGGGGGCGGCGTGGCCTTGTTGCGGATCGCGGGTGAGTAGGCTTGGCATCGTGGGCGCGGGCGCATGGGGGACCGCGCTCGCCATCCTCGGCGTGCGCGCCGGCCACTCGGTTTCTCTCTGGGTGCGCGATCCGGCGCGCCGCAGGGCGATCCGGGCCAGCCGGCAGAACCCGCGCCTCCCCGGCATCGCACTCGCCGCCACAATCGAGCTTGCCGAGAATCCATCCATTTCCAAGGCGGAGGTGCTGGTGCTTGCCGTGCCCGTGCAGCAATTTCGCTCGGTTGCGCAGGCAATTGCTCCGGCTGGCCGCCCGCTCGTGGTTGCTGCCAAAGGAATGGAGGCCTCGAGCGGGCTCTTGCCGCACGAGATTCTCGGCGCACTCCATCCGGACGCACCGTTTGCCGTGCTCACCGGCCCGACCTTCGCCGTCGAGATCGCGGCGGGGTCGCCGGCAGCGACGGCGCTTGCGGCTTCGGACAGCGCGCTGCGCGGGCGGCTTTCAACCCTGCTCGCCGCGCCCGGCTTTCGGATTTACGGCAATGCGGATCCGCTCGGGGCCGCAATCGGCGGAGCGGCCAAGAACGTGATCGCGATTGCTGCCGGGGCGGTGATCGGCGCGGGTCTCGGGGAGAATGCGCGCGCCGCGGTGGTGACGCGCGGGCTTGCCGAGCTCGGCCGGCTGGTGGTGGTTCTCGGGGGCCGGCTCGAGACGAGCTTCGGGCTCTCCGGGCTCGGCGATCTGGTGCTGACCTGCACCGGCCGGGCGAGCCGGAATTTTCGTTTCGGGCTTGCACTCGGACGCGGCGAGGCGCCGCAGGCGATTCTGGCTGGGCTGGAAGGTGTGGCCGAGGGCGTGGCCACCGCGCCCGCGCTTGCGGCACGGGCCCGCGCCGCAGGATGCGAGGTCCCGATCGTGGGGCTGGTCGCGCGTCTTATCGATTCCGAAACGACTCTGCCTGCCGCGATAGACGAGCTTCTCTCCCGCCCGCCGAAGGACGAATAGACGTGGTCATTCGCCGAGATGTACTTCGGTCGTATTGGCGCCGCACACCAGAATCCCGATTCTCTCGCCGGCGCTCGGGCGGTACCGCCCGGAGAGCAGCGCGGCAAAGGCGGCGGCGCCGCCCGGTTCGGTCGCGACCCGCAGCACCTCCCAAAGTGCCGCCTGCGCGCGGCGTATCTCCTCATCGGTCACCAAAACCACCTCGGGATCCACGAACGCCCGGGCGATCGGGAACATGAGCCTTCCCACCTGGCGTGGCGCGAGGCTGTCGACCGCGATCCCGCCGGCCGGCGCATCCACCGGCCGGCCCGCCGCGAACGCCTCCGCGAGCGTCGGGGCGCCATCCGATTCCACGGCAACGACACGGGTTTTCCCTCGGTACCAGGCGGCGATGCCGCCGATCAGTCCGCCGCCTCCGACGGCCACGAGCAGCGTCGTGATCGCGGGGGCGTCTTCTTCGAGCTCGATCCCGACGCTGCCCTGACCGAGCAGCGTTTCGACCTGGTCGTACGCATGGACGGCGAGCGCGCCGGTTTCGGCGATGCGCCGCTCGCTCGCGGCGAGCGCATCGGCGTAGCGCTCGCCTCCGACGACGAGTTCGGCGCCGTAGGCGCGGATGCGCGCGAGCTTCGCCGGCGAGGCGACCGAGGGAACGAAAATCGCAGCCGGCCGGGCAAGTCGCGCTGCGGCGAAGGCGACTGCCGCACCGTGATTGCCGCCCGAGGCAGCGACCACACCGGCGTTTGGAACCGGTCGAGAAAGCAGATTGGCGAAGGCGCCGCGCGCCTTGAATGAACCCGTGTGCTGGAGATGTTCGAGCTTGAAGAGAAGCGGCGCTCCAGCGAGACCAAAATCTGATGCTGCCGCTTCAAGCACCGGCGTGCGGCGGACGTAGGGGCGGATCAGCCGTTCGGTGTCGGCGATTTGCGCGCGATCGATCCCGGGTTCCATCGACATGACTGCTCCTTCTGCCCACGGCGCCAAGCCACTCGCCTCGGCGTCCTCCGTGCAATATGGAGCGCCAATCACACGGTGAAATACTTGGCGCGCGCGTTGAGGATGACCAGCGCACTCGTAGATTGTTCAGGTTCAAGTTGGAATTCATCGGAGAGCGAAACGTCTATGCGTTCGGCCTGGAGCAGGCGAAGCAGCGCGGCCTGGTCTTCGAGCCTCGGGCAGGCGGGATACCCGAACGAATAGCGGCTGCCGCGATAGCCTTGCTGCAGGAGCTTGTCGATGTCACGGTCATCCTCGGCGGCAAAGCCAAGCTCGGCGCGGATCCGCTTATGCACATATTCGGCCATTGCCTCCGCCATCTCGACCGAGAGGCCGTGCAGATAGAGATAGTCCTGGTAGCGATTCTCCTCGAACCAGGCGCGGGCGACCTCCGAGGCATGGGCGCCCATGCTGACGATCTGCAGGCCGATCACGCTGCGCTCTGCATCTTCGACGTCGCGGACAAAGTCGGCGATGCAGTCTCCGTCCTCGCGCGGCTGGCGGGGCAGGGTGAAACGGCAGAGTTCGGTCGTGCCGTCGGGCTCGAACAGGATAAGATCATTGCCCTGACCGGCGGCGTACCAGTAGCCGTAGACCGCGCGCGGCGCGAGGATTGCTTCGCGCTCGCAGAGTGCGAGCATGCGCCTGAGGACCGGGCGCAGTTCCTGCCTTGCCCAGCCAAGGAAATTTTCGAGCGAACGGCCCTGTTTGCGGAATCCCCACTGGAACTGATAGAGGCTGCGTTCGTTGAGAAAAGGCACGATCGCCCGCGGATCCGCCTCGATCGTGCGCGGACCCCAGAACGGCGGGACAGCGATCGCGTCCGCGGGTGTGAGCTGGTGCCTGCGCTCCTGGGCGCGGCCGAGATCGACCGGACGGAAGGCGCGGGGATCGGCCTCGCCGAGCTTGCGTGACGGATTGCGCCGCCGGAAGCTGCGGCGCGCCGCCACGGCGGCCAGATAATCGTCGAAGGCGTTGCCGGTCACCTTCTCCATCAGTGAGAGCCCGTCGAAGGCATCACGTGCATAGGCCACCCGTCCGCACGCATAAGAGGCGACGCACTCCTCCTCGACATAGCCGCGCGTCAGGGCCGCGCCACCGAGCAGAACCGGAATCTCCAGCCCCTGGCGGGACATCTCCTCGAGATTCTCGCGCATGACAACGGTGGATTTGACGAGCAGGCCGGACATGCCGATCGCGTGTGCACGGTGCTGGGCGGCGGCGGTCAGCATCGCCGTCAGAGGAACCTTGATGCCGAGATTGACGACCCGGTAGCCGTTATTGGTGAGGATGATGTCGACAAGGTTCTTGCCGATGTCGTGCACGTCGCCCTTGACGGTCGCCAGCACGATCGTGCCTTTCTCCTGACCCTCCACGTGCTCCATGAACGGCTCGAGGTAGGCGACCGCGGCCTTCATGGTCTCCGCACTCTGCAGCACGAACGGAAGCTGCATGCGGCCGGCGCCGAACAGGTCGCCCACCACCTTCATTCCGTCGAGCAAGATGGTGTTGATGATATCGAGCGCAGAATGCTCCCGGAGCGCGATATCGAGATCTTCCGCGAGCCCCTTGCGGTCGCCGGCCACGATCCGCTCCTTGAGCCGTTCCTCGACGGTGGCGGCGCGCTTGGGCGCGCCCAACGCTTCCGCCTTGCGTTCGGCAAACAGCTCGAGCAGGCGCGCGAGCGGGTCGTAGCCCTCGCGGCGGCGGTCGAAAATGAGGTCCTCGGCCGCTTCGGCCTCCTCGCGGGGAATCTCGTGCAGCGGGCGCAGCCGGCTCACGTGCACGATCGCCGCCGTCATTCCGGCGCGCAGGCAATGGTCGAGGAAGACCGAATTGAGGACCGCACGGGCAGAGGGATTGAGGCCGAAGCTGATGTTGGAAAGGCCAAGCACGATCTGCGCTTCGGGCAGCGCCTCGCGGATGGCGCGGATGCCCTCGAGGGTCCAGAGTCCGAGTTTGCGGTCCTCTTCGTTCCCGGTGGCGATCGTGAAGGTGAGCGGGTCGATCAGCAGGTCGGACGGTGGCAGGCCGTGCCGTGTGCAGGCGAATTCGCACAGCCGGCGGGCCACTGCAAGCTTTCGCTCGGGCGTCTTCGCCATGCCATTCTCGTCGATCGTGAGCGCGATCATGGCGGCGCCGAAACGGCGCGCAAGGGCAAGCCGGCGCGCGGCATGCTCTTCGCCGTCTTCGAAATTGATCGAGTTGATGATCGGCTTGCCGCCGGTGAGCTTGAGGGCGTTCTCGATCACCGGCGTCTCGGTCGAATCGATCACCAGCGGCGCGTTCACCGCGGCGGTAAAGCGACCGACAACCGCCTGCATCTCCGCCATCTCGTCACGGCCGACGAAGGCGGTGCAGATGTCGAGTGCGTTCGATCCTTCCGCCAGTTGCTCGCGACCCATGACGAGCGCGCCGTCCCAATCGTGCTTTTCCTGGAGCGCGCGGAAGCGGCGCGAGCCGTTGGCGTTACAGCGTTCTCCTATGGAAAAAAAACTGTTTTCTTGTCGCAACGGGACCTGGCTGTAGAGGCTGGAGACCGCCGGTACCCAGCTTGCCTGGCGCGGCACCGGTGCCGGCCGCGGCTCGCCTCGCCGCCGCAGCATTGCATCGATCGCCGCGATGTGCGCAGGCGTCGTGCCGCAGCAGCCACCGATCAGGTTCACGCCGTCCTCGGCGACGAACCGTTCGAGCCAGCTTGCGAGATCGGTCGGCTGCAGCGGGTAGTGAGGCTTGCCGTCCACGAGCTCCGGCAGGCCGGCGTTCGGTTGCACCGAGAGTAGGCGTGGCCAGTTGCGCGAGAGCCAGCGGATATGGTCGGCCATTTCCTGCGGCCCGGTCGCGCAGTTCAGCCCGATCAGGGGCACGTCGAGCGCGTGGATGATGGTCGCCGCGGCAGCGATGTCAGGACCGACCAGAAGGCTTCCCGTCGTTTCGACAGTGACCTGCACGAAGATCGGCGTATCGGTTCCAAGCGTGCTGCGCGCGCGTTTGGCGCCATTGACCGCGGCCTTGATCTGCAGCGGGTCCTGGCAGGTCTCGATCAGGATCGCGTCGACCCCGCCTTCGATCAGGCCCCGGCACTGCAGCGCGAGAGCTTCCTCGAGCGGGTCGTAGGCGATGTGGCCGAGACCTGGCAGCTTGGTGCCGGGACCGACGCTGCCGATCACGTAGCGCGGCCGATCGTCGGCGAACTCGGCGGCGGCTTCACGAGCGAGCTCGGCGCCGATACGGTTGATCTCGAACGCGCGCGGAGCGAGCTCGAACTCGGCGAGCGTGACCGGCGAAGCTCCGAACGTGTTCGTTTCGACGGCGTCGGCGCCGGCCTCAAAGTAGCTGCGATGAATCTCGCGCACCAGATCCGGCCGCGAGAGGTTGAGCACGTCGGTGCAATTCTCCTTGCCCCAGAAATCGCGCTCGATATCGAGCGTGAGTGCCTGGACGCGGCTGCCCATGGCGCCGTCGCAGAGCAGGACGCGAGTAGCCAGGAGTTCGAGCAGGGGAGGGCGCGGCATCAGCAACTCCGGTCAGGCGGCGGGTTCGCGTACGGCCGGCCACAGACGCACTTGCATCGGGCCGGGCACGGTGACGGCAGGTCCGGGATAGAGCCCGACCGCGTGCAGCCAGCGGCCCATTTCCGCATCGGCGAAGCCGGGCCAGCGATGGGCCAGCCGGGCGGTCGTTTTCTGCCGGCGGTGGCGGGCGAGGTCGACAATGACGAGGCGGCCTTCGGGACGGAGCACGCGGGCGGCCTCTGCCAGCACCTCGGTCGGATCCTCGGCGTAGTGCAGCACCATCTGGAGGATGGCGAGATCGAATTCCTCGTCGGCAAGCGGCAGGCGATACATGTCGGCGCGCTTCACGACGCAGTGCGTCAGGCCGGTGCGCGCCAGGCGGGTGCGGGCCAGGGCAAGCATGGCAGGACTGGCATCGATCCCGAGGCCTTCCGTGATGCGCGGCGCCAGTAGTGTGAGCGCCCCCCCGGTGCCGGTGCCGATATCGATCACACGGCCAAGGTCGCCCTCCGGAAGGAGGCCGAGCAGAGCCTCTCCGACCTTCGCCGCCGGCAGCGCGAGCGCCCGCATCTCGTCCCAGTCCGCACCCTGCCGGGCAAAGCTTTCCGAGGCGATGCGCGCACGCTCGGCCAGCACCCGCGCAACCTGGCGGCGGTCCGCCGCGAGCACGGGATCGTCCTCGGGGAGGCGGGCCAGGATGGCACGGGCAAGCGTTCCGCGCGTGCCGGCGGGCAACGTGAACCATGCGTGCGCGCCCTCGCGCGAGCGGTCGAGCAGGCCGGCTTCGCAGAGCAGTCGGAGATGGCGAGAGAGACGGGGCTGGGACTGGCCGAGGATGGAAGTGAATTCGCTCACACAGAAAGGTCCGCGCGCGGCCAGCGCCAGCAGGCGGAGCCTGGTCGGGTCCGCGGCGGCGCGCAGGCTGGCGAGCAGCTCCTCCATGTCTTTCCCATCACATAAAGATATCCTTATGTCAATCTAAGAGATCGGCGGCCGCACCGCCGCGAGCTCGCTCGGCGGCTCACTTTCCTCCGCGGTCGGCCAGGAAAGCCGGTTCCGGTGCCGGACCGGGCGCGGGCGGATAGCGGCGCAGCAGAAAGATCATCACCCCCATCGCCGGGAAAGCCGCGAAGGTCGTGAGCGAGTAGAAAAGCTTCCATCCGGCTGCGGCGGCCAGAAATCCGGAGAGCCCGCCCACGGTACGCAATGCCAGGGCGGCAACCGATGAGAGCAGGGCGTATTGCGTCGCCGTGTGGGCGCGCGAGCAGAGGCCCGAGAGATAGGTGATGAATGCGGCATCGGCGAGGCCCTCCGTGAAGGCCTCGACGCCCGAGGTTGCAAGCAGGACGCGGTGGTCGCCTGCGGAGTACGCAAGCAGCACGTACATCGCCAGACAAAGCGTTTGCACCCATCCGGTGAAGAGAAGGGCTCGGCCGACGCCGAGGCGAGCCACCAGCCAGCCGCCGAGTGCCGCGCCGGCAAGCACCGCGGCCAGCGAAACAGGTCCGGAGGCGAGCGCCACCGCGGCGCGGTCGAAACCGAGCGAGCGATAAAACGGCGGCAGCATGACCCCGGCCATGGCTTCGCCCAGCCGGAACAGCACGACGAAGGCGAGAATTGGCACGGCGCCCGGTCGTTCAAGGAACTCCTGAAGCGGGGCGATGAGAGCCTCGCTCAGGCGCTGACCGAGGCTCTGGCGGCCGTGAGCGCGGGATGCGGGCGGCGGTGGTTCGCGTGCGGCCAGGGTCACCGGAATTCCAACCGCTCCGAGGGCCGCCATCAACAGAAGGGACAAATGCCACCCCAGCGGTGTCGCAAGCGCAATTGCGCCGGCACCCGATATCAGCAGGGCCGCCCGGTACCCCCAGACGTACGCGGCCATGGCCGCGCCCTGCAGGCGAAGGGGAAAGGTTTCAATGCGCCACGCATCGATGACGATGTCCTGGCTGGCAGACAGAAAGGCAACGAGCGCGGCGGCGCCTGCCGCGGCCGCCGGCGCGACGGCAGGGCGGGAGAGCGCCAGCAGCACCACGGACAATGCGAGAGCAGGCTGAATGGCAAGCAGCCAACCGCGCCGGCGGCCGAAGGTGGCGAGAAAACCCGGCGGTGCGGCGTGGTCGAGGAGGGGTGCCCAAAGGAACTTGAGCGAATAGGCAAGGCCGATCTCGGCGGTCAGCCCGATCGCGCCGAGCGAGACATGGCCTTCGGCAAACCATTGGCGGAGCGTGAAGCCGGAGAGCGGGAGCGGTAGGCCGGAGGCGAAGCCAAACCCTCCCATCAGCCAAAGCGCAGGGTTGGCGAGCGCGCGCGCCAACGTCGGCATATCCTGTTCGGTCTCACGCGGCGCCATGGATCTTCTCAGCGATCATGAGTGCTGGAAGGCGCCGATTCGGACAACACTCTCCTCGGCGCGCCGGCAGGCAACGAAATGCCTGGGCGAAATCTCGCGGAGCGGCGGAACGCCTCCGGCACAGGCAGATTCCGCGTACCGGCAGCGGGTGCGGAAGACGCATCCCGAGGGCGGTCGAAGCGGACTCGGCACTTCGCCTTCAAGCGGCACGCGGCCGTCGGCAAGGCCGGACTCGGGCTCGGGAATCGCGGCCATCAGCGCCTGCGTGTAGGGATGGCGGGGTGCGGAGAAAATCTCGCGCGCCGCCGCGATTTCCATGACCCGCCCGAGATAGAGCACGATCACGCGATCGGCCGCGTAGCCGACCGTGGCGAGATCGTGCGCAATCAGGATCATCGCGAGATGGCGACGTCGCTGCAGCGTGATGAGAAGATTTGTGACCTGCGCGGCGATCGAGACATCGAGCGCCGAGACCGGCTCGTCGGCGATCAGCAGGACGGGATCGCAGGCGAGCGCGCGGGCGATGCCGACACGCTGACGCTGGCCGCCCGACAACTGGTGCGGCAGGCGCGAGGCCAGCGTCGGGGAGAGCCCGACCTCGTCCATCAGCGCGGCGACCCGCGTCCGTTCCGCCGCACGCGTCCTTGCCAAGCCATGGATGACGAGCGGTTCGGCAATAATTTGCTCGACCCGCATCCTGGGATCGAGCGAACCGAAAGGATCCTGGAAGATCGGCTGTGCCGCGCGCCGGAATTTTTCCAACGCCTCCCGGGAAAGGCGTGAAATATCTTCCGAGCGGAACAGGATCCGTCCCGCGCTCGGTTCGGTGAGGCCAAGCGCGCATTGGCCAATGGTGGTCTTGCCGGATCCCGATTCGCCGACCAGCCCCAGGATTTCTCCGGGATCGAGGTCGAAGCTCACGCCGCTCACTGCCTCGAGCCAGGCCGAGCGGCGGAATGTGCCGCGGCGAACCGGAAACCGCACGACAAGGTCTTCCACCGCGAGCAGTTTCCGACTCACGCCGCCAGTTCCGCGGCACGAAAGCAGCGCGCGCTGCGATTGCCGCCAAAGGCGGACATGGGCGGGGGTGCGGCGTCGCAAAGTCCGGGGCGGAATGCCGGGCAGCGGGGCGAGAAGGCGCAACCGGGCGGAAGATGCGCCGGATCTGGGATCGCACCGGCAATCGCCGGCAGCGTCATTTCATTTTTGTTCATGCCAAGCCGCGGCACGGATTGCAGCAGCGCCCGCGTGTAAGGATGGAGCGACTGCGCGATCACCGCGGCCGCCGGACCTTCTTCCACGACCCGCCCGGCGTAAAGCACGAGGATCCGGTCGGCAACTTCCCGGGCGACTCCGAGATGGTGCGTAATGAACAGCAGCGCCATGCCGCGCTCGCCGCGCAGGCGCTTGAGAAGATCGAGAATCTGCGCCTGGATCGTGACATCGAGCGCGGTTGTCGGTTCATCGGCAATCAAGAGCGAGGGGTTGCACACCAGCGCGATCGCGATCATGACCCGCTGGCGGAGCCCGCCCGAAAGCTCGTGCGGAAAAGCGTCCATCCGTCGTTGGGGCTCGGGCACGCCAAGATGCGCGAGCAGCGCCGTGGCTCGCGCGCGGGCGGCCCGGCGCGGCAGCGTTTCATGGAAACGCAGGGCCTCGATGATCTGATTGCCGATCCGATGCACCGGGTTGAGGCTCGTCATCGGCTCCTGGAAGATCGTGCCGATTTCCCGCCCGCGCAGACGTTGCAGGTGAGCTTCGTCCGCCGCCGTCAGCTCAGGGCACGTGCCGTCGCCGGCGGCGAAGCGGATGCTGCCGGCCGTGATCCGCGCTGTCGGCGGCAGAAGCCGCATCACGGCCAGCCCAAGCGAGGACTTGCCCGAGCCCGACTCGCCCAATATGACGAGGCTTTCCCCGCGTGCCAGGCTGAGCGAGACTTGATCGAGCGCCGGCATGGCGCCGTAGGCGAGGGAAAGATCCGCGACGGAAAGCAGCGGCAGGCTCATCGGGCTCGCGGATCGAACTCATGCCGGAGCGCATCGCCGAGCAGGTTGAAGCCGAGCACGACGAGAAAGATGGCAAGTCCGGGAAACGTCGCGATCCACCAGGCCGTCAGGAAATAGTTCTGCCCGTCGGCCAGAAGCGCGCCCCAATCCGGCGAGGGCGGCTGGGCGCCGAGCCCAAGGAAGGAAAGGCCGGCGGTCTCGACAACGACCGCGCCTGCCTGCAGCGTGGCCATGACAATCACCGGCGAAAGGCTGTTGGGCGCCACGTGACGCAGCACGATGCGGCGCGTGGAAGCGCCGAGCGCCCGCGCCGCGCGCACGAAATCCGACTGCCGAACCCCGAGCACCTGGCCGCGGACCAGTCTCGCGTATTGCGGCGTATAGACCACGCCGATCGCGATCATCGAGTGCAGCAGGCTCGGGCCGAGGGCGGCAACGATGATCAATGCCAAAAGAAGGTAAGGAAACGCGAGCAGCACGTCGACGACGCGCATGATGACGGCGTCGGCCGCGCCGCCGAGGTATCCGCCCGCGAGGCCCATGGCGGTGCCGACGGCCAGCGCCATGCCGTCACCCACGATGATCGCGAGCAGCGCGTAGCGCGCGCCGTAGAACACGCGACTCGCGACGTCTCGCCCGTACTGGTCGGTGCCGAGCGGATGCGCAAGCGTTGGCGGAGCAAGCGCGCTCATCAAATTCTGCTCGTAGGGGTTGTAAGGAGCGATCAGCGGGGCAAAAGCGCAGAGAAAAAGGAACAGCAGCACGATGCCAAGCCCGATCCGGGCAGCAGGCTGGCCAAGCGCAGCACTGAACGCCGCCGGCGGCCGAGCGAGGACAGCGGTTTCGCTCATGAGCGGCGAATGCGCGGGTCGAGCATGGCGTAGCAGAGATCGACGCCGAAATTGACCAGCACGAAAACGGCCGCCACGAACACGGCACCCGCCTGCACGACCGGGTAGTCGCGGGCAAGAATGGCATCGACCATGAGGCGCCCGAGGCCGGGCAGCGAGAAGATCGTCTCGGTCAGTACCGCGCCGGACAGCAGAAGCCCGAGCTGCAGGCCGATCACGGTGACAATCGGGATCAAGGCATTGCGCAGGATGTGGGCGCGGATCACGCGGCCTTCGGGCAGCCCCTTGGCGCGCGCCGTGCGCACGTAATCGAGATGCATGCTGGAGAGCATTTCGCCGCGCGTAATACGGGTAATCGACGCGAGCGGGATGGTTGCCAGCGTCGCCGCCGGCAACAGCAGATGGCGCACCGCCTGCCAGACCAGGGCGGGCTGGCCGGACCATGCCGCATCGACGATGCTGAGACCCGTCGGCCGCGCCATGCGCGCGCCAACCGGCATCATTCCCCCGACCGGGAGCCAGCCGAGCTTCTCCGAGAACAGCAGCAGCGCCATCAGGCCGAGCCAGAAGATCGGCATCGAAACCCCGAACAAGGTCGGGGTCGTGATGGCGGTATCGACCCAGGTGCCCTCTTTCAGCGCGGCGAGCACGCCGAGCGGAACGCCGATCGCGACGGCGAGCGCAAGAGCCGCGAGCGTGAGTTCGAGCGTCACCGGGAAGGCCGCGAGCACCTCGGCGAACGCGGGACGATTATCCCGGAGCGAGGTGCCGAAATTTCCCTGAAGCGCACCAATCAGGAAGCGCGAGTACTGCACGAGCACCGGCTGGTCGAGGCCGAGCTGGTGGCGAAGCCGGGCGAGCGAGGCCGCGGTCGCGCGATCGCCGAGCAGCAGCGTCGCCACGTCGCCGGGCAGGAGATGCATGGCGATGAAGACGACGACGCTTACGCCGAACAGGACCAGAAGGAGCTGTGCCAGGCGGCTGGCCAGATAATCGAGCACGCAGCACCCGGCTGATCAGGCGAGCGAGACCTTCTCCATGTCGAAGAACATCTGCGTCGGGTTCAATTGGTAGCCCTTGACGATCTTGCTCATGGCCCGCACCTGCAAGACGGAGTTAACGAAGATCCATGGGGCGGCGTCGAGAATGATCCGTTGCGCCTGCCGGTAGATCTTCACCCGGTCGGCATGGCTGTTGGTCTGCAGGCCCTTGATGAACAGCGCATCGAGCATGGGGTTGCGGTAGCGCACCGTGTTCGTGACCGGGATGTTGGCGCTGCCGAAGAGCGCATTGAGGAAGTTGTCCGGATCGCCGTTGTCACCGGTCCAGCCGACCAGGAACATGCCTTTGTACTTGCTCGAGCGGATGGTGCTGAGATAGGCGCCGAACTCTATTTTGCGCACGCTGGCCTTGACGCCGATCTTGTCGAGATAGCCTTGCACCGCAACCGCGAGATCGGGCCCGACCGGGTTGTAGCCGCGGCCCGAATTGTAGGCCAGCAGCTCAACCTCGAGACCCGGCTTGACCCCGGCTTCGGACAGCAGCAACTTCGCCTTGGTGGGATCGTACGGATAGCCCTTGAGGGAGGAATCGAAGCTCCACTCCGAGGCCGGCAATGGTGAGGTCATCGGCACGGCGAGTTCCTGATAGAGCGCCTTGTCGATGGCGTTCTTGTCCACCGCATAATTAAACGCTTGGCGCACGCGAACGTCGGTGAAGGGCGGCGTGTCGCAGGGCATGCCGACGCCGCTCACCGCAAGGCCGGGTTGTGTCAGGATCCTGAGATTATGGTCCGCGCGGATGGCCGGCAGCAGCTCGGTATTGGTATCGGCCCAGATCTGCATGTCACCGTTCTTGAGCGCGAGCAGGCCGGCGGAAGGATCCGGATATTCCTTGAAGACGAGGTGAGAGACCTTCGGCTTGCCTTGCCAGTAGCGCGGGTTGGCGTCCAGCACGACAGCGTCGCGCGGCCGCCATTCGCGGAAGATAAAGGGGCCGGTGCCGACGGGATGCTGGCGGAAATCCTTCCCGTACTTGGCCGCCGCCGCCGGGCTGACGACGCCGTTCCAGACCATCGCGAGGCTGGTCAGGAACGGCGCGTTCGGCGCCCTCAGCACGTAGACGACCGTCATGTCGTTCTTCGCCGTATAGGACGCCACGGAACCGTAGGTGAAGTCGATGTAGCCTTCGACAGGACCGGTATTGAAAATATAGATGGGACTCGACTTGTTGAGCAGCCGGTCCATTCCGGCGAGGAAAGTTTTCGCATTGAGCGGCGTGCCGTCGTGGAAGCTGACATTCGGGCGGAGGGTGAACGTGTAGGCGAGACCGTCGGGTGAGACGGCATAGGACTGGGCGAGACCGGGTACAGGATCCGTGGTGCCCGGCTTGTAGCGCATCAGGCTGTCGTAGATCGTTGCCATGATGAAACCGGAAGTGTTGTTGAGGACCGCTTCCGGATCGAACCCGGTCGGGTCGGCGGCAATCCCGACGACGAGTGTGTCGGGCGGGGCTGCGGCCTCGCCACGCGCGGCGAGGCCGATGCCGCTGAGTACCGCGCCCGAGCCCAAGACGACCGCACGACGGGAGAACGTCGGGTGCATGTTTGCCCCCTTTGGCTTGTCCCTGTTGCTGCGGCCCGAATTGTTTGGACAAGCTCCAAGGCCGCAACGGCAATTCTGGGTGGCGATTATAAGCCTGCGAATGCGCGGGGAAAGGGTTGAAACCGATCCGGATGGCGCAGTCTCAGACGACGCTCGGCGTCGGCGTGACCGGACCGCTCGCGGACTGCGCCCGCCGGCTCTGCCAGAGAGCAACGAAGTCGACCGGGGCCAGCATCACCGGCGGAAAGCCGCCGTCACGGGTGATGTCCGATACGATATTGCGTGCGAAAGGAAACAGCAGCCGTGGGCACTCGACCAACAGCACGGGCTCGATCGCGGTCTCCGGTAGATTTCCGAGCGTAAAGATACCGGCATAGGTGAGCTCGGCAATGAAGATGGGCTGCTTCGCCTGCGCCGTTTCCTGGCCGTTGCCGGCGGCGGGCAGGTTGGCCTCGGCGCGCACCAGCAGTGCGACCTCGAACACCGGCTGCCCTTCCTGAAGGCGTCGCGCCTGCACGTCCATCGTGATCGCAACCTGCGGCGGGGTGCGGAGCTGGGTGAAGATCTGCGGTCCCCCCGGGACCTCGAATGAAAGGTCCTTGATATATTGAACGTTGACGGTCAGTGGCAGCGTCGTCACCTGGGCGCCCGCAGTGGTGCTCTCCGACATTCTGTCTGTTTCCTTTCTCGGCTTGCCTCACGGCTGCCAGACGAGCTCGGTGGGCGGTGCCGCGGCAGGATCGCAATGCAGCCATTGGCCGTTCAGGATACTCTGTCCGGTGAGTGCCAGAATGAAGCCCCAGTGGCTCACAACAAGGCAACGACTGGCTTCGACGTCGGCCGCCATCTCGGCACGGAAGCGCGCCGCCCGGTCGATCACGTTCTGGTGCGGCTCCGCTGCCTC
>Ga0335075_10004438_pt1 | contig 21942 bp, 29 predicted proteins | sample Lox_Sample_24_FD_206723 | JGI IMG/M metagenome (GOLD analysis project Ga0335075, IMG submission 206723) | Soil microbial communities from Loxahatchee National Wildlife Refuge, Florida, United States - Lox_Sample_2.4 | ecosystem: Environmental > Terrestrial > Soil > Wetlands | place: USA...
CTGATAACAGCACAATCCTCTGACATGACACACCGATATTTTGACTACATTCTCAGGCCAAATAGACCGCTATCCCGCATGTCAATGCCACAAACCGACCTCAGAAGCTGCCGTAACTTCGGACTAGCCTCGATTTTGCGTGGTGATTGGTTTGGGCTCAGTTTGATGCCGAGTTGTGGTGCTGGGTAGTGGTTTTGGTGTGCAGGCGTGGTTGATCGGTCCTGTGTCGCCGGGTGGGGCGGGCTTTCCTGGGGCCGGTGGGTCTTTGATGATCGGTTGGCCAGGTGGGCTGGGGTTCTATCCGAAGGCGGTGCGGATGGCCTGCCAGGCGGTCGCGATCGCTGGGCCCCACCGCCAGGTGGCGTCGATACGCAGCCGTAGCTGGCGGGCCGCGCGGGTGATGCGGGCGGCCACGTGCAGCACCCGGTAGCGGAACGTGGTGATCTCCGTGCGGGCCAGGCCGGGATGGCCGGCAAAGCCGATGACCCGGGCCCACGCCACGAGATCGGTGGCGGTCAGGACGATTTCCAGCCAGGCGGCGTTGGCCTGGAAGGAATGACACGGCAGGTTATGCAGGCCGGTGGCTTTGAGTTCGCGGATGCGCTCCTCGACCCGGGCGTGCTGGCGGTGCCGCAACTCCAGACCCGCGACCTGCCCGGGCACGACACCAGCCGGGGTGTCGGCCGTGCCGGCTCCAACACCGCCGCCGACAACATGGACATGCTATTGCAGCGCAAGCTGGTCATGTTCGGGCCGCGTGAGGTGCTGCTAACCAGCGACGAGCCGTCCGTCCGGCAGTTCCTCAACGGACGTCGTATCGGCCCGATCGGGATGAGCGAGGAAAAGGACGCGGTGACAATGGCCGAAGAGCAGGCTCACCTCCAGGCCGGCCAGCAGGACGGCGGTGTCGAGGAGCTCACAGGCGTGCCGCCGCAAATCCAGCCCACCCCCGGTTTGCCCGAGCGCCGGGGAGTCGCCCTGCATCAATCCCGCTTGCGGGTAATCCTGCACACGCTGGCTGTGAAAGCGCAGGATGCAATCCAGGATTCCATCGGCAGAACGCAGCCGGATGCGGGTGTCCGATGACTGAACCGACTCGCGATCATCGACGACCACGACGGCGCCGGGGTCAGTCCCGCCGCCGTCCCATCGCCGGCCTGCGCACGGCGCGGGAATACTCCGCTGGCGGGGCTGGTCGTCGATGGCCTCGGCCGTGAGACCCAGATTGTTGCACCTGTACGAACTCAACCGGCACGGCCGGGCAACACTGGACTGTGCCATAGGGTCAGCTCGAAATCGGTGAACAACCGGAACAGACCGCAGTATGCGAGATCGCCGAAGAAGCCAGCGAAAACCGCAGCCATCACGGCAGTCTCGCGACGGGCGGCGGCTTCCAGGGTGGGGGCGGTGGTGCGGGCCGCCGGATTGCACCTGCTCTACATCACGGGCAGCTTCGGTGCAATGGATCGGCTGCGTCCGGTCAACGTCTTCGACATCGGTGAGCCACTGGGCGCGGCTGCATTTGTGGCGATCGGCCTGGCGGAACTGGCATTTGGTGGCGTCTCTCTCGGCAACGTGCTGCCGGCCGGGATGCCGGGGAACTTATTTTCCAGCGGCTCGGTAGCGCTGCTGAACATCGCGGTCGGGGTGGAGGTTCGCGACACTGCGTCCGACGCCAACGGCGGAGCGGCGGTCTATGTCATGAAGGCATGCGGGCGCGAAATCGGCACCCTGCTTGATCGTGGGACTCTTGGTGGACTGCCTCCAGATCGTCGATGAGTGCGAGCTGTCCGGCCGCGGACGCGGACAGTGGCTGCTGGAGGGCTCTATCTCTTGGCGGCGTTGGCCCTGGCCGGATTGCCGCTCTTCGGCGCCGCGCTGGGAAAGTCGCTGTGTGCGACGATGCGGGTCGGTTCGATATGGGGTCGACGCTGTTCCTGGTGATTTCGGTGGTGACCGGCGGCGTGGTGCTGGGCGGGCTGCGCTGTTTTTACCCGATGGGGCGGTGGCGCCGAAACCAGAGGTTTGCAAACGAGGCGACCAGAGGCGACGAGGAACCCGACACGGTCTGCAATGGACACCGCCCAGCACGAACATCCCAATCATGGCGCTGCTGGCAGGCTGCCTGACGATCGGTGGCGCCCATGTCGTTGATGGCGGAGGCCACCGGCCGACGGTTTGTCGACACCACCGACTACATCGCAGCCATTCTCGGTCGCACTGTTTTGGATTCGCCCTCCGGCCCGGCGCCTTGGCAACGGTGCCATATGTCAGTACCGTCCGACGGCCAGCGCTACGTTGTGGCCGCCGAAGCCGAATGAATTGCTGATCGCGTAGTTGTAATTCCCCACCCGCGGCTGTCCGGCCACGACGTCCAGGTCGATCTCCGGATCGAGGTTGCGTAGGTTCAACGTTGGCGGGACGACGCCGTCGCGCAGCGCTAACACCGTCAGAATCGCCTCCACTGCACCGACCGCGCCGACCGAATGGCCGAGCGCGGACTTGGGCGCGTAAATCGCTGGCCGGTGGGCGCCCAACGCATTATTGATCGCGTGCGCTTCGGCCAGGTCGCCGAGGGTGGTGCCGGTGGCGTGGGCGTTGACGTGGTCGATATCGGCGGGAGTCAGCCCGGCAAGTTCAATCGCGCGCGTCATCGCGTAACCCGCCCGTTGACCGTGCGGCGCGGGCGCCACGATGTGGTAGCCGTCCGAGGTGATGGCCGCGCCCATCAGCCGGCCGAGAATGTTAGCGCCGCGGGCCTTGGCATGCTCCTCTGTCTCGATGACCAGCAGTGCACCCGCCTCGCCGAACACAAAGCCGTTGCGGTCCTTGTCGAACGGGCGACATGCACCGGCGGGGTCGTCGTTGGTGGTGGACAGCACGATGCGCATCGCGGCGAATCCCGCGATGGGGACGGCCTCGATCTTGGTCTCAACCCCGCCGCAGATCGCGATGTCGGCCTCGTCGTACACGATGTTGCGCCAGGCTTGCGCGATGGCCTCGGCACCGGAGGCGCAGGCCGAGACCGGGGTGAGGACCCCCGCCTTCGCGCCGCGTTCCAATCCCACCGCGGCCGCCGACGCGTTGGGCATGTACTTTTGCACCCCGAGTGGTGACACCCCCTTCATGCCGCGTTCGACCATGCCTTGGTATCCCCAGACCAGCTCCTCCGGTGAGCCCATGCCGGTACCGATGGACACCATCAACCGCGTGGTGTCGACGTCGGGTGAACCAGCGTTCGCCCAGACTCGCCGACCCAGTACGGTTGACATCCGCTGCAGATACGACAGCCGGCGCAATTCCACCCGGGTCAGCTCGTGGTCGAAATCCTCGAGCAGATGCCCGCCGATGCGCACCGGTAGGTCGTACTGCTCGACGAACGGGTCATCGAGCTTGCGGATCCCGCTCTGCCCGTCGAGCAGCTTCTTCCAGGTGGTGTCCGCATCTGTTGCCAGGGCAGTCGTCATCGCGGCACCGGTGACGACCACATCGGGGAAACCATTCCCCGTACAGAACCGAGAGAACCGAGCCATCGCGTTGCCCCATCCCTTCTTTCAGGGTCACTTGGTCAGCGTGAACTGACCGACGTTGCTGATTCCCTTGCGAAAAAGATCCGCGCATCCGGTCAGGTAGCGCAGGTAACGCTCGTAGACCTGTTCGGACTGGGCTGCGATGGCACGCTCGCGGTGAGCCCGCAGATTGGCCGCCCAGGTTTCCAGCGTCCGCACGTAGTGCGACGGAAACAACTGGACGTTCTCGATCGAGAATTTCGCGGCCTGCGAGTATTCGACGATATCTTCCTCGCCCGCCATTTCCCCGCCCGGGAAAATCTCGGTCCGCAGGAACCGGACGAATCGCAGATCGCTCATCGTCAGCGGAATACCATGCTCATGCATGTACCTGTGTGAATGAGTGAAGATGCTATGCAACAACATTCGGCCATCGCTGGGAAGAATGCCGTAGGCGCGCTCGAAGAACGCGGCATAACGCACCTTCTTGAACGCATCGAATGCCTCGACGGTGATGATCCGGTCCACCTTCTCGTCGAATTCTTCCCAGCCCTGCAATCGCGCCACGACATGACGCTTCGTCGGGAGCCTCGCCAGCGTGGCCGCACTCATCTCGTAGTGGCTGCGGCTGAGCGTGATCCCGATGGCGTTGACGTCGTAGTTCTTGACCGCCCTGACCAGCCCCGCACCCCACCCGCAGCCAATGTCCAGCAGCGTCATACCCGGGTGGAGATCGAGTTTGCCCAACGCCAGGTCGTATTTAGCGTTTTGCGCCTCTTCGAGGGTCATGTCGTCGCGCTCGAAGTACGCGCAGGTGTAGGCCATCGTCGGGTCTAAGAACAACGAGAAGAATTCATCGGAAATGTCATAGGTCGCTTGAGACTCTTCGTAAAACGGCTTCAACTCGGTCATCGGTCGCCACCCCTTCGTCGCCTGTTTGTCCAGCGCCAGACGCGTCTGGCAAGGACGCTTACACTGCCCGCTTGAGCATGGTGAATTGGCAGACGTCGGTGTAGCCGTCGCGAAACAGCTCCCGGCAGCCGGTCAGGTAGTGCAGGTAGCGGTCGTAGACCTCTTCGGACTGCAACGCGATCGCCTCATCTCTGTGTACTTCCAGTGCTTTGGCCCAAGAGTCCAACGTGCGCACATAGTTCGACCCGATCTGGTGATGACGGGTGATTTCGAAACCGGCTCCGGTGGCGTGCTCGTCGACGATCGAGATCGTCGGCAACCGGCCACCGGGAAAGATTTCGGTCAGGATGAACCGGATGAATCGCAGCAGCGACATCGTCTTCTTCAGCCCGAGCTGCTCAGCCTCCTCGACACTGTGCACCACGATCGTGTGCAGCAACATGACACCGTCGTCGGGCAAGACCTGGTAACACATCTTGAAGAAGTCGCCGTAGCGCTCATAGCTGCCGGCGCCGTCGGCGAAGTGCTCGAACGCGCCCAGCGACACGATGCGGTCCACCGGTTCGTCGAACTGTTCCCAGCCCTGCAACCGCACTTCTTTGGACCGCGGAGAAGTCATTTCGGCGAACTTTTGCTTGTTATGGGCCAGCTGATTCTCACTGAGCGTCAGCCCGATCACGTTGACGTCGTACTTTTCGATTGCCCGGCGCATGGTGGAGCCCCAACCACAGCCAATGTCGAGCAGCGTCATGCCAGGCTCCAGCCCCAGCTTGCCCAATGCCAGATCGATTTTGGCCCGCTGAGCTTCTTCCAAAGTCATGTCGTCGCGCTCGAAATACGCGCAACTGTACGTCATCGTCGGGTCGAGCCAGAGCCGGAAGAAATCGTTGGACTGATCGTAGTGCGACCGGATGTGCTCGACATTCGGCTTCAGTTCGGTGTCATCCATCTTCGTCTCCCTTCGCCTGACTTGGGTACGGCCGTCAGGTATTTGCATGATTACTGCCCATTCAGGCAGCGCACGGACGCGGCAAATGAAGCCGTGTTGCGGACGTCAATAAGTCCATCCAGCAGCTGACACGTTCGGATTTCAAAAATGCGCCTGGCTCGACTGGCAGGCACCTGGCAATCCAACGACGTGAGGTAGCCAAATTGGCCGGTCATTGAGGCGAACGAAGTCTTGCCTGCTTGGGGAGGAGTGGTTACGACGAAGATACATTCGTGTCCCGACGATCGAAAGTTCTTGCAAACGACCGGCTTACCGCCGCCCAACGGCTCGATCGCCAGCGCCAGATCGAAGACGTCATCGACGCATACGGCTCCAGGACCGTACTCGAGGTGCTCATCACCATTCCTGGTGGTTACCTCGGCAGTGGCTTGGTCTAGCGGGACATCGGAAAAGCATCCGGTGATGCATCGACAGCGGTCAGTCAGTCGGAATCCGGAGAACAGGGCGCTGGCAAACCCCACTTTGGGCATCTGTCTCCTACCATGAGTCATCATGGTAGAAGCCATCAGACCGGTGCGGTCATTGAGGCGAGCTTCATCGCCTCTCGGGATAGTACCTCCCGATGACCCGGCGCGCCAGCACCCGGCAAGCATCGTTGCGCGCGATCGCAGCGCAGCTCGATGCCACGCCGCTGGCTCAGGAGCGAGACGGCCTAAGTATCAAACAGAATATTCGCCGCGTTGACGGACATCACATACCAGGCGGGTTGGCATGCGCCGGTACGTGTTCCGGGATAGACATGTTTAACCGACCAAGAAAGCTCGTGTCATCACCGCCAGCGTCATCCGGGCCAGCGCACGCAAGCGCAGCGAGGCCAATTACGTTGAAGATACCGAACAGTGTGAGCAGTAGCCGCATAGCTCACCTTTATCCCAATCAGTTGTGCAAACTGCAATGGAACGACGCCCGAAGACAATCAGGCAACCTCATCGACTGCGCGCGTTCTTCGTTGCGGCACAACCGCTTCAACAGCGACCGCAACCGCTCAAACACGTATGGCGGCGAACATCGCCTAGACATGACTGGGACCGTACGGCTCGGGAAGCATGGCACCATCAACCCAGGCCACCCGATTCGGTTATGCCGCCGACTTTTCCGCATCAGTACAAATTGGCCCCGTCGAGCGAGCAGCGCGACCGGAATGGTTTCAATACCATCCGGGCAGCGACTAGTGCGACGACGGCCCGAACCTGCCCTGGGCTTCTAGTCTTCGACGCTTACCGTCTTTCGCGCCACCTCTTGCTTGCTGTCCACCTCGCCGGCTTCTGGCGCGATCCGTTCTTGCAAACCGTCGACGGCCGCCCGCGCAATCTTGGACTCGATGTCGTAGGGCACGATAATCGCCGTCGCACCCTCGACGCGGCTGACAGCACGGGCCATCTTGTCGGCGGTACGGTCATGCAGCAGCCGACCCAGCAATGGCGAAAACGTTCGACGCGGCAAGAGCACCGTTATCTTGGTATCCGGATACTTGCTTTTCGTCTCTAAGATCAGTTTCTGCGCGGCGCGAGGAATATTGCGATCCGGGCAGTCGATCAGCCGCAGCTCGGTGTCATGCTCGAAATGCTGCCAGCGCTGCTGCAGCTCAGCGGCATGATCGCTATCGATCACGAAGTGCACCGCAAGCAGCTCGTCGGCGTTGAGTCTCTTTCCGTAACGCAGCGCCTCGATCTCGGCGAGGTCGACCGAATCCACGAACACGAACACCCGAACTCGCGCGTGCTCGGCGAACTCGGGACGCGCGGTGCGCGACATCTCCAGCACCGAAGCCTCCGCGCGGTATTGCCGGTTGAGCCGTATCAACGCATACACCAGGATGGGGAAGACAACGACGACCAGCCAGGCCCCTTCGGTGAATTTGGCCACCACGAAGATCCCCACCACGATCGCCGACATGATCCCCGCCGACAGGTTGACCAGCGCCTTGCGACGCCAGCTACGCTCGCGGTGGGTGTAATGGTGTCGGCTCATTCCGAAGCCGGCCATCGCGAACGCGGTGAACACCCCGATCGCGAAAAGCGGCACCAGCTTGTTGACCGAGCCGCGGGTCACCAGCAGCAGCGCCACCGCCAGCACGGTCAGCGTCATGATGCCATTGGAGAACCTCAGACGATGACCGCGTTTGGTCAGCGGTCGCGGCAAAAAACGGTCCTCGGCAACAAAACTGGCCAACGCCGGAAATCCGGTGAAACCGGTATTCGCCCCGGTGAACAGGATCGCAGCGCTCGACGCCTGCACCAGAAAGTACAAGATGTTCCCGATCAGCCCGTGGCCGAAAACCGCCCGAGTGATCTCGGACAGCATCGACGGATACTCATCGAGATAGGGAGCGACATGGGTGAGGTAGGCAAGCCAGGACACACCGGCCAACAAGAACCCGAGAATGCAGGCCATCACGGTCAGCACCCGACGAGCAGTGATGCCTTGCGGCTCGCGAAGGTAATTCACGCTGTTGGAAATCGCCTCCACACCGGTCAGCGACGTGCCGCCGTTGGCGAACGCGCGCAACACCACCAGAACCGTCGCCCCCATCACCAGACCGCTGCCCTGATGGACCGGCACCGCGCCGACAATGTGGGCCGGGTTGTATCTGGGTAAACCCCAGAAGAGTTCACGAACCAGACCGGTCACGATCGTCAGCGTGATCAAGATGACGAAGGAGTAGGTGCTGATCGCAAAGGTCCGGCCCGACTGCCGCAATCCGCGCAGGTTGGCAAGACAGATAAGCAGCACCACAAACACCGTGATTTCCAAGTGATACGGACGCAGCCGCGGTATCGCCGAAACCACGGCCACCGTCCCGGCTGCGGGCTGCACCGCGACGGTGACTACGTAGTCAATCAACAGCGCCGCGGCGGCGATCTGCGCCACCCGCGGCCCGAAGTTGTCCCGCGCAACCATATATGAGCCGCCAGCCCGGATGTAGGTCATGACAACCCCGCGATACGACGCGGTCACCAAGACCAGGATTACCAAGATGACGCCGATGATCGGAAGCAACAAGACGAACGCGGCCATCCCCGCAGCCGGCAGCAGTTCAATCATAATCTGCTCGGGACCGTAGGCGGTCGAGGAGATCGCATCCGGTGAAATCGCCCCGAGCGCAACCGGAGTCGACAACTTTTCCGACTCCAGCTGCTCGCTGGTCAGCGGCTTACCAAGCAGGCGCCGCTTTATCACGTCAGAGAATGAAGGTGAGATCCCCCGCCTGCCAACCATAGTAATTAGCTCCGTCCTGACTGGTTTCTTGGTTCTTCACGAAAGCTTCTCAAGCCGCTCTGTAGGCGCGGGGAATTATCCGATACGCGACCGCCCATCGTGGGCGACCCGACCGCCGATCGCTACCCAGCCGCGAGTTCTCCACCAGGTAGAGACCACCGATCCCTTACCCTGGATAATGGTCAGATCGCGGCCGAGGTACTCGGTGATGCGGATCGCAGCAGCGCCGGTCACGTCGTCCTCCTCCACGCCTAGTTCGGGCGCAAACGCGCGAGATCGTATGTGCCCAGCCGATTTGTCTATCCACGCCCACACATAGTGCGGAGAATAGTCCGAGTAATCGGCGGGGTCGGCCTCGACGACATCCCGGGGCGAGTCGACTTGGTGGAGTGCATATTCGGGGGTCCATTCGGCAAAGGCCTCGACCGTAACGAGGTCACCGGTGTAGTGGACTTCGACCACGCCGGCATGCAGTTGAAGGCTGCGAATGGGTGTCCCGCGCTCGCGCAGCCACCAGGCCGCGCCAATTGCGGGGTGACTGGCGAACAGCAAATCGAGTGCAGGCGTGAATATCTCAGCACGGACCGTGCCAAACCCCGGAGTCGGGTCTTGAATGAAGATCGTTTCGCTATAACCTAATTCAGCGGCTATCCGTTGTCGGTCGTTGGCGGGCGCTGCGCCCGCGGAAACCACGCCGAGCGGATTCCCAAATATGCCGCCAGCATCGGTAAACACCCGCAGCAGGTTTACCTCGGCCGTCACAGGCGTCCCTTCGCATCACAGCTCCGCGGTTCGTCACCCACGCGGACTCGCTGAGCTCTGGCGACCCCACCGACCCGGCTCACCGGCGCGCCGTTTCGCCGGCTACCAGCAGCCGACCCGAACGACAAGGTCACCCGCAGCGCGCCGATCAACATCAGGGTCGCGCCCGCCAGATCGGCGACGAGGGCCAGCCCGGAAGAAGCCCGAGGGATGACCGTAGGTTCGCCGACACCGGGCGAGAGCGCCTAAACGCCGCGAATGTCGGTACGGGCAGCGCCCAGGATGCGTGGTCATTGGACCAGCCGGCGTCGCGCCGCCACGCGCATACATTGCGGGTGGGGTCAACGATAGTCGGGTCCCGCCTGGGCTCGACGACTGCGTGAAAACCCGCCACCGCTGCGGCGTCAGTTGAAAGCACGGAGAGCACAACAGCAGGTAGTCTGACCTGCTGTAAAACGGCGCTGTCCATGGCCACTCCTACCCTGTCGATGGCTCTCGAGAACCAAGGGGTAGAAGCCATTAGCTCCTGTGGCTAGCCGACTGACCAGCCACAGGTGCGTTAGCGAGCTTCATCGCTGTTGCATTGCTTCCGACTGTATAGCACATGTCCGACAGGCGGACACCTGGACCCAGTCTCGGCGGGCTGGGTCGCCGGAGTTTTCTGAGCGCGACCCGCTCGGACGACGCTGCCCCGTTGAGAACAAACCGACGCCGTGCCTACGCGACCACTACAGCCCCGCCGACCAAACCCCCGCGCGGCCTCAGAGCACAATACGCACCTCTCAAGCCCGGTGCTAGGTTGCGAGTTAGCGATTGAGCGCACGAACTATCGCGCGGAAAACCTCGCCGAACGATCACGGCAGCCAGGAAAAAGAGACGTCGGAAGACCGTCGATGGCTGCCAGGGGCCGCCGACACTGGCCGGTGTAGATCGCGCGTCGGTATCCGAGGGCGACACGAGCCCGGCCAGCACCCGCAGCAGAATCGCCCGTCCGTTGGGCCGACCACACCGATTCCGCGCTCGGCACGAACAACGGGCCGACGTCTTCGACAATCACCGTGTCACCACGCACCAGACACACGGCCGATCGATCCACGGCACTATGGGCCCTCGGAACGGATCGCGCGTATCCGCAGGGACATTGTCGGTTTGAGCTGCAATCCATGCGGGTGCCACCGCCGGCAAATACCCGAGCCTGGCCTCGCGCGCACTGCGCTGCTACCGTGAAAGCCAGCCGCGGTTCAACGTATCGCGGCCGGCGATGAAGCTCCGCCGGCATTCGCGCTCTAAGGCGCTGATGGCTTCTACCTGGTTACGTCCGCTGTTCGGAGACACCTGTCTCCAACGGAAACGAGGGAGAAGCCGTGGATACCCGCAACCCGTCCATCGACGTCATTCAGGACGCTCAACACATCCTCTACGGGGGACTACGGCGGATATGTGAGAACCAAAACGCCAGGCTGTTAGCCGGAACAACACCGCTGACGTGCACCCGACTGTTCCCGGAAAGCGCGGTGACCCGCGGCGTCGCCATCGACGGTCTGCTAGCCGGCAATGTTGGCCGCGATGTTAGCCGGTGGATCGCAACGGGAACCGCGCAACGGGATCCGGTCGCCGCTTGCGCGACTTTCGATGGCGTCGCCGTAGTCGCCGCCTTCAACCATGACCCGAACGTGGCGCACGTGAGCTCGATGACGAGCGAATTCGAAGACGGCGAAGGTGTCGAACCGGGCCCAAAGTTCGACGTGTTCACCTACGTCGATCGAATGCTGGCTATAGATCTTGGGCGCGACTTAGGCAGCGCCGGCCTCACAGAACGGATTCCACGATGAGTCCCGACGCTCGTTGGCCTGAAACCGGTTCTAGCTCAACATATTCACGGTGCCAACACGGGTGCACAGTCAGCCAATTATCGGGTGCTGCAAATTCATAGGGGAAGGAACGTCGATGGGAACTGCGATCGAAGTTCAAGGGCTGACAAAGTCCTTCGGATCCTCGCGGATCTTCGAGGATATCTCGCTGTCCCTGCCCGAGGGTGAGGTCAGCGTTCTGCTGGGCCCGTCGGGTACCGGCAAAACGGTCTTCTTGAAGTCGCTGATCGGCCTGCTGCGCCCGGAGCGCGGCTCGATCATCGTGGATGGCACCGACATCGCCAAGTGCTCGGCCAAGGAGCTCTACCACATCCGCACGTTGTTCGGTGTGATGTTTCAGGACGGCGCCCTGTTCGGGTCGATGACCCTGTTCGATAACACCGCGTTCCCGCTGCGTGAGCACACCAAGAAGAAGGAAGGCGAGATTCGTGACATCGCCATGGAGAAGCTGCAGATGGTGGGTCTTGGCGGGGATGAGAAGAAGTTTCCCGGTGAGATCTCCGGCGGTATGCGCAAGCGCGCCAGCCTAGCGCGCGCGCTGGTGCTCGACCCGCAGATCATTCTGTGCGACGAGCCCGACTCGGGGCTGGACCCGGTCCGCACCGCGTACCTGAGCCAGTTGCTCATCGACATCAACGCCCAGATCGACGCCACGATATTTATCGTGACGCACAACATCAACATCGCCCGCACGGTGCCCGACAACATGGGCATGCTGTTCCGCAAGCACCTGGTGATGTTCGGCCCACGCGAGGTGCTGCTAACCAGCGAAGAGCCGTCCGTGCGGCAGTTCCTCCACGGTCGTCGTATCGGCCCGATCGGGATGAGCGAGGAAAAGGACGAGGCCACCATGGCCGAAGAGCAGGCTCACCTCCAGGCCGGCCAGCAGGACGGCGGTGTCGAGGAGCTCGAAGGCGTGCCACCGCAAATCCAGCCCACCCCCGGGTTACCCGAGCGGCGGGCAATAGCCCGGCATGAATCCCGCTTGCGGGCAATCCTGCATACGCTCCCGGCGAAGGCGCAGGACGCGATCCAGGATGCCATCGGCGCAACACACTCGGATCAGCGACTCCGATGACTGAACCGACTCGCGATCATCGACGACCACGACGCCGCCGCGGTCGGTCCGGCCGCCGCCCGGTCACGGGCCTGCGCACGGTGCACGAATACTCCGCCGGCGGGCTGGTCGTCGACGGTCTCGACGGTGAAACCCCAGTCGTCGCTCTGATACGAACCGTCAACCGTCGCGGCCGCACACGCTGGAGGATGCCGAAGGGTCACATCGAAATCGGTGAACAGCCCGAACAGACCGCGATACGCGAGATCGCCGAAGAGACCGGCATATACGGCGCGCTCCTGGCTCCGCTCGGCGTGTGCGATTACTGGTTCCCCAGCCAAGACTGGATGGTCCACAAAACCGTGCACCACTATCTGCTGCAGTTCGTGAACGGCGAACTGTGCGCCGATGACCATGAGGTCGTAGAAGTCGCCTGGGTGCCGCTCGACGAGCTGACCTCGCGACTGACTCATGCCAACGAACGCGAACTCGGCCGGACCGCCGCACGCTTGGTCGCCGAGCTGCACACCCACGGCCCAGCGGCGCTACCTCCGTTGACGCACAGTCAGCCTCGGCTGGAGCCTCAAACACATTCGCGAGCCCACAATTCCGCTGACCCGAGAAGACCCTCCACCGAGGCGCGACGTCGCCACGCGGGCCCGGCAAGATAAAGGAGCCACCAGCATGCAATTTGATGTCACCATCGAAATCCCCAAGGGGCAGCGCAACAAATACCAGATCGACCATGACAGCGGCCGCATCCGGCTCGACCGCTACCTCTACACCTCGATGGGTTACCCCGCAGACTACGGATTCATCGAGGACAGTCTCGGGGAGGACGGCGACCCACTCGACGCACTCGTGCTGCTGCCCGAGCCGGTATTGCCCGGTGTCATCATCGCTGCACGGCCAGTAGGGATGCTCCAGATGGCCGACGAGGCAGGCGGTGACGACAAAGTGCTCTGCGTGCCGGCCACCGATCCGCGATGGGACCACATCACCGATATCGTCGATGTACCGTCATTTGAGCTAGAAGCCATTAAGCACTTCTTTGCGCACTATAAGGACTTGGAACCCGGAAAGTACGTCAACGCCGGCGAGTGGGCTAACCGCGAAGCAGCTGAGGCCGAAGTCCAGCGCTCGATTGACAGGTTTCATCCCGACGAATCTGACTAAGACGCCGATAGGCTGGCTCAGGTGGGATCGGTAGATGCGTGGTCTCGCGGCTTCCTGCACCAATTCTCGTGCTGGTCAACACGTTTGATATCCGCAGTGTCTCTCATCAAACGTGGTCCCCCCGCCTGGAAGCACTGAGCGATCAGGATTCGCGGGTACTGCGGAACCCAAACAGCGCTACCCCATCACCGTCAATGAATACGCCGTTAGCAGCGACCACATCGGCACCCGCGCTTGACCTGTGTCGCGTGTCGACCGTCAGATCGTCCACGGCGGCCGTTCTGCCGGCGGCCGCGCGAGCATCCTCATAACTGTCAAAGAACGACACGGCCCGCTCATGGCCCGTGCAGGTATCCGCGAAATTCGTGACAGTCAACACATACACGCCGGGACTCCACCCCTATTGGCTAACAACGACAGTGGGGAACCCAACGGAGCCCGTGTCGTCACCGCCGACGTCCTGCATGTCAGCGCGCGCAAGCGCCACAAGACCGATCAGGGTGAAGATCCCAAGGAGCGTGAGCAGCAGCCTCATCACTCACCGTTCTCACAATCAGTTGTCGGCTAGCCCAACTCGCCTTCCGATGGCAGGACTTCGGCTTGGTTTCGGCACTGCCACAGGCGTCGTCGACATGGCAGGAACTCCAACGTCAGCAACACCAACACCAGGGGGGCTAGCCGCGTCATCGAGATCACGGCATAACGACGAGCGTCCAACGCGTGGAATTTGCGCACGTACCGGTACAGCGATTCAAGCGCGATCAACGGGTCAAGGACATGGATCAATCGGTAGAAGATACGCCGGCGCCGCCCGCGATTCTTATCGTCGAAGATCTCCGCGAACGCCGCAAACGAAAGCGATACACGCTGCGCTCCAACATCTTTGCCGGCCATGATCATGTCGACACTAAGCCGTTCGTCGATCCCGTTGGGCGCCCCGCGGCGACGCCACGGCACGTCAAGGGTGATGTCGCTCCCGCCGCCCGCAGTCGCATAGCGGTGAAAGCCCTGCACCTGACCCGTGGCGTCCCTCGCGATAATCAGCTGTATGCCCGGAAACCGGCCCTCCAGCACGCCGTCGAGGTTCATATAGAATCCACGATCGGCGCAAGCCCCACTCGGCGATGCCCGCACGACATCAGTCAGTTCAGTCAGCCGCTGATCGTCAAGTCCCTGCTCTGCCACGATTTCGGTGGTGATGCCCGCGTTGTGGGTGCGGCTCACCGCCTGGCGCAGGTTTCGGAATTTGCGTCCCGCCATGTCGAAATCGTGCACGTCGACGACGACGTCGCGGCCTATCGGCACGGCCCGCGGCAATTGTCCGACCACTGCTGAGTGGTTCCACAGCTCCAACCGTCGCTGGCTGCATCCCACCACCGCGATGCGCCAGCCGCACCGGCGTGCACGGTCGTCACCGGACGACCCAAGAAAATCCCCCGGGCAAGCAGTGCCACGGCCGCCAGCACGGTCAGCGACCAGCCGACCCGACCGGAGTGATGCAATCCAGGGTGATGGTGAGCGCGGGCGAGTATCACGATCAGCCAGCACGCGCCGCCCAGCAGGGCCACAGCGCCAATGCAGCGCGCCGCGAGCGAATCGACCTGCAAAACAACGCGTTCGCGCGCGCGCCTCCTTGGTAGGGAATCGACCGGCGACCCGTTCACACCTCACCTCCCGGTGCGCTTGAGCCTCGCCCATGTGTGCCCGCTGCGCCCTGGTCGTGACCAGCCTCGACCGACCCCGGGCTTAGTTCGCCGGTGCTTCCAGCGATGTCGACGATGGATGCTGACGCAACGACCTGCGTGACGTTCGTATAGGTCACAGCTGAAATGGCGCCTAGCGCAGCGACGGTGTCCTCATCGCAGCGCTTGCTGATCGCCGCGGCGATCAGGTCCTGCTTACTTGCAGGAAATCGAACTCCATTGAGGCAGCGGCGAAGTTGACTTTCGGTGGTGGACGCGATCATCGTCTTCAGCGCTCCTGGCCTAGGTAACCGCAAGTTCCACGTCTAGTTACCTGATCCAGCGCACTGCTAGCGGTCGGCCTTGCCGGCCGGCCCGGAATTTCGTCACAGCGCCAATACGATGAATGGCGCACGCCATGATGCCGGAGGGCCCCAAAATTATCGTCACGTAATTCGCGGGCGTTCCGGGCATCCGACGCCCCCAAGGGGCTACGCAAGTGGACCGACCGCCCGGCCTTGATCCGGGGTATCGACAACAGGCGAACAATCACGTCATGGTCCTCCGCGTCACATACGGCTCGCCCAATAGCAAGCCGAGTACTGCTCTGTTCCGCAGGGACCGTTGGCCGTCAATGCCTGACGCGCAGTTATGGCGAGTCCCACCGCCATATTTCGTTCACCATTCTACGACATACTCAGCCTCTCAACACAACTCCGCTACCGAACTAACCGCCAGCCCTGGGGCTTGGTCGGCCGATAGCTGAGAATCACTGATGCCCCTTAGATTTCCCGCGCCTTTCACCGGCACGACTAAACCATTCGCAGCGTGTTAGTCGCGATGGTGTCGCGCATCAGCCACTTAAGTCCGTATTCGAATCGGCAAGCGACACCATCGTTGCTCTCGTCCATCTGAAATTCCCGCTCGATGTGCGCGGGAACAGCGATGGCACCGGAGGCATAAGGAATGCTGGCCTCCGATTCCAGCTCGGCGGCCAGCCGGCGCAGCTCGTCAGCCACCTCCTCGCGTGTCATGGTGCGGTAGTGGGTGCGGACGTTCAGGTGCGACATCGGCGTGGTTCCTTGGGTTAGTCTCGGGTAAGCCGGCGGTGGATGACTCGGTGCGGGCGGCTAGCTTCCAGGCCAAGCCGTGCGATCTTGTTTTCCTCATAGCCTGCGTAGTTGCCTTCGAACCAAAACCATTGCCCGGGATGAGTTTCGCTGCCCTCCCAGGCGAGAATGTGTGTGGCGATACGGTCGAGAAACCAACGGTCATGCGCGGTGACAACCGCGCAGCCGGGAAACTCGATGATGGCATTCTCCAAAGAGGCGAGTGTCTCGGTGTCAAGGTCGTTGGTCGGCTCGTCCAGCAGCAGCACGTTGCCGCCTTGTTTAAGGGTCAGCGCCAAGTTGAGTCGATTCCGTTCCCCACCGGAAAACAGCCGCGCGGGCTTTTGCTGATCGGGACCCTTGAACCCGAACGCGGCGAGGTAGGCGCGCGATGGCACCTGCACCGGCCCGATCTGCAACACATTGTCACCGCCCGAGACGACCTCCCACGCGGTGCGGTTAGGATCGATGTGGGCGCGGGCCTGGTCGACGTAAGCGATCCGTACCGTCTCGCCGACTCGGATCGTTCCGGTGTCAGGCTCCTCACCGCCGGTGAGCATCTGAAACAGGGTGGTCTTACCCACACCGTTAGGACCGATGACCCCAATAATAGCGTTGCGTGGCAACGAAAATGACAAATCACTGAACAGGTCGCGGTCACCGACCGTCTTGCTCAGATGGTTGACCTCGATCACCAGGCTCCCCAGTCGCGGACCCGGTGGGATGTGGATCTCATCGAAGTCCAGTCCCCAGGTGTTCGCTGCTTCGGCCGCCATCTCCTCGTAGCGCCGCAGCCGCGCACTACTCTTGGCCTGGCGCGCCTTGGCTCCTGACCGCACCCACTCCAATTCGCGCTGCAACTGGCCCAGCCGCTTGGCGTCCTTGCGGCCCTCGACCCGCAACCGCGCAGCCTTCGTATCTAAGTACGTTGCGTAGTTGCCTTGGTAGGGGTACGCGTGGGCGCGGTCAAGCTCGAGAATCCACCCCGCCACATTGTCTAGGAAGTATCGGTCATGAGTGACCGCGACCACCGTACCCGGATAGGCAGCAAGATGCTGTTCGAGCCATTGCACGCTTTCGGCGTCGAGATGGTTGGTCGGCTCGTCGAGCAGCAGAAGATCCGGTTGCTGTAACAGCAAGCGACACAAAGCTACCCGGCGCCGCTCGCCGCCGGAAAGATCTTTGACATCGGCGTCGGGTGGCGGGCAGCGAAGCGCGTCCATGGCCTGCTCCAGGCGGGCGTCGAGATCCCATGCACTGTGCTGGTCCAATTGCTCCTGCAGCGAACCCATTTCGGCCAGCAGTTCGTCGCCGGCCTCGTTGGCCAGACGAGCAGTGATCTCGCCATAGCGGGCCAACAACGCCTCAGTATCAGCGACAGCTTCACGAATATTGCCGAGCACAGTCTGGGTCTCGTCTAACAACGGCTCCTGTGCCAGCAGCCCAACGGAAGCATTCGGCGCTAGCCGCGCGTCGCCGTTCGACGGCCGTTCGAGCCCGGCAATGACCCGCAGCGCCGTGGATTTTCCCGCGCCGTTAGGACCAACTACACCAATCTTGGCGCCCGGCAAAAAAGACAACGTGACGTCATCGAGAATCACCTTTTCGCCGCGCACCACGCGCGCGTGATCCAGCTGAGCGATCCACTGCACAACGGCCTCCTCCACGGATTAACGCTCATCCGCAGGGACCATCGGCGCGCCCAGTGATGTGGGCCGCAGTTGGGTGGCGAGTCCCACCGCCAACTTCTGCGTCAACCCTAGCCTGTGTCTCGAGGCTTCTGCTAGCGTCAAAACCGCCGCGATTAATCGTTCCGCGGTCGGCGATGAGGCTCCGCCGCTTTGCGCCATCCGGCGCTGATGGCTTCTACCCAGCACAACACGGTGTTCGCAGACACCCGTCTGCGTTGTCGCATGGGAGGAGCCATGGATACCCGCAATACCCCTGAAATCGAAGTGGTCAAGGATGCCGAACGCATTCTCTACCGAGAAAAGTGGCGGATCTGCGAGCAACGCGCCGCCCAACGGCTAGCACAGGCGTCGTCAGTGGCCTGTACGCGCCTATTCCCGGACAGCCCGGTCATCCAAGTGGTCGCCGTCGACGGCGTCGTGGTGGGACAGGTGCGACGCAACGGCAGCCGATGGATCGCCACCGGGACGGGCCGGCGCGGCCCGATCGCCGACTGCGGCACCCTCCACGCCGCCATCCATGCCCTGACCTCAGAGGGCCGGCCGAGGTGATCCACACCTCCACGACGCTCGGCACGCAGCTAGCGGCTGACCGGTCTCGACACCGGCAAAGTCCTACGAGGACACACTGATGCCCGCCGTCAGCGAGTCCGAAGTGTTGCTGTTGTGGCGCGCCCTGCGACAGTTCCGCTCAGGCAAGACTCCCCCCTGCGCACCACGCGGCCGGCCCCCACAAAGCAACTGCCCGCTCTACGCCGACTGCGGGCGCTGGAACGAACCAGACGACTATCGGCTTAGCCTGGAGGAAACCCTCGAACAAACGGAGCGCCGCCGAGCACGGTGGCCATGTGGCCGGCTCCTCGAGCTCCTCGGGCCCGACACGTCACGGATCGGGTAGCCCGTGTCTACCACCCTGTAAGAGCGCCTTCCTGCGCGTCGAGGTGGCTGTTGCCGCCCTCGGCACCGCGGACTACAGTCGTCCACTTACGTCTCGCGGATTACCATCTGCGGCATTTCGTCACAGTTGCAGTGACATCCAGCCGACCCACCGCTCGCGCATTAGCCCTGCGCCACCTTGTAATGCGGCACAACAATGGCTGGGTGACGGATAAATGCGCCGACTGCCGTTTCGTTTACGACCCCAGTCAGTCCCGGACGGTCCAGCGGGATATCCGCGAACGGGTCGCCCAGGTTGTGGCTATCTTGCGCGCCAGAGAAATTGACTTGCGATCCGGCCGGCGCGCGGGCGTGTGCTCGCCCTTGGAATATGCCTGCCATCTGCGACCGGGGTGATCCGCGAAGCGTCGAGCAGGTCACGATGCGCGTAGATGAAGTTGACGACCTTATCCGCGGTGCGGCAGTCCGGTGCCCTGGCGATCAAAAACACTCGCCGGTCGTGCAAATCCGAGTGTCAGAGCACACACGCGACAAGCTCCGCACGATCGCGAAGGCCCGCGGTATGAGCATCTCGAAGCTGTCCCGAAAGGTGCTCGACGAGTTTGTGGAACGCGAGTCGCTAGGGTGACGCGCCGCCACGATTGCGACTCGCGGGCGCAAGCGGAGAGTTGCGATCTGCTAAGCCGGTGGCAGGATCGCCCATTCCAGCTCGTTGATGACCTCGCTCAGCTCGTCGACCATCCAGTTGCGGATCCGCTTGCGGTACACCTCGAGCAGGGAATGGTAGTACCACAGGTGATCCTGTGGATCATTCGTGCTGAACCGCTGCCACAGCTCGTCACCATGCGCGCGAAAGTCCCGCAGGATGGCGTGAGCGTTGTGCAGCTTGTCGGCCAGTGACACCAGCAGCGCACTGTCCGATGACTTGCGCAGGTGACCGGAATCTTGGGCGCAAGTCTCGGACTTCAGTCCGGGGTGAGCCGATCCCGTTTGTTGCCGGGCGTAGCCGGGCGGTCAGAGTGGGCGGGCTTGTGCGTCGATGTACTGCTTGATAATCGACAGGGGTGCGCCTCCACAGGACACGGCGAAGTAGGACGGCGACCAGAGGTGGCCGCGCATGTTGGCGCGGACACAGACCCCGGTGAATTCGCGTCGCACCGGGTAGGCGGTGCGGCCCTTGAGCCGCTGTACCAGCTGCGAGATTGCCAGGGTGGGTGGGTAGGCCACCAACAGGTGCATGTGGTTTGTGTCGCCGTTGAACTCGACCAACTCGGCGTTGAGGCCATCGCACGCGAGGCGCATGGTGTTCTCCGTGAAGGTGAGCATGGTGTCGGTGCACACCGCGCGGCGGTATTTGGTCACGAACACCAGATGAGCGTGCGGCAACGACACGCTGTGGCGGGTAGGGCGATAGCTCTGGGTTGTCATAGGTGCGTCTTAGAGTCGGGGTATGCCGATGCGTTACCGGTACCGCATTGAACCGACTCCGACGCAACAGGCGATGTTGGCGCGGGTGTTCGGATGCTGCCGGGTGGTGTTCAACGACGCGCTGCGGGTCCGCGACGAGGCGTATCGGGCTGGAGTGAAGCTGTCCGACAGCGAGATCCAGCGCCGCGTGATCACCACGGCCAAGACCACCGAGGCGCGGGTGTGGTTGTGCGAGGTGCCCAGCGTGGCGCTGGTGCAGTCGGTCAACGACTCGCGTCGCGCCTGGCGCAACTTCTTCGACTCGACCACCGGGAAACGCAAGGGCCGCACAGTGGGCCGGCCACGGTTCAAGTCGCGCAAGGATCACCGGCAATCGTTTCGGCTCACCCGCAACGGTTTCTCGGTCCGCGACAATGGCTGGTTGTTTGTGGCCAAGGTCGGCAAAGTGCGAGTGCGCTGGTCACGGGACCTGCCCAGCGTGCCGACGAGCGTCACGATCATCCGGGAACCCGACGGCCACTTCTATGCCAGTTTCGTCGTCGACGTGCCCGCCGCACCTCTGCCGGCGGTGGCCCGGGAAGCCGGGGTGGATGTGGGGATCGCCCGGTTGGCCACGATCGCCACGACCGACGGCCAACGATCAGAAGTCGCGAATCCGAAGCATTTGGGCCGCAAGCTGCGCAAACTGGCGCGGTTGGAGCGGGAGAAATCTCGCCGGCAGAAAGGATCAGCCAACAGGGACAAGTCGCGGCGCATGGTTGCCGTCGCGCACAACAAGGTCGCGCGTGCGCGGCGGGATTACCACCACAGGCAGGCTTTGGCGTTGGTTCGCGAGAACCAAGTGATCCACGTCGAGGACCTCAACATCGTGGGCATGGTCAAAAACCGTCGCTTGGCACAGGCGATTTCCGATGCGGGATGGGGCCAATTCGTGCGGATCATCGGCGAGAAGGCCGAGCGCTACGGACGGACCGTGCATCAGGTGTCGCGGCGGCTGGCGTCGAGCAAGACATGCTCGGCGTGTGGGCATCGGCTCGACGAACTCCCGCTACAGATCCGGCGGTGGACGTGCCCGGCGTGCCGGGTGGTCCACGATCGCGACCACAACGCCGCCAAGGTCATCCTCGCCGCCGGTCGGGCGGAGAGACTAAACGCCTGTGGAGCCCCGGTAAATCCTCCGACCACTCGGGAGGCGCGGGGCGATGAAGCAGGAAGCAACCCAACCGCGGCGTAGCCGCACGGGAATCCTCGCCATTCATGGCGGAGAGCACGTCAACTCACTGTGGCACACGGTACGACAATTCAGTGTCGGCTACTCTTCCGCGGCCTCAGATGCCGGCGAGCCGAGCTCCGACGGATGGCGAGCATCGGTGAGATCGCTGATCATCTGAAAATCTGCGGTGTTGTGGGTCAGCAGTGGAACGCCGTGAACGTTGGCAGTAGCGGCGATAACGAGGTCGATCGAGCGCCGGCGCGGCCGGCCGCCACGATTCCGTACAGCGGCCGACAGACGGCCCCATTCGCGCGCAATCTCAACCGTGACCGGCAGTGCATCGAACGTGGATTCAATCGCGCCCAACCGGTTGGTGCGAATGGCGCGCTCATCGTCGTCGCTGGTGACAA
>Ga0335075_10004439_pt1 | contig 21939 bp, 31 predicted proteins | sample Lox_Sample_24_FD_206723 | JGI IMG/M metagenome (GOLD analysis project Ga0335075, IMG submission 206723) | Soil microbial communities from Loxahatchee National Wildlife Refuge, Florida, United States - Lox_Sample_2.4 | ecosystem: Environmental > Terrestrial > Soil > Wetlands | place: USA...
GGTTTTTTTCTGTAAATATTGTAAGCAATCAATAAACTAAGTATTATTGCTACGAAAAAATATTAAATCTTTCCATAAAGAATTCTTAGATGGTTGTTCCGTATAAGAATTTCATTTTTCGTAATCTTTTCTTCTGCTAACAGTATTAATATTTTCTATCACTTCATCTCGAAAATCACGGATTTTTCAGACTTTTATTAAACCATTGATATGTTTGTGATAATTACGATACCTCTCATCTAAATCCTCAACTTTTAAATTCCTTTCTTTTAAATTCCTTTCAATTACCTCAATAGCACTGCTTTTAGTCTTTTCAAGAAAAGGGTTGTTTATACCATTATCAAGCTCCTCTCTTCGTTTTTTAATAGCGGCAAACATTTCCACCCTAAACTTAAAAGCAGGACTATTAACCTCATCTACACCATTTTCATCTACAATAACTTCTAAACTTCTCATTTTTTCTCGCCAATCACTATAAGGAACCCATAAATTACTATCTAAATACTCTGAAAAAATATCTGCTAAATGCATTTGAAAATTTGTCGAACTTATCAATTCACGATAAGCAAGTATTTTTCTATCAAGTTTTATTTGTTCCCTTTCGGCAGCTAATCTCGCTTTTTCTGCTTCGTAATAACTATCTCAATCAAATTCAGGGGCAAAATTAGTCTCCCCTAAATCATATCTTTTTCTTTTATCTTCATCACCTAAGATTTCATAAGCCTGATTGATCTCTTGCATTTTTTCGTTGGCTTGCTTTCGTTCTTCTACACTTTTAGAACTTTGTTTATCAGGATGCCATTTTAAGGCTAGTTTCCAATAGGCTTTTTTGATTTCTGCTCGAGTAGCAGTTTCGCTTACTCCTAAGATTTGATAATATTTTTTTGTCATGATAGTTTTAATTATTAGTAGGAATTTCTTGCTGTGCTTGGTATTGTTGTGATTGGATTTGATTCAATTCTCAACTTAATTCAGCTATTCTGTCACATTTTTGACAAATCTCGCGAATATCTATTATATCAATTCCTCGTTGGGAAAATTCTTGCTTAACTCTCGCAATATTTGCTTCGTGCAAATCAATATTAACCTGATTAAGAGTTTTGCGAGCAATAAATAATCTTTCGTAATATTTCGATAAACTATGAACTTGCTCTAAATCAATTCCTGCCCGAGAAGCAAAAAGATCTAAATTTCCCTTTTCAAAGCGTAATTTTTCGGTTAATAATTCTTCTTGGGATAATCCGGCTTGATTTTTTAAGAGATTGATTTCTTCATTTTTTTGTTCTAACTCCCTATTCTTATTATTATTTGCAATTTGTAAACTATTAGATAAAGTTCTTGACTCTTCTAATTGATCTTTAGTCAATCTTAATTGTTCGTTAGCAGTATTTCTTTCCCGAGTAACTTGAGTTATTTGTAAGTTTTGAGTCGCTACTTGAGTGTTAAGTTGCCCTATTTCAGTCTCTTTTGCTGTTAAAATGCCGTTAAGTCGATTTATCTCAATGTCTTTTTGTTGATTTTGGTTTTGAGCAGTAATTAATTGCTGTTCTAATCTTGTTTTATTCTGAGTATTATTAATCCGCTCACTTGTTAATTGATTTTCTTTTTTTTCATATTCTCCCTTTAATTCTTCATTTTCATCACGCAAATCATTGTATTTATTTCTCCAACTTTCTAAACTATTTTCTAGTGCTTCGATTTCTCGCGACAAACGCTCTAATCTATCAATACAACTACTTACCTTAGATCCAAGCGGTCGAATATTATTAACAAAATTTGAAAATATAACACTTCCTGCACCTGGAAGAAGACCTGACACACTAACCGCAAAGTTTCCTCCAGAAGGTGCTAATTGATCCTCAATAGTACTATAAGTTCTTCTTAAATCAGATATTGATGATTTTATTAATTCTTCAATTGTTGAATTTTTTACCATGATACTTTTCTCTTCTTTTCTATATTATTATAGATTTTATATAATTAAAGAGGAATTGCAAGGATAATTTTTCTAAGATGATTAGCGAGGAAAGGCAATTGTGTCACGAATGTTTTCGGTGCCACTAATGAACATTATCAATCTTTCTAAACCGAGACCGAATCCACCACTGGGAGCATAGTCATAATTAGGAACTAGAAAAATAATCATTCACACGGGTAGTATGTAATCAAATTATTCCTTTTCTTTAAAAGGAAAACCTAACAAGCTTAAAAAATAACTATTTTCAGCACTTGAATTTGATTTAAAAACAATGGTAATTTGCAATCCTTGATTTTTAAAAGTTAAATCATAAGGAACAGTAGAAAAAATATTTAAATCATCTATTCCTACATTATAATTGCCCATTCGATCAAACTTCTTGGTTGACAAACCTTGAAAATTAGTGACTGAAGGTAAATTAATATTAATCAACTCAAAAAGAAAATTTCAAGCCTTTCTTTTTCTTAATGTTACTTTACAACCAATGGGCATTCCTTCCCGTAACTTAAAAGTAGTAACTGAATTACGAGCCTGAGTCAAAATTGGCTTTTGTCCACCAGCAATTTGAATCAAAGCTTTTTCAGTATTGTCCAAAAATTGTTTATTGCTAACTGCTTGCCCAACTCCACAATTTAAAACAATTTTTTCAATATCAGTACTTTGCATCGGAGAAGTATGTTGAAACTTCTTTCCTACTGCTTCTTTAAACTCTTTTCTTTTGGTTTCTCACCAATCATTGACAATAAGCATATGTTATTTCTAATTTTAGTCAATTAATATATTATCACCTTTCTTGCTCTTTAATTTTCGGGCTACTCGCACTTTCAATTTTTCAATTTTGTCATCTTTTTTTTTCTCTGTTTCTTGAAACCCAACTTTAGTAGTTTTCTTTTTATCCTCTAACCAATAGGCCACATTAGAAATATGAATAGGCATCATAATTTCCTTTAACTCACTCTTCTTTTTATTTTCAGGAGTTGACTTATCGTATTTTTTTCTATTCGCCTTTTTCAAATAGACTACTTGGCTTTTAGGGTCAATTTTGGAAATATAATCAACAACTCCTCGATATTTTCCAGTGATTATTTTTACTTTATCGCCAGTTTTTATTTTCAATTTTGCCATAATTTTATAGTACTTCAGGAGCTAAAGAAAAAACCTTTTTATAACCCCATTCATCAAACTCTGCTAATAAAGGAACAAAAATTCGCGTACCAATCGGTTCCTTGTTTTCTTTCTTTACTAGCACAGCACAATTTTTGCTAAATTTCACTCAAACATTATTGCGACGATGAAAATATCCTCGAGTAGCCACAATTAGTGCCATCACTACTTGACCTTTTTTAATGCTTGAGTGAGGATCAACTTTTTTCACAGTAGCTATTACTAAACCACCAACACCAATTCGACGGCGATTAGATCCTCCCAAGCAACGAATTATTAATAACTTTTTGGCACCTGAATTATCAGCAACCATTAAAATTGACTCATTTTGTAGCATGATATTATTTATTCTTCTTTCTTAATTATTAAAAAACTCTTAGTTTTAGAGTATTTTCGACCACCGTTTTTAATTTCTACCTTATCATCTATTTTCAGATCAAAACTTTCATTATGAACTTGGATCTTTTTTTTTCTTTTAATTGGCTTATGATACTTAGGATGTAATTTAGTAAAGACTAATTCTACTGTCGCGGTCTTAGCACTTTTCAAACCAACTACTTTACCTATATATTTTTGGCTCATATATTATTTATTTTTAGTAAGCAGTCGAGCAATTTCTTTTCTTAAAGCCTTTATTTGGTGGGTTTTAACTAATTGCCCCATTTTACTTTTTATTTGAATAACTGACAATGCTGAACGATATTGGGCTAATATCTCCTCTTTGGTTAATGGTTTCTTATCTTTTACTTCTTTATTCATTTCTCTCAACAACTTTATATTTTATTTTTGCTTCACCATTGTTTTTAGGTAATTTATAACTAGCTTGTTTTAAGACTTTGTAGGCAACATCTTTTGGTAGCCCTTGAACCTCGAAGACTATCGTTCCAGCCTTGACTACCGCCACTCAACTTTCTACTGAACCTTTGCCCGAACCCATTCTAACCTCTAGAGGTTTTTTGGTTTTTCCTAGTTGAGGGAAAACTCTAATTCACATTTTACCAGTCTTTTTGACAAAGGGACTAATCACTTTTCGTCCAGCTTCGATGGCTCGATTACTGATATAGGTACCTTCTTTGGCTTGTAAACCATAATCACCAAAAATAACTTCTTGATTCCCCTTAACATGACCCTCATATTTTACAATGTGAGAATAACGATATTTAGTTTTTTTAGGTATTAGCATGAGATTTTTTTTGTCAAATTTTTCCTTTATAATGAGATTTTTTTTGTCAAATTTTTCCTTTATAAATTAATACTTTAATACCAATTTTTCCATAAGTAGTAACCACTTCGGCTCTCCCTACCTCGATATTACTATCAATAGTACTGAGAGGTACTTTACCTTGGATAACTTTTTTAGTTTGAGCAATTTCTGAACCATCTAAGCGACCCTTGATTTGGATCTTTGCTCCTTTCACTTCTCCCCTTTCGAGTAATAACTTGCTTAAGACATTTCTTAATACCATCCCAGAAAAAAGTCGCTTCTGCAACTGTTCCGCAATCAAATTAGCTACTGACTGAGCATGAGTATAAATTTTTTTTACTTCAATAAGATTTATCTTAACTGCCACCTTATCATCATTAATTATTTTGTAGACATCTCTTATTATTTTATTTAATTTTTCATTATTTTCTCCTAATATTAAATGAATTTCCGAAATATAAAGATAAATAAAAATATTACTAGTACCATAGTCAATTCTTAATCTTACTACATTAGGAAGTGCTAAACGAAAATATTCACGGATTAATTTATCTTTTTCTAACCAATTGATCCGATCTCTTTTCCCTTCTGAAAAATAACAGTTATTCCAAATTTGGTTATAACCAACGCGAATTGCATAAGGACTAGCTTTCTGTGCCATTATTAATTAATTTTAATTTTTAATTCTTCTACTGATGGAGAAACTTTATCACCTTTTTTCTTGGCTAAGCATAAATTAATTAAGCAGTATCTTTTTCTTACGCGATCAGTTCTCCCCCTTGCTCTATAAATAACTTTCTTTTGAATTCTCCCCTGGTTTATCTCAACCCTATCAAGATAGAAATCACTTGTATTTTCCTTTTTTTTTACCAAGCTCTTCGCTGCACCTTGCAATAATTTATAAAGGATTCGCCCGCCTTTTTTTGGTAAAAAAGCTAAAAAAACTAAAGAACGATCCAATTCCTTTTTTCTAACTAAACCAGCAACTAAGTTCATTTTTTGTGGTGAAATAGCAACTGGCGAACTTTTAATAATAATTGAATCCATGATTAAACAAAAAGTATAACTAATATTTTAATGGGTACCGGCCTTTCCGTGTTTGCCAAGTTTGCGAGTTGGAGCAAATTCACCAAATTTGCATCCTACCATCTCTGGAGTAATTTGTCGACGGAGGAATTTTTTACCGTTATGAATATCAAATACATAACCAATGCTTCCGGGAAAAATAGTAGAACTTCTAAATCAAACTCGAATGGGAGTATTACGAACTTTGTTAATTTCCTCTTGTTTGCCTTGTTCTGAAAGTTTAGCAATTATCTTGTTCAGTTTTTCAATTTTTTGCATTAATTTTTCGTTAACAAATAGGGGTTTTTTTAAGGAGCGAGACATATACTACTAATTTTATTTAAGGTTAGCGAAAGCCATATTACCCATGGCTTCCTTATGAATATTTTCTTTTTTCTTGAAAGCTCCTCCAGTCTTATTGTAATCTTCTTTTATTTCTTCAGCTAACTTTTTATACATAGGACTAGAAGACTTCTTTTCTTTAGCTTCATTTACAATTCAACGCAAAGCCAAAGTTACAGCTCGTTTCTCTTCAACTTTTACCGGCACTCTTTGAGTAGAACCACCTCATTTTCTGCTTCTAGTCTCCAAAGCAGGTTTAACGTTAACTATAGCTCTTTCTAAAACAGTTAAAAAGGGCGTGGAAGTACTCTTTTCTACTTCAGATGCTGCTTGGTACACTATGTTTGCCGCTATCCTTTTTTCTCCTCTTCTCATCACATAATTGATTAATTGACTTACAATAACTGAAGAGAAATTTTCATCGGGTTTAAGCAAACGCCTTTTAATTATTCTTTTTTTTCGCATTTATTTTTATTACTACTTTTTTTTAGTTCCATACAAAGAACGGCCTTGACTTCTCTTTTCTACACCTTTTGCATCACCCTTAGAATATCCTCTTACCACGTGATACTTCACTCCCGGTAAATCTTGGGCACCGCCTCCGGCAATTAGTACTGAAGAATATTCCTGCAAATTGTGCTTTTCACCGGGGATATAGACAGTAATTTCTTTTTTATTTTTCAAAATAACCCGAGCATAGGGACGGTTAGCTGAATTAGGCTTCTTAGGTTTAGTCACCCCTACTTTCTTCACATTCCCCTTCACAAAAGGCTTTTTGGCAAAAGAATAAGTTTTTTTTTTTGAGTTTCAACTAATTTTCAAAGCAAGTTTTTTTACTTTCTTCGTTTTTGGTACACGAACATTTTTAACTAACTGATTGACAGTAGGCATATATATTTTTATTTTTTATCTTTTTTGTTTGATAAGAAGTTTAATTTATTTTTAAATTTCTTTCCTATTTTTCTTAAATTTAAATAAAAAGTTCAGTTTCTTGGGAAGAATAAAGGTTAATTACTTTGCGATAAGTCTTAAAATTGGCTTCCTTTTCCTCAAATTCTAACTCTACTTCTTTAATATTTTCTCAATTATTAACCAAATTATCTCAACCCTCTTTTACTGTTTTTTCAAAGCAAAAATAGGCTTCATCAGTGTTGTCATTGTTGATAATGAGATAGTAGGTGTTTAAGTTTCGATCATCTAATTTTTTAATAGTGATATTTTTTAAGTTGATGGTTGGCATATAGATTATTTTTGTGAACTACCCACCACTTATAGAAGTGGGGGCTTCTAACAACTCAGAAGGACAACAGTTTACTAACCCTTATGGATTAGCATGAGCCTGTTTTACGAAGTTCGTTCCAAACTCCATTATTTGTGCTTTATAGAGGATATTTCGTGCTGAATTGACATCTCTATCCAAAACTAATCCACAATAAACACAAATAAATATTCTATCACTTTTTTCCAACTTAACTGATGCTCTCTTATAGCATCTGCTACAATCTTGACTAGTATAAGCAGGATGAACCTTAACTACTTTCTGACCAGTCTCTGCCACTTTGTCTCAAAGTAGTTTAAGGAATAACGATAAAGCACTATCATACATTCTTTTTGGAGAATACCATTTGTTTTCTCTTTTTTCTTTTTCAACGATTTTGCTTGATTTGAAGTTTTCAACTCCAAAGAAGTCATAATTATCTTTGTAAAATGTCTAATATAGAATAGTCCTATATTAAAAATAAAAAAAACCAAAGAGTCGAAAGAACACTGACAGGTTAGTATCTTCGGAACAGTCATTGCTTTTTTAGGTTTTGGCGGAGCTGCTTCCTATTTCTTTATCAAAAAACCCGAAGATTATTTTTATCCTGGCTTAATATTTGCCGGTATAGGAACATTGTTTTTATTGCTATCAATCCCTTTTTATTTTTGATACAAAAATTCTAAAAAAGAATTAGGGAAGTTGGAAAAACAAGAAAAAGACCTCAAAGAAGTAGCAATCTAGTTTTTTTTAGGGAGTAAAGAGGGAAGGGAGAAAAAAGGAAATATTAACTAATTAAAAGTATTTTGCCATAGACAAATAATTCTTCGGATTGTTTTTTGTTCAAACAATTTAAATTTTCTTCAAACTTTCCTACTAAAACGGGCTGATGAGTAATAGTTTCAAATCGTTGGCAAAATTTAAGTTTTTGGTTAGTATCTAGTTTGTTATAAATACTAATTAATTCATTGCTGTAAGTAAGTTTTTGGTTAGTAGTAGTTTTTATTTTTTCTAGTCTTGACATAATTCTTTTAGTTTGTATTTACTTATTAAGTAATATTTTAGGAATTTGGCTAAATCTTTATGAGGATATTCGTGTCCGCGGTTGATGTCGATATTGTGAATAACAGCATGAGCAGTTTCATGAGCGATATCTTCGACTAAATCAATTTCTGACTTTGTTGAAAGTTTAATTTTTCAACCAATCGGATTAAGCATAATCCAACTTTCCTTATTAAGCGGTCAAGTTATCCCCATAGTTTCATTCTCGAGATTTTGCAATTCGGCTCAAAAAAATTTCTTTCTCAGTGGATTATTAATTTCGAGATTAACTAGGATTTCTTGATTATTATAAACTTTCTGAAAAAGATCTTGGTTATAGAACCCTTTAAAAATGACTTTCTTATAAGGAATTATCCCCAAATAGTCACCGCCTCTTTGGTAACAATCAGTAACTATTTTTTGGAGAATAGTGTTTAAATTGGTTGGTTTTTTCACTCTTCTATAATTCATTTTTACTTCTTTTAGTTTTTTAGATTTTCCTCTTCCTCTTTGGGAGTTTCCGGAAGAACTGGAATTGAGTAATTTTTGTACCTAGTTTCAATTTCAACTAGATTTAAATCTTTTTTTTCTTTAATTTTCTCCTTTCTTTATGAGAAAGAGGATGAATTATTTTTGTTCTCTCTCGGCTATCTTTTGTAAAAGAGAGTATAAGCCCTGAAAACCAATCACTGGATAAAAATTAGCTTGATCATCAAATAAAAGGTTAATCTTTCGTAATTGTTCTTGACTAACTTTTTCTTTTTCTTCGAGCAAGTTTTCCAATTCTTCACTATTATTTTGACTATTTTTTAATTCTTGTTGAGCAAGAGTTAAGGTTTTGTCTTTTTGTTCACTTAATTTTTGGTAGTATTCTACTTGTTTGTAAAGAGCAACCACATCTTCTTCCGCTAAATCAGTTTGAGTTTCCGAGTTAGTTCGCGGTTTATTGATAATCTCTTCGGCAATGGCTAATTGTTCAGTTAATTGCTTAACTTTGGCACTATCATCAACCTCTTTTTCCACTCTTTGTTGATAAAGAGTTTGAGCATGATTTAGTTCCGTTCGTAATTGTTGAACCTTGGGACTTTCGATAATATTAGGTGACTGATTTTCTGATTGGTTATTTTGCTGATAAATCAGATAAACAATCACAATTAACTTTTCCTCTTCTCTCATGGAATTTGGCTAGCTCAATCTCTTTTAAGCACTCCCTACTTCATTGTTCTAATTTTTCCGAAGTATCTAAAAAGTTATTTTCTTTCCGTGCTTTTTCTCTACTTCAAAAACTAAAAAAGTAGAGATAGAGTTTGAAGAGAAAGAAATACTAAAATTTTAGCGAAAAGTAATTAGTTTCTATCCTTCTCAACTAGAAAGAGAAAGTTTTTATTAAAAACTAATCAACAATTTAAAACTAATCAAATTTTCTCTTATGAAAATTGTGTCTTTACACCAATTAAAATTTTGGTCTCGATTTTAAATTATTATAATAGTTTCGGAGTTTCTTTAATTTTTCGGTTTCTTTTTCTACCAATTCTTTGGGAGCTTTGTTTACAAAATTCTTATTATTTAAAAACTGCTCGCACCGAGCAATTTCTTTTTCCAGTCACAGTTTAGTTTTCTGATTTTCAGTTTGTTGATCATTTTTCTCTATCTCTTCAAGTTGGGAAAATAATTTCCGACTAACAAAAACCTCTAAATAGCCTTTTGCTAAAGTTAACTCTTCTTTTCAACAAATTACTGATCTTTCTTTCTCTAATTTTTGCCTTAACCTTCCAAAATCATCGTTTAGCTCTTTTTCAGGAAGAAAAATGTAATTCAATTCAGTCTTAACCAATTTTTTTAACCAAAGGTTAAGTTTTTCCTTAACATCTGCAAAGTCAATTTCTTTATAACTTTCATCTTCGGTTAAATAAGTAATCTTATTATCACCCACTTTTTTTATCGGCAATAAAATTAAACAAACTATCAAATTTTCTTTTTCAAGTGAACATTTATTTTTAAATTTACGTACCTCTCGAAGCAATTCATAAAAAAGACTCATCACAGCACTATTTCGACGAATCACCGAAGACTTTCCTGTTTTTTCTAAGTTTTTATTGTCTAAACTTCCAACAAGATTTTTTAACAACACTCCGTCTTTTTCAGAAAATAATAGAGACTCTGCGTAAAGTTTGTCATACAATGAAGAAGTTAAAAAGGGAACAAAGGGATGTAATAACCTAAGTAAATACCGGAATAAAATCAACCCTATTTTTACAGATGCTTTGTTATCAGTTAACTTAAGTATTTCTAAATAGTCATTACCGAAGTCATCTTCTTTCCCACCTGATTCTATTCCAAACTTGGCTCATTTTTTTACCTCTTCTTCATCTACTTCACAAACTACAAATTTCTTCAAGTTATCAATAGCCCTGCTAAATTTCAATTCCTTTTCATCAAGAAATTTGTCATAATAACTAACTAAATTTCGGAAAATAATTAAGAAATAGCAATTTAAATAATCTTTTTCTAAATATTGCGTTTCGATTTTAAACGATAAATTGTTGTTATCAAAGTCAACAATTTCCTCATTCCGAATACTGTATCTTTCCTTTAAACTTTCCAAATAACGAGCGATATTTCACACCTTATCAAGAAACCGCCAATTACCTTTTAATTTATCTTCTCTTATCTTAATATCTTGGTCTTGAGTTTGCGAACTAACAAAACTTATTCGGGTAGCGTCAGCTCCATACTTATTAATTAACTCTTTTGGCTCAATAACATTCCCTAAGGATTTGGACATTTTTTTCCCCCTCGAATCTCTAATTAAACCGTGAATCAAAATAGAAGCAAACGGCGGAAGCTGGTCAATAAAGTAATAACTAAAACAAATCATTTTAAACACCCAAAAAAATAGTATGTCATAGGCAGTTACTAAAAGAGAAATAGGAAGCTTTATTTTTTCTTTATTTTCTAAATAATCGGAATAAAAAATCGGAGCTAAACCGCTCGAAAATCAAGTGTCTAGAACCATTTTTTCTTGTTCTCAATTTTCAATATCAGCCGGAGGGAATTCCGCTACACAAATTTCTCCAGTTTTTTTGTGATATCAAGCCGGAATTTGATGTCCTCATCACAGTTGTCGGGAAAGACATCAGTCCTTTAAATTATCTTTTCATTGGAGCAATCTCTGTTTATAATCGAGTGGTAGAAAACTCATGACCGATAGCAGTTGCTCGAAATTCTTTTTTTGATTTTTTTCAATCTTTTTAATTCATTCGCGATAATTTAAAAATCATTGAGTTGATAGGTAAGGTTCAATAATTGTATCGCTTCTTTGCGAATAGCCAATACTGGCTTCATAACTTTCGATTTGGGAGCAGGTGCCATTTTCTTGTAAATCGTGAATAAGTCTTTTTCTCCCCGTAAACCTATCTAACCCTTGATATTTGCCAGTCAATTCGTTAAGGTGTCCTTTTGTGTCCAAACAAACTTCACAAGGTAAATTATATTTAAGTCCTAACTCGTAATCGTGAAAATCATGGGCGGGAGTACACTTTAAAACTCCCGTACCAAAGTCAATTAAAACGCTCTCGTCAGCTAAAAGGGGGATTTTTTTTTGATTAACAGGATTAATAACTTCTTTTCCAATATATTTAGTATAACGATTGTCATGCGGGTTAACAAACAAGCAAGCATCTGCGAAAGCAGTTTCAGGACGACTAGTAGCCACCGTTAAATATTCTTCCTTTTTTTCAACCAAATAATATTTAAGATAATAAAGTTTGCTTTTTTCGGTTTTATGAATAACTTCTAAATCAGAAATAGCGGTTTGCAATTTTACATCCCAGTTAACCATTTTCTTTCCTTTATAAATAAGTTGGTCGTGATATAATTTAGAAAAAGCGTGAATTACTAGTTTATTGAAAGCTGGTTCTAAGGTATAAGTTAATCGACTTGGATCCATTAGCAAACCCATTTCATTTCATTGCTTAATTATTAGTTCCTTGTGCTGAACAAACCACTTTTCCCCTTGTTCTTTCATCCACTCGCAAGAATAATTAGAAGGATTAAAACTATCAATTTGGGAACTCAAATATTTTTCTACTTTAATTTGAGTAGAAATACCTGCATGATCTAAACCAATCAGTCAATCAATACTTTTCCCTTGCAAATAATTGAACCTTAGCAAAATGTCTTGAATGGTACAATTCCACATGTGTCCCAAATGCAACTTACCCGTGATATTAGGAGGAGGTAATAAACAAACAAAAGAATCAACCTTATTTAAAGATAATTCTTGAAAGACTTTAATACTTTCTTTTACAAAATAATTCCTCTGTTTACTCTCAATTTCATTATGGTCATACTTTTTTTCCATATTTTAAGTTTTGCTAAAACGTTGAAAACTTGCTCTCACGAATTAGCCCATTATTTACAAAAGATTATTTAACCGTTTATTAGTTAATTTCGCTTCTGCTTTAACTTTTTCTAGATCTTCTTTATTTTGTTTAATTTGTTCTTCTAATTCAACTGTTTTTTGCGAAATACTTTTTACTTGGTCAGTAAGATGATTAACTTTTTGATTAGTTTCGGTAGCTAGGGTAAACAATTTATTATGATCCTTACCAATTTTACCCATTTGCTCGTGAATTTCTTCACTGATATCTTCCATTTGCTGAGCCACTAAGTTTATTTGGTGCTTTGGAAATGAAACAAATCCGATTGTTCGCTTAATTCACTAGATAAAGTAGAAATTTTAGTATCTAAATTCTTAATTTCTTGGTCAAATTTGGCTCCTTGTTGGTTAAGAGCTTTTGTCATTTCTGATTTTACCTCATTAATTTTGCCATGGAACTCTTTACCTTGGGTTTCGATTTGGGCTTTGGCTCCGGCAAGTCCGTTTTTTAGATCTCCGACATCAGAAGCAAGATCATCTAAGGTAATATAGTAAAAAATATTTAATATGAACTTTAGTATGGAATCACTCAGGCAAAGCAGAGAGAGAGAGAGAGACAACTAAGGACATTTTTACTAACTTTTGACTGAAATTTCCCAGTAAACACTGGATAAAAAAATTATGTCAGAATTAGAAAATATAAAATCTTTAGAAAAATATGATGCTTGAAAAAAAGCTAAAAGAAACCGAAAAAACGGTATTAATTTAATTGCTGGTTGTGTTGGAATTTTAATCGGTTCATTACTTACTTGAGCCATTTTAAAAGTTGGTGTTGGTGATTTGTGAACTCTTGGCAAATCTACTTTTGCTGATGTAGATAAGATTATAGAATATGAAGCAGAAGTAAAAAAAATTGATGAAAAACTAAAAAAGTCTATTGTCGCTAGTCCATTAAATTGAGTTTCTAAAAAACTTGAAGAACAAGCAGCTGAAGCAATCGCCAAAGGCAAATTAGGAGAAGTAATTGGAATAGTTAGAATTTATTCCTTAATTCTCATATTCGCTTGATTAATAGTTTGAACTATTATTCACTTAATCTTCTATTACTTATCTTACTGAATTATCGGTAAATACTGATGGCCTGAGCCTTTATTATCTAGTCAACAAATAGATCTTTAATATTGATGATATTCGCAAAAAAACCAAACTTATCAAGAAATAAAAAACCAAAAACAGAATAAAAAGTATTTAGCCTAGTTTGAACGAGAAGGAGCTGAAAAAGAGTTGAAAAGATTAAGAGAAATAAGAGAACAAGTGAAGTATCAAAAGCAAGAAACCAAAGAATAATTAAAATATCATTATTATGACTGATAATCAAATTAAAAGAGTGCGAGAAGACATTAAGCACTGCCTAGACAATAATCAAGAGGGAATGAATACTAATGTAAGAGAAACTCTCCAAAATATCCTAGATTATACTCAAACCATAGAATGTAGCCATTGTCACAAAGAAATCCGCACGGGTCAAGTAAAATTTATTAATATTGGTTGCTTGAATGTCCCTTCTCCTTATTGCCAAAGTTGTGTAACCAATAAAAGTTATCAAGAAGAAAACAAAAAATATAGTTAAAAAAAAAAGTATATTATTTTCAAGGGTCTGAACCTTTATACTTACCTTTTACTGCTCCACCGCTGGCACAAAATCCATAAGACTGAGGGATGGTATTCCCACACTTGCCTTAAGTGTTTTTTTGTAATTTTCAAGCACTGTTTTATTCTTGTTGTAAAAATCTATGACTTCATTTTCTCCTACTTCTCCTTTGTTGTAACTGTTAACTAAAGATGAATAACGCCTTTTCCTTCGGAGTTCTTAATACAAAATAAGAGAGTGTAGTGTTTGCCTTTACCACTAGGTCTTTTTGAAACTGCTCTTTTTCCTTTTAAAGAATAACCAAATCGAGGGTCAGCATTGGGATAAAAACTGCACTCATCTATCGCTAAAAAAGGGAAGATCAATAAGCAAATCAAATAACTAAAACAATGACAGCAGCAACACCAGCATAGAAAAGAGGTTTAATATTCCTTGGTTGTCGAGCATTGCTTCTTTCTAAATTTTTTATTTCAGATCTTTTTTTTGGAAGTCTTTATAAGCTAATCTTACGACAAACAGAGATAAGATGATAGTTATTCCCATAATCACCAAAATAGTTAAAAGGTAATGATTTTTTTGTCAATTTAGAAAATTATTAACTAGTTTCGAAAATTTCCCACCTAATCCTACCATCTGGATTAAGTATAAAAAAAAAATAAAAAAATTTCCTATACTTTTTAAGATAGGGTACCAAATTGAATTTAAGGAGGCTAAAGATGAAAGGAAAATAGTCAAAGGTAGGAAAAGAAACAAGGGGGTGATTAAGAAATTCCATCCTAAAAAAAGAAGAGTTTGCGCGGGAGTAAAATTAGCAAAGTAATTAGTTTTTAAGAGCAACAGAGTTAATGGCAAAGAAAAGAAAACTAAATGCAAAAGGGTTAATGAAATAACTAGAAAAGTTAATTTTCTCCAAAAAATTTGTCGGCGACTAGTTGGTATTTCTGTTGCAAGAAAAAATGAATCTGTGCCATCTTTTTGAGTTTTTTGACTTATTTCCCCAATACTCTTCCAAAACAATCATGATAGAGGATTAATTATTGAAGTACAAATTATCAGTGGCAAATAAATTAAATTAGGTAAAACGCAAGTAAAGAAATCATTAGTGTTTTTTATAATTGGATTAATTCTCTCTTTAAAATCAGGCTGGCTTTCAGTCATTGGACTTTCTACTGTTTGCATGCCAAAAGCTCAATTCTTCATTGCTTTAAAAATTAAAACAAAAAAGAGCAAGTAAATAATTAGTAAAATCCAAGTTCCTCATTTGTAAAAACATCTTTTTCAAAAATAACTTTGTGAACGGAAGAAACTAATTTTAAATTCAGAATTGCTCTTGCTTTTTTTTAGTTTGGTCTTTTTCTGAAAAAAGTTTATCATAAGTTTTCTCAATATCATCTGTTTTTGGTCCACTATAAACAATTTCTCCATCTTTAATCATCGTAATTTCATCAACTAATTTTTGTAGGTCAGAGAGGATATGGCTGGAAATTAACACTGTTTTTCCCTCCTTTCTTCTTTGTTCTAATTGTTTCAATAAAATACTCCGATAAGAATGATCTAATCCTGAAGTTGGTTCATCTAAAACCAACACCTCCGGGTCATGTATTACTGAAATAAAATAAAGGAGTATTTTTTTTCAACCAGTAGACAAATCACGACATTTTCTTTGCCGAAAAGAGTTTAGATCAGAACTTTTTAAACTTTTTTTAAGTTTTTCTAGCGGAATATTTCTTGATTTAGCTGCCAACCTACAAAACTCTTCAACTGTTAAATCACTAGCAAAACGAGGAATTTCGGTCATAAAACCAATTTTTTGATTAATATAACAGTCCTTGCCAATTTTCTTTCCTGTTAACCAAATTTCACCTTGATTAGGCTTTACAGAATCAGTTAAACACTTAATTGCGGTAGTCTTACCGGCTCCATTAGGACCGATAAAACCATGAATAGTTCTTTTTTTGACAGAAAAACTAGTGTTTTTAAGAATCAACTTTTTGTCATAAGATTTTTTTAAACCTTTGATTTCAATAATAGTTCCTTTTGTCATTTATCAAAAACCTTAAAATTCTCAATTTCAATTATTTCCCATATTATCATTTTCGCTTTTTTCATATCCTCAACTATTAGCTTTAGCCCAACATTTTAAGTTAATAGAATAACCTTTGTCATGTCATTCGAGGGCTCGCTTAGCATACCTATAACCTTCTGAAGCTTGAAAGTCTGTTATTCTTCGATTTATAAAAGGTCCGGCGAATTCAGTAGCTCATCTTCCTGATTTAGAATTAATGTTATGAAGATCCTCTCGAAGATTTTCTCCATTAATGTAAATATGTGAATACTCAATAGTAAAACCGAAAGAAGTATTGTATGTCTTATAGCCAAACCTGAAATTTTCCGAAGAACTTCCGCAATTAATACAAGGTCCATAACCTCTTTCTTGGTTTTGATTTTCTAATCAATAACTATTTTCAATTACTTTATCAACTTTATAATTTTTCATAAACTCCTCATAAGTAGGAATTTCCTGTTTTAATTTATAAACTGTTTCGGTTTGAGGGATTAAATTTTCGTTTACCATATTTTTGAAATTCATCTATATGTTAATTTTATAAAAATTATGAAAATCAATATTGAATAGAGAAAGTTATGATTGAAAAATAAGTTTTAATGTTGAGTTGGGGAAGCAAAGTAACAAAAATTTTTTTAAAATTAATCATCTTCTTGATGATTTTCTTTTACCTGCAAAATTTCTGTCAACTCTACTCCTTCTCCTGGTAAAACATTTTTTCTTTCTCGAATCTTTTCACCATGCTTAATTAACTTGTTAGTAGTAATACTAATTTTGTCTACTGCTGCGTGATGATCATTAGTTAATTTAAGAAATTTCTCTCACCGGCCGCGAAATCGACCAAAGTCTTCTCAAAAATTATCTAATTCGGCAATTATTTTATCTACATTTCGGTATTGCTCCCAAGTTTTATTGGTCCAAAGAATGTGGTTAACAACCACCGCTAACAACATCGGAGAACAAATAGTAACCTTTTTTTCTAAAGCTAACTCAATTATTTCATAAAAACTATGTTCATTAATCTTAGCAAAAACCACTTCCGACGGAACAAACATAATTGCATGATCAGTACCATCTAACTCTGAAACATATTCGGCTACTTTTTTAATGTGATCTTTGAGATTATTTTTAAAATTCTTTTCTATCTCTTTTTTTTCGATCTCCGAAAGATCCTCTTTATGCAACATTAAATAATTCTCTAACGGAAATTTACTGTCAATGGCTAAATTATTTTTACCATCTACTCCAAAAATAATTGCATCCACTCGTAGACCTTCCCCGTTAGATCTCTTTTTTTTGAGCGTGAATTCTAATTGATAAATTTTGTGGTCTTTCGGCAAATATAAAGATAATAATTGATCCAACTGTAAATTTCCCAACTTTCCTCGTTGCTGAGGATGTAAAAGAATACTATTGATTTTTGCTAAAGGTTGTGCCACACTATTTTTCATTTCAGAACTTAAATTTTCTAAACGGGATTTTATTAGCGATTCGTTTTTGTCAAGAGAAAGGGTAATTTTATCACTTAAATCCCTACTTCTCTCTTTTTGATTTTCTAATTCCCGTTTAACATTTTCTAATAGCGAATTTACTTTTTCTTCATTAAGTTTTAAGTCTTGGAAAATTTTTTGGGACAATTCCTGATTTTTTTCTTTTTCTTTGCTCGGCAAAAAAAAAAACAAACTGTAAAATAAAAATGCTGCTAAAATCAGAACTAACACTAATAAAATAATTACGGTTTGATCCATGTGAAGCCTCTATAAATTAAGTTTTGTATTAAATCAACCGCAACTAACAAAATTTCCCTATGATACTCAAAAGTTTTTCGAACAATAAATATAAAATACACTTACTCTCCTTCAAGGAATATAGTTGACTTTAACAATCTCTAAAAATCATCTTTTCACACTCAGTTTTGGACTTCGCCGACAATTAGAACATTTGCAAATTATTAACCTGAAAATGCGATAATAGGAATAAGTTATGAAAAGAAAAAACTCACTAAAAAGCAAGAAGAGATTATTGAAGAAGATTTAGATCAAGTTAATCAAGATCCAAATTCATTGACTAAAGATAATCCCGAAGAAAGTCCATTAGAAATTTCTCCGCAAAAGATAAAAAAAACCAAAAGTCCCAAGAAAAAACTTCCGAAGAAAAGATAACATTAAATAACATTAAAAAATATATTACGAAAGAAAATTTAAGACAAACTTTTAACATTACCTTGCCGGCTCCGTTATACGAACAATTATTACAAGAAATCGGGAAAGGGAATATCAGTAAATTTGTCAAAAAAGTGGTGGAAAAAGAATAAAAAAAAAACTGACCAACAGAGCTTAAAAAAAGACTATTTGCGATTAGAAAACTGTTCGGAGTATCAAATCAAAGCGGAAGAATGAGAAACGAGTAACCTAGATGAGTAAAATTAATCCTAAGAATTTCTCAGTCACTATTAAACCGAAACGAGGAGAAATTTACTGAGTCGAATTAGATCCCACTAAAGGCAGTGAAATCAAAAAAACTCGTCCTTGTTTAATCATTAGTAATGATGTTCAAAACGAAGTAAGCCGACGAGTAATGGTAATTCCTTTAACTAGTAGTCAAAAATTACCACTCGTTTCTTTTCATGTTGATCTAGTTTTTCAAGATAAACCAGCCAAAATTTTACCCGAACAAATGCGAGTGGCGAATAAATCACGAATCAAAAAATACTGTGGTAAAGTTGGTTGAGAAATTTTGGATCAAGTTGAAGTGGCCTTGCATATTACTTTAGGCTTGAAGAATTAATATGAAAAAGAAACTCAAAAAGAACAAGATTAATTACTGAGAGTTACTAAAAACTTACAAATTCTTACTAATTATTCCCTATTTTTTTATTCTTTTTCTATCAGCCCCAACCAACTTCTTGGTGAGCCAATTTACTAACTAAACTGAAATTTCTTTTTGACACTGCCGTCTGAACTACCTTCGGAATTATTACTGGTGGCTTATTAACCGTTATCTTTAAGCAAAAGGGTCAGTTGATTATTGATCAAAATAAAATTTATGCCGTGCACACCGAATTTAGAAAAATCAAAGAGGAAAACTAAAAGACAAAAAATCATCTCGGTCTCTTGTGTTAAAAAAGAAAAACACTATTTCTAAATAATCATGCCTAACATTCAAGAAATTTTATGATATCTATTGTTTATTTTCCTCCTTGCTCTTGGTGTCTGATATGAAACTTGCCAAAAGTCAGGAAAGGAAGGAGGAGAAGCAAATACTTTAAGATTAATCAAAAATTTCCTAAGAAACAACGGCTATAAGAAACAAAACTATCTCCTAGTTAACAACCTAATTTTCCAAAAAGTAGGTTATTGAAGTTGTGAGATTGATATTTTATTACTAACTAGGAAATGAATTTATGTCATTGAAGTGAAAGATTGAAAAGCAGGAATGCTAAAAGGAAACTTCAATGACGAATATTTAACCAGGTCTTTAAAAATAAGGAGATGGGGAAAGCATTGGCAAGAAAGAGTCTATTCTCCTTGATTTCAAAACGAAACTCATATTAAAAGGTTGAAAAATTATTTTCCCTTGGCTAATCAACCTAATATTTTAAGTATTGTGGTTTTTAACAGTCCTAAATTAGGATACAACTTGAAGAGAAATAAAAAATTGGTTCTACAAAACAAATTTACCTTAGCTAACAATAGTATCGGAAAAGGAATTACTGATGTTTTAGCTAGATATGAAAAACAGGATACTAACCTAAACTACTTTGAAAAGTTAAGAAAAAAAATCAGTCAAGAAGTTGTTACCCCTAATAAAATAAAAAAACACCGACTTTGGGTTAAATCAGTAAGAGGCTAGAAGTATCTTTTAAGACTTTTTTCTACTTATTTTTTTCTTCCTAGGTAATTTAGAACCTTTTTTGTCCACTAAAAGTTTCTCAATAGGCTCAGTTAATGACTTTTTTTCTGGTTCAGCAAAGGAAGTTTTAAATTCTTCTTTTAGCATTTCTAACGCTTCTAACTTTTTTTGCTTGTCAGCCGTTAGTTTCCCACCAACTTTTAATTTTTCTTCTAAGTCAGTTAACTCTTGAAAAATTTGAATCTTATTTTTGACATTTTCATGCTTACTTCTGGCTTTTAGTTGATCATAAGTTATGTCCTTAGTAATTTTGTTTTTTAAATTAATTTCTTCCGTTTCGGCTTTTACTTTATTTTTTTTCAGCATATAATTAAAAATAGCTCCGATGAGCGGCGGAATAGAAATAACTAAGGCAATGAGAAATAATTGTAGTAATTCATTCATATACTTATTATTTATTTTTCAGGAAGTTAGCAGAGGCAGGCAAATATGCACTAAATAAAAAAATTGACAAGTAGCACAATTCACTCAATTTTTTTTACCTTGGATATGTTCCTTTCGAATATGAATTCCCCAACCAACACCTGATGCCATTTTACCTCCTTATTAACTAAAATTTTATCTATATGCCTATCAAAATTGGTCTCGTGGGATTGCCGAATGTAGGAAAATCGAGTTTATTTAATTTTTTAACTAAAAAAGATATTCTAATTGCTAATTACCCTTTTGCCACTATTGATCCCAATGTTGGAGTAATGATTTTGTCAGATCCTCGCTTAGAAAAATTAAGCAAATATTATCAAAGTCAAAAAACTACTCCGAGTACTATTGAAATTATTGATATTGCTGGTTTAGTTAAAGGAGCTTCTCAAGGATCTGGTCTCGGTAACGAATTTTTAACTCACATTCGAGAAGTAGACTTAATTTGTCACGTCCTTCGCTGCTTTCCAGAAAAAGAAGTGATTCACGTCGAAAAAACAGTTGATCCCATTCGCGACTATGAAATAATTCAATTAGAATTAATTTTTGCTGATCTACAACAAGTGAAAAAAAAACTAGAAAAATTAAAAATTAGAGATGAAAACTCCCAAAAAGAAAAAAGTCTCCTCCAATTAGTTCAAAAAAATCTGGAAAAAGAAATACCAATCAGCCAAATAACTTTGAAGGAAGAAGAAGAAAAATTGGTAAAAACTTACAATTTTCTAACTAACAAACCATTTTTTTTATTAACCAATTTTAGCGGGGATCAGATCGAAATAAAAGAACTAGAAAAATATGCTGAAAAAAAAAACATACTTTTCTTTTCCTTAGCAATTAAATTAGAAAAAGAAATAGAGAATCTATCGATAGCGGAAAAAGAAGAAATTGGTTGGACAAGTACTGATTTTTCCCTTTTGACCAAGGAAATTAAAAAATTGTTAAAACTAAAAACTTTTTTTACTGTTGGAAAAGATGAAACTAAAAGCTGATTAGCCAAAAGCGAGATGAAAGCCCGAGAATGCGCGGGACTAATTCATTCAGATATCGAAAAAAATTTTATTCGAGCCGAAGTTTACAATTATAATGATTGATTACGAATTTCTGAAAGAGAAGAATTAAAAAGATTTGGAAAGATAAGAAGCGAAGGAGTTAATTATGTTATTCAAGAAGGTGATATTTGCTATTTTCTTTTTGGAAAAAATTAGCAAAATAAAGAAAAGAATATCATTTTATAAGGAGTTTGTCCATAAAAATAATGATTTATTAAGACATATCACATTTAAATGACTAAGGGCAAAAAAGGAGAATTTTTTCGCCCAATTATTTTGCTACTATCTTCTTTGGTAAAGAAAATAAAAAGAAACAGATAAAATTGAAACTAAAGTTAATATCAAAAGAATAATCGCAAAAAATATATGTTTCCGCTGATTTTTATCGAACTTTTTTGCACAATTCTTA
>Ga0335075_10004440_pt1 | contig 21936 bp, 16 predicted proteins | sample Lox_Sample_24_FD_206723 | JGI IMG/M metagenome (GOLD analysis project Ga0335075, IMG submission 206723) | Soil microbial communities from Loxahatchee National Wildlife Refuge, Florida, United States - Lox_Sample_2.4 | ecosystem: Environmental > Terrestrial > Soil > Wetlands | place: USA...
GCGCGACGCAGCCCGCGCGCGTGCCCGCGTAACCATTTCCGGGCCGCTATCAAATTTCGGGTCAGCCAGAACGGCACTTCGCCCATTTCACGAGCGAGTTCGGACGCGCCGCTCGCGTCGCCCTCAACAACCCGATCTACCCAAGAAGCGGCCAACGTACTCCGTATGTGGCGAATTGCGACGTTCAGATGCAAAGAAGGCACCGATTGGAGATGGTCCAGAGCTCCGAGGCGCTGCCTCAAATCGGCAACATCGAGCAGGTCGGGCGCAGCTCTGACATGCCATTCAACGCCGTGGCGATCAGCATCGCGTAGGGCATTTCCCCACTCTGCAAGGCCGCCCTCGCCCGCGTGGATTTCCTGGCCGCTGCCAACTAGGCAGACCACGGCACAAAATCCCGAGCGTCGCGCCATTATTTCCAACAGGTATGCGGGTTCAGATCTGGTCAATGGCACGGCCTTGTCGCGCGTTTTTTGGATGGCCCAATTCGCCGACCAGCATCGTTGGGCTTCATCCACGACGACAATGCTCTCGGCAGGCGTCTCGACTGGATACGAAGCATAATGGTCGCGGAACTTGGGCAGTGCTTGAATGACGCTGAGCATCTTGCGGCGGGCGTCGCCGCGTTGAGCCCCCAGATCGACTGCGTCCCTGGTTAGTGCCTCCCGAAGGACGTGGATCAAGGTCGGATTACCTGTCAGATACGTACCCCGCCCAGTATCTTCGACGCCAAATATCGTGTTGAGGCCGCATAGTGTCTTACCTGCACCCGGAATACCGGTCACGAACAGGATGATTCTCTGGGCGTTGGTGCGAGCCCACGCAATCTCTTTGAGGATCGATTTGGTTGTCAGAACGAGATTGTATGAATCGCTACGAGCCGCGCGAATTTCTGCGACATTGTGTTTTGCGTATAGCATGCAAGCGCCATCGATGATGGTTGGCACAGGTTGATAGGGTGCACGCAGCCAGGCGTCTGCGTCTAATCTATCCGTGATGTTGTCCGTGTAGCGGACGATTTCGATCAATAGCGCAGGCAGCGCGGCGGCACTTGTATCAAGCGGTGGCAAAACGCCCAGGTTGAGAATTAGCGGCATATTGGGCAAGGCATATGCAGCATTTTCAGCTACCAGGATAGGAACGATGGGGTGCCCGCGAGAGCCGCCGTGAAAATCGTATAGATCGATCGCATAATCTTCCACCTGGCGTCGATCAGCCGCAGTATGCGTCGAACTCCCTGCCTTAATCTCCAGAACCAGGATGGCCGAGTGGGTGAGCAAAATTACGTCGGGACGCTTACCAAGGCGAAGCATGGGGTATTCAAGCAAAATATGCCAGGTCGCCGCCACTCGGATTGCAGCAAGTGCTGGGCGGAGCATCGCGATGGTGGCTTCCCACGCACGCAATTGCTGCGCCGAGCTGACACGAAAATGCCTGATCTGACCCCTGGCAAGAGCGCCGGTGATCTCTGACATCGGCGTATGCAAGAAATCAGCAACCGTTCCAGACCAAAAGGACGCCATAAGTTGTTCGCTCCGTCCTTGCGTCCTTTTTCGTCGTGGTGCGACTGCGTAAGCGCGCCGCTCACCGGAACGGCGCGGGTTTTGCCTCACGGAACGGCGTACCGCTTTCGGCGAGTTCGCGCAGCAGGCGGGAGGGCGCCCAGCGCTCGCCGTACTGCTGATGCCAGGCGGCAATCTGGTTGTACACCTCGCGCACGCCGATGCCATCGGCCCAGTACATCAGGCCGCCGCGATAGCGTGGGAAGCCGAAGCCATGCAGCCACATTACGTCGATATCGGAGGCGCGGTAGACCTTGCCTTCCTCCATGATACGGCAGGCTTCGTTGACCGACGAGAACAACAGCCGGCGCAGAATTTCCTGCTCCGTGAAGTCGCGCTGCGGCACGCCCATTTCTGCGGCGACTTTCTTGATGATCGCTGCCACGTCGGGATCGGGATGCGGCGTGCGGTCGCCTTTTTCATAACGATACCAGCCGGCGCTGGTCTTCTGGCCGTAACGGCCGAGTTCTACCAGTTTGTCGGCAATCGGCAGCTTGCGATAGTTCGGGTTGGCGGCGGCGCGGCGCTTGCGGCCTTCGGCGCCGATATCCAGGCCCGCAAGGTCGCCCACAGCGAACGGCCCCATCGGATAGCCGAAATCCACCATCACCTTGTCGACTTGCTCGGGGAGACACCCTTCCTCGAGCAGAATGACCATTTCGGAATTGAAGGGGGCGCGGGAACGGTTGGCGACGAAGCCGTCGGTGTTGCCGGCCATCGCCGAGATCTTGCCGATCTTGCGTCCCATTGCCATGGCGGTGGCCAGCGTCTCCGGCGAGGCCTGCGACGGGCGCACCACTTCCAGCAGCTTCATCACATTGGCAGGCGAGAAGAAATGCGTGCCGGCGACCTTGTCCGGACGTTTGGTCTCCGCGGCAAGCTCGTCCATGTCCAATGCCGAGGTGTTAGAAAACAGAAACGCGTCAGGGTTCACCACTTCGTCGAGTTTGGCGAAGATGGGCTTCTTCACGTCCATGCGTTCGAACACCGCTTCCACCACGACATCGGCGTCCTTAATGTCGTCGTAGCCGGTCACCGGATGGATGCGCGCCAGGCGGCGTTCCATTTCATCCTGCGCCAGGCTGCCGCGCTTCACCGAGGTGGCGTAATTGGCACGGATGCGCTCCATGCCGCGGTTCAGCGCCTCTTCCGTCGCATCCATGATCTTCACGTCGTAGCCGAAATCGGCGAACGACATGGCGATGCCGCCGCCCATCGTGCCGGCGCCGATCACTGCCGGCGCATGGAATTCGTGCGGCTTCACGTCGGCGGGCAGGTCGGGCAGCTTCGCCACTTCGCGCTCGGCGAAGAACGCGTAGCGCAGGGCGCGCGCTTCGGCGGAGTTTTCCAGTTCCTGAAAGAATGCGGCTTCCCGCGCGATGCCTTCGTCGAAGGGCAGGGTGCAGGCCGCTTCCACCGCCTCGATGCAGCGATACGGCGCCGTCTGATTGCGGGCGCGGCGCGCGATCGCCTTGCGCGTGGCGTCGAAGATGCCGGGATCGTCCAGCGTCACGCCCAGATCGCGCACGCGGGGCAGAGGACGGATGTCAGCGATGCGGCGCGCATAGTCGATGGCGGCGGCGCGAAGATCGGCACCGTCTGGCAGCACTTCATTCACGATGCCAAGCTGTTTCGCTTCCGCTGTCGGAACATGACGGCCGGAGGTGATCATCTCCAATGCCGCCTTCGGCCCCGCCAGCCGCGGCAGACGCTGCGTGCCGCCGCCGCCGGGCAGTATGCCGATCTGCACCTCCGGCAGCCCGACCTTCGCCGACGGCACCGCGATGCGATAATGGCAGGCCATGGCGTTTTCCAAACCACCGCCCAGCGCGTAGCCATGGATCGCCGCCACCACCGGCTTCGCGCTGGCATCCAGCACATCGTAAGTGCGGCTGCCGATCGGCGGACGCTTGCGGCCGGTGCCGAAGCCGCGGATGTCGGCGCCGGCGATGAAGCTGCGGCCGGCGCCGATCAGCACCATCGCGCGAATGTCCGGATCGGCGTTGCCCTTGTTCAGCGCATCGATGATGCCCTCGGAAACGCCGGGACCAAGGGCGTTCACCGGCGGATAATCCACCACGATCACGCCGATATCGCCTTGCTTCTCCAGCCGAACGGGAGAGTTGTCGCTCACTGTCGTTTCCTCATACTATTTGGCCGAGGATACGGAGCATGCTTCGGTGCGTCCATCCCTGGCATGCGCATGCGGCGGCCTTGCCTGCGGCGCACTATGTGCCTGCGTTCCCAGCCGCGGCGCGGCGCTATGGACCGGCTGCCGGGCGACCGGAGCAAACCGCCGAGTGCAAGTCCATTGTCAGTTGCTCGACGCGCTCGGTCAGCGCCTTGACCGTCTCGGTAAGTTGCGTGTTCTGATCCAGCATTTTCACCAGCATCGCGGTCTGGTTCGCGGTCACGTCCTGGCGTGCCTCGCTGAGGCGGTGCAGTTCCTCTCGATGCTGCGCGTCAGCGATCGCGGTCATCTTGTCGCGATCGGCCTGGCGTGTTTGTGCCAGCAGAATCAGCGGCGCGGCATACGCTGCCTGCAAGCTGAACGCCAGATTGAGAAGAATGAACGGATACACGTCGAACACCCACCAGCCGACGATGTTGACCAGAATCCAGGCCGCCACGATCACCGTTTGCGCGATAAGAAACACCGGCGTGCCGAAAAAGCGCGCAAACGCTTCGGCCTTCAGTGCGAACCAATCATCGCCGAACACTGAAGCCAGATGGGTGTGCGGCACGTGAAAGCGGAAGTACCCCTTGCCGTCCTGCACGTCGTGGCTGACAGTACTCGAAGAGATGTGTTCTGACATCGGATTTGTCCGTTCCGCTGGGCGTGGGTCGACCGTTACAGCATGCCAGCAATCGTGCTGCCGGCCAACGCTCAGCCGCATGACAATTCATGATCGTCAATGCCGCGGCGCGCTTCACCTTGAATTGGAAGGACCTGGATCGGATCGCGGGTCAGACGTTGCAGCAACGTGCCGGCAAGGGTCAGGCTGCCGCCAGCGTTTTTTCCAGCACAACAAAATGCAGATCGTCGCGCAGAGGAACACCCACGCTGTCGTCGCCATACGGAAATTGCTCGGTCTCACCGGTGGGCAGATAGCCTTGCCGCCGATACCACGCGATCAAGGACGACCGTACCTGGATCACCGTCATGCGGGCGCGTCGGGCACTCCGCGCCCGGACGTAATCCTCGGCCCCCGCAACGATCAGCTTCCCCAGCCCCTGCTCCTGATGCTGCGGATCAACCGCGATCATGGACAGATACCACGTCGCGGCATCGAGCGATTCGACACAGACGCAACCGACCACAGCTTTGGTATCGTTGTGGCGCAGGACCAGCACTGTCGCCGTCCCTGCCGCGATCATCTTTTCAATGGCAGCCGCATCCGCACGTGGACCGGACAGGATGCCGACCTCCGAGGTCCAACCCGCATCGGCGTCCCGGCCCCGATAGGCGTTATTGACAATCAGCGAAAGCGCGGGTGCGTCTTTCAGCGTGGCAGGCTCGAGAATAGTATTGCGCATTGGCGTCGTTATCCGTTTGGACCGTGGCTCCGGCAAGCATCACCGGGCAGGTATTACGCAGGCAAGCATCACGCAGGCTCTGGCATGGCAGGGGGAATGCGAAATAGCCGCCCGGTTGCCTGCAACGCTTCCACCGTCCAATCACGCCCGACACCTGTTACGACCCATTGCAGAATGGCCCATAGATCGCCGTCCACGTGAGCCTCGTCCAACGGTTCCAACGCCGGCACGACGGCATGGATTTCGACGCCGGATGGGAACGCTTCGCCGCTGCGGCCGATGAATACCAAAGCGTAGATGCCGCCGGAGGGCGCGCGCAGAAAACCTGGCCTCGCCAGGCCGATGCGGTCCAGATCGAAAGCGCGAGTGACGAATTCGCGGAATTCGGCATAGTGGCCAAGCCGATCCTCCGCCAGGACAAACGCCAGCCGCTGACCCTCCAGGGACGGCGGCGCGATCACGCTGACACTGGTCATGACGCGCGCCGCAGGAAATCGACGATAAGGGCGGCGATCTCGGGGCCGGAATCCTCCTGCAGAAAGTGGCGGCCGGTGACCAGATGGGGTCCCTCGGCCTGCGGCAGCAAATGTTTGAAACGAGCGGCGAAGATGGCGGGATCGAAGACGTCGTCCTCGCGGCCCCAGACCAGCAGCGCCGGCAACGTGCATGCGCGCAATTCGCGTTCCAACCAGGTGAAGCGGTGCAGGGCGCGGGCGGTATCATCCAGCGGTATCCAGCGCGGCCAGACCCAGGTGAGCAATCGGCTGGCCGGATCCGGCAATACGGATTCATAAGCGGCCATCGCGCGCGCGGCGAAACGCGCGCGGTCCACCACGGACAGATAGACCCCGCGTCCCGCCAAGGCGTTGTGCCGGCCCAGCAGATACGGCCCGATCAGCGGCGCATGGATCATGCGCCACGGAAAAATGCGGGTATGGAATTCCGCGGGCGGTAGCGGCCAGCCCCAGGTACTCATCACCACCAGGGCGCGCACACGGGCTGGATTGCTGAAAGCGAAGCCGAGGCCGGTGGGGCCGCCCCAGTCGTGGCAGACCAGGGTGATGCGGTGCAGGTCAAGTCCGCGCAGCAGGGCGGTCAGGTTGGCGATATGGCCGTCGAGCGAATGATATTGCTCCTGTTTGGGCTTTTCCGAAAGGCCGAATCCGATCATGTCGGGGATGATGACGCGGTGGCCGGCCTGGGTCAGCGGCGCCACGAAGTCCCGGTACAGGAAGCCCCAGGTCGGGTTGCCATGCAACAGCACGACCGGATCGCCCGAGCCTTCATCGATATAGTGCATGCGCCAGCCGTTCACCCGCGCGAAACGCGGCGCGAAGGGCCATTGTTGGCGAATGCCATCAGGCAGAGCGACCGCCGGCATCGCCGCTACAGCACCGCTTCGGCCACGACACGCATCGCGTCGATGCTGGCGCCTTTCAGGATCATGGTGCCGAGATCGCCGCGCTTCGCCACCTGCTGCCAGGCCGCGAGCCGGTCCTTGATGCGTTCCGCTGGGCCACATAGGGAGATTTCGTCTACCAGCCTGTCCGGCACCGCGGCGGCGGCCTCGGTCTTCTTGCCGTCGAGATACAGGTCCTGGATGGTCCTCGCCGCGGCTTCATAACCCAGCTTGATGGCGACGTCGTTGTAGTAGTTCTTCGCACGCGCGCCCATGCCGCCGATATACAGAGCAAGCTCCGGCCGCACCGCGTCGCGGCATGCAGCCGCGTCCGGGCCGAGCTTCACGCGCACATAGGGCGCGACATCGAATTTTTCCAGCGTCGCGGGACGGCCGGCCTTCTTCATGCCCTCCAAAATCGGCGCCGACACGATCGCCGATTGCTCGGGCGAATAGAAGATTGGCAGCACGCCATCGGCGCATTCGCCTGCTGTGCGCAGGCCGACGGGGGTGATCGATGCCAGGTAGAACGGCAACGACGGATCGCCATGCGTGATGCTGCGCAACGGCTTGCCCAGGCCGGTGGCGTCAGGCCCGGCGTAGGGGATGTCGTATTCCTCGCCGTGGAACTCGAGCGGCGCCTTGCGTTCCAGAATCTGCCGGATGATGGCGATGTATTCCCTGGTGCGCGTCATCGGCTTGCCGAAGCGTACGCCGTGCCAGCCTTCCACCACCTGCGGCCCGGACACGCCAAGCCCGCACAGGAACCGCCCGCCGGAGAGATGCTGCAACGACATCGCGGTCATCGCGGCGCAGGCGGGCGTGCGGGCGGGGATTTGCATGATGCCGGTGCCTACCTTGATGCGGCTGGTGCGCGCCAGCACCCAGGTGGCGGGGGTGACCGCATCGGTGCCATAGGCTTCGCCGGTCCAGACCTCGGAAAAGCCGAGGCGTTCGGCTTCCAGCACGCGATCCAGGTCCAGCTTCGGGGCGGGACCCGACATGTCGACCGTGATGCCCAGGCGCATGGTTTTCTCCCTTCCATCGTTGCCAGGCCGGGTGGCCGAAGCAGTTCCGTGCCCGCAGATCAGGTGCTCGTCGTGAGCGAGAATGCGTCGCCGCTGCGCTCCTCGCAATGATGCGGACCGTGCCAAACGGCACGACAACGGATCACAGCGGGGGATTTGCCTGCCCGGTCACCTTCCCACGCTCGGGATTAATCAAGGATTCATCTGTCGCGCGGTAAAGGGATGCTTGACGGTTCGCGTATCCCACCAGGCACGGCGGCAACGGGTGGGGTTCGGCATGGTGGACTTATTCAACAATTCAACGGTATGGTCATGGCCGACATGGCGCTCGATACGCATGCGTTCGTAAAGACCCTGACCGCCGCCGGAATGCCGGAAGCGCAAGCCGAGGCTGTGATCTCGATCGTCCGCCAGTCGCATGAAAAGTGGCTTGAGACGCTGGTGGCAAAGGATGATCTCAAGTTTGGTCTCGGCGAAACCGAAGGCAGGGTGAAGCTCGCGCTCGCCGATTCGGAAAACAGGCTGAAGCTCGCGCTCGCCGATTCGGAAAGCAGGTTGCAGCTCGCGCTCGCCGATTCGGAAAGCAGGTTGCAGCTCGGGCTTGCCGATTCGGAAAACAAGTTGCAGCTCGGGCTCGCCGAGACCAAGGCCGACATCATGAAATGGATGATCGGCACCGTCGGAGGTGCCGTTATCATCAACGCAATGACCATCATTGGCGCCATGCTGGCGCTGACGAAAATTGCCGGGCCATAGCCCAGCGGATGGTCCCTTTCGGGGTTGCGTTCCTACCCACCTTCCCGTCATAGACACCGCCCCACTCACCCCACGACGGAGGAGCCCCGACCAATGCCCGCCATCACCCTGCCCGACGGTTCCGTGCGCCGCTTCGGAGCGCGGGTGCCGGGCACGACGGTGGCCGAGGCGATCGGTCCCGGCCTCGCCCGCGCCGCGCTGGCCATGAAGCTGGATGGCAAGGTGGTCGATCTCGCCACCCAGATCGACCGCGACGCGAACGTGACGTTCATCACCCGCCGCGACCCGGAAGCGCTGGAACTGATCCGCCATGATGCCGCCCACGTGCTGGCCGAGGCGGTGCAGGCGCTGTACCCCGGCACCCAGGTCACCATCGGGCCGGCGATCGAGAACGGCTTCTATTACGATTTCGCCCGCAACGAGCCGTTCACGCCGGATGATTTTCCCGCCATCGAAGCGAAGATGAAGGAGATCGTCGCCCGTGGCGCGCCGTTCGTCCGGTCCGTCATGGATCGCGAGGACGCCATCAGGTTCTTCCAGGAGAAGGGGGAAAAATACAAGGCCGAGCTGATCCAGGACCTGCCGCGCAACGAGACGATCAGCCTCTATACCCAAGGCGACTGGGTCGATCTTTGCCGCGGACCGCACATGCGTTCCACCGCCGATGTCGGCACAGCGTTCAAGCTGATGAAGACCGCCGGCGCGTATTGGCGCGGCGACCATCGCAACGCCATGCTCTCTCGCATCTACGGCACCGCCTGGCGCGACCAGAAGGAGCTGGACGCCTACCTGCACCAGCTCGAAGAAGCCGAACGCCGCGACCACCGCCGCATCGGCAAGGAAATGGACCTCTTTCACCTCCAGGAAGAAGCCGCCGGCAGCATATTCTGGCACCCGAACGGCTGGAAACTGTTCCGCACCGCGGAAGCCTATATGCGGCGCCGGCTGGACAATGCCGGCTACCTGGAAGTGAAGACGCCGCAACTTCTCGACCGCGTGTTCTGGGAGAAGTCCGGCCACTGGGAAGCATATCGCCAGCACATGTTCATCGCCGAGGTGGTCGACGAGGACAAGGTGCTCGCCGTCAAGCCGATGAACTGTCCATGCCATGTGCAGATCTTCCGCCAGGGCATCCGCAGCTATCGCGAACTGCCGATGCGGATCGCGGAATTCGGCTCCTGCCATCGCTACGAGCCGTCCGGCGCGCTGCACGGCATCATGCGCGTGCGCGCCTTCACCCAGGACGACGCGCACATCTTTTGCACCGACGACCAGATCGCCTCGGAGACGGTGCGCTTCGTCGAATTGCTCTCCTCGATCTACCGCGATTTCGGCTATCCCGAGTTCCGCGTGAAGTTCTCGGACCGGCCGGCCTCGCGCATCGGGTCCGACGCGATGTGGGACAAGGCCGAGGCGGCACTGAAGGAGGCCTGCGCCATTGCCGGCGTGGAGTACACGCTGAACCCGGGCGAGGGCGCGTTCTACGGCCCGAAGCTGGAGTTCGTGCTGCGCGACGCGATCGGCCGGGACTGGCAGTGCGGCACCCTGCAGGTGGACTATTTCCTGCCGGAGCGTCTCGGCGCGGAATACGTCGCCGAGGACGGCAGCCGCCGCGTTCCCGTGATGTTGCACCGGGCCATTCTGGGCAGCTTTGAACGCTTCCTGGGCGTGACGATCGAGCATTATGCGGGCCGATTCCCGCTGTGGCTGGCGCCGGTGCCGGTGGTCGTGGCAACGATCGTCTCCGATGCGGACGCGTATGCGCGGGACGTGGCGGCGGCGTTCAACCAGGCCGGCGTCGCGGCGCAGCTCGACCTCAGCAACCAGAAGATCAACGCCAAGGTGCGCGACCACAGCCTGACCCACGTCCCGGTGCTGGCGGTGGTCGGCCGCAAGGAGGCGGAAAGCCGCACGGTGGCGCTGCGCCGCCTGGGCGGAGCGGTGCAGGAGGTTTTACCGCTGGCCGAGGCCGTCGCCCGGCTTGCGGCGGAGGCGATGCCTCCCGATCTTAAGGAAGTGGCAACCTCTGGTGAGACAGCTTGATCCCGGGTGGAATGATCGGCCACACTGGCGCCCGGTCAGGCTTCCAACCCGACCATAACCGCAACAGGAACAGGAGAGACCCATAGCTCGACCCCCCATGCCCGCGCCGCCAACCCGCGGCGGGCCCCGCGTCAACGAGGAGATCCGATCCCCCCAGGTGCGACTGATTGATGAGAATGGCGAAATGGCCGGCGTGATGACCGCGCGAGAAGCGCAGCAGCGCGCCTATGCCGTGGGCCTCGATCTGCTGGAGATCAGCCCGAACGCCGAACCCCCCGTGGTCAAGATTCTCGACTACGGCAAATACAAATACGAACAACAGAAGAAGCGAAACGAAGCCAGGAAGAAGCAGAAGGTCATCGAGATCAAGGAGATCAAGGTCCGCCCGAACATCGACGAGAACGACTACCAGGTGAAGATGCGCGCCATGAAGTCGTTCATCGAGGAGGGGGACAAGGTCAAGGTGACGCTGCGATTCCGCGGCCGTGAGATGGCCCACCAGGACCTCGGCGTGAAGGTGCTGGAGCGGATTCGCTCCGAGATGGACCCGATGTCCAAGGTGGAGCAGATGCCGCGGATGGAAAACCGGCAGATGGTGATGGTGCTGTCGCCGCGGTAACGCGGCGGCGTACGGCTTGGCCGACGGACGTGTTGGGACCGGGCTCGGCCCGGCCTGACGCGGAGAGGCTTGGCGTTTCTGGATCGGTGATCAATGCCGTACCTGCATCCCGCGGTCTGCGGGCAAGCGCGTTGATGTCACGGTGTGCGACGGCGCTTGATGAGGCTGTCGCGGTTTGAGTCGTTACCCCTGGGTTACCCGTGGAAGCCACATCAGCGGTTGTCCCATCCGAATTTGGCCACCCTCGCGAATAGTCTCGTGCAACGCAAGGTCCCTCGGTGCGAACACGATGATGGTGGAACCATGCTCGAACCAGCCCATGGCGTCGCCTTTATGGAAGACCGTATTGCAGGGGATGGTGCGCGGACCACCGTGGCGCAGGCCATGGCGCGTGTCGAGGAAGTTCAGGCGGATGCTTGCGACCAGGATCGCGGCGACCGGAACCAGCATGACTTCGTAGCCTGTGGCCGACAGCGTGGTTCGGAGCACCGCGCGTTCGTTTCGGCAGAACAGGTTTTCGACGCGCTTCAAGGCGATTGGGTTTACGTTCCAGGTGTCGCCGGAGATGTAGGTGACCGCGTTCACGCGGCAGTCATGTGGTGCGTGGAAATGGTGGTACATCGCTGATGTCAGCCGCAGCGTCGCATAGCAGCCGTCTTCGTAGCGTGCCGCGTCTGCGTCGTTGCCGAGCAGGTCGCGCAAGCGGTACGGAAAGCCCTTGATCTGCAAAACCTGGCCCGCAGTCACGCGGCCCGAGGCGCCGACGATGGCGTCGCAGGGGCTGACCAGCACGTTCGGGTCGGTATCGATCGGGCGGGCGCCATCCTTCAACCGGCGAATAAAGCAATCGTGCAGGCTGCGGAAATTCGTGCTGCGGGCCTCGGTCAGATCGAGATCCGAGAACAGGCGCCAGATACCGATGCAGAGGTCGCGCACGAGCGGGTTCTCGATGCGGCTGAACCAGCCGATGAAACGGGTCGCCAGGCGGCGCGGGATACGGTTTGTGAGGAGGAAGTTCAGGTCCTCCTGCTGGGCGAGCCGCGCGATCGTGGTCCGCAGGGCGGCGCGCGCGGTCATCAGGATGTTGCGCCGTAACGTACCATGTCATTGCGAGGAACGGAGCGAGGAAGCAATCCCGGTCGGAGTGGCGTACAGACCGCTCGTGCGCCGCTCGACCCGGATTGCTTCCTCGCTCCGCGCCTCGCAATGACAATAGGGGTCGATATAACACAACTGACACGCACCTGCCGGCGCCTGCCACCTATGCTATCTGCGTGGCAATATCGATTCCCGTACTGGGCAGCCTGCGGCAGCGACTCGACCTGTCGCGGGCAAAGCATCCATCCCTGACCGGCCACGCCCGCATCGCGCGGCGTGTCGCGTCGCTCATCCCGTTCTACGAATACGACGAACACCGGTTCTTTCGCTCCGACGATCCCCCGGAAAACATCGCTGCCTGCCGGCGCGGGGGGTTCCAGCGGCTCGCTTCGCTGTACCGGGAAAAGTTCCCGCAGACCAGCGCACTCACGGCGCAGGTCCGTGCCGGTGCATCCGACCTGCAACTCACCCACGCCTATCGCGTGCCGTTCCAATATAGCCGCATCGTGCGACAGGCATTGTCGGCCGGTTCGATCGTCGCTGCATCGAACGGTATCACCTTCACCGATCTCGACGGCAACACCCTCTACGACCTCACCGGTTCCTACGGCGTCAACTTGCTCGGCTACGATTTCTACAAGGACTGCATCGCGCGGGGCAGTGCCCTAGTGGCTGACCTCGGCCCGGTGCTGGGATCGTACCATCCGGTCATCGCATACAATGTCGAGCGGATTCGGCAGATCTCCGGCATGGACGAGGTCTCGTTCCACATGTCGGGCACCGAGGCGGTGATGCAGGCCGTGCAGCTTGCGCGCTATCACACGCGCCGCACACACGTCGTGCGCTTCTGCGGTGCCTACCATGGCTGGTGGGGCGACGTGCAGCCCGGCGTCGGCAACCCACTGCCGCCACGCGCCACCTACACACTGGCGGAAATGTCGGACCATACGTTGCGCGTGCTGCGCACACGTCGCGACATTGCCTGCGTGCTGGTGAACCCCCTGCAAGCGCTGCATCCGAACCGCGCGGCGCCGGCCGATTCGTCGCTGGTGGACAGCGCACGCACGGCGGGGGTTGATCGCGCGGCCTACACCGAATGGCTGCGGCAGCTTCGCAAGGTCTGCACCGAGCGCAAGATCGCGCTGATCTTTGACGATATCTTCATGGGGTTCCGTTTGGCGCGCGGCGGCTCGATCGAATATTTCGGCGTGCGGCCCGATCTGGTGACCTACGGCAAGACGCTGGGCGGCGGCCTGCCGGTTGGCGTGCTGTGCGGGCGGCACGGGTTCATGAAGCGTTATCGCGACGATCGACCGGTCGACGTCTGCCTCGCGCGCGGCACGTTCAATTCGCACCCTTACGTCATGGGGGCGATGAACGTGTTCCTGCACCGGTTCGACTCGCCGGAGGTCCAACAGCTTTATGAAAACCTTGACGAGGTCTGGAACAATCGGGCGGCGACGCTGAACGCTCGGCTGGTGGATGAGGGGCTGCCGGTGCGGGTGGCGAATCTCTCTACGGTTTGGACAGTGAACTACACGCGGCCGTCCCGCTATAATTGGATGCTGCAATATTATCTGAAAGCCGAAGGTATCGCACTGAGCTGGGTCGGCACCGGGCGGCTGATATTCAGCCTGAACTATACCGATGCGGATTTTGCGGCGGTGGCCGACCGGTTCGTCGCCGCTGCGCGCGCGATGGAACGGGACGGGTGGTGGTGGAGCGCATCGGGCACCACCAACAAGTCGATCCGGCGGCGGATTTTGCGGGAGATCGCGGCGACGTACTGGCCGGGATGGGGTGGACGGCTGCGCCGTCCGGAACCCGCCGCGGCGGACGCGGATTGATGGTAAGCGCGGGATTTGTGGAGAACCTGGCGGACCGGACGCGATTTCGAATGCGAGGGTTCGCCTTGGGCCGCGCCCTTCATCAGCCCTGACGGCGCCCGCGGTACGTCAATCCGCCTGGCGGGCAAATGCTCCCCGTTCCGGGGCGGACCTGATAATATGAAGTACCGGACGTTCCGGGTTTGCTTGTAACATTCGGCGAGTCACGGAAGGGTGTGTGCGTGGACAGACAGCATGGAGTACAGCGCCGCCTGCTGAGCCAGATCGTAGCGATCTGTCTGACGGTTGCCGCGGTCATCATTGCGCCGGCGGCGGTGGCCCAGGTCGAAGCGTCGCACGACGGTCGCCGCAACTCGGACATGCTGCTGGACGGACAGCAGTGGCCCCCCGGCCCGATTGTCGTGTCACAGATCCATAACGCGCCAGGTTGGGAGCCTTCCCACCCCTATACTTATGCCATCGGTCCCTACACGCGGGTGGTCAGCGGTCCAGGCTGGGACCCGGCGACCCGTAGCTACATGCCTGGCAGGCCGCTCAGCGCGTATCAGTTGGCCTCATCCGGCACCTGCCGCAGCGCGCCGGGGGACGGCCCGCGTGGTGCCGGTACCGCGATGAGAGACGGCACCTGCACCTGGAAGTACCTCTCGCGGGTCGATTATGTCACCATTACGGGATGGGCTCACGACGCTCCTCCGTGGAAGAGCGGCAGGTATGGATTCCGCGGGTGGGTCACTTCGGATTCGCCGCTGCGTTCCTACAGCGTCGAGAGCGTGCATGGCTGCATGAGTACGGTGGCGCCCACCGGCACGGGAACGCCCGCCAACCCGGTTTTCGCGACCTCCGATGGTTGCCAGTGGCGCTATGTCGACGATGTTCTCTATACCTCGCGGCGCTCGTACATCCCGCCGCAGCAACTCCCCGGTCCGCCTGGGAGCGGCCCCGGCGTCTACCAGATGAGGGCGAACTACGAGGGCGATCTCTGGAACGACCGCGAATATGTGGCCAGGAAAAACGGAGAAGCGGCGACGATCACGCTGAATGCCCACTGGGAGTGGAGCGATGGGTTTCGCTTTGGCGAAGGGTACTGGTGGAAGGGCAACGTATCGCCGATCGCTCCGGCGGCGCCTTATCACATCATCCTTACTACGGCGCCGGGCGAGAGCTTTGCCGATCATGCCGGTCCTCTTGGTGGGTATGATCCCTCGAAGGGGGTTGCGATACGCAATCCCAATGGCCTCGGCATGATAATCGGCGACAACTTCGTCGACCTGATCGGATTGCAGATAAAGAGCGACAATAACGCAGCCATCGACCATGGCTGGGGCTGGTTTGGCAGTATACAGCGATGCATTCTAGAAGGAGGGGCGCCGACCGCGGCAGGCGGTGGCACCACGACCGTCTACTTCGGGGGGCTGACGCTGATTGCCAATTCGCTCATTATCAGTGACGGCAAACTTGCCATTACGTCGAAATACCCATTCACTATTCTTCACTCGACTGTCATCAACCCCGATCACGTGCCAAACAGCGTCGGCATCGAAAGCAACTGGGTATGGGCGTACACGGGGATTACGATTGCCGACACTGCCATATTCGGCTTTACCCATGCGATAGCCCACCGCGACCAGGCAACGTTGGGAGTCAGGCAGCCTGCGATCTTCTGGGCGGCCGATTCGACGCACAATGCCACCGATGCGAGCGCGACCGATAATGGCGGAGGCGCCGACGTCACCCCAATCTTTCCTCGTATTGACATACAGCCCAGCCCGTTGCCCAGCGCCATTTACAGCCTGCCGGCGAGCGATGTGTTCGTCAAACCCGGGAAAGACTGGCGCTTGAAGTCCGGATCACCTCTGATCGGGGCGGGGCGCGCTTACGGGACGTTCGGGATGAACTGCATGACTACGGTACCCAACTGTAGCGACAAAGTCGTCTACAGCGTTGATAGTCCCGATATCTTCGGCACGATGCGGCCGCAGAGCGGCCGCTACGACATCGGGGCTTGGCAGTCGATCGGCCAGCAAAGCCGCTGACGGTTTGCGTTGCCTCATCGTGGCCTCGAATTCCGTCGCCGCCGGCGTCATTGCCCCTCTTCTTCGCTCTCGTTACGGCGGAACAGTACTGGCACGGTGTCTTCCGCGCTCCTCCGAGTTGGTAGCTTCATTCTGTTCATTAAACCGGCCTCGCAAAGCAATGTCCACAGCTCGCGCCAAGCTGTCGATTCGAGGATAGAGCATGTCAACAAGGCAGCGAGAACAGAGATAATCCACCACCATGCCAGCTCAAAGCCTATCCATGTCAGACCTGCAAGGGCAGAGCTCTTGGGCCCGAGATTGAACCGCGTTAGCACGCCAATTACCGCGAGTCGAAACATAACCACGATGATCAGGATGGTGGTGCAGCGAACGAGCAGGCGCAGCCGGCGTGGCACCAGCGGCTGGTCCAGCAAGACCAGCCCCGGCATCGCCAACAGAAACATGATGGCACGATAGCTAACGCTCTCACCGGCGAAAAAGCAGCCGATGATCAGAGCCGCGCCAATCTGCAGCAGCGCGGCGTAGCGCGGCGGCAGGGCGGCGATTTGCCGCCTGTATTCCGCCGAGATCGCGATCCGAATCACGATGGAGAGCAGCATCGCTATCACAAGACATGCGACCACAGCGATCAGAATCCGACTGTTCGCGGGAATCCAACCGGTTCCACCGAGTCGAGCCAAAATTGGTTGGAGGACATATCCGATGCCACCAGGCAACTGCTTTGCTCCGATAGAGTCCCAGAAATAGCCGTCGAACGGGAGGTTCCTTAATGCAGCGAGAAGCTCCTGGTAATAGAATGCAGCAAAACCAAGCGTAATGGCGGCGCTTACGATGGCCACGGCAATGAATGTGGCCAGGCGCTCGCGCACGACAACCACCAAGGCAACAATCGGATAGAATTTCAGAATGCCGGCACCGAGCAGTAACCCGTATCCGACCACCCGAACCACGAAATCACCGGCAAGGGCAAATCCAGCAATGAGCGCGACTAGGTAAACGAGAAGGTCGATGTTTCCGCGCTCCACTCCATAGATCGTGAGCGGGGAAAATGCCACCAGCCCAATCGCCAACTGATCACGCCAGCGACGGGTGGGCACCAGGGCCGCCAGCGAAAGGCAGAACAGTACTGCAAGCGCAAGACCGAGAGGCGCCGACCAACTGTGATCGATGGCGAGAAAGCGCATCCGGAGCCACAGTGGCGAATAACCCATTAGCCGATTGAGTTCATCGCAAGGGTTCCACAGGTAAACGTTCACCCCGTGCCGCCAGCACGTCGCAGTTGTCAGCAGGTACTCAAAATCGAAGAACGGGATATGGTATGGCCGCAGCATAAACGCGGACAGAATTGACGTGTAGACTGGGCGCGCCCAGACATGGAGCGCGCTTGCCGTTCCCAGCAAGCTCAGCCCAATCGCGGGCAGTATCGCCCGCCAGCCCCACGAACCGGCCGTTGTCGCAGCGACGTTCGTTGCGGTCATGTTGTAGCTCTCCAAACGACACGGGTTGGCAGTGTCCGCGGGCCGGCGGGCGAGCGAGTAAAGACCGCCTGCGGACCGTCATTGCACCGAGAATTGCCACCAACTGGGGGACCAGCCCGCCGCCATGGGATCGACGTTGCTGCGCGGTCAGCTTGCCTCGGTCATGTTGCTGACCCGCTCAGACAGGGCGTCGTGGATCTCGGCCAGTAATTGATCGAGGTCGTAGCGGTATGTCCATTCCGGGTAATGACTCTGGAACTTGCGGACATCCGAAATCCACCAGATATGGTCGCCGGCACGATTATCTTCGCTGTAGCTCCAGTTCATCGGCCGGCCTGTCAGGCGCTCGCAGATGGCGATCGCTTCCAGCATGGAGCACTCGGAGTGGCGGCTGCCGCCGATGTTGTAAACCTCGGCGACACGTGGTTGGCGAAAGAAATGCCAGAACGCATTCACCAGATCGTAGGCATGGATGTTATCCCGTACCTGCTTACCCTTGTAGCCAAGGACCGTATAGTGGCGGCCGGTAATGGCACATTTCATCAGCCAACTCAGGAAGCCGTGCAGTGGTGCTCCTGAATGCGCGGGGCCGGTCAGGCATCCGCCGCGGAAGCAGGCGGTCTGGATGCCAAAATAGCGACCGTACTCCTGCACCATCAGATCGGCCGAGGCTTTCGAAACACCGAACAGACTGTGCATGGTCGCATCCAGACTCATGCTTTCGTCGATACCGTGGATGCCGTAGGGGTGGGATGCATCGCATTCCCAGCGGGTCGCTTGTTCCACCAGGGGCAGGCGGTTCGGTGCGTCGCCATAGACTTTGTTCGTGCTGGTGAAGATGAACGATGCCGTCGGCGCATGGCGGCGTAACATCTCAAGCAGCACCAGCGTTCCGTTGGCATTCACGGTAAAATCGGTGAACGGGTCCTTCGCGGCCCAATCGTGCGAGGGTTGTGCCGCGGTGTGGATGACCGTCGCAATCGAACCGGCGTAGCGGCGGAACACGGCGTCGATGGCATCGGCATCGCGGATATCGGCGTCCACGTGTACATAGTGACGCAGTGACGATTCCAATTGACGCCGGTTCCAATCGGTAGATCCGTCGGCACCGAAGAACAGGTTCCGCATGTTGTTGTCGATGCCAACGATCTGCAGCCCTTGTTCAGCGAAAAAGCGGGCGGCCTCCGACCCGATCAGACCTGCCGACCCGGTGATGATTGCGACATCCATCATGGCTTCACTTTGCTTTCGGGATCTTGGGAAGTCTTGCTTGCCCGTACGAACATCAGGCCGATGGGCAGTGTGACGACGAGCTTCCCCAACACCGGCGGCGCGGCCGGAAGCCATCGGCCGTAGGTCTGCCGGGCGCGCAGGAACATCGTCGCGACATCGACAGGGTAGCCGACCGGGGAAATGGCATCGACCTGGAAGCCGCAATGCTCGAGGAAGCGCGTTACGGTGGCGGGGTCGAAGTACCACAGGTGCTCGAGCAGCAGCATGTTCCATTTTTCGCCAGACAATCGCGCTGCCCAGCTCGCGTTGTTGGGCAACGTCAGATACAGGTGTCCGGATGGTTTTAACATGACGTTCAGGCGCTGCATCTGTGCCAGCGGGTCGGCGAGATGCTCCAGCACGTCCCAGGCGACGATAAAGTCGAAGCTGGCGGGAGCGAGCCCAATGTTGGGCAGGTTATCCGCGAGGATATCGCCGGTCACCAGGGCGCCACATCGGCGGACGCCGCCAGGGACATCGGCGGCAACTTCGAACCCCACCCCGTCGTAACCCGGCATCTCGTCAAGGAATGCACCGCTGCCGCAGCCGAAGTCGAGGAACCGGCCACTGCTTTCGTTGCTACGCACCTGCCGCGCCAGTGCGCCAAAGCGCGCCTGTGCAGCGCCAGGGTCGGCGGCAACCTTGCCTGCATGCACCGCAGCGTAGATGCGTGCGTAATCGTCCGCTGCGAACTGCGGCGAAGTGAAATTGAACCCGCATTGCCGGCATTCCATGACCCTGCCATGCACCGCCTTGGTGCGTCCGGTCAGGAAGTATGGAACCGCTTCCTGCCACGTCCCTTCGAAGGTCGCCGGGTAACGTTCCTTCATCGCGGAGCCGCGGCAGACGAGACAGACGCTCAGGTGTTGCATAATGCTGCCGACGGCATTGCCTTCAGGCGGCGGCGACCGAAGCGTGTCAGCCGTGCGAATCGCCACAGCACCCGCGCATAACCGGTGCCCGATTTGAGGACCTTGAATGAGCTTTGGCCCATGTCGAAGGTGCGGTTGATCCAGGAAATCGGCACTTCGCGTATGCGCTCCCCCATCAGCGCAAGTTGCAGCCCGATTTCGGCATTGGCGGCGAACCATGGCTCATTGATGACCAGTCCGCGTGCGAGCTCACCGCGCATCAATTTCAGGTTGTTGCTGACATCTCGCACACCACCGAGCCGGATTGCCACGTTGGCAAGCACATGGAAGGCCCGGTTGGCAAGGATCTTGCCAAACGGATAATTGATCAGCACGCTGAGTCGCGAAAAACGGCTGCCGAAGATTACATCGGCGCCCTCGGCTGCCGCGTCGAACATGTCCTCCATTTCCGGCAGAAGGTGCTGGAAATCGCAATCCATCGACATAACCCAGCGGCCGGTTGTCGCGGCATAGCCATCGCGCAGAGCGCGGCCGACGCCGTTGGGCGGCTGTCGATGGACTGCGACGATGCGCGGGTCTTCTGCCACCAATCGGTTGATCGTTTCCGCAGTGCCATCGCGCGAGTTGTCGTTGACCAGCACAATCTCATGCACATAGTCGCCGTAATGGCTGAGCAGGCCGTTTACCAGGGGTGGGATGTTCATTTCCTCATTGTGGCAGGGAATGACGAAGGAAACGGCATTGCGCAGGCCTGGATGGCGGCACAGGGAGACGGCCGGCCGGGCCGCCGCGCGCGGCGGGCGCTGAGCATGCAGCATGATGCGGCCGGCGAGATTCTGCACCAGCGGCATATTCTCCAGCAGGACCGACGCGGCGCGCATGATCCTGGCCATCGTCGGTGTGGGTGCCAGCGGCCGGTAAACGAAATCGGTGAACCGTGCCGAGACACGAATGAAGCCTACTTCCGACAGCAGCTCGTACAGCCGGGTACGGCTGAGCAATCCTTGGACATAGGGCCGGCCGAGCAGATGGTAGACCATGCGCCGCACCGCCGACATCGGGTTCCAGGGATTGGACTCGATGAAGATTACACGTCCGCCCTCCGACAGCAGTGCGAACACATGCTCCAGCAGGTACGACACGTTGTCGCGGTCGAGCACGTTCTGGCCCACCACGTATTGGAAGCGTCGTCCGGCGACCGGTCCGGGCAAGGTGTCGATCGCTGCGGTTTCCACGTCGGCGACCGGCGCCGGTTGCTGCGTAGCGGTCAGCGCGACCAGCGGATTCCGGCCGCGCGTCATGTCGTGGAGTGCGCGGGTGAAAGCACCGTCGGCGCTGCCGATTTCCAGGATCGTCTCCCCCGGCAGCAGGTGAACCAGATGGCGGAAGATGTGCGCCTGCCAGACCACGCGTTCAGACGCGATCGGGTCACGCCGGGAGCGGTAGTCTACGGCATGTTTTTCACGCCGGGCGAGGACATCGATCGCGGGATGCCGCACAGTCATGGACAAGCGGGCTCTCTAACCTGAACCTGCTTTGTCAGCTTGAAGAAATCTTTGATCGGAAGAGGATTTCGGACCATTTGGAACTCGTCTACAGGCTATAACTTATCCAAAAAACGTGTCTGTGGCGCCCCCAATATGACAGCATCCATTTCGGATGTCAACTTTTTGAACCGCATCGCGCACGCTATGACGCATTTGACGAAAAGTGCCGCCATTTCAATGGGATGAACTACAACATGGCGGGCGGTTCGCTGAGTCTCGCGTGCCTTCGGCCGGCAGGCCGCCAGTCGCGCTCGTGATAGAGGCCAATCGTGCTCGCGCTAGAGGACTGAACCGTTGGTGTCGGTGCGGGCGGTCGGCGTTACCCGAAAAGCGCCTGCGCGTGTACTCGGTGTTCAAAGGGTCGGCGTTCAAAGCACCGGCGCTCAAGGCGCCGGGCGTTCAAAGGGGCGTCCGGCCGCCGGCCACCGCCGCTAACGCCATAAGGGTCGATCACGGCGCACATCGTTTCACACCCGAGGCGACGCGGTGGTCGTGATGGCAGGTGAACCGGGCGGTCCGCACCGATCGTTACTTCTACGCTGCCGCCTTGCCTGCCGCTTACCGCGGGCAAAATCAGCGGCTTGAAATACCTTGGCGGACCCGACACGACTCGAACGTGCGACCTTCGCCTTCGGAGGGCGACGCTCTATCCAACTGAGCTACGGGTCCGTGCGGCCACCATCATAGCGGGAAACGGGCAACGGCGAAAGGGCGGCGGTCAGCACACAGCAGTTCTCATTTTGACCTGACAGCATGCCTCCTGCGGCGCGGGAGGTCGTTTTAAGGCCCGAGCGGGAGTGGGCGGGCGAATGCCATGGTCTCGAGCAGTTCCTGCCAGGCGG
>Ga0335075_10004441_pt1 | contig 21934 bp, 20 predicted proteins | sample Lox_Sample_24_FD_206723 | JGI IMG/M metagenome (GOLD analysis project Ga0335075, IMG submission 206723) | Soil microbial communities from Loxahatchee National Wildlife Refuge, Florida, United States - Lox_Sample_2.4 | ecosystem: Environmental > Terrestrial > Soil > Wetlands | place: USA...
GAGTTCAGGTAGTCCATGGCGGCGTGCGCCATCCGCAGCGCCTCCGCGGCGCTGCCTGGCACACCGTCTGTTCCGGCGCACATCCCGAACCACCTCCCCGGTAACCGCGCCTGGCTGATCGCCTGCCTCTGCCTGGTTCGCGCCGTTCTGGTGGCCTGCAATTAGAATAGCACAGGCGTTCTAGAAACCACAACAGGTAGCATCAAGATCTTTTAGTCCGTGCGACGACCTCATTGGCGATTAACCAGCTGCGACAGTCGGTCGCTTCCGTTCGGAAAATCAAGAACGGGACCGGCCCCGAGCTCAGCCTGCCTGGCAGAGGCCGACGGCCGCCTTCTCGATCGTGGCTTCGTCGAGCAGCACCACGTTCGCTGCCGGACCGAGCGGAACGAAGCTGTCCTCACTGGTCACTCGCCTGATCGGGCCAGGGAAGCCGGCGTCGGTCAGGGCGGCGACCACTCCCTCGGAGACCCCGCCGGTGCGCCGGGTCTCGTCCACCACCAGCACCCGTCCCGTCAGCCGCGCCTCGCGCAGCAGGTCGTCGGCTGGCAGCGGGGCCAGCCAGCGCAGGTCGACGACCCGTGCGCCGATCCCCCGCGCCGCGAGCCGGCGGGCGACCCGCAGGCTCATCCGCAGCCCGTTCCCGAACGTGACCATGGTGAGGTCGGTCCCGTCGCCATAGCCGCGTGCCTGCCCGATGGGGACGTGCGCGTCCGGCGCGGGATTGGCGGGATAGTCCGCGAGCCAGCCACCGTCGCCGTCGTCGTACAGGTCCCGCGTGTGGTACAGCGCGATCGGCTCGAGGAAGACGCACACCGAGCCGTCTTCCGCCGCGGCGGCCAGGCAGGTGCGCAGCATCGCGGCCGCGTCGTCAGGCCGGGCCGGCGACGCGATCACCAGTCCCGGGATGTCGCGCAGCGCCCCGACCGCGTTGTCGTTGTGGAAGTGCCCGCCGAATCCCTTCTGGTAGGCGTACCCGGCGACCCGCGCCACCATGGGGTTGCGGAACTGGCCGGCCGAGAAGAACTGCTGGGTCGCGGCCTCGCCGCGGATCTGATCCCCCGCGTTGTGCAGGTACGCCAGGTACTGGATCTCGGGCACCGGCAGCAGGCCGGTCAGCGCGCCGCCGAGCGCGACGCCGAGGATCGACTGCTCGTCAAGGAGCGTGTCGAAGACGCGGGCGCCTCCGAACCGCCGCTGCAATCCCTTCGTCACGCCGTAGACGCCGCCCTTCCGGCCGACGTCCTCGCCGAAGACGCACATGCCCGGGTAGGCGTCGAGCAGTTCGCCGAGCGCCAGGTTGACCGCCTGCGCCAGGGTAACCGGGCCGTCCACGGCCGCCGCCCGGTCCGCGTCGGCGCCGGCGAGAACGCGCCGCGCCACGCGCTCGGGGTGCCGCGGCGCCAGCGGGGCCATCACCTCCGCGGCGCTGGCCAGCGGCCGGCTGGACAGGGCCCGCTCGGCCGCGCCGCGAACCCGCTCGCGGATCGCGTCGTAGCGGGCCACCGCCTGGTCCGGGGTCAGCAGGCCAGCACCCACCAGGGCGGCCGCGGTCGCCACCAGCGGGTCACGGGCGAGGTCCGCAGCCAGGTCAGCAGGTGAACGGTAGGCTGCCTCCGCATCGCTGCCCGCGTGGCCGAGGAACCGGACCACCGACAGGTGCAGGAAAGCCGGCTGCCGCCGGGCTCTGACCAGGTGGACCGCCTCGGCCGCCGCGTCGTAGGTCGCGACCGGGTCGCAGCCGTCGGCCGCCAGGTAGTGCAAGCCTGGCCGGGTCCCGAACGACGCCGCCACCCAGCCCGCCGGGGTGGGCACGCTGATCCCGATGCCGTTGTCCTCGCAGACCAGCAACAGCGGGACCGGGATCCCCTGAAAGGCGGTGTGGCAGGCGGCGTTGATCGCCCCGACGGCAGTGGAGTGGCTCGCCGAGGCATCGCCGAACGAGGCGACCGTCACCGCGTCGCGCGGCCACGGGCTGGCCACTCCCAGCTTCGCCGCCCGGCCGATGCCCAGTGCGACGCCGAGCGCGCGCGGCAGGTGCGAGGCGATCGTCGACGTCGTCGGGACGATGGCCAGCTCGGCCCGGCCGAACACCTTGTGCCGGCCGCCGGCGATCGCCTCGTCCGCGGACGCGGCCACCCCGGACAGCACGTCACTGACCGGGTCGATGCCCGGCACCTGGCGGGCGCGGGCACAGTAGAACCCGCCGGACCGGTAATGCAGCAGTGCCGGGTCGGCCGGCCGCAGCGCCGCGGCCAGCGCGGCGTTGCCCTCGTGGCCCGCCGAGCTGATCGTGTAGTAGCCGCCGCCCCGCTGCTGCATCCACCGAGCCGCGAAGTCGAGCTGCCGGCTCTCCGCCTGCGCGTCGAAGATGGCCAGCAGGGTAGCGCCGTCCAGCTGGCTGCCCGCGCGCACCGGCGCGGCCGGGTCAGCGCCGGCCGGGCCGGGGCGCCCCGGCAGGCCGCCAGCCGCCTCCCTGAAGTGCCGGTCAAGCTCGGCTGGCGCGGTCATCAGGCGGCACCCCTCAGAGCCGGAAGTCGCGGTCCGGCGTGAGCTCCGCCACGTCCATCTGCGCCTTCTGCAGCCGGCCCGAGTAGTCCCAGTTCAGCGCCTGCCACTTGGTGAACTGGTCGAGCACCCACTGGCCCGACTGGCGAGAGCCGTTGCCGGACTTGCCGTTCCCGCCGAAGGGCAGGTGTGCCTCCGCGCCCGAGGTCGAGTTGTTCACGCTGACCATCCCGGCCGACACACCGCGCCGGAACCTGAACGCCTCGGTGGCGTCGCTGGTGTAGATCGACGACGACAGGCCGTATCCGGGGGCGTTGGCCAGTTCGACCGCCTGGTCCAGGGTCCGGTAGGTCGTCACCCCGACCAGCGGCCCGAACGTCTCCCCGTCGAAGATCTCGTCGCCCGGGCGGACCCCGTCGACGATCGTCGGGTGGCAGAAGATGCCCGCCGCCGGGTCGCCGGCGAAGCCCGCCCGCGGGTTGGCCGCGGTAATCCGTCCGATGCCCGACGAGCCCATGACCTTGTGGTGCGGGCCGATCCAGCCGAGGAACTGTTCGAAGCGTTCCGCGAACTTGATGTCGATCATCGGCCCGTACAGCACGTCAGCGAACGGGTCGCCCACCGGGGCCGCCGTCGTCGCCTCGGCGAAGCGAGTGAGGAACTCGTCGTGCACCGACTCATGGCAGATCACTGTGCCGAGCGAGGTGCACCGCTGCCCGGCGGTGCCGAACCCGCCGAACAGCGCCCCCTCGACCGCGAGGTCGATGTCGGCGTTGGCGGTCACGACCATCGGGTTCTTCCCGCCCAGTTCCAGGCAGGCCGACTGCAGATGCCGGCCGGCGAGCCCGCCGATCGCCGCGCCGACTTCGCTGGACCCGGTGAACCCGACCTTGTCGATGAGGCCCGCGTCCAGTGCCTGCTCCAGGCCGGCGAAGGTGGTCGGGCCGTCGGCGTAGACCACGTTGAACACCCCGGGCGGCAGCCCGCCGCCGCGGACGAACAGCTCGTGCATCGCGGCCGCGGCGGCCGCCGAGTACTCGGCCGGCTTCCACACGACGGTGTTGCCGCAGAGCAGCGCGGGGACGATGTACCAGGAGGGCACCGCGACGGGGAAGTTCCCCGCGGTGATGACCGCCACCGTGCCGACCGGGTTGCGGAACGTGAACAGCTGCTTGTCAGGCATCTCGCTGGGCACGGTCTGGCCGTACAGCCGGCGGCCCTCGCCGAGGAAGAAGTCGCAGGTGTCGATGATCTCCTGGACCTCGCCAAGCGCCTCGGGGTACGGCTTCCCGATCTCGCGGGTGACGAGCTTGGCCAGGGCCTCCTTGTTGTCTTCGACCAGCCGGCCGATATGCGCGATCGCCCGGCCGCGCACCGGCGCGGGCACGTCGGCCCACGCCTGCTGCGCGTCGCGCGCCGCCCGGGCCGCGGTCACCAGCAGCGCCGCGTCGCCCAGGGCGACGTCGGCGACCACTTCGTGGAGCCGCGCCGGGTTGGCGGACTGGATGCGCCCTCCCGGGGCGCCGGTCACCGGCCGGCCGGCGATCACGGAGGAGACTGAGCGCTGATCCATCGGTATCGTCCCTTGTTTCGTCAGCGGGCGCTTGTCAGCGGGCCAGGGCGGTCAGGGTGCGGTCCAGCGCGGCCAGCCCGAACTCGAGCTCCGCCTCGGTGACGTCCAGCGCCGGCCGGACCCTGATTGAGCGTTCCCCGCACGGCAGCACAAGAACATGGTCCTCCCGCAGCAGCCGCACCGCCGCGTCGCGGACCTGGGCGTCCGGGAGGTCGAGCGCGCACATGAGCCCGCGGCCGCGGACGTTCGAGGCCACGCCGGCGTGCCGCTCGCCGAGCGCCACCAGCTCGTTGAGGAACCAGCCGCCGACCTTCGCCGCGTGCTCGATCAGCCCGTCACGGTCGATGATCTCCAGGAGCCTGCGGGACCGGACCATGTCGACCAGCCCGCCGCCCCACGTCGAGTTGATCCGGCCGGGGACGGCGAATACGTTGTCGGCGACCTCGTCCACCCGCCGGCCGGCCATGATGCCGCCGAGCTGCACCTTCTTGGCGAACGCCACGATGTCCGGCTCGAGGCCGAGCTGCTGGTAGGCCCACGCGGTGCCGGTCGTTCCGACCCCGGTCTGCACCTCGTCGAGCACGAACAGCGCATCGAACTCATGGCACATCGCCTGCATGGCGCGCAGGAACTCGGGCCGCATGTGGTTGTCGCCGCCCTCGCCCTGGATCGGCTCGGCGATGAAGCAGGCGATGTCGTGCGGGTACCGCTCGAACGCCTCGCGGGCCTGGGCCAGCGCCCGGGCCTCGGCCCGCTCGACCTCGGCCAGGTGATCCGCCAGCGGGAACCGGACCGCGGGCACGTCGATCCTGGGCCAGTCGAACTTGGGGAACCGGTCGGTCTTGCCCGGCTCGGTGTTGGTCAGCGACAGCGTGTAGCCGGACCGGCCGTGGAACGCGCGGGTGAGGTGCAGCACCGTGCCGCCGAGCCCGGCCGGGCGGCCGGCCGCCTCGTTGCGCCGGCTCTTCCAGTCGAACGCGGTCTTCAGCGCGTTCTCGACGGCCAGCGCCCCGCCCTCGACGAAGAACAGGTGCGGCAGGTCCGGGTCCCCGAGGACCCGGGCGAACGTCTCCACGAACTGCGCGTAGTGGATGGTGTACATGTCGGGGTTGGCCGGCTTGTTCGCCGCCACCTCGGCCAGCACGGCCATGAAGTCCGGGTCGTCGGTCAGCCCGCGCGGGTTTGACCCCAGCGGCGCGGACGCGAAGAACGTGTACATGTCCAGGTACTTCTCGCCGGTCTGCGCGTCGACCACCCAGGAACCGCGGCTGGCCCCGGTGTCGTAGACGAGCTTGAAGCCGTCGGTGAGCACGTGCCGGCCGAGCACCGCGTGCACCTGGTTGGGAGCTACCTCGGGCGGCAGTGGGATGGGCTGGTTCACTGAAAGTCCTCCTGCCGTCATGGCTGTCTAGCGAATAATCTCCAGCTTAGATGAGCATAGACGGAGATCCTGAATTCGCACTACCAGGGCCGCTAGCCGCCGGTAACGCAAAGACTCAAGTCGCGATTGTGCGGCATCGCGCCGGTATCGCTCCCATTTATCCAGAACGTACGCGCCTTACTCGCCAGCCTCACCCGACTCCGCGGCGGCCTGACGCCTCCGGGCTAGTTCGATAAATGTGACTATTCGTGGGGTCTTGACACGATCTGGTGACACCCCTACGGTCCGATGTGAGCGTTAACAACTTGCTCCCCGAGAGGTCGAGTCATGCGCGTGAGCGGGATCAGCCGCAGGCTAAGCCTGGTCGTCAGCGCCGCCGTGCTGGCGGTGGCCGGACTAGCGGGGTCGGCGATCGCGGCCGGGTCCTCCGCGGCCGCGCCGGCCGCCGCCACTCAGGCCGCCGCTGGGGCCGCGACGCGGCCGTGTGACCTGTACGGCGCGGGCGGCACCCCGTGCGTGGCTGCCTACAGCACGGTGCGCGCGCTGTACCGCGGTTACCGCGGCCCGCTGTACCGGGTGACGCGCGTCTCCGACGGCGCGAGCATCAACATCGGGGTGCAGTGGCCATCCGGGTACGCGGACGCGGCCAGCCAGACCGCGTTCTGCGCCGGGACCGTGTGCACGATCACCCGGCTGTACGACCAGAGCCCGGAGCGCAACGACCTCGGCATCGAGCCGATCGGCGGCAACGGCTCGGCGGACGTCGGCGCGATCGCCAACGCGCTGCCGGTGGTGGTCGGCGGCCACCAGGTCTACGGCCTGTCGGTCCAGGCCGGGGTCGGCTACCGCAATGACGTGACGGACGGGGTGCCCACCGGGGCGCAGCCGCAGGGCGCGTACATGGTGACGAGCGGGCAGCACACGGACGCGGTGTGCTGCTTCGACTTCGGCAACGCGGAGACCTCCAACACCGACACCGGCAACGGGCACATGGACGCGGTGTACTTCGGCACCCTGTGCTGGTTCGGCTCCTGTTCCGGGACCGGCCCGTGGGTCGAGGCGGACATGGAAAACGGGCTGTTCTCCGGCGGGAACGGCGCGTACCCAGGCAACAAGGGCAACGGCTCGCCGTTCGTGACCGCGATGCTGAAGAACAACGGCACGACCACCTACGCGCTGAAAGACGGCAACGCCGCCTCCGGCGGGCTGACGACCGAGTACGAGGGCCCGTTGCCGGATATCGGCGGCTACACGCCGATGCACCAGGAGGGGTCGGTGCTGCTCGGTACCGGCGGTGACGACAGCAACGGCTCGGACGGCTCGTTCTTCGAGGGCGTGATCACCGCGGGCTACCCGGCTGCCGCGACCGACAACGCGGTCCAGGCGAACATCGTCGCGGCCGGGTACCGGCAGGTGCCGCCGGCCTTCCCGGTCACCGGGACCCCGTACACGATCAGCAACGTCAACAGCGGCACCGCCGTCCAGCCGGACAATTGCGGGACCGCCAACGGCACCGGCATGGAACTGTGGACCACCGGGGCGACCGGCTGCCAGAAGTGGACGTTCACCAGCGCGGGCAACGGCCACTACATCATCACGAACGTCAACAGCGGCACCGTTCTTGACTCGGTGGACTGCGGGATCTTCGACGGCACCCTGACCGACCTGTGGTCCTCGCTCGGCAACAACTGCCAGGAATGGGACGTCACCCCGGCCGGCACGCACTACACGATCAGCAACGTCGGCAACGGCATGGTCCTCGACGCGCTGGACTGCGAGACCGCGAACGGCACCGTCGTCCGCCAGTGGGCCCAGCTCGACAACACCTGCCAGCAGTGGGACATCACGAGCTGACCCGCTCAGCCGAACGTGAATGAGTAGGCCCGCAGCCCCGGCGAGAGGTCGATGGTGACGCTGCCGTCCCGCGCGGGCTGCTGGGCGGCGACGGTATAGATGTCGGGGGCGCCGGAGACCCGGATGACCTTGCTTGCGCCGCCGGATGAGACGGTGAGCGTGCCGGTGCCGCCGACGTCGAGGTAGACGTCCGAGGCGTGGAAGGCGAGCGCGATCCTGGCGCCCGTGCCCGCGGTGATCGACTGCTGGCCGATGGTCCAGCCGCCGGACAGGCCGAAGGAGTTGACGGGCACGGTGGCAGGCAGCGTGAACTGCCCGGTCGCGTAGCCGCCGCGGCCCGCGTACCCCTGCTGGCGCGCGGCGCCGAGGTAGGTCTCCTGCGTCTGGCTGGGGTCGTCCGGGGTGGTGTCGGGGACGTCGGTCGCGCGCGGCAGGGCGATTCCGGGATGCGCGGCGAGGAGCAGCTGACGGATGAGCAGCTCCTCGCCGGTGTAGTCGCCTTCCCCGATGGAGATGTGCCTGACCTGGCCGGCGGCGTCGATCAGGTACGCGGCGGGCCAGGACTGGTTGTCGTAGGCATTCCAGGTGTCGTAGGAGTTGTCGATCGCGATGGGGAAGGTGAGGCCGAGCCGGCGCGCGCCGGCCGCGACGTTGGACGGCACGTGCTCGAAGGCGTACTCGGGAGTGTGCACGCCGACGACCTCGAACCCGTCGGCGGCGTAGTCCTGTGCCCACGCCTCCACGTGCGGCAGCTCGCGCTGGCAGTTGATGCAGGAGTAGGCCCAGAAGTCGACGAGGACGACCTTGCCCGTGAGCGAAGCCTGCGTCACGGGCTTGCCGCCGGGGGTGTTCAGCCACTGCTGGATGCCGCTGAACGCGGGCGCCGGGCCGCACTGCTCGAGCCCGGAACCGCCGTACAGGGCCGCCGTCTGGCAGTCCTGCAGCGTCAGGCCGCCGCTGCCGCCCTGGGTCGCCGCCGAGGCGCCCTGCTCGAGCGAGTTGCCCGCGGCCTGCGTATAGTTCGGGATGTCCCGCTGGATGATGTCGGAGAGGTTGAACGTCAGCGCGACGGCCAGCACGATCATGACGACGCCGCTGACCGCGCGGAAGGCGCCCTGGTGCCGCCGGAACGCCCCGATCCGCTGGGTCATGCCGCGGCCGGCCAGCGCGAACGCGAGCAGCGGTATCGCGGTACCGACGGTAAAGCCCAGGGTGAGGCCCAAGGTGCGGAGCCCGATGTGGCCGGTCGCGCCGGCCACGGTGATGGCGGCGAGGACCGGCCCGGCGCACGGCACGAAGAGCGCGCCGAGGGCGACCCCGAGGACGAAGCCGTTGCGCCCGCCGAGGCGCTGCGGGAACCGGGCGAAGGGGCGCTCGAGCAGATGGCCGAGCGGCGGCACGAGCAGCCCCAGCCCGACCAGGAGCAGCAGGGTCAGGCCGAGCCAGCGAATCGTGTCGCCGGGCAGGTGCAGGCTGGCCAGGATGAGGCTGCCGAAGAGGGTGAAGACCGCGAAGCTCAGCGTCAGGCCGAGGACGACGAGGTAGGGCCGCCGCGCCCGCTCCTGGTCTTGTCCCGCGCCGCCGCCGAGCAGCACGACGGGAAGCACCGGCAGCACACAGGGGGACAGGCCCGTGATGATTCCGCCGACGAGGCCGATAAGCACCAGCGTCACGCCGCAACCTTACGCGGGCCGCGGAGTAGGCCATGCCGGGCAGCCCGCGCCGGGTAAGAAGCGCGGCCGGCCGCGTCTAAGCGGCCGAGGGGACCACGCCGAAGCCGTTGCCCTGCGCCCACGTGTCGCCGTCGTCGGCGCTGGTGTAGGCGACCGGGTGGCCGTGCCCGTCCCGGCCGGTCACCACGAAGCGGCCGGTGCCGCCGGAGCCGGCCGCCACCTGCCGCGGAGTGAACCCGGCGGTGCCGGTGATCGTCGTGGCGAAGTGCCAGTTCACGGCGTCATCGGACGTGTACACGACGGCCTCGGCGAGACCGCTGGCGGTCGTGCCAGGCCGCACCGCGATGAAGTGCCCGGCGTCGCCCGCCAGCCCGGCGAACTGCCAGCTCGCGCCGTTGGTCTGCGGTACGACCACGGTGCGCCACTCGGCGCCGAGGTTCAGGCTGCGCCACACGTACGCGCAGGTCTTGCCGCCCTTGTTCGCGGACCCGACGACGAGCGTCACGTTCCAGTCGGTGCCGGCTGCCGTCATCGCGAAGACTTGCTCACCGGGGACGCTCACGAGACCGAACTGGGCCGCCGTGTGCGGGTGCCAGGTCACCCCGTTCGGGCTGGTCCACACCATGCCGGTGCCCGACTGCGCGGTCCCGGTGGCGAGGTACCCCCAGCTGTCTTTCGTCAGGCCGGTGATCGTCTCGCCGGGTCCGGCGAGCCCGCGGGCGGAGACCAGCGTCCAGTTCACGCCGTCGGGACTGGTCCAGACGGCGCGCGGCCCGAGCCCCACCCAGCCGCCGGGCCCGCCGGCCACCACCGTCGCCTGATGACCGGTGACGGGACCGGCCTGACTGCCCATGAACGCCACGGTCCAGGTGCGGCCCCCGTTGGTCGAGACGCTGAAGGACGGTGTCGCGGGGTCCTGCGAGCCCACCGCGACGACGGTGTCGCCGGAAGCGGCGACCTGGCTGAACGCGGGCGCGCTCACGAGGCTGCCCGACACAGTGTCACTGGACACGCGGTTCCCCGCGTCGGTCGCGGCACTGGCGCCGCCGCCGTGCGCCCGCACCATGGCCGCCGCCGTCCCGCCGACGGCCAGCGCCAAGGCCAGGGGAACGGCAATCCGCACAAGCCGCCGTGACCGTGTACGTCCGCCGGTCTCGTCCATGGCAGCCTCCACCAACCCGCCCGGTTCGCCAGCATGCGTCCGGGATCACCCGCATGTGCTTGCTTACATATCGTGATCGCTTAGTCGCTATCTGTCAAGATGAGATCATCGTGCCCATGGCCAGAATCAGCTACGACGACGACACCGCAGCGGCGTACAAGGAGGTCCGCGAGATCCCGCGCGACGGCCTCGCGGAGTGGCGTGACGCGCTCCGGCGTCACCTCAGCCCAGTGCCCGGGATGACCCTGGCGGACATCGGCGCGGGCACCGGCACGTTCGCCGCCACCTTCAGCGACTGGTTCGGCCTCGCCGTCCTCGCGGTCGAGCCGTCGGCGGCGATGCGGGCCCGGATCCCGCGCCGGCCGGGCATCGAGGTGCTAGCGGGCGACGCTAGCGCGATCCCGCTGCCCGACGCCTCGGCGGACGCCGCGTGGCTGTCGACCGTGCTGCACCACATCCCCGATCTCGACGCCGCCGCCCGGGAAATCCGCCGCGTGCTCCGCCCCGGCACGCCGGTGCTCATTCGGCAGGGATTCCCTGACCGGGCCGGCTGGGCGGACACCTGGTGGGTGCACCACTGGTTCCCGGAGACCATCAGGACGGTCGATACCTGGCCCACGGTCGAGCGGACCTGCGAGGCGTTCGGCGCCGCCGGGTTCAGCCTGGACAGCCTCGAGCGGATCTCCGAGACCTACCGGACCAGCCTCGCCGGTTTCCTCGCCAAGGCGGACACCTTCCGCCAGGCCGATTCACCAATGCGCGCCCTCACCGAGGAGGAATTCCGCCGCGGCAAGGAACGCCTCCGCCGGGCCGCCGAGGACGCCGGAAAGACACCGGGCCAGGAACCCCGAACCTCCTGGCTCGACCTGCTGGTCCTCCGCTGAAGGCCCGCGTCAGCTGACGCTGCTGGTCGGCGTCGGCATCTCTGATCGGGCGGCGCCGGGGGACGACCCAGTGGCGGACGCGGTCACCGCCGAAGCTGTCGGCTACGACGCCGTGTCCGGCGCCGGCCACCCGGTCCGGACCTATCCGACGTACGAGATCCAGACCCTGCTCACCTGGATCGCTGCCCGGACCACGCGGATCGCCGTCGTGCCCCGGGTGCTCGGGGTGCCGTTCCGGCGGCCCGCCCTGGTCGCCAAAGCAGCCGAATCCCTGCAGCGGCTCTCGCGGGGCCGGCTCATCCTGGGGCTGGGCGCCGGCTACCACGATACGGAGATCCGGGCAGTCGGCGGCCCGGATCCGGCGCCGGGGGCCAAGGAGAATGGCCTGGAGGAGGCGATCGCGATCGTGCGCGCCGCGTGGACGCGGAGCGATGTCAGCTACCACGGCGGGGTCTACTCGGTCGACGATCTCGATCTGGAGCCGAAGCCGGCCGGGCCGATCCCGATCTGGCTGGGCGCGGTGGGTCCCAGGGGGGCTCGCCCTGGCCGGCCGTCTCGCGGACGGCTGGATCCCGTTCCTGCGCTTCGCCGGCCCGGAGCGTATCCCGCGGCTGCTCGACCAGATCCGTGCGGCGTCGGTCGCGGCGGGTCGGCCCGCGGACGCCGTGCGTGCCGTCTACAGCGTCCCAGTCCGCCTCGATCCGAGGGCCAGAACCACCGCCGGTGACGTCGCCGGCTCCGCCGCCGACGTCATTGAACAGCTGCACGGCTTCACCGAGCTGGGCTTCACCGGCTTTGACCTCATGCCCAGCCGGGGCCAGCTGCGCGCCGTGGCCGAGGAGGTGCTGCCCGCGCTGCGCGAGCTGCGGGTGCCCGCGGGGCGGCCGCGGCTGGCGACCGCCTTCTAGCCGGCGGCCCGATCACCGCCGCCTTCGGCCGGACCCCGGACGAGGAGACGGGCTCGGCGCAGCAGACCGGGATCGAGCAGGGTCGCTTTGGGAACCGCCACGTCGCCTGTCGTCCAGCGCACGCTGTGCTGGCCGTGCAGTTCCGTGGCGAGCGCCCGGCGCGCCAGCGGGCTGTGCATGCGTTCCTGGGCCAGCCAGACCGCGAACTCGCCGTCCCGGTCGAAGCCGAGCCGCAGCCGGGCATGCCCAAGGACGTCGTGTACGGCACGGAAGCGGTCATAGGCTTCGCCCCGCCCGCTGTCCATCAGCGGATGGCGGCGATCGCCGCCGGTGGCCGCGGTGTCGACTTCGAGTATCCGGTCGTTTGTCACCGAGTCGATGAGTTCGCGGGCGTCGCGGTACGGCGCCGGGCAGCTCGTGAAGAAGACCCGCACCGGGTGGGGCCGGTCCGGCGATGTGATCAGCTCGAAGAGCCGGTTGGACTCGGTGACGAGCCGGGCATAAGCCGCCGCGGTGAGCGGGTCGCGCCTGAACGGCGCGTCGAGGTAGGCAGCGGCGACTTCGCGGGCGAGCACCGGGTTGACGCGCCGCGTTGGGGCGCCGGGCGGTGGGCTGTCCATCGGGACTCCAATCTGGATCGGTCACTAGACAGCGTCTCGAGACAGCGTCTCGCCAAATCACGGCATTCGCATCAGTAGGGTCACTGACTCTGGACCGCATGTCCCTGGTCTAGGCGTCCGCCAGCGCCCGTCCGTGCCAGCCACGGACAGGACCCCTATGTGCCAGCCCCACGTGTCAGCCACCGACAGCGCCCCCACGTGCCAGCCACCGACAGCGCCCCCACGTGCCAGCCACCGACAGCACCCCTACGTGCCAGCCACCGACAGCACCCCCATGTGCCAGCCACCGACAGCACCAAGTACAAGCCACCGACAACTTTCTTTGTCTTGACATCTTGAGCTGTCGGTGCCAGGGTTGTCGCATGCTGGACGTGGCAGTGATCGACGACCCGGCGGCAGCCGAGGTCTGCATGGACCCGGTGCGGGCCAGGCTGCTTGCCGAACTGGCCGAGCCCGGCTCGGCCACGATGCTGGCCGGGCGGGTCGGACTCGCCCGGCAGAAGGTCAACTACCACCTGCGGGAACTGGAGCGGCACGGCCTGGTCGAGCTGGTCGAGGAGCGGAAGAAGGGCAACGTCACCGAGCGCGTGCTGCGCGCGACCGCGCTGTCTTACGTGATCTCGCCGGCCGTGCTCGCCGCCGTCCAGCCCGACCCGGCCCGCTCACCGGACCGGTTGTCCGCCCGCTGGCTGCTCGCACTGGGCGCGAAGCTCGTGCGGGACGTCGGCGCCCTGGTCGAGGGCGCCGCCAGGGCCCGCAAGCCACTGGCGACCTTCGGCCTGGACGCGGAGGTGCGGTTCGCCAGCGCGGCCGACCGCGCCGCCTTCGCGGCGGAACTCACCACCGCGATCACGGCGCTGGTCAGCCACTACCACGACGAAAATGCGCCGGGCGGCCGCGACCACAGGGTCGTGCTGGCCATTCACCCGAGCCTCAAGACCGGCGACACCGAACCTGACCAGAAGGAAGCCTGACATGACGCACGAGTTCGAGATCCGTGACGAGCTCACCCTGGCCGCCGCCCCCGAGCAGGTGTGGGACGCCATCGCCACCGGCCCAGGACTCGACTCCTGGTTCATGGGGCACAGCGAGATCGAGCCAGGGGTGGGCGGCACGAACCGGCTGGAGATGCCCGGCTACACCCAGGAATCGACGATCACCGCGTGGGAGCCGGGCCGCCGCCTGGCGTTCCGCGGCGACGACCCGGACGGCACGTTCGTGGCCTTCGAGCTCCTGATCGAGGGGCGCGACGGCGGCAGCTCGGTGCTGCGCGCCGTGCACAACGGCCTGCTCGGCGACGACTGGGAGGCGCAGTACGACGGGCTCAGGGAAGGCGACCCGATGCACCTGCGCAAGCTGGCCAGCTACCTGGCGCACTTCCCTGGCCGCACGTCGAAGTTCAACCTGTTCCTGGTCGGCCCGCCTGTCGCGGACGACGCCAGGGTCTGGTCGACGTTCGCCGCCGCGCTGTCCGTCGGTGAAATCACCGAGGGTGCGCGGGTGCGACTGAACGTGCCGGGACTTCCGGAGACGGCAGGTGTCGTCGACTGTCTGAGCGCACCGCATGTCGTCGGCGTCCACACGCCGAACGGCATCCTGATGCTGATCAAGGGCTATCTGGACATGCTCGTCGTGGAATACCACGGTTTTTCCGGCGACGAGGACGAAAAGGAGATCGAGGCCGCGTACCAGTCGTGGCTGGGCACCGCCTTCGGATGAACGCGACCGCGCCGGTCACCCTTACTTCGCGCCCGGCGGCGGAAGCAGTTCGGTCTTGTATTCGGGCGCGAGCGCCCTCGACTTGGCGATGAAGGCCGCCTGCGCGTCGGCGTCAAGCGGCGGGGGCGCCTCCGTCCGCGCGCCGACCGGCTGGCCCACCAGAGTGAAGAACTCCTCCTGGCCCGCGGGCGCGCACAGGCACAGCAGCCGCGACGGGGCAGCGCCGGCGTTGGTGAACGAGTGCGGGGCGTTGGCCGGCACGTTGATGGTCTCGCCGGCCTGGGCGACGAGCGTCTGGCCGCGGAAGGTTACCTGGACTTCGCCGTCAAGGATGGTGAACATCTCCTCGAAGTCGTGCCGGTGCGGTGGCGGTCCGCCGCCCGGCGGCACGTGCATGTCGATGAGCGTGTACTTCCCGGCGGTCTCCTCGCCAGTGACGAGGATCGTGTACGTGTCACCGACCAGCCCGATGTGCGGCAGGCTCTGATCCCGGTCCGGCCGCGCCACCGTGAGCTCTCGGGATAGGTCGTCGGGCGGCACTGGCGCTGGATCGCTAGGCATGTTTTGTCTCCTCGCGGTCATTTTTAAGCGGATTATTTCGTCCGTTTAAAGTGTAGCCGGGATTACCGCCGGTTCGAGGTCTGGTATAGGAGGGAGCATGACCAGGAAACCCGCCCCCGATCCGGGTGGCGCGGCTCAGGGACGTCCCCCGCGCCGTCCCCGGAGCGACGCCAAGGCTAACCGGGACCGGCTGCTGGCGGCGGCCGCCTCCGCGATGACGCGCGAGGGGCGCCATGTGCCGCTGGCGGTCATCGCGGCCGAGGCCGGAGTCGGGGTAGGCACCTTCTACCGCAAGTACGCCGACCGGGATGCCCTGATGCAGGCGCTCGAGTACCGGGCCTACGGGCTGCTCAACCAGATCCTCGATGACATCGTCCGCCGTGACCTGCCGGGGCTCGGGGCCATCGGGGAATTCCTGGCCCGCACCGTGGAGATCGCCAGCCGGCTGGTCCTGCCGCTGCACGGCGCGCCGCCGCTGGTGACCGCGGAAGCGGTAGCAGCGCGGCGGCAGATCAACGACCGCCTCGACGGTTTCATCGCGCGCGGCCGGGCCGACGGCACCGTCGCCGCCCCCGTCAACGCCACCGACGTCATCGTCTTCAGCGCCCTCATCACGCAGCCCTTGGCCCACGGCCCGGACTGGGAGCGGCTGGCCGCGCGCCAGCTCGCCATCTTCCTGAACGGGATAGCGGGTAGCGGCCCGCGGAGCATCCCCGGACCGCCGGTCACTCGTGAGGACATCGAGGCCGCGTTCGAGGGAACCGCGGATTAAGGGTCCAGCCGCCGCGGCCGGGGCACTGCCAGCGCGATCGGTTTCACGTCGCTGTTCACCTGCCACTGGTGACGACCGCCGAAGGCCCCAGCGGCGGAATGTACTTGTAGTGGTACAGATGCGGGATGACGTGGTTAATAACCTCGGGGGCGAGCAGGGCGATTGCCGCTAGCCCGACAAGCAAGCCACCCGCTGCCAGCTTGGAGACGTTGGTGATGCGTCCCACGTTGAGCCGGAGGCTTCCGGTGCGCGCCTTCCAGCCGAGGTACTGGCCGACAACAATGGCCAGGAACGCCTGAATGACAATGGCGATGAAGATTTCATGCAGGGGTAGGTTGTGAAATGGGAGCGTGAAACCTATTACCAGGTCATCCACACTGGTGGCAATGCCGAGACCGATAATGGAAAGGCCGGTCGCGGTGACCAGTGCCCTCAGCTTTCCTGCCTCATCGTCGTCGTCATCATCGTCTTCATTGAGGCACTCGTCCAGCATCCAGATGCCAATGGCGCCGACGACTAGCGGGACGATAACCGGGTCGATATACCGGCCGAAGAAAGAGTACTCGAGGACGTCGCCTGCGTGACTGAGGCTGGCCGCGTGAACCTGGACAGCATTGGCAGGGGTTCCGTCGATGAGCAAGTTGGAGGCGACGCCGGTTAGGTGAGTCAGTGGCGTCCCCAGTGCCATCCCGACCAGCGGCATTCCGATCTCGAACGCCAAGAACAGTACGCTGATGCGTATTCGCCGCGCGCGAGTCAGGCGCAATTCCCCCAGCACGCCAATTGAGAGGGCGAAGACGTCAAGGCACAAAGGCAGGGTAAGGCCCAGCACTGTGAGCCATTGTCGCATGTCCCTCCCTTTGTTTCTTGTTGCCTCCAGAATCTGGGACTCTTACTCATATCACAAGACGGACACGAGCGCAGGCTTTTTATAAATTTGTAATAAGTTGCCGGGCGAGGCCGGTGGATCTTCCAGGTTTCCCGCGTCAATACCAACCGGTTGTTCTACCCTTTCACTGCGGGGGAGCACGGTGGACGTGGAGGTGAAGGTGGACAGCGCGAGCCGGTCCGCATGGCACCGCATGCGGAGACGTGGTCGGGCGCGTGTTGCGGCCCAGCTCGCCGCGCCAGTGACGCTGGGCCTGCTGATCGGCGGGACGCTGGCGTACCAGGCGGGCTCGAGCAACAACGCGGTTCACCCGGTGCCCCTGGGCGCTGTGCCGACCCCGACTCCCTCTTGGGTCAAGCCTTCGGCGGTTCATGGCGCTGTGGAGCCCGCGACTGGCCACTGGATTAACTCTCCGGCCCCGGCTGCGACTGCTTCAGCGGTGCCGACGCCGACTCCAGTGGCGACCGCCAGCGCGTCTGGGAGGTGAGGATTGGCCAGGAGCGAGACGACGCCCGTTGAGGACGTAGACGAAGCCGAACAGTTCGCGCGTGCGGACGATGACGATGACGCGGACACGCGCCAGGCCGTCCCGGAAGCCTGGCGGAACAAGGGCTTCAGGCTCTCGGTGATCGCCGCGGCGTTCATCCTCGCGGCGGGGCTCAGCTTCGGCGTCGGCAGGCTTTTCGGGCTCGGCAACACGGAGATTCGCTCGGCGATTCCCGCGCCGCTGAAGGGTGATGACATCTTCGTCGAGAGCCCGGAGGGGATCGCTCAGGACAACCTGTCGAACATCACCGAGCTGACGGGCCAGGGCATGGTGCACGTCCTGTCGGGCGGGACCTCGGTCGGGATCGGCCTGGTGCTCACGCAGTCGGGGAAGGTGCTGACCACGTACCGTCCCGGTGCGGGCACGGCGAGCCTGGCGGCGGAGTACATCTTCTCCCGCCAGACTTTCAAGGCCACGGTGATCGGCGTGGACCCGGCGGCAGGCCTCGCGTTGCTCCAGATGGACGGCGGTAACGGGAGGCCGTTCTCGACCGTCACGGTCGGGAACTCGGACACGATCGTGTCAAGCGCGGCCGTCATCAGGGAGGCCTCCTACCATGTTCCCGGCGACATCATGGACACCGCGGTCAGCGCCACGGGCGCGGCGCACGGGGTGTCCCTCGATGTCGGCAAGCTGACCACCCTGAATACGACCGTCGCCATCGACGGGACGACCAGGACCGGGCTGATGGCGTCTACGCTCCAGTCAGGGCTGCCGTGGGTGCCCGGCGACCCGCTGGTGAACCCGAACGGCCATGTGATCGGCATCGTTATCGGGAATTCGGGGAGCGGTTTCAACACCGTCGCCTACGCGATCCCGATCAACACGGCGCTCGCGGTCGCCACGAAGATAGCTGACGGCAACTCCTAAAGTCGCCTGCCGCAACACCTATTACAATTCGTGGCAACACCTATTACAATTCACAGGTCAGAATACCTATCCCGAAGCCGCTATTGGCAGCATGCGAGTTCCTTTTCACGATACTCCTGCCTCGGGACCCTTATGCCATGTTAAATGGCCGTGGGAGCGTCTTCCGTCGGGAAAGGGAAGAGAAAAAGATGGGCTTTCTCCTGCTAGGTGTCGACAGCCTGATCGCGTGCATCGCGGTCGGCCCGATCATGGCGAAGCGGTCGCTGGCGGTGCTCTCGTCGTTCGCGGTGCTCTTCGGCGTCGGTGACGGGGCAGGCTACCTGCTCGGCACCGCCCTCCACTACTCGATACCGGACCGCCTCAGCTCCGATATCGAGTACAGCGTCCTGGTCATCCTGGGCGTCTACTGGATCGGGGTCGCCATCATCTCGAAGATGGCGGCCAGGGCGGAGATGTCGGAAAAGTCGCACTGGGGCGTGTGGGTCCTGCCCTGGGCGCTCTCCGTCGACAACATCACCTACGGCGCTGTCAACGGCGTCCCCGCGCACTTCTCGGTCTGGGCGTCAGCAGGCGAGCAGTTCCTGTCAAGTGCCCTCCAGGCCGGCGTCGGACTCGCGATCGGCATTGGCGTCGTGGCCGCGATCCCGGGGCTGCGCAGGCGCATGCCGCTGGTCAACGCGGTCGCGGGAGTTCTCCTCCTCGCCGGTGCGGGCGTCATGTATGTCACCGGGTGGTGACCAGGTAATCCCCGGAAAGCCCGGTCTCGCCAGTCTCAGGCGAGGCCGGGCGCCTCTCGGTCGGTATCAGGGAATTCTTGTACGCCCTCGGCCGCGTAGATCCGCTGCGAAAATTCGCTGAGCGCGCCGCGGCAGCGCTCCAGCATCTCTTCCGCCTGCGGCGAGCGCTCATCAGGGAAGAAGTCCCGCGCCTGGATCTTCGCCAGCCACTGCGGCAGCTTCTCCAGATCCTGCTCGCGCTCTTCTAGCTCGGCGAAGATGAACTTCCCCGCCCGGGTCTCCTTCTCGATTTCGTCGAGGAAGGCGGCGCAGCGTTCGGTGAACTCGTCGTACTCACGGCTGCGGTCAGCGCGGAAACGGCGCTTGATCACCTCGTCTACATCCGGCGAGGCCGGAACGGGCAGCATGAACCCTTCTCCGCCCTGCTTGCGTATCTTCTCCACCAGTTGCTCGAACAACTCCGCGTGCGGCGCGGAATACGGCAGCACCCAAGCGCTGGTCACCATCCCGGTGGCGCCGACGGTACGCAGGCGACGCCACAGCGCGACCCGCGCGCTAGACGGAGAACTCGGCAGCTGTGCCAGCAGCAGCAGCCAGCCGGATGAGGGACTCTCCGCGTTCATTGCTATGCAACACCTGTTCCAAAGTGAAGGGAGATCTCCCGAAACTCCATAATATTGTGGCGGTTCAGAAGATGTTGAGCGTGGTGAGCAGCACATAGATGCCGATGAAGATGAAGGCCACCGGCAGGATCCACCAGTCGTGACGGTCGATGGCCTTAATGACCCGCGGGTGGCTGGTCAGCCGCCCGCCCACGACACACCAGACCGCGACGCAGACCACGAACACCAGGCATGTCACCCAGATACGCTGCGCCCCGGCCGTCGCGAAGAAGGGCGTGTAGGCGGCCAGGTCGTCGGCGCCGTCGATGATCGTGATCAGGGCGACACCCCACGCGCTGCGCGGGGGCGGCGGATGGGACTCCTCGTCGCGGCTCCGCGCCATGAGCGCCTTCGCCAGGGTGACGATGCCGATGCCAAGCGGGACGAGGGCAAGCACCCAGAGCCAGTGCTCCGGTGCCAGCGCGAGCCCGCGGCCAATCAACGCCGACGCGGCGATCAGGGCACCGAACCCAAGGTACTGCCCAGCCCAGATATGCCAGGTCTTCAGCGGAGCTCTCGCCGACCGGGCGTGCGCGCTGAACAACGAGATGAGCAGCATGTCGTCGACGTTGGTCCCGGAGAACAGGACCACGGCCGTGACAGCGTCGGCAACGGGCGAACTCATCGCATTGCCTCGGCCAGGGTGAATCCTGCCATGACGACCATCACCAGCGCGGCCAGGCGACTGATCCACCGCAGCGGCAGGATCCGCAGCAGTCCCCGGCCGCCCGTGATGGCCAGCGCGGTCACCAGCCACAGCGCCAGCACGCTCCCGATGCCGACCGCCACCGGGTTGTGGTACCTGGCAGCAAGGTTCGCGATCACGATGTCCGACAGGTCTCCCAGCTCAGCCAGCAGGATTACCGCGAAAGAGGTCGCCGCGACGGCCCAGAACCCGGAGGCGTCGGCTTTCAGCCGCACTTCGTCATCGTCATCCTTGTCTGTGCGCAACACCAGCACGGCACCCGCCAGGAACACCACAGCCACCACGATCTGCACGAGCCGGTGCGGGAGCAGGGTCAGGAAGCTGCCGACCGTGACCGCCAGTACCACGTGCGCTGCGAATGCGACCGCTGTCCCGGCGAACACCCAGCTCGGCCGGTACCGGGTACCCAGCACCAGGCTCGCCAGGCCGGAGTTGTCCGGCAACTCGGCGACGGTGACCGTTCCGAGCACGATCACCACAATGAGCAGGCTTGACACGACTTCACCTCCGCCCGGCGGACGCAACCGTACTGGTACCTGGGCCAGACGGACAGTACTCCTGACGGGATCGTGATGGCTATTACGGCGGGGTTACGGACGTAGCGGCTCCGCGAGCGGCGGGTTCCCGCGCGATCCCCAGACTGTGAAGCATTTCTTACATTGAGCCGGGCCGGCTTTCGTGCAACACCTATTACATTCCATTAGCCCGCTGCCATGAAACGCCTATTACATTCAACAGGTCAGCGCAGCAATTCGATAGGGCGATTGCGCGGCCGGCTGAACGCGGCCCGCGCGATTGCGTACCGCCATCCCCGGGGTGCAGTGACAAAGGTCGATTAGGAACGCGTTGACAGCCCGCATCGCCTCCCCATAGCGTGCCGCAGGCGAAGCAACACGCGCACGCCCAATCGAGCGGAAACGTAGGCCAGGACGCCCTAAGGAGCGGTAATTGGCTCTCGACAATGCGGGGCTCTTTGAACAAGAAGCGGCACCCGCGGTGCTCGACCCGCAGCACGTCGGCGATATCGTCGGCGCGTTCGGCACCCTGAAGCAGAGCGAGACGGGAAAACCGAAATCGTGGCGGCGGAAGCTCAGGCTGCTGCTGATCATCGCGGGCCCCGGGCTCATCGTCATGGGCGGCGGGAACGACGCCGGCGGCGTGTCGGTCTATGCCCAGATGGGCCAGGACTACGGCATGAGGCTGCTGTGGTGCCTGGTCCTGCTGTTCCCTATCCTGTACTTCTGCCAGGAGATGGTGGTCCGCCTCGGCGCGGTCTCTGGTGTAGGGCACGGCAAGCTCATCTACGCCCGGTTCGGCAAGTTCTGGGGAACCTTCTCCGTCGCCGACCTGTTCATCATCAACGCGGTCACCATCGTCGTCGAATTCATCGGGGTCGAGCAGGGGCTCTCGTTCTTCGGCTTGTCGAGCACCTGGGCCGTGGTCTCGTCGGCGGTCCTGCTCTTCCTGGTCATGGCGGGCGGGACCTTCCGGTACTGGGAGCGGTTCCTGATCTTCCTGGTGATCGCGAACTTCGTCTCGTTCCCGATGGCCTTCCTCGTGCACGGCAGCGCCAGCTCGACCGTCGCGGGCGTGGTTCCGAGCATGCCCGGCGGGCTGAACGCGACCCTGCTGCTGCTGGTCGTCTCCGTGGTGGGCACCACCGTGGAGCCGTGGCAGATGTTCTTCCAGCAGTCCAACGTGGTCGACAAGCGCATCACCCCGCGCTGGCTGAACTACGAGCGCTGGGACACGGGCATCGGCGTCGTCATCGAGGTCATCGGGGCGCTCGCGATCATGGCCGCCTGTGCTTTCGGCCTGGCGCACACGAGTGCTTTCGGCAACTTCAGCGACCTCAACAGCACGTTTACGGCACTGCAGCAGCACGTCGGCCACGGCGTTGGCGGCCTG
>Ga0335075_10004442_pt1 | contig 21934 bp, 24 predicted proteins | sample Lox_Sample_24_FD_206723 | JGI IMG/M metagenome (GOLD analysis project Ga0335075, IMG submission 206723) | Soil microbial communities from Loxahatchee National Wildlife Refuge, Florida, United States - Lox_Sample_2.4 | ecosystem: Environmental > Terrestrial > Soil > Wetlands | place: USA...
TTACCTCCCTAAGTAGGCCGAATCAGTCGAAACACGAACATAGTGTGATTGAGGCTAGACCGTGTCATCGCTGTCAGCAAGACCGCCGTGAATCCCAAAGCTGGGGCTACTGTTCTAATAGTGCTCAATGGGAACACTCTTACCGCTGGTGTCTGGCGCCAGATTCTGCACATTCATCGCGAGACACGCCTTGAACTGGGCAATGACGGTGTAATGACGCGCGCATGACGAGTGACGTAAAGAATTTCTGAGATACTTGCCGTGTGCAAGATGCCAATGATCTCAACCCAACTCGATGCCAACGGAGGTACCGCGGTTGGCCGAGGCAGCCAATGTAAAGGTGGCGGCAGCGCGCATCCGGACATCGGTCAGGGTGCCAATACGCGCCGAAGACGGTTCGCACGTTATGACCGAAATGGTCAGTTTTAATGATCTTATCGACGGGCTCGAACATCTTGCGGTGATATTCAAGGGCGCGCTGAACCAGGTTAATCCCTTGGTGCGGGTGCACTCGGAGTGCCTGACCGGTGACGTATTCCATTCCGCTCGATGTGACTGCGGCCCGCAGTGCAGGGAGGCCATCTCAATGATGCGCTCCCAGGGTGGAGTGCTTCTTTACATGCGTCAGGAGGGCCGCGGCATTGGCCTGTATAACAAACTCGACGCCTACGTGCTGCAGGACACCGGAATGGATACGTTCGAGGCGAACCGCGCACTCAACTTCCAAGACGACCAGCGGGACTACACCCCGGCTGCGCAGATGCTCCTAGCGCTGGGCGTGCGCCAGGTCGAGCTTCTCTCCAACAATCCGGAAAAAGCGCGCCAGCTCCAGAGCATGGGCATCAAGGTATCTCGTCAGCTCCGGACTCGCGTGCATCTCACGGAACAGAACCGGCGTTATCTCCTTGCCAAGATCAAGCACGCGGATCACTCGATAAAGCTGGACTGAAAGGGAAACTGCGATGATCCAGCACGCAGGTCCGATCAGCGGCATCGCGGCGTACCGGGACAAGTACGTCGCGACCGCGGGATACGACAACCAGGTCATCTTGTGGGACCAGGCAAGCGGGCACGCCGTCAACCGCGTCTGGCACGACCACTTGGCCAACCAGTGCACATTCAGCGACGACGGCACCCGCCTGGTGACATCGTCGAGCGACTACACCGCCCGGCTCTGGTCGGTGCCCGACCTCCGGCTGCTGGCGCTGTTCAACGACCAGGACGATGACGTGGAGATGTCGGTCTTCCATCCCACCCGTGCCTTGGTCGCGACAGCCAGCCGTGACCACAAGCTGCGCGTCTACGACTATGACGGCAACCTGGTGCGGCGCTTCACCGGGCATACCGCCGACGTGATCTCCGTCGAATGGTCGGCCAGCGGAGACCAGCTCATCACCTCGAGCGATGACGGAACAGTCAAGCGGTGGTCGCTGGAAACCGGGCAGACCCTCCAGGACATCGATCTCGGCGGGGTCGAGACCGACACGATCGCGGTGGGCCGCGACGGGGTGATCTACGCCGGGAACGACGACGGTGAGATCGTCGTGGTCCGCGACGGCGACCGGACCGTCGTCCCGGCGCACGCGTCGGGCATCAAGCGGCTGGTGCTCAACCCCGGCGGCACCCTCTTGGTGAGCCTCAGCTATGACCGCGCGATGCGCCTTTGGGACCTGTCGGCCCCCGTCCCTGTGCCGCGGACACAGGCCGACCTGCCGGACGACGTGTGGCCGCGCTCCTGCGCCTTCGCCGCAGGGTCCCACCTGGTGTTCAGCACGTTCGGGGCGCGCTACCGGACCTATGACTACGAGCGGTCCAGGTGGCTGGACGAAGAGGTCCCTCCCACCCGCGGGATCAACGCGGTGGCCGCCTACAAGGGCAGCGTCTTCACCGTCGGGGACGCCGGCGTCGTCGTCCGCGACGGCGTGACGCTCGCCCGGATGGGCAGCCTGTGTAACTTCTTCACCGCGCTGAGTTCGCTGATCGTGACTGGCGGGCAGCTCGGCAAGCTGATGGACGCTGCCGACGGCACGACGATCCATCAGCACCGGTCGCCGCTCAACTGCGGCGCGCGGTTCACCCACGACGGCGCCGAGCATCTGATCGTCGGCGCTTACACTGGGGAAGGCCTGGTGTTCCGCCTGAACGAGCGGGGCCGACTCGTGCACCTGGCAGACCTTGACCTGCACCACAACGCGGTCAAGGGCGTCGCGGCATCGGGGGACCTCATCTTCTCGGTCTGCGCGGATACCGGCGTGGCCTGGCACAGCGTCAGCACGCTGCGCCGCGTGCACCGGATAGACGCCGGGCACGACCGCATCGCGAACGCCTGCGCCCCGCTCGGCGACGGCCGCTTCGCCAGCGTCGGACGGGACCTCAAGCTGCGGCTGTGGGAGCCGGACTTCAGCTGCCGCGCGATAGACACCCATCACACCAACTCGATCAAATGCGTCGCCGCCGACGACGCGGGCGAACTGATCGCGACGGGCTCCTATCACGGTCATGTCCACCTCTACGGCCGCAGCGCCGGCCGCTGGGTACGGTTCGCCAGGCCGACGACTTCGGGCATCTCGTCGCTGTGCTACGAGCCGCTCCGCCGGGTATTCCTCGCCAGCTCATACGACGGGAACGTCTACGAGATCCCGGGATCGCCAGAATGACATTCCAGACTGTCGATCTTCCCGTCATCCAGAATCCGAATCAGCTAAGCGACCGGGACGCGATGGGGCTGGAGAACTCATTCGTCGAGCGGATCTCGCACGACGTGTGGGCACGCTACCCGGACCTTTTCGCGGCGGACTCGCCGCAGCTGGCCGGAATCTGCGGCAATGGCGCGGAGCCGTTTGAAAGAAGGTACGCGGCCGGATCGCTCCTGGCCCTCCGCGGCGATCCGCGCATCCCGTCCGGAAGCCCGCGGATGATCGACGTTCCGGCCGGAGAGGTCGGGATCGGGCTTCCGCCGGAACGGGTAGGCGCGGTCGTCGACCAGTGGGCACGAGTGGGCGTGCTCGATTCCTGGATTCGAAAGGAATGCCCGCGGCATCGCGTCAGCATTCCCGCCTTCCGCATCGCGAGATATCCTGTGACCAACCTGGAGTACCGCGAATTCCTGCGCGACTCGGGGTCGGATGCCTTTCCTACCTCGTGGCGGTTCGGCTGTTACCCGGTGCATCTCGCTAATCATCCGGTATGGACTGTGCGCCCGGAGGACGCCGACGCCTACGCGGCCTGGCTGGCAGCCCGCACGAATCGGGCCTTCCGGATTCCCACCGAGGCGGAATGGGAGTACGCCGCGAGCGGCGGCACGGACCGCGAATATCCGTGGGGCGATGACTTCGATCCGGCGAACGCGAATACGGTGGAAAGGGGGCCGCTTACGACGACGCCGGTGGGTATCTATCCGGGCGGCCGGTCCGCCTTCGGCGCCGAAGACATGGCGGGCAACGTTGAGGAGATAACGTCGGACGTATATTCCGCGTATCCGGGCGGGGTATGCGTGGACGACAATCTGCGCCAGGCCATGGGAGAATACCGGGTCATCCGGGGCGGCAGTTTCACGCGCTTCGGCGACCTCGCCCGCTGCACCCGGCGCCACGGGCCTTACAATCGGGATTTCTACGCGATTGGATTCCGGATCGCGGAATCGGTGTAATCACCGGATTAGGATGAAGCGCGATGGCTATATTCAGATCGCTGACCGCACCGGTCAGGAAATGCGCCGCTCGAATGCGAGAGGACGTCGCGGTCGTCATGGAGCGGGATCCCTCAGCCATCTCCAGGGCCGAAGCGCTGTTGTCACCGCACCTGCCCGCCCTGTGGCTGTACCGGGTGGCACACGAGATGTACTTGCATGACCACCGCGCGCTGGCCCGGTTCGTCTCCTACCTAGGACGGCTACTGTCGGGGGGGATCGAGATCCACGCCGGCGCGACGATCGGCCGGCGGTTCTTCATCGATCACGGGGGCGGCACGGTGATCGGAGAGACGGCGATCATCGGGGACGATGTGACCCTCTACCACCAGGTCACGCTGGGCGCGGTGGGATGGTGGCGGGACATCAGGCGGGCACCGAGCGAGCGGCGGCACCCGGCGGTCGGGAACCGGGTGGTCATCGGGGCCGGGTCGGCGGTCCTAGGCCCGGTCCGGGTCGGCGACGACGCCCGGATCGGGGCGCACGCCATCGTCACCGACGACGTGCCGCCCGGCGCGCGCGTGCACCCGTGCAATGGCACCATCGACGTGCCGGCCCCCGCCGTGGGCAATGCCGCAAGCAACGGTGCGGCGATCCGCTCCATGGCCTCCGGGCGAGGGCCGCAGGTCTCATGACGCCGGTACTGCGGCCGCGCGACTGGCACGAGGCACTCAGCCTGCGATCGGCGCGGGAGACGGCGGTGCCGATCGCGGGCGGCACCGGCGTCATGGTCGCGATGCAACGGGACGATCTCCGCCCCGAGGCGCTGTTGGATCTCAGCCGAATACCCGAGTTGCGACGATGCCGGGCCGAGGCCGACCACATCCACATCGGTTCCGGGGTGACGTACACGTACATCAGTGAGCGGCTTTCCGCCTCCCTGCCCGGCCTCGCGGCGGCGGCCGGGGGCGTCGGGTCCCGCCAGGTACGCAACCGCGGCACGATCGGCGGGAGCCTCGGCACGGCGTCCGCGGCGGGGGACATCGACCCGGTGCTGCTCGCGTGCGGCGCGGATATCAAGCTGACGTCGGCCGGGCGCAGCCGGTGGGTGCCCGCCGGGGACTTCTACCTCCCCGCGGGCCGCACGGCGTTGGGGGTCGGCGAACTGATCGAGGCGGTCCGGGTGCCGGTCTCGCCCGGGTTCCAGCGCTTCACCAAGATCGGCCGCCGCCGTGGCGTGGTGAAGGCCATCTGCTCGGTGGCCATGGTGCTCGACCGCGCCGCCATGCGGGTACGGGTGGGCATGGCCGCGGCCGGCATGGTCCCGTGCCGGGTTCCCGCCGCCGAGGAACTGCTGGCCGACGCGGCCCTGTGGCGCGGCAGGACCCCGCTCGGGGGCGAACTCCTCGAGCAATTCGGCCGGCTAGTCGCGCGGACCGCCGATCCCGGTAGCGACCACGCGGCTACCGCCGCCTACCGCCGTCACGCCCTCGCGGTCCTGGCCCGGCGCGGCCTGGCCGACGTGTGGGGACGATACCGCGAGAGCGAGCCATGACGCAGCTCAGCGTGACGGTCAACGGCAAGCGCTATCAGGCCGACGGCAGCGCGGAAGGCGAGAGCCTGCTGTTCGTTCTGCGTGAGCGCTGGGGGTTCACCAGCGTCAAGAACGCCTGCGAGGAGGGTGAGTGCGGCGGGTGCGCCGTCCTGCTCGACGACGTTCTGGCCAACTCCTGCCTGGTCCTGGCCGCGCAGGCGGACGGAGCGTCCGTGACGACGGTGGAGGGCCTCCACGATGGCGGCTCCCTGCATCCCGTCCAGCGGGCACTGCTCGACGAGGGCGCCGTGCAGTGCGGATTCTGCATTCCCGGGATGGTCATGGCCGCCAGTGACCTTCTCCGCCGCTGCCCGCGGCCGCCGGAGGCGGTGATCCGGTGGGAGCTGGCGGGAAACCTGTGCCGCTGCACCGGCTACCAGAAGATCGTCGAAGCGGTGCTGCGCGCGGCGGGCACTACCAGGGAGGCATCGGGGACATGACGCGCCTCACCGACGGCATCGGCGCGAGCCCCCGGCACCAGGACGCGGAGGCCAAGGTCCGCGGCGGCTTCGCGTATTCCTCCGACCTTTCCCGCGATGACATGGTCTGGGCGGTGACGCTGCGCAGCCCTCATCCCCATGCGCGGATCACCGCGATCGACACTTCGGCGGCCTGGGCCGTGCCCGGCGTGCGCGACGTCATTACGCACCGGGACATCCCCGGGGAGAAGCGGTACGGGCAGATGAAGCCGGACCAGCCGGTGCTCGCGTTCGGCACCGTCCGGTACCACGGCGAGCCAGTCGCCGTCGTGGCGGCCGACGACCTCCGGACCGCCCGTCGCGCGGCAGGGCGGATTCGCGTCGGCTACGAGGTGCGCGCGCCGGTCGTCGACGCGGTCGCGGCGCTGCGGCCGGGCAGCGCGCTCGTCCATCCCGACGGCAACGTCGTCGCGCACACGAGGATCAGGCACGGCGTGGCGCAATCGGGGGACCTGCCGCGTGCCCCGGTCGTGGTGCGCGGCGAGTACGCGGTCAAGATGCAGGATCAGGCGTTCCTCGGCCCCGAGTCCGGTCTCGCGGTTCCGGCCGGCGATGGCGGCGTCGAGCTGTACGTGGCCACGCAGGGGCCGCATACCGACCGCCAGCAAGTCGCCGCGTGCCTTGCGCTGAGCCAGAACAAGGTGGTGATCAAGCCCGCGGGCGTGGGCGGGGCCTTCGGTGGCCGGGAGGATCTCTCGGTTCAGGTGCACGCCTGCCTCATCGCGCTCCGGCTGGGACTCCCGGTGAAGATGTGCTACTCACGGCGGGAGTCCTTCTTTGGGCATCCGCACCGTCACGCGGCCGTCCTGCGCTACACGCACGGTGCCGACCGGGACGGCACGCTCATCTACGTCCAGGCGGAGATCATCTTGGACGGCGGCGCCTACGCGTCCAGTTCCCCGGCCATCACCGGGAACGCCGCGACGCACGCGGTCGGCCCGTACCGTGTCCCGAACGCCGCGGTGGACGCCTGGGCGATGTACACCAACAATCCGCCCTGCGGGGCCATGCGCGGATTCGGCACCGTCCAGCCCTGCTTTGCCTACGAAAGCCAGATGGACAAGCTAGCCGCCGCCATCGGGGCCGACCCCGTGGCGGTGCGGCTCCGCAACGCGCTGGGTGAGGGCGGCCGGTTGCCGACGGGTCAGGTGCTCGATGGCCCGGCGCCTGTCGCCCACCTGCTGTCCCGACTCCGGGATCTGCCTGTGCCGGCCGACCCGGACAGCCTGGAATCGCCGCCGCGGGCCCGCGGCGTGGGCTATGCCGCGTGCCTGAAGAACACCGCCTTCTCCGAGGGCTTCGACGACTATTCGACGGCCCGGGTCCGGCTGCGGGTCGCGGGCGGTCAGCCGGTGGCCACGGTCATCACCGCCGCCGCCGAGGTCGGCCAGGGCATTCTGGGCGTAGTGCGCCAGATCGCCGTCTCCGAGCTGGGAATCGGTGACGTCGAGGTGGAGCAGGCCGACACCGTCTTCGGCCCGGCCGGGACCACGGCGGCTTCCCGGCAGACCTACGTAACCGGGGGCGCGGTGCGGGCGGCCTGCCTGAGCGTGCGCGACGAGATTCTGGCCCTGGCACGGAAGACGCTGGTCCGGGAGCACGCGCCCGCCATCGCCGCCGGCTCGCTGGCGGTTCGGGACGGCATGATCGTCGATGGGTCCGGCAGGGTCGCGGCCACGGTCGCGGACGTCATCGGCACGACCGTGATCGACAAGACCGCCGAATTCCACCATCGCCCCACCTACCCGCTGGACCCGGTGAACGGGCAGGGAGACTCCGCGGTCCAGTTCGGATTCGCCGCGCACCGGGCGGTCGTCGACGTGGATCTCGAACTGGGCCTTGTGACGGTCGTGGAGCTGGCCACCGCGCAGGATGTCGGGCGGGCCATCAACCCGGTGGCGATCGCCGGGCAGCTTCACGGCGGGACAGCGCAGGGCCTCGGACTGGCGCTGATGGAGGAGATCAAGCTGGACAGCGGGCACGTGCTCAATCCGTCATTCGCCACCTACCTCGTTCCCACTATGCGGGACGTTCCCCCGATCCGGACCGATATCGTGGAAATGGCCGACCCGCACGCGCCGCTCGGCGTCCGCGGCGTCGGCGAACTGCCGGCGCACTCCTCGACTGCGGCGATCGTAGCAGCGATCAGGGCGGCGACCGGCCGCTGGCTGAACCGGGTGCCGGTCAGCCCGGAGGACATAACTCCATGCGCGTAGTGGTCGTCAGCGACACGTTCGGGATGCCGGTAGACCCGCTGGACCACCCCGACCTGGCCGACGCGCTGCATCGCGGCCGGAACTCCTATGCCGACCTGGTGCCGCGCGTCGAGCAGCTCAGCCAGCGTGAACTCCAGGTCTTCGCGCTGCTCGGGATGGGCCTGTCCAATCGCCGCATCTCCGCGGTATTGGCCATCGGGGAACGCACCGTCAAAACGTTCGTCGGCCGCATCCTGACCAAGCTGGGCCTGGAATCCCGGCTGCAGGCGGGCCTGGCGGCGGCCGCGCTGGCCGACCGGGGATATGGCCTACTCTGGCTTCCGGCCGAAACTGACATGCGCGACCCTGGGCATTCTCGTGCGCCACATGCCTCGCCCGAGATCGTAGTCTGACCGGACCGAGCCGTACCGCGAGTCTTCGTAACGGAATGTGTCGGTCGCCAGCTCCAACGCCCGCTTGGGGGCACCGCGAGTGCCGTATTCCTCGTTCAGGCGCACCAGCCCGTACATGTCGCAGAGATAACCGCCGAGCGAGAGCTCGGCTTGGTCCCGGGTCGGCGCCCACATGACGAATGAATCGTCCATCATCAGGTTCCCGATGTCGGTGAACCCCGCCGAACGCAGGTAGGACTCCATCTCACCGGACTCGAAGTGAACATAGTCGTGGCCGGTGATCGAATAGGCGTCGACCACCTTGGTGAACCAGTCCGCCATCGGCGATCCGGAGAGGAAATCGTGGACCACCAGCGCGCCGCCCGGCGCGAGGATCCGCATCGCCTCGCGGATCACGGTCTGCCGCTGGTCCGGCGGTATGTGGTGGGTGCCGTAGGCCAGCAGGACACCGCCCACCGAGCCGGTACGGAAGACCGGCGCCTCGGCCCGCTGGAGCAGGGCCGGGATGCCGCTGGCCCAGGCAGCCTCGACCATGAACGGCGAGGCGTCGCAGGTCACGACAGTCGGCTGACCCGGCCCGAGCGAGGCGACGACCCGGCGGACGAGCCCGTCGCCGCCCAGCAGGTCGGCCATGACATTGGAGTCTGCCCGGCCGGATCGCCTGATCAGGCCGACGAGCTGGGCGATGCCGCGCGCCCGGGTGCCGGTCGCCTGCTGGGCGACGATATAGCTGTCCCCGCGCCCGCCATCGCTGGCCGGGCCGAAGTCGTCGCCCGCGGGCGTCGCCCGCTGGCCCGCGACCCGGTCGGGGTCGACACAGGCGTAGATGTCGGGATAGTCAGCCGCGAGCGCGCGCACCTGTTCCCGAAGATCGGCTCCGATCACCACTACCTCCGCGATCTTCTGTGCCCGCCGGCCCGGGCGGGGCCGGCGGCGGCCCGACTCGCGTCGTCACCGACCCGGCCACCTCGTCGAGACGCTCCGTGACCCGGGCGGCATCCGGACCGCACACAGTCACGACCATGACCCCGTCACCGCTCATCGCGGGCGGGTTCAGTACCTTCCCCGGCTCCTTGCGCAGCTTCGCCGCGACCACCCAGTCAGCTTCCGGCACGCCGTTGACCGCCGTCAGCATGCCGGGCAGCAGGCGGGGATCGGCGTAGAGGATGACCCATCCGGAGCTGGCCCGGTCCGGGGCCGCGACCGGCCGTATAGGGGGCATCGGCAGGTCGAGCTGCGGCAGGAGCGCGGCGGCGCACAGGTCGATCCGGTGCGAGTTCTGGAACGCCGGGATGATGCCGCCCCCGCCCGGCCGTCCGCCGATCTCGCACAGCACCAGGCGGCCGTCCCGGTCGCGGAACATCTCCGCGTGGGTGGCGCCGGAGAACCACGGAAAGGCGGCGATCATGCGGGCGTTGAACTCCAGCAGCGCGTCGCGCAGCGTCCCCGGGTCGAGGTTGACCGACCGGCGCGGCGTGCCGGTCAGGTAGGCATCGGTCGGCTCCAGGTACCCGGAGGCCAGCGCCAGCAGCACCCGCCCGCGCTCGGCCACGGCATCGACGTGGAACATGTCTCCCGCGATGAACTGCTCGGCCTCATACGGGCCGGGATGGCTGAACCCCGCCGCGTCGAGCGCGTCCAGCTCGGCGGGGCCGGACACCACGCGCACGCCGACCGCGCCCTGGGCGGACCGCGGCTTGAACAGGATGCGCCCGTGGCGCCGCAGCAGCGGCGCGGCGTCGGCGGGCCGGGCGACCGGCATGTAGTCGGGTACCGGGATTCCCCGCGCTCCCAGGAGGTCCTTCATCGCGACCTTGTCCACGAAGGGGAGCATCTGCCGCAGCGACGGGCCGGGCAGCCCCAGGGCATCTCGTACCCGGGCGGCCGGCATGAGGTGGCGCTCGGACACGGCCAGCAGACGGTCCACCGGCCGGCCAGCCGACACCTCGCACACCGCGGCGGTGAGCGCCCCGGTGTCGGTGGGGTCCACGGTCAGCACCGCGCGCACCTCGCCGGGGCCGGGCTCGTCTGCCTTGCCGGCCGGGGTGATCAGCGTGACGTCGTAGCGGGCCGGGTCGAGGAAGGGCTCCCCGTCCGGGTGGCGGTAACGCCGCCAGCCATACTGGTCGATCAGCACGACGTGCTCGTGGGCGTTCATGAGCGTCCCCCCGGCTCCGCTGCCCGGCGGCCGAGCGGCGCGATGGCGGCCGGCAGCGCCACGATGAGGATCACCGAGCAGGCCAGCAGCGTGACCCACAGCCACTGGCTGCCGTGCGAGAGCAGCCCGAGGAGCATCGCTGGCGCCACGGTGCGCGCGATGCCCCAGGTGAGCTGCAGGACGGCGAAGTATCGGCCGCGCCCCGTCTCGGGCGCGATGCCCGCCACGAAGTCATTCATCGACGGCGAGTAGATGTCCTGGCCGACCGCCCACAGCGCGACGACGACGAACAGGGCCGGTACCGCCAGCCAGTGCGGCATGGGCACCGCCAGCCAGGCGATAGCGAACGCCACGGCCCACACGGCGGCGGCGAACTGAAGCACACGGGCCGGGCGGTGAGACTGGGCCGTGACCGTGATCTTCGCTTGGGCGATGACGATGATGACCGTGTTGAACGCGAACAGGACCCCGGCCAGCGAGGCCGACTGATGTAGGTCGCGGATGAGATAGACCGACAGCGTCACGGTGAGCGCGGTCGCGCATAGCACCATGATGACGTTCAGCAGCATCAGGACGAGGAACGCGCGGTCGGCCAGTATGAACCGGTAGCCCGTGCGCCGGGCCGCCGCCGGGGAAGCGGGCCGCGGTGCCCGCTCGTCCGGCGACCAGCCGAGCAGGAAGACCGCCGCGGCCACGAAGCTCGCGGCGTTGGCCACGACCAGCACGTGGTATCCGGTCGCGCCCCCGCTGGTCACCGACACCGCGGCCAGCAGGCCGCCGAGCCCCGAACCCGCGTTCCTGAGCATCCGCATCATGGCGAACCAGCGGGCCCGTTCCCCCGGATCGGCGGCCAGGGTGACCAGCGAGCCGTTCGCGGTCCAGAACATGTTCTGGCCCGCGTTGACGAGCAGGGCGAACGGGATTAGCAGCCAGATCGCGCCGACCCACAGGTAGGCGACGAATCCGGCCGCCTGGAGGGCATTGCTTGCCAGCACGACCCGCTTGGGGCCGAAGCGGTCGACGATGGGCCCGGTCAGCGGCGATACCGGCAGCGCGAGCAGGCCGGCGGCGGACAGCCCGAGGCCGACGGTGGCCGGTGACATCGTGGAGGTCTTGATGAAGTAGACGACCGCGAACGGCAGGAACAACCCCGAGCCCAGGCTGTCGATGAGCATCGCGCCGATGAGCCGCCGTCGGCCCTGGACCTTCGGCAACCCGAGGCTGTCCCGGAGCGCCATAAGCATGTCATGCTCGAATATAGGAGAATCACTAAATAGTATCAAGGGTATATTAGCGGTATTTGATATAATGACACCACTATGGAAGGTCAATGGGACGGCGTCGTGACCGCATCTGCCGTGACCACGCTGCGAGCCCTCGCTCATCCGGTCCGCCTGGGCATCATGCGGCGGCTCGCGGAGCGGCCGGAGACGTGTGCGTGCGACTTCACCAAGGTGTTCACGGTGAGCCAGCCGACCATCAGCCAGCACTTGAAGGTGCTGCGCGACGCGGGCCTGGTGCGGACGCGCCGCCGGGGCACGCAGATCTGCTACTCGGTCCGCCCGGAGGCGCTGGAGCACGTGACCAGCCTGCTCGCCGGGCTGCGCCCCGAGCTGGCCGAACCAGTGTCCGCCAGCTAGCTTATGTCCGTCGGCTGGCACGCGCCCGCCGACCAGCCCGCGGTCAGGCATCGCGCGGCTGCGCGCCGGGCGCGTGCCAGTGCACCGCCCGCGCCCGGTACATCGGCGCGATGTCCACGCCGGGAAATACCTCGCGGTAGAGGGCCTCGAACTCTTCCGGGGTCAGGAACACGTCGGTGGTGAAGTGGTCGAGCAGGCCGCGGTTGGTGTACCGGCGGTAGGCCCGCCACGCCTGCGAGGGGGACCTGCGGCGGTGCCGCAGGTCGGCCATCAGCCCCTTGCGGGCCTCCGCCTTGAACCAGGCGCGCGGCACCTGCCGCCGGGGGTCCACGTTGTCGATGAGGATGAGCTGCCCGCCCGGCCGGACCAGCTCCCGAATCTGCCGCAGCGCGTCCGGCAGGTCCGGGACGTGGTGCAGTGTGTAGGCGCTGAACACCAGGTCGAACTGCCCATCGAGGCCGACCGATACGTCACGCAGGTCCCGCTGCTCGTAGCGGACGCTGGCGTGCGGGCGGCGCGTCCGGGCGAATTCGAGCATCGGCGCGGACACGTCGACGCCGAGGATATCGGCGAAGTGCGGGGCCAGCAGCGCGGCGTGCAGCCCGGTGCCGCAGCCGAGGTCCACGGCCCGGCCAGCCGATTCGGGAATCCGGGCGCTGAGATAATCCCGCAGCGCCCCGCCGAAAAGCTGGGCGAAGTCGTCGAACACCACCGGCAGGTCATCGAAGAGCCGCGGGTTAGCGAGTGCCTTGGGCATGCTTCCTCCGTTTCGAGGGCTTCTTCAAGGGGTCCCGCTCGCGGGACAGGCCGGCATCACCGTCTCGTCCGGGGCGGCCCGCTGGCCGGATAGCCGTGTGGCGATGGCGGCCAGTCGGCCGCCCTGGAACCGCGCCGCCCTCCAGACAGCGGCACCGGGCGGCGCGCCGTTCGGCGCCACGCAGGACGTCCCGTAAGGGTTCCCGCCGGCGTCGTCCAGGCACGGATCGGTGTAGCCGGGGGCCACGATGACGGCGCCCCAGTGATGCATCGTGTTATACAGGGCGAGAAGCGCGGACTCGCTCCCCGCGTGCACGTGGTCGGCGGTCACGAAGGCGGTCGCGAGCTTCCCGTCCAGCCGTCCCGCCGCGCGCAGCGGCTCAGCGCCGCACAGGAAATGGGTGAGCTGCGGAGCCGGGCCGCCGGCGATCGCACGGGTACCGAACGCGAGCGCGTCGGCCCAGTCGAGATCGGCCAGCGTCGCGACCGTCTCGCCATCGCCGGGGAGGGCGCCGCTGTCGAAGTCGCCGACCCGGCGCAGCCGCACCTGGGCGCCGGCCGCGCGGGCTCCCTCGGCGATCGCCGTGGCCAGGGCGCGGGTCGTGCCCATGCCGCCGTGCTGGTTGCCGCCGTGCTGGCTGTCACCGTGCTGGTAGATGACCGCGATCCTGGCCCCGGCCGCACCCGGCGGGGGCGTGCCGGGGGCGGCCAGCCGCCCGGCGACGCCGACCAGCCGGGTGCCGAGCGCGGCGGCGGCGTCCTGGGCGCGGACGCTCACCGAGCCGTCGTCCAGCGCCGACACCGAGACCCCGAACGGGTTGGCTCCGTCGCCCGCGAGCGCCGGGTCGGCGTGCCCGGCGGCGACGATCAGCGAGCCCCAGTGATACATGCTGTGGTACAGCGCGAGCAGGCTCGCCTCCTGGCCCCCGAACCGGGAGGTCGCGCTGGTCAGCCCTGTCACCGCCCGGTCCGCGAGCTCTCCCTTGCTCCACATCGAGGTAGTGCTGTCGATGAACCTCTTGACCGGGAACGACACGTTGCCGTAGTAGGTCGGGGAGCCCAGCACGATACCGTGCGCCCAGCGCAGGTCATCCAGGCCGACGGGCCGCAGCGCCGCGATGTCCGGCCGGACCGGATCATCGTCCTGCACTCGGAGCAGCCGGACGCGGGCTCCGCCGAGGAATGCCCCGCGCGCCGCGGCCCGCGCGAGCTCGTAGATCGTCCCGTGCCTGCTGTGGAAGATCACAGCGACGTTGGGGCGTCCGGTCACGGACCCACCTCGACGCACACCGCGTCCGCGGCGGCAGCGGCTATCTTGGCCAGCGGCTCGTCCAGTGGCGCGTCAACGATCACCGATACCAAGCGGCTGGGGTTGTCGCTGACCGGTCCCAGCATGTCACCGAGCTGGCGGCTGACCGTCACCGCGCAGCAGCGAGCCGGCGCGTCGGCCGGGACCGGGCGCATCCTGGGCCACCGCTGGTCCGCTGCGGCCCAGCTCACCTCGACGCCGTCGCAGGCCACCGCGCGGAGACGACCCCGCGGCGGATCGGGCCACAGCCGACCGGCCCGGCGGGACGGCGGCGGGTACGCCGCGGGAATGCCCAGCGCGATGTCGGCCACGGCGCCTTCCAGCGGCTCGCCGGTGGCCAGCAGCCACAGCGGGCTGATCGAGGGCGGCATGCGCACCGCGACCTCCATGAGCACCGGCACCTCATTAAGCACCGGGTCCCCGGCTAGCCGCAGCTCGCAGTGCACGATGCCGTCCGCGACCGCCAGCCGCCGGACGATCTCGGCGCTGGCGGCCAACAGCGCGCCCTCCTGCGCCGCCGTCAGGCCGTCGGCGGGCGCGAAGTGGCCCGTCTCGGCGAAGAAGCCGCTGTCTGCCTCGTTCGTCGCCTTCCTGGTGATGCCCGCCCACAGCACCTTGCCGCCTTGGACTAGCGATTCGACGGAAAATTCCGGACCCTCCACCCGGTCCTCCACCAGGAGCGTCTCCTCCGCCGGATACGAGCCGACCGCCCGGCCCAGGTCGGCGGGGGTCACGACCTCCCGCACGCCCACGCTGCCCCACAGGCTGGCGGGCTTGACCACGGCGGGGTACCGCAACCGGTCGGCGGGCAGGGCGTCGCGCTGGTCGGGCAGCACCGGCCGTGAGGCGGGCGACAGGTCGGCGAACAGCACGCGCTGGAGGACCTTGTTCCGGCTCACGTGTGCCGCCCGCCAGCCGGGACCGGGCAGGCCTATCAGGTCGGCCAGCACCGCCGCCGCCTCCACGAAGCGCTCGCCGACCGGGATTGCCCCGGCTATCGGCGCCCGCTCGCGCAGCGGCGCGAGCGCCGCGGTGACCGTCTTGGCCGTGGAGTCGGCCACGCGCAGCACTCCGCCGAGCCCGGACAGCTCGTGGCTGGGATCGGCGCGCAGCGCCGCAAACCGTTCCGTGTCCCCGGCGGTCATGAACACCGCGATCGGCGTGGCGTCGCGGCGGAGCACCTCCTCGACCAGCCTCGGATGCTGGAGGAGCATGGACAGCTCTCCCATGAGGAGCACGACCCGGTCGCGGCCGTGCCCACCGACACCGTGCCCACCGACACCGTGCCCACCGGCGCTCACCGGCCGAGGTCCTTCCACTGCTCGGGTGTGCCGGCGTCCGCGAACACCGTGAGGACGACCGCCGCAGGCGGCAGTTCCGCCGCGACCTCGCGCGCGACCAGCCAGTTCGCCCCGGACGAACCGCCGACGCGGATGCCGGTGAGGTCGTACAGCTCGGCCGTGGCGTCCATCGCCTCCCGGTAGGAGACGTGATGGTGCGCGGCGATCTCGCCGTCATAGGCGTGGACGAACGGCTGCCTGATGCCGTAGCCGAGGCCCGCGGCCCCGCCGAACTTGCGCTCGGCGTTCGGCGGCCCCTCGGCGCCGTACGGCGCCTCGGCCGGCGTCACGCCGATGGCCCGCAGGTCCGGGTAGCGCGGGCGCAGCGCCCGCAGGACGCCGATCAGCGTCCCGCCGCTGCCGATGGACGCGACCCAGGTATGCGGCTCCCTGCCCGCGAGCTGTTCCAGGATCTCGCGCCCGGTGGTCTGCTCGTGGAAGGCCAGGTTCACCGGGTTGACGTGCTGGAAGAGCAGGGTCCAGGACGGGTCTTCCTCGGCGATCCGCTGCGCGTGCCGAATGACGCCGATGAATCCGGAGTGCTTGTCGACGATGTCGACGATGGCGCCGCGATCGCGCAGTCGGCCCAGCAGGCTGGGTGGGCTGAACGAGGAGACGACCAGCCGCATCTGCACGCCTGTCTCGGCGCCGAGGTAGGACAGCGCGTCGGCGAGCTTGCCGCCGGAGTACTCCAGGACATGGGGCCTGGCTCCGTTGGCATGCCGCCGCAGGGCGTCGCACAGCAGCGCGTAGGCGGGCCGGTCCTTGACCGACCCCGCGGGGTTCTCCCACTCGCACTTGGCCAGGATCGTGGCGCCGCCGGGCACCGAGGGGACCTCGATCAGCGAGGTGCCGCCGAGCCGCAGCCGGAACGCCGCCAGGGCCGGATAGCGTCGGTGGACGTCCCCGAAGTCGAGGATCCGCTCGGGTGGCACCGGCGTGAACGGTGCCCGCAGCGGGTCTGCCGCCGGCGGCCAGTCGGCCGTGGACTGCCCGGCCATGGGTATCTCCGTCATGAGCCACTCCCGTCGAGGTCCATCACGTGCCCGGCGTGGCGCACCTTCGCCCTCAGGTAACCGAGATTGAGCTGGTTGCCGTAGACGCTGGTCGACAGCCGCTCGCGGATGGTCACGCCCAGCTCGCCGAGCTGGGCCGCCTTCGCCGGGTTGTTGGACAGGAGCCCGTCGAAGCCGACCATGCGGGCCGACTCGATGACGCCGCCTATCTCGAGGGGAACCCGCACCATGGCGCGTGGCCTGCCGATTTCGAGCCCTGAATGTTCTGCCGTCATCAATGCCGTAAACCTCCCACATCAACGATCGCATCCGCACCTGGGCCGGACAATCGGACCAAAGTCGGACACCGTCATCCCTTTGGCGGACACGACGTCGGTAGGTGCGCCGCCGGTCTGGAGGTGTCGGCAGCATTTTCAGTCACCGGAATCAGATGATCAATTTGAGGTTTTCCCTATTCAGGGCAACGGCGCGGTCTTGTCGCGCGGTCGTTGTAACCATCGGTTTTCCACGGACGGCCACGGACGGCCACGGACGGGCGCACTGGTGGCGGTCCTGGCTTGACATGCGCCGCTGAGCAATGTCGACGCGGACCGGACTGGTTCACTGACGCCTACACCTCAGTCCCACCCCGAAGAGCCTGCTCACCATCGTTGGAGGTGAGTACACCCTCGGCGGCATCGCCGGCGAGAAAGTCGCCAAGAGCACCGACGAAGACCCAGCCCGCGTCGCTCTCGTCGCAGACGCGGTCTCGGCTTACCTCCTTGACGCCTTGGACATCGACCATGCCACCCGAAGAACCCGTGCTGAGCTGGAGCGCACCCACTCAAGCTCAGCACGCCGTCCTTCGATCGGCTAGCCCCCGTTAGGTGCCTCCCGGTCGGGCGATCCGGCGGCCGGGGTCTTGGCCGGCGATGCGGCCGACCATGTCCGCTATCCAGTCTCGGGCCGCGTCAGGTGACAGACCGGTACCGGGCGTGGCGGTCTCGCCGAAGGGGAAGACCGGGGCCCACGCGGTCGCCAGCGTCAGGACGGACATGAGGATCAGTTCCGGCGGCGCGTCGTTGCGGATGGTGCCCGACTCCTGCTGCTCGCGGACGAGCGCTAGCACGCGGCCGTACTCCTGCCCGCGGCCTGGCGGCATGGCGGCGGCGCTGTTTTCCAGGGTGGCCCAGGCGAGCAGCCGGAAGACACCGGGGTCGGTCCGTGCCTGGTCGAAGACGTGGCGGGCCACGGCGGGCAGGTCATCAGCGGTAAACGGGAAACTGGCGAACACGCTGGTCATGTGCGTGTCGAGCACGGTGGCGAACAGGGCTTCCTTGTTCTGGAAGTAGACGTAGATCAGGTTCTTGTTGCACTCGGCGATCTTCGCTATGCGGTCCACGCGTGCGCCGGCTAGCCCGTGCTCGGCAAACTCGCGGAAGGCCGCGTCCAGGATCCGTGCCTTGGTCTGTTCGGCGCTCATGCCTGCATCCTTCCATCTGACTTTCTTCCATCTGACTTTCCTCGGGTGTGGTCCGCCCAGTTCCCGCGGGCCGATATACCTCGATTTGACTAACTGGTTAGCTAAATCTTAATCTGTCTAACCAGTTAGTCAAACGGCTAGAAGGAGGGAGAACGGACATGAGCCAGGACCAGCGCGTGGCCGTGCAGCGACTGCTGCGGGACGGGCCGCTGGACATGGGCGGCGACGTGCGTGAGCAGCGGGTGATCTTCGATCAGATGATGGCGGCCCGCGCGCTGCCCGGCGACGTCATCACCAGGCAGGACACGCTGGGTGGCGTCCCGGTGACCGTCATCGACGTCGCCGGCATGCCATCACGCGGCGTGGTCGTGTACTTCCACGGCGGCGCCTATGCGCTGGGCTCGGCTGCCGCAACGGCGGGTCTGGGCTCGGAGGTGGCCCGCTCCGCGGGGGCGCGGGTGATCTCGGTGGATTACCGGCTCGCGCCTGAGCACCCGTACCCGGCCGCGGTGGATGACGCGCTGGCCGTCTGGCGGGAGCTGCTGAATGCCGGGCAGGACCCGGGGGAGACTGCGTTCGCTGGCGAGTCCGCCGGCGGCGGGCTGGCCCTGGCCGCCATGCTGGCCGCCAGGGATGTCGGCCTGCCGCTCCCGTCCTCGGCGGTGCTCATGTCCCCGTGGGCCGATCTGACCCTGACGGGGCCGAGCATGACCGGCAAGGCGGCCGCCGATCCGGCGCTGACCGCGGCCGGGCTGCGGCGCCGAGCCCGCGACTACGCCGCGGGGCAGGACCTGGCTCAGCCGCTCATCAGCCCGGTGTTCGGCAACCTGACCGGGCTGCCTGCCCTGCTGATCCAGGCCGGCTCGGACGAGATCTTGCTGGACGACGCGACCAGGCTCGCGGCCCGCGCCGCGGCCTGCGACGCGGCGGTCACCCTCCAGGTCACACCCCGCGTGCCGCACGTCTTCCAGGGATTCGCCGCTGTACTCGAGGAGGGGGCGGACGCCCTGACCAGCGTCGGCGCCTTCATCCGCAGCCACCTTAAGTAAACGACAAAGGAGAATGGACATGACTGCATCACGGTCCACGCTCACCCCGGCTGACATCGCCGAGATGGTCGCCTTCCTCGCCGGCCCGGGCCACTGGGTCAACGGCCAGGTCATCCGCGCCAACGGCGGCGTGGCCTAATACCTTCTCAGACAGGAGCACCCGAAATGTCCGTCATCCTCATCACCGGAGCCGCCACCGGCATCGGAAACCTCACCGCCCGCGCGCTGGCCGCGAACGGCCACACCGTCTATGCGAGCATGCGTGACCCCGATGGCCGAAACGCCGTCCACGCGGCTGAGCTCAAGGCCGCCGCTGGCGACCTGCGGGTCGTCGAACTCGATGTGCAGTCGGAGGAATCGGCTCGCCAGGCAGTGGTGGCAATCATCGCCGAAGCCGGCCAGCTCGACGTCGTCGTGCACAACGCCGGGCACCTGTACCTCGGCTACACCGAGGCGTTCACCGCCGAGGACATCAGTCGGCTGTTCGACATCAACGTGCTTGGCATGCACCGTGTCAACCGGGCCGTGCTGCCGCACATGCGCGAGCGCCGCGCCGGCACCCTGGTGTACGTCGGCAGCACGACCGTCGTCAGCATGCCGCCGTTCCTGTCACCCTACGTGGCCTCCAAGGCGGCCTTCGACTCACTCGCCCAGACCACCGGGTACGAGGCCAGCCAGTTCGGGATCGAGACCGTCATCGTCATGCCCGGCGCGTTCACCCACGGCACCGAGCACTTCCCGAACGCCAGCCACGCCAGCGACCAGGCGGTCACCGCGGCGTACGCCGCCCTGGACCCGCTGGTCGCCAGGAACGAGGAGGGCACAGCCGGCCTGGTCGCACCCGGAGCCGATGACGACCCGGCCAGCGTCGCCACCGAGATCACCCGCATCCTGGCGCTCCCCGCGGGGACGAAGCCCGCGCGCAGCGTGGTCGACTTCACCTCCACTGGCGACTCCAGCGCCGTCACCGTCGAGCAGGTGGAAGCACTCGCGCGCCAGCACCAGGAGAACTTCATCACCCGGATGGGCTACGGGCAGCTGCTCAAGCTGCAGCCCTGATCTCCAAACCGCCCCTGTGAATGTGAGGTATGCAATGTCCATGATCCGATCCGCCCAGGTCACCGAGCCCGGCGGCCCGTTCGGCATCGCCGAGCGCGAGATACCAGGGCCTGGTCGCGGCCAGGTCCGCGTCACCGTCGAGGCCTGCGGCGTGTGCCACTCCGATTCCGCCTTCGTCAACGCCCACTTTCCGGCCGTCCGGTTCCCGCTGGTCACTGGCCACGAGATCGCCGGCCGCATCGATGCCCTCGGGGACGGCGTCGGGGGCTGGATACCCGGGGAGCGTGTCGCTGTCGGCTGGTTCGGTGGCAACTGCGGCATCTGCCTGTCCTGCCGCGAAGGTGACTTCATCCACTGCGAGCGGCTCCAGATTCCGGGTTACAGCTACCCGGGAGGTTACTCCGAGGCCCTGATCGTGCCCGTTACCGCGCTGGCCCGCATCCCCGACTCGATCAGCGCGGTCGAGGCGGCCCCGATGGGCTGTGCCGGCGTGACCGCCTTCAACGCCCTGCGCCGCAGCACGGCGCGCCCCGGCGAGCTCGTCGCGGTGCTCGGACTAGGCGGCCTCGGGCACCTGGGCGTCCAGTTCGCCAGCAAGCTCGGATACGAGACAGTGGCCGTCGCCCGCGGCGCGGCCCGCGCCGACCTGGCCACTCAGCTCGGTGCCCACCACTATATCGACAGCGCCGCCGGCGACGTCGCGAAACAACTGCAAGCCCTCGGCGGCGCCAAGGTCGTCCTGGCCACCGCCGCTAGCTCCCAGGCCATGAGCGCCACCATCGACGGACTGCGGCACGATGGCGAGCTCATCGTCATCGGAGCCGTACCGGAGCCGATCCAGGTCAGCCCTCTGCAGCTCATCGCCGCCAGCAGGACCGTGCACGGCCACCCTTCAGGCACCGCCCGCGACACCGAAGAAACCCTGCACTTCGCCGCCCTCACGGGCGTCCGCCCGATGACCGAAACCCGGCCGCTCGACGACGTCCAAGCCGCCTACGACCGCATGCTCTCCGGTGACGCCCGATTCCGGATGGTCCTCACCACCGGCAAATAACCGAAGAGCTGTGTTAGGGCCACGGTGCGGATCAGGAAGCCGGGTTACGGTCGACATGACCGCTCCCACTAGTCTCGTCCGTGGCTGTCCGCGTCCTCGTCCGTGGCTCGCACGGAGCCGGCATCCGCCGCACGGACCACGAGCGGACCGTGGTCACCCCGACACCGGGCCCCAGTGTGCGTATGTGCTGGTCAGCGGCCCGTGACCCGGGCGGGAGGTGCGAGGGAGGAGGACGGCTGTAAAACCACCGGCTTCGCCGCTAGGGCCAGGGAGCTGGTCGACCAGGGGCATACCCTGGCAGCCGCGCAGCGGATCCTGGCCCTGGAAGACGACCTGGCCGCCGAGCGGGGGGCCCTGACCGCCCGGCTGCGCGGCCGGCCCGCCGGGCCGGGCGCGCGGGACGGCTAGCCCGGTCCGCTGCCGCCGGCCGGGGCGCCGCCGCCCAGCTGTTCCCGCAGCCGGGCCACCTCGGCCTGCAGCTGCCGGGTTTCCTCCTGCATCTGCAGGACCCGGCGGATGCCGGCCAGGTTGAGGCCGTCGGCGGTCAGTGCGCAGATCTCGGCCAGCCGGTCGATGTCGTGCCGGGAGTAGCGGCGGGTGCCGCCGACGCTCCGGGCGGGGTCGAGCAGCCCTTCCCGCTCATAGATCCGCAGCGTCTGCGGGTGCAGCCCGGCCAGCTCGGCGGCCACCGAGATGCTGAACAGCCCCCGGTCCCGGTCGGCCCACCCCGGGCTCACCACGGCCGGACCCGCCTCCGGTACCGCAGCACCAGCTCCGCCAGC
>Ga0335075_10004444_pt1 | contig 21932 bp, 13 predicted proteins | sample Lox_Sample_24_FD_206723 | JGI IMG/M metagenome (GOLD analysis project Ga0335075, IMG submission 206723) | Soil microbial communities from Loxahatchee National Wildlife Refuge, Florida, United States - Lox_Sample_2.4 | ecosystem: Environmental > Terrestrial > Soil > Wetlands | place: USA...
ACCTGCGCCGCCGCGCTCAGGTGCACCCGCTTGCCAATCTGCGCGCAGCTTCCCACCAGCGCGTGCGAGTCCACCATCGTGCCCTCATCCACATACGCGCCCACATTCACATACATCGGAGGCATGCACACCACGCCCTTCGCCACATACGCTCCCGCCCGCACCGCCGACCCGCCCGGAACCACCCGCACCCCGTCCTCAACCGTAAAACGCCGCGCCGGATACGTGTGCTTGTCCACAAACGAGAGCCCGTCGCCCGAAGTCGCCAGCCTTCCCAAACGAAACCCAAGCAGAATCCCCCGCTTCACCCACGCATTCACCCGCCAGCCCGTAGACGATGCCGGATCCGGCTCCGCCGAACGCACCCCACCCGCTTCCAGCGCCGCGCGCAAATCCTCAAACGCCACCATCGCGCCGGCGTCATGCACAGCCTCCGCACCGGCCGCAAAATATCTCTCAATTTTCAGGGAAAGTTCGTCACGATTCACAACCGGAGTCTACCAAAATGCCCGTCGTATCGAACGAGCGGCTATCGCCTCACAGGCCTCTGAAGCACGCGCGTGATCCAGATTGTCGCTGCGAGGGTCGCCGCAGCCAGCAGCAGAACCACAACCAGGTCGGAATGCCCATGGAACGTTGACACCCGGTCAAGAAAAATAATAAAGACGCTCACCGCCACCCAGCAGCCAAAAATAACTGTGGCCGTCCCCTCAGCCCCCTCATCACGCCCCCGGTAATGCTGGACGAGACAGGAAAACCCCAAAGCACATGCAATGCCGCAAAAGCACCCAAGAATGATCGCCGCAATCACGAGTGTATCTGGCTCCTGTGGGCCAGCTTTTTACCGACCGCTTTCCGGCTACCCTACCATCGCCGCCGTTCCCGCGCCAATCACCGCAATCGCCGGATCCTCCGGCAGCACCTCAAGCGAATAGCTCTGCAGCGGACTCATCTTCACCATCCGGTACAAATGGTCCTTCAACGATGCCAAATCCAGCCGGTTGATATTCCGCCCGGTAAAGTAAAACTTCCCCGGACCCTCCAGGTGAATCTGCGTGGCTGTCGCCGCCGCCAGTCCCGCATGCCAGCGCTCGACAAAATCGGCGCAGCGCTTGTCGCCCTTGCGCGCGTGGGCAAAAACCTCGTCCGGCTCCAGATCGAGAAACCGCAGCCGCATCGCGCGGTGCCCCATAATCCCCTCCAGATGACCTCTGCCGCCGCAGCCGCAATAATTCTCCTTGGGGTCAAGCGTGACTACGGTATGCCCGCCCTCCCACGGCCCGTCCGTGTAGGGAAAGCGCCCAAATCCGATCCCGTTGCCGATCGTCCATACCCGCACCAGCCGGTCCAGTTGCCCGTGAGTCGCCGCCAGACCCGCCGCGACCGCATCCGCATCATTCAAAATCATCACCGGATACTTCAGCCCGCGCGCCTCCAGCCTGCTCTTGAGAGCATCCGCCACCTTCGCGCCCTTCAGTTGCGGCAAATTCGGTGAGTCTTCCACCACGCCATTGCGAATCATCCCTGGCATCGCGACGCCCGCCGCGACCACATCCGATCCCGCCGAAGCCAGTACCGCAACCTGGTCGCAGATCACATCCCACAGCGAGTCCGCCGGCATCTCAATCAAGCCGCCGTCGTCATCCGCCTCGCCATCTCTCTTTTCCGGAAAATGCCGAAGACTCCCCTGAATCGTATGATCAGCAATCAAACCGGCAACAATCCGGTCTGTCATCACTACACCAACGGTTTTTGCCACCGTTTTCTCCTCGTCCCGCCGGCCTTCGCCCGCCGCGAACCTGCGTTCTCACGCCTCAGTTCTCGAATCGCGCCAGCCGGTTAATTCCATTAAACGCTGCAGCTTTGTAGCACTCTGCCAGCGTGGGATAGTTGAACACGCTGTCAATGAAATAGTCCACCGCGCCGCCCAGCACCATCACCGCCTGGCCGATATGCACCAGCTCCGCTGCGCCTTCGCCAATAATGTGCACGCCCAGAATCTGCCGCGTCTCGCGGTGAAAAATCAGCTTCAGCCGTCCCGTCGTGTCGCCGCGAATCTGCCCGCGCGCAATCTCGCGGTAGTACGCCACGCCCACCTCATACGGAACATCCTCTTCCGTCAGCTGCTCTTCCGTCTTTCCGATAAACGAGATCTCCGGAATCGTATAAATTCCGTAAGGATAAAAACTTGGGTTCGACTGCACCACATCGTCGCCGAACGCCCGCTCCACCGCAATCCGCCCCTGCTCCATCGAAACCGATGCAAGACTCGGAAACCCGATCACATCCCCCACCGCAAAAATATGAGGAACCTTTGTCCGGAAATCCTTATCGACCGGAACTCTCCCTCGACTATCCGCCTCAATCCCCGCCGCAGCCAGGTTCAACTCGTCGATATTGCCCTGCCGCCCGACCGCGTACAACAGCGCGTCGCCCGAAATGCGCTTCTTGCTCTCCAGATTCGCGACGACCGTCCCATCGGCCAGCTCTTCCACGCTCTCCACTTCTTCGTGCAGCCGCATCGTCACCCGGCTATCGCGCAAATGGTAGCTCAGCGCCTCTACAATCTCCTGATCCGCAAACTCCAGCAGCCGTGGCCTCTTCTCAATCAGCGTCACCCGCACGCCCAGCGCCGCGAACATGCACGTATACTCCACGCCGATCACGCCGCCGCCCACAATAATCAGGGTCTTCGGCAGGCTCGGCATCTCAAAGATCTGGTCGCTGTTGATAATCGTGCGCCCGTTGATCGGCACCTTCGGCGAATCGGCAGGCTTCGTCCCAACAGCAATCACAATCCGCTCCGCCTCCAGCACATTCTCGCCGTTCGCCCCGCACACGCGCACATGGCGGTCATCTACAAAGCTCGCCACGCCCGTCACCACATCCACGCCGTTGCGCGAAAGCTGCGCTTCCGTCACGTCTATCTCGGTCTTGATCACATGCTGCACGCGAAAGGCAAGATCCGACATCGTGATCTTCTCCTTCACGCGATAATTCATCCCGTAAACCGAGCGGTAGTTGTACCCCGAAAGGTGCAGTACCGCCTCGCGCATGGTCTTGCTCGGAATTGTGCCGGTATTGATGCACACCCCGCCCACCACATTGCGCGCCTCCACCAGGGCCACGCGCTTGCCCTTCTTCACCGCCGAAACAGCCGCGCGCTGCCCCGATGGTCCCGAACCGATCACCAGTAAGTCGTAAGTTGCCATGTTCTCCGAAGGGGTACTCGTTGACAGTACCACGCGTTATCTTAACTCTATCGCGCACATCGCTGTATGAATCCACCGCGTCCCAAAGCGAAACGCAGTTCCAAAACGGCGGCCCGCGCGAAATTCTCCGCACAATCTCTACACTGATTACAGATGCATCTCTACGCCATCACGAACCGTCACCTGCTCGCAGCAAGCGAACCCGCGCGCCGCGCCGCGCTCATCCAACTCGCTGGCACCTGGGCCAAAAACAACATCGACTACATCCAGATCCGCGAAAAAGACCTCACCTCATCCGATCTCTACCCGCTCGCCGCCGAAATCGTCTCCGCCGTCCGCGAACAAAACACGCACACAAAAATCCTCCTCAACGGGCCCTCCCAAATCGCCCTCGAAGCCGGAGCCGACGGCATCCATCTCCCCGCCGGCGCGCCCGCCGACGCCGCCGAAGAAGCCCGCTGCCTCTACGCCCGCTCCGGAAAGGAAGCCATCCTCAGCCACGCCTGTCATTCCGTGTATGAGGTTCTAAAGACGAAAGAAGAGTCGCAGCAAAGCGCGCACGCCACCGCCGCCAACACCCTCATCCTCTACGCGCCTGTCTTCGAAAAGATCATCAAGGGAGAACCTACTCAGCAAAAACTCCCCGGCCTCGGCCTCGAATCACTCAAGCAGGCCGCCCTCGCCGCCAAACCCATCCCCGTCTTCGCGCTAGGCGGAGTCACAAAGGAAAACGCCGCAATCTGCATCCAAAACGGAGCAGCAGGCATAGCCGCCATCCGCTTGTTTCTTGAAAGTGAATGGCTAAACTTCGTACACCACTCCATCAATCTTGACCTTTGAGCACCAGAAGCAGAAGAAAATTTCCTTCTCTGGAACCAGCTCTGCAAGATCTAACTGGCGCCATCGATGCAGACCAACGCGACACAACAGTCCTGACGCACGATTGGACTCGTGTTCCCGATGGGGCCACAACTTTGCCACACGCACCGCAAGCTCTGAATCAGACGGCGTACTTCCTGAGCTTTCCATTCGGCAGGGTCCTACAGTTCGATCCGCGTCCCCAGCACCTTCAAAAACTGCGCCAGAAACGCCGGATGTGCCGGCCACGCAAACCCCGTCACAAAATTCCCATCCGTAATCGCGCCATCCGGAGGCAGATCCACATACGTTGCTCCCGCCATCCGCACCTCAGGAGCGCACGCCGCATACGCCGAAATCTTCTTCCCCTTGATCACATCCGCAGCCGCCAGCACCTGCGCCGCATGGCAGATCGCCGCAATCGGCTTCCCCGCGCCCGCAAAATTCCGCACCATCGCCAGCACCCGGTCATTCAGCCGCAGGTACTCCGGAGCACGCCCACCCGCAATCATCAGCGCGTCAAAATCCGCCTCGTCCACCTTGTCGAACGTCGCATTCAGCGCAAACCGGTGCCCCGGCTTCTCCGTGTAGGTCTGGTCGCCCTCAAAATCATGAATCGCCGTCTTGATCGTCTCGCCCGCCTTCTTCCCCGGACACACCGCGTCCACCCTATGCCCCACCGCCAGCAAAGCCTGAAACGGAACCATCACCTCATAGTCCTCAGCAAAATCCCCCACCAGAAACAGAATCCTCTTCACCGCCATGCCACCCCCTCAAACTGCGCTGATAAACAAGATGCGCCGAGCACCTTCGGGATGCAATCACCGCTGCAATCGCCCATCCCATTCGCGCCGATATGCTACTCTCATCACGACATGCGCAACAATCGCGCCGTTCTCCTGCTCACCCTGTTGCTGTCCGCATGCGGCTCACTGGCGCAAACCGAGCCTGCGCTCCCCTACTACAGCCGCCTCAACTCCTTCGGCGTCTTCGGAGAATACTCCAACAACTCCAGTCACATCCTGCTCGGCCAGGCCCAGAACCGCAAGCTCCTCGACTTTGGAGGCTTCTACAGCCGCCGCCTGCTCCTCAATCACGTCATCGACTGGCAATACATGCTCGAGCTCCGTCCCATCATGCTTGAGAGCGACCCACTCACGCACGAAACCCTCGTCGTCAACCAGCCCCCGCCCCCTACGACGTTTACCTTCATCAACGCCTTTCCGCAGGCCTGCCACCCCTTGTCTGAAACCATCTCCGGCGTCTCCAACGGAGTTCCCTACTCCGAAACCGTAACCGTCACCTGCGGACAGCGCCAATGGACCTTCGGCGAGGGTTTCTCCCCCATCGGCTTCAAACTCAACTTCCTTCCCCGACGTCGCCTGCAGCCCGTCTTCACCGGCCTCGGCGGATACATGTTTGCCACCAAACCCATCCCAGTCGCCGACGCCGGCTCCTGGAACTTCACCTTCCAGTTCGGCATCGGCGTCGAATACTACCGCTCTCCCACCCACTCCCTCCGCCTCGAATACCGCCTTCACCACATCTCCAACGACAACACCGCAACCGAAAATCCCGGCATCGACAGCCAGCTCTTCCAGCTCACCTACGCCTTCGGCCGTTGAAAACTCGCTCCCGCTGCGTCACTATCAAGGGCAGAGCTCAACATGCAATTCACGCGGCCATTTCTGCTCACAATAATCCTGCTCTCCACCAGCATCCTCTGGGCAGCACCCCAGAAATGCCCCAGCGAGACGACAAGCGTCCCCGCCACCATCACCGGCACCCTCGAATACCACCCCGGGGTCTATGCCTGGTATGGAATCCGCCCCACTCAGCCCCTCTGCGGCCAGAAAGTTCTTCAACTGGACCTCAGCGACAATGCCGCCTTCCGCGAAACGCACCGCTTCGTCAACTGCGAAGTCACGGCAACCGGAAGCCTGTTTGTTCCGGTAGCCGAATCCGGGTCCACCTCACTGGGAATAACCGACGCGCACATCCAGCCCGGCAAGACTTGCAAACCAGGCCAGCCCCTTCCCGACTACTCTGCCATTCCCATTCCGCCGACTCTCCACCAATACAAGGTAACCGCAACCTACAATCCCAGGACCTTCGACTTCTCAGCGCAGGCCCACAACGGGTCATCCGGGCAATCACTCTCTCCGTGGCAGACCTACGTCAGCGACCTCGGAAATGATTCTCGTGACCTCCAGCGAATGTATTGCGCAAACGGCTTCGAAGCCTCCGCCCCCAAAAATGCCCTCGGCCAACCCGACCTTCAGGCCAACGTCGACCCCGACGACTCGCAGGCAATCGAAGTCGCAATTCCGACCGACGCAACCGTTCAGCTTTCCTTCCTCTGCACCCGTTCCGTTCCGGCCGAAAAGCAGTAAACCCGTCTCCTCGCCATGCCGCATTGCAACTGGCTGCTAAGGTTGAAATGCTAAGGCGGTCATGATGCGGGGAAGCTAAGCGCTACCCATTCCGTGTTATACTTGAGTCACGCTCAGTTGTTTGGTTTGTGAGCCGCTCTCGCCTTCATCAGCAAGACCGTCTGCAACAAAAAGATTTTCCCCAAGCCCCTCAGCGGAATGGCCAGTGTTCGATCCGGCCAGGTCTGTCGCACCGCAGGTGTGACGACCGAAGACGCAGCGTGCGGCAGAGTTAAGGCAACTCAAAACTCCCCTACGTAAGAGAATCATCTTCCCGCGTGTAGCCCCGCAGGGCTTTGTCCGGGAGCCAACTAGTCCGGCTATCTCTTTTATTTTGTATGAAGTACAAATTTGTTGTAGCCCCGGCACAAGGATCAAATTGAACCAGTTTTCCGATTTCCAAATCTCCGCCAACCTCAAAAAGCAGTTGGCCAACGCAAATTTCATCACCCCCACGCCCGTCCAGGCCGGAGCCATTCCGCCCGCCCTCGAAGGCCGTGACGTTCTCGCCACCGCCCAGACCGGCACCGGCAAGACCCTCAGCTTCCTCGTCCCGCTCATCGAGCGTATGCCGCAAGGCAAAGGTTGCTCCGCGCTCATTCTGTTGCCCACCCGCGAGCTCGCCATGCAGGTCGAGCAGAACTACCGCAAGCTCACCGGCAGCTACAACTCCGTCGCCCTTGTCGTCGGAGGCATGGCCGAAGGCCCGCAGCTGCAGAACATTCGCCGCGGCGCGCGCATCATCGTCGCCACCCCCGGACGCCTCGAAGACTATCTCCAGCGCAAGCTCGTCAACCTCAGCGGCGTAAAAGTCCTCGTCCTCGATGAAGTCGATCGCATGCTCGACATGGGCTTCAAGCCCGCCATCAAGCGCATCGCAGCCGCGCTGCCGGCGGATCGCCAGACCCTCTGCTACTCCGCCACCCTCAGCCCGCAGATCAGGGAAGTCGTCCGCGACTACCTCAAGAATCCCGCGCGCATCGAGTGCGGCTCCGTCCTCAAGCCCGCCGAGAATGTCGAGCTTCAGACATTTGAAGTCCCCACCGACAAGAAGCATGAGCTGCTCGAGCATCTCCTTGATCAGCACCAGGGCAGCTTCCTCGTCTTCGTCCGCACCAAGCACGGAGCAGACCGCGTAGCTCGCCGCCTCACCCGCTCCGGTCACTCCGCCACGCAAATCCACGGAGACCGCTCGCAGTCCCAGCGCAACGCCGCTCTCAAAAGCTTCGCGCAGGGCCATCACCGCGTCCTCGTCGCCACCGACGTAGCCGCGCGCGGCATCGACGTCGCCGACGTGGCCCACGTCGTCAACTACGACATGCCCCGCGAAGCCGAAGACTTCGTCCACCGCATCGGCCGCACCGGTCGCGCCTCCGCCAAAGGAGTAGCCTCCACCTTCGCCGCCCCCGACGAAAAACACATGCTCCGCAAGATGGAAAAAACTCTCTCCATCAACATGAAGCGCTTCCGCGTGAAAACCAATGAAGCCCCCATGCGCCAGCAAACAGCATAAACCCGCGGACGGCGGGCATTCCCGCCGTCCATTCTCGTCCCCGCGCTCGGGGATACACTTTCATCATGGTTTTTACCAGGCGCCTGCGCGAAGGCGTCCAGCGCGGAGACATCACCTGCAGCGTCCGCGTCTGGACCAGCCACGACTTCCGCCTGGGTTGGGCCGGGAGGCTTTATCTTCCGGTCCAACCCAAGCCGTATGCCCGTGCGGCAAGCACCGCCCGCCGCGCAGGCGCCGCCGGAGGCAAAGAAGCTACACAGCCACGCCCCGCAGCTCACGCACGCGCGCGCCAATGGCGTACTTCAAAGCCTCAATCCCCAGCCCGGTCACAGCAGAAATCTCATAGAAATCCAGCTTCTTCCGCTTGGCCATAGACTTCAGTTTCTTCAGCTTCTCAGGATTGGCAACATCCACCTTCGAAGCCACCACAATCATCGGCTTCTCGCCAAGCCCGTGCCCAAAGCTCTCCAGCTCGCCCACGATCACCTTGAAGTCTTCCACCGGATCGGGCCGCCCGCTCCCGTCGCTCACATCCACCAGATGCGCTAGCAGCCGAGTCCGTTCAATGTGCCGCAGAAACTGCACGCCCAGCCCCGCGCCCAGGTGCGCGCCTTCAATCAGCCCTGGAATATCTGCCACTACGAAGCTCTCTTCATACGGAGCCTCGCCAATCGAGACCACCCCAAGTTGCGGCTCCAGCGTCGTAAACGGATAATCCGCAATCTTCGGCTTTGCCGCAGAAATGTGTGAGATCAGCGTCGATTTCCCCACATTGGGATACCCCACCAGCCCCACATCTGCCAGCACCTTCAGCTCCAGCCGGTACGCGCGCTCCTCGCCCGTCTTGCCCAGCTCATGCTCTCGCGGAGCCTGGTGCGTCGACGTGGCAAAGTGCTGGTTCCCGCGTCCGCCGCGCCCTGCCTTGGCCACCACCACGCGCTCGTCCGGATGCGCGAAGTCATGCACCAGCTCGCCCGTTTCCGCATCGTAAAGCTGCGTGCCCACCGGAACCTTCAGCACCACATCCTTGCCGTCGCGCCCCGAGCAGTTCGACCCCATCCCATGCTCGCCGCGCTCGCCCTTATGCTCCGGGTTGAACCGGAAGTACATCAGTGTGTTGTGCCGCTGCGTCGACTCCATAATTACATCGCCGCCGTGCCCGCCATCACCGCCCGAAGGGCCCCCGCGCGGAACAAACTTCTCGCGACGGAAGGCCATGCAGCCATTACCTCCGTCACCCGCTTTTACCCGAATTTTCGCTTCATCAATGAACATTTGTCTCTTCCAGTCTATCGAATCCAGTACCCTTCACTCACGAATTCCAGCAATTTGAAACGAATGGCAGCAAGAACCCACGTCCGCGCGCGGCGCTATTGGCTATTGGCTATTGGCTGTTGGCTGTTCGTGCTGCTTGCCCCCGCGCAGTCCGACACCGGAGGCTCGATCGCCGGACAAATCTCCGGCATCTCCGGCAATCTCTTCCGCGCCCTCGTCACCATCCGCAACAACGCAAACGGAGTTCATACCATCACCGTCAGCGATGCCCGCGGCAACTTCCACTTCCCCGAGGTCGCCCCCGGAACCTATTCCATCCGCATCCTTGCCCCCGGAGCCGCGCCCTGGCACGCCTACAACGTCACCGTCGAAATCGGCCGCGTCACCCTCCTCGCGCCGCGCATGACCGTCGCCCTCCTCGACTACCGCCAGCAGCACCAGGACCACGAACCGCAGGCTAATCTCACCCCTGCTGTCAGCAGCAACGTCGATTCAGCCCTCATCGAAAACCTTCCCAGCTCAGACGGCCACTGGTCAGCCTTCGCCGCGCTCGCCGGAGGCACTGCCCCCGACTCCGAAGGCACCAATGCCCTCAGTTTCCGCGGCCTCAGCCCTCTGATGAACGGCATCACGCTTGACGGAGCCGACAACACCCTAGCCTTCAACGGCCGCGAGCGCGGAACCTCCGGCGGCGGCTACGCCACCCCGCAATCCGCCGTCAGCCAGTTCCAGGTCAATACCTCCAATTTCTCCGCCCAGTACGGCCGCGCCGCCGGAGGCATCATCAACTCCGTCACCCGCAGCGGCAGCAACACCCTCCACATTGAAGCCACCTTCCGCGACCGTGACGCCGCCTTCGGAGCCGCCAACGCCTACACCCGCGTCATGCAGGTCCAGCCCGCCGGAACCCTCATCGCACCAGACGGCTCCTCCGTCCTCTACCTCAACGGCCAGCCCATTACCTATATAGATACGCCCATCGATGCTCCCGACCGCCGCCTTCAGATCGGCCTCAGTGCCGGAGGCCCCATCCGCCGCGACAAGCTCTTCTGGTTCTTCGCCTCCGACCTCTACACCCGCAACCATCCCGGCATCGCCCGCGCCAACGAGCCGGAAACCTTTTTCGCCGCGCCCTCCGCGCAAACCATTCAGACCCTCGCCTCACGCATCGCCACCAGCACCAATCCCATCTACACCGGCTGCGCCGCGGGCTCCTCCAGCGCCAACGCCCAGGCCCTCTGCGCCTACACCGCCGTCCTTAACCAGCTCAACGGAATCCTCGGCAACGTCCCTCGCACCTCGCGTCAGTGGAACCTCTTTCCAAAGATCGACTGGCGCATCAACAACCGCATCCATCTCATCGGCCAGTACACCTGGATGCGCCGCAACTCCCCCAACGGAGTCCTCAATGGAGCCACCGAAACCTACGGCATCAGCAGCTTCGGCGACAGCGCCTCCAGTGATAACACTGCCCTCGCCCGCGCCGACTATTTCTTCACGCCCTCACTGCTCAACAGCCTCCGCTACCAGTACAGCCGCAACCTGCTCTCGCAGCTCGCCGCCAATCCAACCCCGTTTGAGCAGCAGTTCGCCAACAACACTTACAGCCGCTCCCCGGAAATCTCCATCGACCGCAGCTCCGGATTCGCCTTCGGCACCCTCACTACCCAGTCCAAATCCCAGTACCCGCTCGAAACCCGCCAGCAACTCTACGACTCCGTCACCTGGATCCACTCCCGCCATGCCTTCCGCTTCGGCTACGACTACAACCACGTCTCCGATACCATCAACGGTCTCAACAACCAGAATGGCGAGTACTCCTACTCCTCGCTCGCAAACTTCATTGCCGACTACCTCGCCCCCGACCACTGTGACGGCACCACCACCGGCTCCGGCTCCTACCCCTGCTACTCCTGGTATCGCCAGTCCCTCGGCTCCTCCGTCTGGCAGTTCTCCACCGCCGACTACGCCGCCTTCGCCGCCGACGACTGGAAGCTCACCCCTCGCTTCACCCTCTCCCTCGGCATCCGCTACGACTTCGAGCGCCTTCCCGATACAAACCCCCTCGTCGTAAACGCCGACCTGCCCCGTACTCAGTACCTCCCACACGACCGCAACAACTTCGGCCCCCGCTTCGGCTTCGCCTGGAGCGTCTTTGGCTCCGGCCACACGGTCCTGCGCGGCGGCCTCGGCGTATATTACGGACGAGTCAACAACGCCACTGTCTTCAGCGCGCTCACCTCCACCGGAACCCCACGCGCCGCCCGCAACTACTTCTTCCGCCCGCTCGATACCGGCGCGCCGCCGTTCCCTTACGTCTTCCCCGCCAGCGAGACGCCCTACACCGACCCCAACGCGCCCGACGCCTATCTCTCCCAGCCCAATGTTGTCTACTTCGACAAGCACTTCCAGAATCCCCAGATCGATCAGGCCGATCTCTCACTCCAGCAGCAGCTCGGCCAGCGCACCGCCGTCACTGTCAGCTTCATGGCCTCCTACGGACGCGAGCTCCCGCAGTACCTCGACGACAACATCGACCTCAACGACGTAGCCACCCTCAACTACACCCTCGACTTCAGCCTCAACCCCCAGCACCTCGGCCCGCTCCAGAACGATTTCTCCGTCCCCTTCTATTACCAGCGCGTCAATCCCGCCTATAACTCCGTCACCCGCATCATCAGTGAGTCCAACTCCACCTACCAGGGCGGAATCATCCGCCTCACCCGCCGCGCCTCCGGCGCTATCGACATCCATGCCGCCTACACGTATTCCCACGCCATCGACGACAACCAGAACCAGGCCACCTTCGCCAGTTTCAACAATGTCTACGATCCCGCCAACCTCGACATTGAGCACGGAACCTCCAACTTCGACATCCGCCAGCGCGCCACCGGAGGCGTCGTCCTCCGCACCCCCTGGCGCATGGACGGATTCATGGGCTCCATCCTCAACGGCTACATGCTCTCCAGCTTCGGAGAATGGCGCACCGGCCGTCCCTACACCATGCGCACCATCGGCTCCATCCCTACACCGGAATGCTCCTATCAGGAGTGGCTGCAGGCAGGCGGCACCAGCGGAGGCAGCACTTGCGCCTCCATCAACGACCCCGGCGTCATCATCAATCCGGGCACCGGAGTCCCCATTCCCGGCATCGGCTCCAGCCTCAACGGCTCTGGCGGAGAGGACCTCATCCCGCAGGTCGGCCGCAACACCTTCCGCTACCCCGGAGCCATCGGCCTCAACCTCCGCGCCTCCAAGCGCACCTCCATTAGCGACCGCATCGGTGTCGAGTTCTTCGCCGAGGCCTTCAACGTCCTCAACCACCCCAACGTCACCAACATTCAGACCGTCGGATACCGCATCACCAACGACCCATCCAACACCAACACCGCGACGCTCGCCTACCTCACCGGACTCCGCACTGAATCCATCACCCAGTCCAACGGAAGCACCCAGACTCAGCTCATCCCCGGCCCGTCCGCCGGCTTCGGAGACGTCACCGCCACCAACAACAACGCTCTCTACAGTGACCGCCGCATCCAGGTCGGGTGCAAGATCTACTTTTAGGCGACGCCCTCTACCTCAAAAAATGTAATTCATACATAATAAATGACTTAAAGTCGGCTGCGGCTCTGCTCGCAACAGAGTTCTCGTGCTCCGCGGCACGCACCGGCGACTCGAAGAGCGAGGCCGTTCGAACGATTCGTGCGGAAAGCGCGCTCGTACTGAAGTAAATCCATCCTTCATTCGCCTTATCTTCTCCTTTTAAGTAGAAGTTTTACAGTTCTGTAACTTCGCTATGAGAGACTTTGGACTTAAGAACCTTATTCCACAATTTCACGGATTAGACCTGCCGCGGGCTTCGCACGACCGCCGGGGACTTCAATGGGGCATCAAGCCTCGATCGACACATCACAGCTTCTGGCTTCGACCCCCCTTTTGGGGCGAGCACAGGAAATCGCTTTTCAATAGCACCCTTTCAGGAGAGTCATCATGTCGCAGTCCAGTCGATCTTCTTTTCTCCGGCAAATTCTGCTTTTCTGTCTACTTCTTACGTTTACCTTCGCTGCACACGCACAAACCGCCGTTGACGGAGCCGTCGGCGGCACGATAACCGACACCACCGGCGCCGTCGTCAGCGGGGCGACCATCACCGTCCGCAACCTCGGCACCAACGCCACCCAGACCGCCACCGCCGATGCCTCCGGCTACTACCGCATCATTCACCTCGCCCCAGGCCGCTACGACGTCACCGTCGCCGACTCCGGCTTCACCACCTACCGCTCCGTCAATCTCACCGTGCAGGTCGGCGTCCTCACTACCGTGGACGCGCATCTCGCCGTCGGCGCCGCCGCCCAGACCGTCCAGGTCTCCGGCGCCGCGCCGCTCGTCAACACCACCTCGCCTGACTTCTCCGGAGTCATCAATCAGCACACGCTGAACAATCTGCCGGTCAGCAACTACCGCTGGTCCAGCTATGCGCTGCTCACGCCCGGCGTGGTCAATGATTCCAACGGCTACGGCCTGCTCAGCTTTCGCGGCCAGAGCACCCTGCTCAACAACGTCACAATCGACGGAACCGACGACAACCAGGCCTACTTCTCCGAAGAGCGGGGACGCACCCGCGCCGGATACTCTACCATCAAGGCCGCCGTCCAGGAATTCCAGGTCAACACCTCCAACTACTCGGTCGAGTACGGACGCTCGGCCGGCGGCATCGTCAACTCCGTCACCAAGAGCGGCACCAACCAGTTCCACGGCGAAGGTTACTACTTCGACCGCGACGGGGCCTGGGCCGCCACCAACGGAGACGTAACCCATCCCGTCGAGGTCTCCAACAATCCGCCGACCTATGAGGTCGTCCCCTTCAAGCCCACCGACCTTCGTCGCCAGTACGGCTTCACCGTCGGCGGTCCGATCCTCAAGGACCGACTCTTCTTCTTCTTCGCGGCCGACAAGTTCTATCACGACTTTCCCGCCGCCGCCACCATCACCGGAACCAGCGCCAATTCCAACTTCTACAACCTCAACGGCAGCTACGCCGCCACGCAGATTGCGCAGGTCTCCAAACTCACCGGCCTCTCATCCACTGATGCCGCCAGCGTGTACGGCTCCAGCATCGCCGGACTCACCACCATGCTCGGCACGGCGCCCCGCACCGGCGACCAGACCATCTACTTCCCCAAACTCGACTGGCAGGTCAATTCCAAAAACCATGTCTCCGTCGAGGCCAACCGTATGCGCTGGACCTCACCCGCCGGTATTCAGACCTCGCCCGCCGTCGCCTATGGCAAGGCCAGCTTCGGCAACGACTATGTTCGCGACAACTGGATCGTCGGCAAGCTCGACAGCTTCATTACCCCCAGCATCAGCAACGAAGTCCGCTACATGTACGGACGCGACTTCGAGTTTGAGTTCAATCAGCAGCCCACCAGCTACGAGCAGTCCAACCTCGTAAAGACCACCACCGGCTACACCAACCCCTACGGTCTGCCCCCCAATGTCTACCTCAGCGGGTTCTTCCAGTTCGGCACGCCCACCTTCCTGAACCGCGCCGCCCTGCCTGACGAGCGCCGCTGGCAGCTCTCTGACACCGTCGAGTACATCCGCGGCAACCACGACTTCAAGTTCGGTGAGGACTACGTCCACACCTACGACCTCATCTCCAACCTCTACGATCAGTACGGCGAGTTCTACTACAGTGGCGCCGACACTCTCGGCAACTATGTATCTGACCTCTACCTCTCGCAGCAGGGTCAGACCGCGCAGAACTTCAACGACTTCAGTCAGGGTGCCGGTATCGCCGGAACCGACTTCACCACCGGCGACTATGCCGTCTTCGCGCAGGACGAGTGGAAGGCCGCCCGTCGCCTCAGCCTCACCCTCGGGGTTCGCTGGGATTACGAGCATTACCCCAATCCCCAATTCCCCAACTCTCTGCTGCCGCAGACTGCGCACTACAACGACCCTGCGGATAACGTCGCTCCGCGCGTCGGTTTCGCCTATGACGTCTTCGGCACCGGAAAAACCGTCCTCCGCGGCGGCTATGGCATCTTTTACGCACGGGCCATCAACTCCACGCTCTATCAGGCTCTGGTCGGTTCAGGCGCAGCCGCCGGCAGCCAGACGAACCCCGAACTGTTCCCCGGCGGCTCCTGCACTCCCACTTTCCCGCAGATCGTTCCCATTGCCCAGCAGGCAGCCTGCCTTGGCGCCAGCGGAAGCAACGCAACCGCCTACTTCCTCGATCGCAACTTCAAGGTGCCCCAGATCCAGCAGGGCGATCTGACCGTGCAGCAGCAGTTCACCAACAACGACGTCTTCAGCCTCTCCTGGCTCGGCTCGTGGGGACGTCGCCTGCCCGACTTCGTCGACACCAACCTGCCGGCGCCCACCGTGGTCAGCTTCACGGTCAACGATCCGTCCAACTCCGGCCCGCTGCCCAACGGCTACACCTTCAACACCAATGCCTTCCTGGGCACGCGTCCTAACCCCAACTTCAGCACCATCACGGATATCTTCAGCGGAGTCACTTCGAACTACGAGGCGCTCGTAGCGCAGTTTCAGCACCGCCTCTCGCATTCCGTTGCCCTCAATGCCAACTACACCTGGTCGCATGCAATGGACTACGGCGAGAACAACCAGACCTCGGCCTCAGCCAATGCGCTGCTCGATCCCACCAACCTGCGTCTTGACTACGGCAACTCCAACCAGAACGTTCCCAACCGCATTGTTGTCTACGCCGTGGCCGATTCGCCCTGGCACGCTCACGGGCCGCTCAGTTATCTGGTCAACAACTTCGAGCTGTCGCCGTCCTTCCAGACCCAGACCGGCCTGCCCTACTCGGTCGGCATCAACGGATCGTCTTCGACGCTCACCGTCACTCCCGGCCAGCCTGTGCAGAAAATCATCAACACTGGCTCCTTCAACGGCGCAGGAGGCTCCATCAGCCCCGGCACCGTCAACCGCATTCCCGTCTTCGACCGCAACAACTTCCAGCAGCCGAAGACCTGGGTCCTCGACCTCCGCGCCTCCAAGCGCCTGGTCGTCCGCGAGCACTACTCGCTCGAATTCCTCGCCGAGGCCTTCAACCTCGCCAACCACCAGAACGTGACTTCGGTGAACACCTCGGCCTACTTCGTCAACAACAACACCACCAAATCCGGTTCCACCACCATCGGAGAAGGCAACACCCTCACTCCCTATTCCACGCCGTTCAGCCAGGTGACCGCCACCAACAACAGCAACTTCGCCTACAACATCCGCCAAATCCAGATGGGGCTGCGTCTGCAGTTCTAGCCCGGACTCCCTCGCAACCAAAAGCGGCAGCCTCGGCTGCCGCTTTGTATTCAATGCTTAAGACCCGCGCTCAGTGGAGGTCCTTCTTCATCGCCACACCCAGCACCCGGCCAAGATTCGGCTCCTGCACAAATACCACCACCCGCAGGTTCGATGGATCCGTTCCCGGCTTAAGCTTTACCTGGAAATCGCGCGCAAAGTTCTTCCCCTTTTCCAGCTTTCCAATCTTCACCATTTGCTCCACCACCGCGACATTGCTCAGTTTCCGCCCGCTGTTCTCCCCGCGCAGCACTGAGGAATCCGTGTGATCCAGAGCCACCACCACATACACGTCGCCCCGCTGTTGCGGCGATCCGGCAAGCGCCTGAATATGCCCCTGCAGCACGTCCGGCTTCCCCGCCTCCACGCTGGCCGACTCAATCTGAACCGCAACCGCGGGAGCCGCTGCAGCCTTCTCCATCGCCTGCTCGATTGCCTTTGGATCCGTCAGGCCTAACACCGTGCTTCCGTTCAGAATCACCTGCGGTGTGTACACATCCTTCAAGCCCAGCCCCTGGGCATACTCACGCTGCCGTTCCGTGACCATCGCCAACGAGTACGGATCCTTCCAGCCATCCTGATCCCAGTAATCCACGTGCTCGCTCAAAACAACAATCTGCACGCCGGGAACCGGCTGCGCCGCATCGACCCGTTGCAGCCACGCGTCCACCGGAGGACAGCTCGAACAACCCTCCGAGGTAAACAGCTCCAGCAGAATCGGATGACGCGACGCATCCTGCGCGCCCGCGGCTCGCCCTGCGCCAAACAGGCAGGAAAAAACCAACACCACTGAAAGCACAGCCATAAGCTTCCCAAACCGCCTGGCGTTGCGAGGTTCTACTCCATTTCGAATGCGCATCATGAGCATAATCAGACCTTTTCCCCCGGTTTGCCTGTCAGTCCATCAGACGAATCGCTAGAATAAAGGTGATGCCCTTCACCGAACAATATGACGTAGTCGTCGTCGGAGCCGGACACGCCGGCTGCGAAGCCGCCATGGCCTCCGCGCGCATGGGCCTGCGCACCGCCTTGTTCACCCTCAATCTGGACCTCATCGCGCAAATGTCCTGCAACCCCGCCATTGGAGGCATCGCCAAAGGCCATCTCGTCCGCGAAGTCGACGCCCTCGGCGGCGTCATGGGCGAGGTCGCCGACGCCGTCGGCATCCAGTTCCGTCTGCTCAACACCTCGCGCGGCCCCGCCGTCTGGTCTCCCCGCGCGCAATGTGACAAGCAGCAGTACCGCGTGAAAATGCGCGAAGTCCTCGAGTCGCAATCCAATCTCTACATCAAGCAAGCCGAAGTCATCGACGTCATCGTCGATGAGGGCCAGTCCGTCACCGGCATCAAGCTCCGCGACGGACGGACCATCCACGCCCGCGCCACCATCATCACCACCGGAACCTTCCTCAACGGACTCATCCACTGCGGCGAAGAGCGTTACCCCGCGGGACGCAGCGGTGAGCCGCCCGCCATCCTGCTTGGCGAAGCCCTCAAGCGGCTCGGCCTGCGCGGCTGCCGCCTCAAGACCGGAACCCCGCCCCGCCTCGACGGTAGAACCATTGATTGGTCCCGCTTTGAAGAGCAGCCTGGCGACGCCGACCCCACTCCCTTCAGCTTCCGCACCAAAGAGATCCCGCAGCGCCAAGTCTCCTGCCACATCGCCTACACCACGCCCGAGACACTCCGCATCATCCGCGACAACGTCTCGCGCTCGCCCATGTACTCCGGGCAGATTCAGGCCACCGGCCCGCGCTACTGCCCGTCCATCGAAGACAAGGTCGTAAAGTTCCCTGACAAGGAGCAGCACCAGTTCTTCCTCGAACCCGAAGGCCTCAACACCCACGAGGTCTACGTCAACGGCATGTCCACCTCGCTGCCCATGGAGGTCCAGGCCGAGATCGTCCGCAGCATCCCCGGCCTCGAGAACGCCGAGATGCTCCGCCCTGGCTACGCCATCGAGTACGACGCCATCGACCCGACCGAGCTCGACCGCACCCTGCGCGTAAAAAAATTCACCGGCCTCTACCTCGCCGGACAAATCAACGGGACATCAGGCTACGAAGAAGCCGCCTGCCAGGGCCTCATGGCCGGCATCAACGCCGCGCTTTACGCGCGCGACTTCGTCAGCAATGCCGATCACAGTACCTTTACGCTGGACCGCACCGAAGCCTACACCGGAATCCTCATCGACGACCTCATCAGCAAGGGAACCAACGAGCCCTACCGCATGTTCACCTCGCGCGCCGAATTCCGCCTCCACCTGCGCATCGACAACGCCGACCGCCGCCTCACCCCGCACGGACGCCGCCTCGGCCTCATCACCGACGAAGCATGGGAAGACTACGAGGCCAAGCAATCCCGCGCCGTAGCATTGGAAAAGCTCCTGGCAACCCGCAAAGTAAATCCGGAAAAGATAGCGCAGCTCCTGCCCGAAGCCACATCCCTCGGCAATCTACAGGGACAAACTTACGCGCAAATCCTGAAGCGCCCCGAAGTCACTATCGAAGCTCTTTACCCGCTCATCCGCGAAGAGCTAACCACCCTCGAAGACCCAACCCTCTTCGCCGAATGGTTTACAAACACCAAAGACGAGAGTGGCCCACTCAAGCCCGGGCCTGGCTTGAGTGGGGAGCAAGCCTTTCCCCTTTCCCCTTTCCCTTTTCGCCTTCGTTCGGCTACGCGGAACGAACTCAAGTCCGTAGAGACCGAAATCAAATATGCCGGCTATCTCGACCAGCAGAAGAAGTCCATCGAAAAACTAAAGAAGGCCGAGCAGCGAACCATCCCCGACTGGTTCGACTACAAAGCCGTCAGCGGACTCTCCCGCGAAATGCAGGAGAAACTAACCCGCATCCGCCCATCCACAATAGGCCAGGCCAGCCGCATCCCCGGAGTCACCCCCGCAGCGCTGACCCTGGTCAACGTCTACATCCAAATCCAGGCGATCGCGCGCACCCCCCAGCCTTAACTCGCCAGCATTTTCCTCGGTCGCCCGCCCTTCAACCCATTAGCATCAAAAAACGCTCTTAACATCCCCCGGCGCAGAAGCATCGGCGACAACCACCACCCGCCGCCCCACACCGCCCCCCTCGCGCCTCAAACGCCACGTCCAGATCGACGTAACGCCGTAGTTCCACACCGAGCTGATCATCAGCCCGGTCACGCCCGCCAGTTCCCATGGCATCCCGCCACGGACCGCCTCGCCGCTTACCGCGACGTTCGCCGCCACACCCACCGAACACGCGACGCCATAGCTGAGCATGCCCGTCCAGAAGCCCCATCCCCGCCGCCTGCGGTCGCGCCATGTAATCGAGTTGTTCAGCGTGTAGTTCAGCATCATCACCAGAACCGTAGCCACGGCCTGCGATTGCACAAACTCCAGCCGCGCCGCCCACAGAAAACTTCCCAGCAGCAGCAGATGAATCCCCACGCCCAGCGTGCCCACCGCGCAGTAAAACACAAACCGCGCCGGAATCAATCCCCCCAGCAGCTTATCCAGCAACAGCTCCGCATACGCCATGCCTTCGATCACGTCCAGCTTGCTCTTCCCATGTTGCCGCGGCCGGAAATGGTAAGGAATCTCTCCCACCCGCAGCGTGTCTCGCCCGGTCAGCAGCAGGTCCAGCAGAATCTTGAAGCCGATGCCCGACAGCCGGTGCGCCACGCCCTCAAACGACGTCCGCCGAATCATGAAGAATCCGCTCATCGGATCGCTGGGCGTCTTCAACCGGCAAAGCCGCCGCCCCGCGCGGCTCAGAGATACCCGCCACGGAGCCATCTCCCCCATGCTGCCACCCGCTGCATGGCGCGATCCAACCACCAGGTCATACTCCCCGCTCCGCATCATGCGCAGCATCTCCGGCAGAATCCGTTCATCGTGCTGCATATCCGCGTCCATCACCGCAAGGTACGGAGCCGAAGTCGCCAGCATCCCCTCAATGCATGCCGACGCCAGTCCCCTCCGCCCGATCCGCTCCAGCACTCGCAGATTCATCCGCTCGCCCGCGGCCATCCGCGCCGCCTCCGCCGTCCCGTCCGGCGAATCGTCGTCCACCACAATCACCTCGTAGCGAACCCCTTCCAGCACCTCGCGCAGCCGCGCGAACAGCGGAGCAACATTCTCACGCTCGTTGTAGGTGGGGATGACGATGCACAGATCGTAGGGGGGCATTGCGATCTCCTCGCCGGCCAGCAGTCACGCTGCGCGATGCTTCTCAAGATACAGCATCCTCCCCGGACCGCAGCCACAAACCTGCGCAAAAAGGAGACCCCGGTTCTCCGCAAAGAGAACCGGGGTCACACACAGCAGCCGAGCCTGTAAGCCGAATTCTGTCGAGGACGGCCATTCCTCTAGCCGCTGCATTGCTGCAGCGATCCAGCAACCTACCCGGAGGTTTCCGCTCCGCAACTGTTTTAGCAGCAACGGATAGTCCGCGTGGGCGCGCCGGGCCGGCACGCACTCGCTGCCATCGGACCGGGCCGCGAGATTCCCTCCCTATTTGGTCTTGCTCCGTGTGGGGTTTACCCTGCCTCCGCCGTTACCGCCGGAGCGGTGCGCTCTTACCGCACCTTTTCACCCTTACCCATGCCCCGCAAAGGACTTGGGCGGTATCTTCTCTGTGGCACTTGCCGTCTTGCGGCCTTCACGCCGCAATCCCGGACGTTATCCGGCACACTGCCCTGCGGAGTTCGGACTTTCCTCTCCCGGGCCTCAGCCCGGCAGCGGCCGTCCAGCCCGCCTGCATACCTATTATGATACGCGACCATCCAGGCCGGCACAGAGCAAGACGAAAACAACTGGCCCCCGAAACAACCTTGGGTCAAATCTGTGCATCTTTTCACGCACGAGCCTGCCGTCGCGATTCGAGGAGTTCCACATTTCTACAAGGCGGCGAGCCGAATATCCCCGATCTTCCACACCCACAAATACCATCTCGAAAAAACCAAAGATGGAGGAAACAACTATGAACACTAAGCCCAACATCCTGCTGGTGCACGGTGCATGGGGAGACGCATCCCACTGGCGTCATATCATTCCGCCCTTGCATGAAAAAGGCTATCGGGTGAGCGCCGTACAAAATTCCCTCACGTATCTGTATGACGATGTCAGCCACACCAGTAAGCTCGCCGCCGCCCGCAGCGGCCCCACCCTGCTGGTCGGCCACTCCTACGGTGGAGCAGTGATCACCGGAGCCGGACACACGCCGAATGTTATTGGCCTGGTATACCTTGCCGCATTCGCGCCCGACAACGGCGATAGCCTCACCGGCATCCTCGCCCGGCGGGACGAGCCCGAGGGCGC
>Ga0335075_10004445_pt1 | contig 21930 bp, 21 predicted proteins | sample Lox_Sample_24_FD_206723 | JGI IMG/M metagenome (GOLD analysis project Ga0335075, IMG submission 206723) | Soil microbial communities from Loxahatchee National Wildlife Refuge, Florida, United States - Lox_Sample_2.4 | ecosystem: Environmental > Terrestrial > Soil > Wetlands | place: USA...
TTCATCAACAAGATCAAGCATTTTCGCCGCGTGGCAACGCGCTACGACAAAACCGCAGCCGCGTTCCTTGCGTTCGTCGCCATCGCGTCATTCATGGCCTGGTTGCGCTGAATGTCCACAGAACCTAATCTGCATCGACCATTTCGACATCGGCTGCAGTAAACTTCGCTGCTCCCCATTCGCCAGGGGCAGGTGCCATCGTCCCATAGTTGAGTGTTAGAACGGCGAGGATCATGTTCACATCGAGATCATTGTCTGACAGCGGCAGATAAAGCCGATTGGCGATGAGATCGGCGTCCTTTTCGGTGATATAACGGCTACGTACAAATGCAGGTTGCCCCGCGACGCATACCGCCCTGTGATGCTCGACGATGCTTTGGCCTCGCTTGCCGTCATACAGCTCCCCGGCATATTTTCCGGTGTAATCGCGGCCGTAAGCTTTGACGAGAAGCGTGCCAACCAGCCTATAGCGAGAGCGGCCATCGGGCATGATGTCGATAAGCTGGATGTGCGGCAGGAGCTTCGGCATCTCGACGGGATCAATATCACGACGAGCGGGCATGGAGCGGCTGCCGCGTTTGCTTCGCCAATAGGCGAGCGCTTCTCCAAGGACCGGGTCGGCCCGATAGTCGTATGTCCCGGCGACCGCGTCCATGTGTGCCCAACATAAATCTACAGCAGCCGAGTAAATGAGTGCTAAACCGCCCATCGCTGGTACGTAGGAGGATCAGCGCGCGGGCGGACGGCGATGCACAAGACCTGTGCCCGGCTCAACCGGCGTCCAACACCTCGATATGGGAGCCATCGAGACGAGCCTCGTTGCCCCAAGCACCAGCAATTGGCCCGGTAGCATCGTGTTCAAAGGTCAGGACACCGAGGATCATATTCACATCCCGGCCGTCTGATGATAGCGGCAGGTAAAGCCGATTGGCGATCAGGCTTGTATCCCTGTTGGTCAGGTATCGACTGCGTAGAAACACCGGCTGCCGCGCATCTCGCACGGTGCCATAGACTTCGATGATGCTCGCGGCCCGCGTACCCTCAAAGAACTCATCGGCATACCGCCGCGTGTAGTCGCGGCCGTATGCGTAGACGAGCTCGGACCCGACAAGTCTATAGCGGTAACGACTGTCAACGATGTCTATAAGCTGCAAGTGCGGAAGCAGCGTGGGCAATTCCGCAGGATCAATATCGCGCCGAGCCGGCATCGAGCGATTTCCGCGCTTCGCGCACCAATACGCGAGCACCGGCCCAAGGATAGGGTCCGCTCGGTAGTGGTATCCGGTTGGAGGCGTTACCTGACCCACTATGCCCCCCATTAATGTGCTCCATGCGCAAGGTACTAGCGACGAAGTAAATGATTGATAAATTGCTTTGCAACGGCGCAGCCGAGCACCTGGCCGAACCCTGGGGCGCTGTAGGCTGACGGATTAAGGATCACCGATGCGATGCCCGACCGAGATTAGCAGCACCTCGGAACAGGGCATCGTGGGCTACGGCACAACCCAAATCGGCTACGGTCTGTTATCCTCTCGGTATGCCGGCATCCGAGGTGTCCCGCATAGCGAAGCGTTGGCTCAAAGCCCATGGCGACGATGCTATCCCGCTGGCCCGTGACATGGTGACCGAGTTGGAAGAGTCGGGGAACATCGAGGGCGCCCGCATGTGGCGGCGCGTCATCACCGCGATTGAGAAGCTGCGGGCGTCCAAGGGAAAGTAAGTCAGCGTTCGGTCCTGACGTAGAAGCCATCGGGACCTTCGCTCCCCGTCTTCTGGGCTTCGCGTGAGGTGATCGGGCGCCGCAGAAGTTCGGTCAGCAGAGCCGCGACCTCGTGCCAGGTGGCCGCCGAACCAACGGGAACCCCGTTGAGGTAGACCGTCTTGCGCCGCATGGTCGCGCGCCTCAGCCAGCTTTGACGGCGGGCGTGCCGTTATCCTCGACGGCTTGGAACTCGCTAGCGGGCCGCGCCTGCATCGCCCTCGCGAGATGGAAGCCCGCGAGATAGACCGCTCGCATGCGGCTTTGGAACACGCCCGGCCAACGGTCGCCCGCCTCCATCAGAGCGAGCATCGTGCTGTCGCTTGAGCGCGGCCGGTGACGCTGAATGCCGTCGCCAAGTCCGATCTCGAAAGCTCGCGTAGCGTAGCCGAGCAACGCCTTCTCTGATGCCTGCCCTATGTCCGCTCCTGCCACGCGACGTACCCACAACCAGGACGCGTCGTGAACGGACGCAACCAAAAGTTAGTTCCTCGGCCGCTCATCAACTATACGGTTAATGAACTGAGTGCCGGCCCGTCTCTTACGCGCCCGCTTGGAAGGGCTGACGGTAGTGGTACGGATCGTATCCGCGCGGCCACGAGCTGCCGCCCGACTGGGCACAGGCGGCGAGAAGCAACCCAATCGCCAGGGGCAGAAGTACAAGACGCAGTCTTCTGCGATGTCCACCGCAACCAATCATGACCCCTTCCCTCGTAGTCCTGGATCATTGGTAACGAGAACTTAAGCCGCGAGCAGGATGATGGCGCGCTCCGCTTGAGGGCGACATGAAACACGGCTTCGCATACTTGCCAAGTACTCGGGAGCCTTCAGCGCGCGGCCAGATCTCCAAGTGGTCGAGGGAAGTGGTCCAATGATGGACCAGTCGACGGGATCAGGAGAGGCGCCTTCGCAACGGATTGCGCTCGGCTTATCTGCAGCTCGCGGCGGCAGCGGCGCGCTTATGTTGGGAGCCGTCGCGCAGCTTGTAGCCATGGCGTTTCTGGCGTCGACGGCGCCGGACCTGTGGAAAGAAGGCGGGGCTCTCTTTCGGATTTCGCTTTGCATCCCTGCGCTCGGCGGGCTCGCGGCGATCGCCGTTCTTTGGCCGCGCCTGCGCGAGCGACTCGTCTCGGTCATGGAGCAGAACCCATCGGCCGAGCATAGTCAGATCGTCGTGCGTCTGATCTTCTCCGCCATCATAGCGTGCTGGGCATACGGCGCCGCATGGATTGAGCCGGCCGGCGCGATAGTGCCGGTAGCAACCGCGGTTAATTGCGTGTTCCCACTCCCGTTCGGCTTCCTCTTCGACGTGCTACGCAATCCTTCCGGTCGCGGCATTCGGCGACATCTTGGGATCGCGCTTGATGGTGTCGCGCCCAGCGTTTGCCTCGCCACTGGCGGCGCCATCGCCGCTCTGTGGTGGCCGGCGTACTTATGGACGATTTTCGGCCAAGGCATGCGGTTTGGGCTGCGCACGCTCGTCGAGGCGACCGCCGTAAACATCCTCGGGTTTGCCATCGTTCTGGCCGTCTCGCCCTACTGGCAGGAGCGCACCCTCTTTGCCGCCTCAATTTTCCTTGCGCTCGTAGCATTGCCGGCCTATGCCGGCATCCTCGTCTCAAAGCTTCAAGCTGCACTGGCGAGTGCGGACGCGGCCAACCGCGCGAAAGGCCGCTTCCTCGCAATGATGAGCCATGAGCTGCGCTCGCCATTGAACGCGATCATAGGGTTTTCCGAGATGATCCACGACGAGGTCGCCGGCCCTCTGGGCGCAGTGCGCTACAAGGAGTGGTCCGCCGACATCAATACCGCCGGCAAGCACCTTCTTACCCTGATCACCGACCTCCTGGATTTCTCAAAACTTGCAGCTGATCGGCTCGAACTGAACGTTGATGTGGTGGATCTCGGTGACCTTGCCGCGTCGTGCCTCAAATTCGTTGCTCCGCGCGCCGAGAAGTACGGCATCGCCTTAACACTCGACGTACAGCCGAGCACAGGCGCTTTCTTGCACGGTGATGAGCTGCGTCTCCGACAAATCGTGATCAATCTGCTCTCAAACGCGGTGAAGTTCTCGGACCCAGGCGGCGCCGTGCGCATACTTGTGGAAGATCGCGGGCGCGAGGGGTTTGTGCTCTCTGTCTCGGATAGCGGAGTTGGGATGCGTCCCGAGGACATTCCAAAGGCGCTTGAGCCCTATGGTCAAGTCGGCGCCTCGAACAAGCGCAAGCAAGAGGGCACCGGGCTCGGGCTGCCGCTGGCTAAAGCCCTCGCGGAGAAGCATGGTGGCGTCCTTGAGATCGACAGCGCGATCGGCCAAGGCACGACCGTCCGCATTTGTCTGCCTGCGGCTCGCCGCTGTGTGGTCAGCCCTCCGCCAACGAGCGACATTGCCGCGAAGGCGGATAGCGCCTAGCCGGGTGTTGGCGCCCCGAGCATCACAGGCGTCGTCTCGACGGTCATCGCGTGTAGGTAGCTGGAACGTGCGTCGTGAAGACCCAAAGTTGCTTGGTAGACGATGCGAGACGGACGATAGGCCGGCCTTGCCGGCAAAATGTAAAGAGGGCAGGGTATACCGCAGACGGAGGGCAATTTGTCCTCTGACGGTCGTCAGTACAAAGGCGCGCAGCGCACGGCAAAGACTCCTGGGCACCCCAAGGTCGAAGTCGTCACCTCCCCGTCCTTGGAGGCCACCCGAGAGCTGTTGGCCTATTGGCGCTCGAAATGTCCTGTCGGCGGCCTGCCGGGCAGGGACGAGATCGTCCCTCACGAAATTCGACGGCTATTGCCACATCTCTTGATTATCGAGCCGATCAACGGCGGTGCCGACTGGGTCTTCCGACTTGTTGGCACGGCGACGGTCTTTCGCCACGGGACCGACGCCACTGGAATGCGGGTCAGGGAGGTGTTCCCGTCAGAGGTCGCTGACGCCTACATCGCCGACTACCAGCGCGGCGTAGCGAACCGCGCACCCTGGATCGTGCATGGAAATTTCGTCTTTCCTGGGAAAGAGCATGTGAGGTTCGAAAGCGTGGGACTGCCGATCCTTGGGCGCGACGGCGTCACCGTGTGGCTGCTGATCGGGTTGTTCTACTTCAATTGACCGAGCGCTGATGCCCCGATTCCGTTCTACTCCGCTTTATAACCGTCGCCGGGCAGACCGGCATGACGGCGTGCTTCCTGCCGGGCTTACATTTGCCCATGCCAAAGCGCAACGCCCTGCCCTCGTTTGTTCCCCCGCAGCTCTCGCAGCTCGTCAAAGTGCCGCCGGAAGGCGACGCTTGGGCACATGAGGTCAAATACGACGGCTACCGCCTCCAGGCGCGGCTTGCCGGACGTGAGGTGAAGCTGTTGACACGCACCGGCCTCGATTGGACGGATCGTTATCCGGCCACAGCAAAGGAGACCTCATCGATCCGGGCGCGGAACGCCTATCTCGAGGGCGAGCTGTGCGCGGTGCGCCCCGATGGGACGACATCCTTCGCCGAATTGCAGGCGGCGACGGATTCCCGCAGCACCGGGCACCTGGTCTACTTCGCATTTGATCTCCTGTTCCTGAACGGGCGAGATATGACCGGGTCGCCGCTCCTGGATCGCAAGGGGCGCCTGCAAAGCCTGCTCAAAGGGGCGCCGCAGTCGATCCAGTACAGCGGGCATCATATCGGCGACGGCAAGCGCATTTTGGATGCTGCCTGCCGCGCCAAGGCCGAGGGCATCAATTCCAAGCGTGTGGACTGCGAGCTGGGTGTAAGCGTCCGGCGGCGGCCGTCTACCTGGCTACGCCCCATGGCATCAACTCGCCGATGCGGTTGATCGGATGCCCGTCGGCGATCTTGGCGAGCGTGGCGCGGAGATAGACTTCCGGGTTCACGCCGTTGAGCTTGGCGGTCTGCACGATAGTGTATATCGCCGCCGCTCGGTCGCCGCCGGCATCGGAACCGGCGAAGAGGTAATTCTTGCGCCCGAGCGCGATAGCGCGCATGGCATTCTCGGCGATGTTGTTGTCGATCTCGAGCCGCGCGTCTGTGACGAAGCGGCTGAGCGCCCCGCGGCGCTTGATCGTGTAGCGGAACGCTTCGCCATGCCCGCGCCGCAAGCGGGGCAAGAGAAGGCGCGGTTCGCTCCTCCTGCCGAGCGTCTGGCGCACCGCACCGCGACGGTCTTGGTCTTGCCCGTGCCGGGGGCCAGCACCAGGACGGGCGTGTCGCTCGCCACGGCCGACTTGCCCTCCGATCCCGAAGCGCTGCGCGCCTTTGCGCTGGCATGCCAGGCCGAGCGTGGGCAGGGCGGGTGCCGGCGCCTGAGTTGCGCCGGCGGTGGCGGCGCCACTGTTCTGCGCCAGTCCATCGCCTCGATGAGAAGCGCCAATTGCGCCGGCGTCAGCGTCAGACTGCCATCGATAATCGGCGGCCAGACGAAGCGGCCCTTCTCCAGCCGCTTGGCGAAGAGACAAAGCCCCGTACCGTCCCAGTAGAGGCACTTCAGGTAGTCACCGCGCTTGCCGCGAAAGAGAAAAAGCTGCCCCGAGAACGGGTCGGCGCCGATCATCTGCTTCACCTTCGCCGCGAGACCGTCGAAGCCGTTGCGCAGATCGATCGGCTGGCAGGCCAGAAATACCTTGGTGCCGGGCGCCAGGCTGATCACGCCGCCGCCTTCAGCGCCCGCAACACCCGCAACAACGCCGTCTCGTTCACCAACCCATCGACGCGCAGCCGCGTGCCGTTCCGAAGGATGATCTCGATCCCGCCGATCCGCTCTTCCGGCCTCGGCGCCGTCGGCGCCGCTTGGGCCGGCATCCCGTCGCCAGCTTCGCTCAGCACGCCAAGCGGAACAAACTCCGCCGCCTGCGGACGCATCAAAGCCGCCATCTTCCACGCCGATCGCCAGTTGTAGAGAAGGCTCTCCGAGATGCGGTGACGGCGCGCGACCAGCTTCACCCTGCCGCCTTCAGCTTCCACCTCGGACAACAGCGCTGCCTTCTCTTCGACCGTCCACTTCCGCCGCCGCTCGATCCGCGGCACAATCTCCACCTGCGCCACTGTGCGCCTCCTTCTGGAGCCACAGAAGGAGCCTCCAGACGGGGCGCACCGTCACAGATCGCGATCGCCCCCGCCAGACGTCACTCACCGGACGCTTACAGCTGGGTCGCGTCTGCGACTTCCCTCAGCCGCTTCGCATATCGAAGATGAACCGACAAACCAGCGAAGGACGTGCGGCGACCGCGGCCATCCAATCCTTAACCGAACCACCAGCAACTATTTCGTCGCCTTCGCCTCGACCACATCGCCAAACGGCTGCCAAGTTTGACCATCAAACCTTGCCATTCTCAGTTGCTTGAGCGGTTGATAGTCAGTTGGGCTTGTGTTCAACGTGATGCCGGGAAGCAGCATTGGGAGAGCAAGGTGATGAAGATTGGCGGCCTGCGCCATGATGTTCTCGCGACTCAAATCATCTCCGCACGCCTTCAGAACGTGTACCAACATCTGCGCCTGCGTATACCCATAGACGATATTCAGGTCAGCGACATCGCCATCGGGGTAGTATTTCTTCAACCAAGCGAGCCAGTCACGGTATCCGGGGTCGTCGTGCCACCTCGCGTCGGTCGGATCTTTCAGCGAGATCACGGAAATGATCCCCGTGGACTTCTCGACACCGGCAGGCTTTAGTACCGCGGATACGGATGAGGATACGGTGTTGAGGAAATGCACCGGCCGCCATCCAATATCGTAAGCCCTACGAATTGCTTGGGCAGCAAACTTCGGGCCAGAGACATCGTAAAAAATGTCCGCTCCTGATGCCTGCAGAGCTACGATTTGCGAGTCAACGGTGGCGTCGGTGACTTCGTAACTTGCTTCCTGCACAATCATCTGCGCCGCATTGCCCCCTAGGCCGTCTCTAAGTCCTTTGATATAATCCTTGCCGTAGTCGTCGTTCTGATAGAGAACTCCGATCTTCCCCTGGGGGTAATGTTGCAAGATGTATTGGGCGTAGATTTCGCCCTCGGTGTAATAGCTTCCCAATCCTCCCATGGTCCATGGAAAGTGGGTCGGGTCATTAAACTTGCTCGCAAAGGTCGAGATGAAGAGCTGTGGGATTTTGTGCTCATTTAGATAGCGCTGGGTCGCGGTGTTAGTCGGCGTCCCGAGGCTTTGCCATATGAAGGCTACCCCATCTTGCTCCACAAGCTTGCGCGTCTGCTCGACGGTCTTGGGCGGGCTATAGCCATCGTCGAGACTGATCAGATTGATCCGACGGCCGTTTATGCCACCCTGTTCATCGATCATTTTGAGGTATGCAGCTTCGGCTTTGCCGACAGCGGCATACGCCGAAGCGGGGCCGCTGTAAGGCATTGTCTGCCCGATCTTGATCTCAGTGTCGGAAACGCCGGGAGCATACCTCTTCTCTTTCTCTCCGAATGTCGTTTGAGCTGCCAGCGAACCGATCACAATAGCCATTGCCAGCGTCATCGCGAGCTTCTGCGGCGACGCGCCCAATATCATGCGTGTCATGATGGGCCTCACTTGAGCCTGCTAGAAATGCAGGTCGGCGGCAACGCCGTCTTGAGCCTCAAGTTCTCGAGCAGGCTGCTCTAAACTCTTACGCCTCTCTGGGGTGGCCCACAACCTGCAAATCGACAGAGAGGCGGACCTACTGGCGGGCGCGGCAGTCAAATCAGTTAAACTGCGTCAGCAGCGCCTTCGCCTCCTTCAAGTCCGGCGTGTCGAAGCCTTCGGTGAACCAGCCGTAGATCGGCGCGAGCAGGTCGCGGGCTTCAGTGCGTTTGCCTTGGTCGCGCCAGAGGCGGGCGAGGCTGGTGGAGGCGCGGAGTTCCCAGGACTTTGCCTGCTGCTCGCGCGCGACAGCGAGCGCGCGCTCGAAATGCGCTTCGGCCTTGACCACATCCCGGTCGGGCGAGTTCAAAGCAATTTCTCCTGCGGTTCGTTGAACGTCGGCCTCGCACCATGTTTCCTTGGTCGTTTCCACCACGCTTATGGCTTCCCCGATGGAGCGCTGCGCCTCATCAAAACGACCAAGTTCCGCGTATGCTCGTGCCAGATACGAGAAGAAGAGCGGCGTCCAGATTGTTGCTCCCGTTGATCGCCACCCTTCGATACCGGAGATAAGCATTCGGACTGCATCCGAAGCATTGCCGGTCAAGGCCAACAGGCCACCCCGGTGAGTTATTCCTTCCGCTTTCCTCAACAAGATGCCCTTTCCGTCTGCCAGAACAATGAGTTCGTCGAGGAGCGCGGTTGCGGTGGCGTAGTTTCCACAGAGGATAAGCGTGTGACTTGTGAGAGCCAGTACAAACATCAAAGTGGCAGTCTGACCAATTTCGCGCGCTTCGTCGAGCGCTTGGCGAGTATCTGCCCGCGCCGCGTCAGGATAGCCGAGCAACCAAAGTACGAACGCGCGGAAGATCAAGCTTGTCGCTCGGGCGTCTGTGCCAAATCGCGTTGCCAGCGGACGATGCTCGGTAGGAATGTAAAGGGCGATCGCTCGGTCCAAGTGCGCGCGGCCGCCGGGAATATCTCCCAAGGACGCCAGTGTAGTTCCCATGATGCGATGCCCGATCACGAGCTGCGCCTTTGCCCCTTGCTCCTCGGCGACCATCAACATCCGCATCGCAAGTTCGCGAATGACTCCGCCGTTAAACGCAATGAAGCTATTAACCCAAATGCCAAAGAGTACAGAAAACAGCACCAGCGGATCTTGTGGCTCCTCTCCAAGCGCTTTAACCTGTTCGATCAGGAGACGCGCCCGCTCTACTACCGCCTTGGTTTCCGGCGCAGCATACCCTTTGACATGGAATTGCGTGTTGATGAGTGCGACCTGGAGCTTGATCTGCTCTCGACGGAGCGCGGCCGTTCCCGGGACCGCCGCTATCTGGTCGAGGGCGCGCCCGAGCTGCTCTGCGGCTTCAACCAGAGCGGAATGCTCAAGTGACCGCTGCCCCGCTTTGCCCCATAGCATCGCGGCCTTTTCAATCAGACCAGCTTCCGTACAGTGCCGCGCTATCATTTCTGGTTGGTTCTCGGCGATCTCCGCAAATTCGCGTTCAAGGGTGTCGGCGATCTGGGCGTGGAGGGCGCGCCGTGGTCCACGGAGCAGCGTGCCATAGGCCGCGTCCTGCACGAGAGCATGCTTGAAGAGGTAGTTCGCGTGCGGCGGCACTCCATGCCGGAACAGTAGTCCCGCCTGAACAAGACGCTCAAGCGCAGCTCCCAGCTCCACCTCCGGCTTGCGCACCACGGCCGACAACAGGGCATGGGAGAACTCTCGTCCGATCGCCGATCCGATCTGCGCCACTTCCTTTGCGGGGCCAAGCCGATCGAGCCGCGCCATCAACGACGCATGCAGGCTTGCCGGGACCGTCACGGGCGAATAGGAGATTGCAGAGGCGGTTCGCCGCGCCTCCCCCTCGCTTTCCGCCTCCAGCACCGCCTTCGTCATCTCCTCGACGAACAGCGGAATGCCATCGGCGCGTTCAATGATGTCCTGGCGAATGTCCGCAGGCATTGGCCTGTTACTGGCGGTCCGGTCGATCATTGCTTCGATGTCGCGGCGGGCGAGCCGATTGATTGTGAGCATCGTCACATACGGCCGTCCGATCCATGCCGCATCGAACTCCGGCCGGAACGTCACGATCATCAGCAAAGGAAGGGCCTGAGCGCGGTCCACAACTCGATCGAGCACTTCGAGGCTTGTAGGGTCGATCCAATGCGCATCCTCGAAGACCATCAACACCGGAACGGAGCGCGTCAGTCTCTCCAATTGCAGCGTTAGCGCCTGCAGCGTCTTCTCCCGGCGCTGCTCCGGGGCGAGATCGAGAGCGGGATAGCGTCCGTCGTTGGGGAGTGAGAGCATCTCGGCAAAAAGCGCGGCGTCCCCTATTGGGGTCGCGGTCTGCGCGAGCAGCCTGTCGAGCTTGCCGAGCTTGATTTGGGGTGTGTCGTCATGCGTGAGCCCGGCGGCGCGCTCCAACTGGCCGATGGTCGGGTAAAGCGCGCGGTCCGTGTGCTGCGGCGAGCAGAAATACCGCAGCCGCGTGTGCGGCTCCTCTATAAATCGCTCTTGCAGTGCCACCGTCAGCCGGGACTTGCCGATCCCTGGCTCACCCGACAAAAGCACAACCTGCCCCTCTCCGCTCTTGGCCCGTTGCCAGCGACGCAACAGCAGTTCTAACTCCTCCTCGCGGCCCACCAGCGCTGTGAGCTTGGTCTCGTGAAGCGCCTCAAACCGGCTTTCGATGCGGCTGCTGCGCATTACCAGCCATGCCTGTACAGGATCGCCCAGCCCCTTCAACGTCGCCCTGCCAAGATCACGGTAGTCGAACATCCCGCCCGCGAGGCGGCGAGTGCTATTCGAGATCACCACCTGACCCGGGTCAGCAAGCGCCTGTAATCGAGCAGCCAAGTTCGGAGTATCGCCCACGACCCCGCGCTCCTGCGCGTCCCCTTCGCCGATGAGATCGCCGACGACCACCAGCCCGGTGGCGATACCGACGCGCACCGCGAGGACGGCATCGTGGCCGGCCCGTAACTTGGGGACCGCTTCGATTAGCGCGAGGGCGCTCCGCACCGCCCGCTCAGCATCATCCTCATGCGCATGCGGATACCCGAAGTACGCCAGCACCCCATCGCCCATGTACTTCGCGACGAACCCGTCAGCCTTTGTGATCTGCTCGGCGCAGCAGCGGTGGTACGCGCCGATGATCTCGCGCATGTCCTCGGGGTCGAGACGAGCGGAGAGCGAGGTTGAGCCGACAAGGTCGACGAACATGACGGTGAGCTGACGGCGCTCGGCGGCACCTTCCGTGTGAGAGGTTGGAGAAGCCATAGAAGTGGTCGCGGCCTTTGCCGGGGCCTCCTGCTTCGACGCCGAGAGCTTCTGGCCGCACTCCAAGCAGAACTTCGCAGCGGGCGGGTTGGCGCTACCACATGACGGGCATCGAGCGGGAAGAGCTGCACCGCAGGAGATGCAGAACTTGCTGCTGTCTGGTGTGTCGGAATGGCAGCTCGGACAGTTCATGAGCGCCCCTTGAGCCGACGAGCCGGGAGATTACTGTTCCAGAGTTAGGGTGGCACGGCAAGTGCGAGCACCAAGGGTCTCTGATGCGCTCATCCTTCTGGCACGCCCGCTTTTCGCATCCCCTCGATTACGCGCTCACGCTGTGCAAGATAAACCGGATTGTCGCCACGCACCTCACTTCTGAACTTGGCGACGCTGAAGGTGGGATCGAGTCGTTGTCCAGCAGCACACGCTTCCTTTGCTTCTGTAAGGCGACCGTGTTCAGCCAAGCTCGCCGCCAGGAAGAAGTTTCCAAGCCCAAAGTTGGGATTTATCTCGATCGACTTCCCTAGAGCATCGACAGCCTGATCGATCCGACCAAGCATGAGGGCGGCAGCTCCCATGTAGAAGTGCCAACGGCTTACCAACGGGTCACGCGGACTGAGCCGCATCGCGTCGATGACATTAGCCTCTGTCTCCTCTGCTCGCCCAATAAGCGCCTTGAGAAACCCGGCAAGGGCATGGGCTTGGGCGAGATTGCGATCCAAGCCGATGGCAAGCTCACATTCGCGTAGCGCTCGCTCCGGCGCTCGAAGTAGCTGCAACACGTCGGCGCGGCTGCAGTGTGCGCGCGCGTTGTTGGCGGCCAGCCCCATAGCCTTTGCAGTCGCTGCTTCGGCAACACGAACTTGGTCGGCTGGGCTGACCGAAGCGAAAAAGCGAACTTCCACTAGGTGAGCATCGGCCAACCCGATCAGCGCATCGACCGTTTTATCGTCGAGCTTTAGCGCCGCCTCGAACAGGCTGCGCGCTTGCCGACAGTGTTCCATCGAGAATGGCCGGTTCATGATCGCCCAGCCACGCATCGTGAGGTCCACGGCATCCATGTTGCTCGGACGCTCGCGCTCCGCACGCCGGCCTTCCGCCGCAACGAGTTCAATGCCGACAGTTCGGGCAAGCCGCGCCGTAATCTCATCCTGCATGTCGAAGAGATCGGCGCGCGGCTTATCAAAGCGCTCGGCCCAAAGATGTGCGCCCGTCTCGGCATCGATGAGCTGAGCGTTGACGCGGAAACGGCTGCCGCCGCTTTGCACGCTGCCTTCCATAACATAGCGCACACCAAGCTCTCGCCCCACCTGGCGCGCGTCTACCGCTTTGCCCCTGTAAGTGAAGGCTGTGTTGCGGGCGATAACGAACGAGCCGGGGATGCGAGACAGGTCGGTGGTGAGGCTCTCGGTGATGCCATCCACGAAGTAGTCCTGCTCCTTGTCGCCGCCGAGATTGGCGAAAGGCAGCACGACTATGGATAGGCGTGGCGCGTGAGCGCTGGCGGCTGTGGCAGATGCGATTGGCGGCGCGCTCGCGGGTGGAAGGGCGTAGACGCGAACCGGCTCCGCAATGTTCTTGAGCTGTTGCTCCCCCAAATCCCGCACGGCGAGATCGACTTTGCCTTTGACCTGACGGTACGCATCACCTGACAAGCAGACGGCCCCAGGCTCTGCGATCCCTTCCAGGCGCGCCGCTACATTGACGCCGTCCCCAAGCAGATCGTTGCCATCCACCACCACGTCGCCGATGTGGATGCCAACGCGGAACTCGATGCGCTGACCGGCGGGCACGTCGGCATTTCGGGTGGTCATCTCCCGCTGCACTTCGACGGCACAGCGCACGGCATCCACTACACTCGCGAACTCGATCAGGATGCCGTCACCAGTGGTCTTAACGACGCGGCCACTATGCGATGCAACCGTGGGGTCAATCAACTCGCGCCGCAGTGCGCGCAACCGCGCGATCGTCCCCTCCTCGTCCACGCCTGTGAGACGGCTATAGCCCGCCACGTCGGCGGCGAGGATCGCTGCAAGTCGGCGTTGGACGCGCTCTTTCTCCACCGAGGTCTCCCCGGGGACGACTATATCATACCAGCGAGAAATGGCGCCCTCGAGTACTGCAGCCCTTCCACAATGATCACTGAGCCACTAGAAAAGCCAGAGAAATATCGCGCAGTACCTGGGCCAGGACCCAACGGCAGAGGGATGCCGCCTTTCGGGCGCCGTAAGCCACGACGTCCCGTGGCGGCTTTCCGTCCGATCCGGGGATCAGGAGCATTCAGAACCGCGAGCTGCCGATCCGATTTTCCCATTGAATTGAGCGCGTCGCCGCCTCTGGATCACTTGCTCGCAACGACCTCGCCGAAGCGCACCCATGTCGTGCCGTCGAACCTGGCGAGCTGCTCCTGCTTGACCGGATACCAGTCGGTCGGGCTGGTGTCGACGGTGATGCCGGGAAGCAGCATCGGAAGCGCCAGATGGTGAAGGTTGGCGACCTGTTTCATCACGTTCTCGCGCGAGAGGTCGTCGCCGCACTGCCTCAGCACCTGCACCATCGTCTGTGCCGCGTTGTATCCACCGACATTGAGGCCATCGGCCTTGTCCCCGCTGGGATAGTACTTGTCCATCCACGCGAGCCAGTCCTTGTAGCCGGGATCGTCCCGCCACGCTGGATCAGTTGGGGCCTTGGCGTACTGGACGCTGATGAGGCCCTTCGAGGCCTCGAGCCCCGCAGGCTTCAGCACCGCGGCGATCGAGGTGGACACCGAATTCAAGAGCTGCACCGGCATCCAGCCGATGGCATGAGCCTTGCGGATGGCCTGCGCCGCAAATTTTGGGGTCGACACGTTGAAGAAGACGTCGGCACCGGAGGACTGCAGAGCGACCACCTGCGGCTCATCAGTCGGGTCGGAGACTTCGTAGGACATCTCCTTAACGATCATCGTCTTGGCCTTGTCACCAAGTCCGTCGGTGAGCCCTTTGACGTAGTCCTTTCCGTAGTCGTCGTTCTGATAGAGGATCGCGACCCTAGCGTTCGGCATGTGCTCCAGGAGATATCGGGCATAGATATGGCCTTCCGTCTGGTAGGGCGGCTGCCAGCCGATGGTCCACGGGAAGCGCTTCGGGTCACCCCACTTGGTCGCGCCCGTGGCAAGGAAGACCTGTGGCACCTTCCTCTCATTGAGGTACTTCTGGATCGCCGTATTCGTCGCCGTGCCCAGCGAGCCGAAAACGGCCAGCACATTGTCCTGCTCGACGAGGCGGCGCGTCTGCTCGACCGTCTTGGGCGGGCTATAGCCGTCGTCGAGGCTGATGAGCTTGATCTTGCGCCCGTTGACGCCGCCTTGGGCGTTGATCATGTCGAAATAGGCAGCCTCCGCCTTGCCGATCGTGCCGTAAGCCGAGGCGGGCCCGCTATAAGGCATGGTCTGGCCGAGCGTGATCTCGGTGTCGGTCACCCCGGGGCCATAGTGTTTTTGGGCCGCGGCCGGGAAAGCGAAAAGCGCGCCGGCAAGCGCCGCCACGCTCAAGGCAAGCGTCCTGGTGATCATCTTCCGACCCTCCCTGTGCGCCGGCCGGCGCATCCGGCCGGCGGATGCACTGCAACGGCGGGCGACTGCCCGCCGCAGCGTTTGACTTTTTGTCTTTATGTTCCCGAGCCACCGTATTAGGAGGCGCGCTCGAATAGAATGGTGCTACGGACTATCATCGGCGTCAATGGCGCGGGCTTGCGGCGAGCTTGATATTCTCGACAAAAGACGTGCCCATAGTCCGTCTTTTCTACGGCCACAGCCGAGGAATAGCTCGGTGATCCGCCGCCCGACGCCTCTTCGGGGTGAGACTTGCCTGACGGCGTCAGGCGGTCGGCTTTAAGGTCACTCGCAGACATCTGCCGGCGCGCACAGTCCGCCTCGTTTATGGGTACACGACCTGGAAGAAGCGGAGAAATATAGCGCCAGTACCCAGGCCAGGACCCAACGGCAGAGGCAGGCGCGCGAGAGGAAACGGGACTGCGGTCGCGTTTTGCGATTAGGGGGCGCCCCGGTTAGGCGGCAGCCGGGCTACCGCGCCGGCGGGGCTGGCATATCGCGCGTGCACCAGATGGTATGGCGCCCCTGGCCGTCGCGGTAACACGCGCTGCGCGGCATCTCCCGCGCGCGAGAGCGCTCGCTACTGAAAAGCGGGGCGACGACCTCGCGCGCTGGGATACTCGTCCCAGGTCCGGCCATTTAGAACCCGTCCCGTTGCTTTCTTCCGCGTGCCGCCCCACTGCTTGAAGAAGAACGCGACGCGCTGTCGATTGCAGCTCACGCGAAGCGCCTCGACCCATTCCTGTGCCATCGGGCGCGCTCGTGGGCCCGACTCTCCACCAACAATCGCCCAGTGAATACCCCGAAGGCTCACCACAGGGATCGGGCCGAGCAGCGGCTCGAAGGAGACAAACCTTACAGCCGCGGGCACAGCACGAAGGAGAGTTATACGGCCGAGATACTCTGCGCTCTCCACCGATGTTCCGAGCCACACGTTCGGCAGGTGTGGCAACCGCGGAACAATTTGGATCATGCGCTCGGGCCTCTTCGTAAGCACCTGGAACGTGTGCCAGTGCGCCTCCTGCATGACGCGCCATACCATTTCAATCACGTCTTCGGTGACGCCGTCCTGGAAAAGATCCGACATTGAGTTGACGAATATGCGAAGCGGTCGCCGCCAATGAAGCGGTGTATCGAAGCTTTTAGAGTCGATGTTGACGCGTCCGGTCCATATACGTCTGTGTCCAGACTTGCGCGTAGTTCCGTCGTACTTGTCGAGACCCATGGCCTGCAACCGACCTGCCATTCTCTGCGCGTAGCAATTCGTGCAGCCGGGAGAGACGATCCGACAGCCCGCGATCGGGTTCCAAGTCGCATCGGTCCACTCGATGTCGGACGCGCCAGCCATCAACGTCGTCGCCGCTTCTTCATGACTGACCCCCTGATTACCGAGCGAGCGATCCTGACCGCGATTGCGGCCCCCCGAGAATTGCCGCAGGCGAAGCAGAGAAGATACATGATTTGACCTCGGCCGTTCACCAAGGGAACACTCTCAGGAGCCACCGCGGTGAAGATGGATCTCAGTCGATCGAGAAAGAACTGCTCGAACTTCTTGGTGTCGGCCTCTTTTACGACATCGGTGGTCGTTTCTCCGAAGAGATTGGTTGTTTCAGTCACACGATAGAAATGATCGCGCCAGTCGGAACAGCCGAGGAAACGATCTAGCGTCTCCTGCCATTCGGCGGGAATGGCGCCGCTGTTCGTGATGAGCCTGTTCATCCCCATGCCCGAAGGGAAAAGAACCCACACATCCATCGCCTTTGTCGCTGCTGCGGCACGCAGCGTCTCCCATGAGACCTGCATCCCATAGGGGTCCAAGAAGAGAACCGCCCTGTTAATGCGCCAGTCTCGCTCCCGACAAATGCGCTGGATGGCGTCGTTGGCGTCCTCGTTGAAGATTTTGATGTTTCGCGTGGGGTACTCACTCTTGAGCAATTCAAGAGCGCTCGCGTGCTTGCGGCTCTTCTCTATGAAAATGTACTCGTGAAAGGGTGGCTCGATCTCGAGGGCAACGCGTGCTGAACCCTTGGTCATGCTGTCGAGCTCCGGGAGCTCGAACAACGCCTGCTCGCTGCAGCGTTCCGTTGCGCGGTCCCCAGTACCAGCGAACGCATCGATGTAGAGCCGTGTTAGCTGCTTGCGCTTGAGGACCTGCGCATAGGCGAGGAGGTACTTGCGAATGACCTCCAGCTTCTCGACGGTCCATAGACCTCCGAACCGATGCTCGGGCGCTGGGTTCTTGGTGACCACACGTTCGGCCATGTATGCTCGCGGCCCATCTCCCCTGCCGCCCTGGTTGAAATCGTAGACGAACCACAACCCGCCAACAACGCCCCTGACCCGCGGACTGGCGGCGCCAGTAGAGAACATACCACGAACATCAAGTCAAACCCGATGCTCCGCCGCTCGACCTCACAGCAGACCCTCGCTGACTGCTACTTCCCCGTCCGCGTCCCGGTAGCGGTGCCGCCGCTGGGCTTCGGCGCGGAGCTTGGCCGCATGTACGATTGGCTGGATCAGCACGCGGGGCCGAAGGGATACTTCAACGGATCGCAGACGCAGCCGGGTATGAAGGACGCGGCGCTGTTTTACTTCATGGACCCGAAGGTGGCAGCGGAGTTCGTGGGGACGTTTGGCTGCGAGCTGGTGGTGGGGCACGAGGCGCCAAGCTTCAAGAGATCCAACGGCCTCACGGCGGTGACACGGAGTGCCCGGCATTTGAGCGCGTCACTCGTCGTGCGTGGTGGCAGAATGCTCGATCTTGTTCAGGCGCACCACCGCCGCTTCACCAATGAGCTCCGCCAACAGCTTCGCATTGCGACACGACAAGCGCTTCACAAGCTCGCGGCGAACAGATCCCACCGGCCTGGTAGTCCCTTGAGCTCGTGCGACCCTCGTTCGGCGAAGCGCAGGCCCGTCCCTGCTACCAGATCGGTCACCACGCGCGAGACCAGCACCTCGCTTGGCTGTGATTGCGCCATCACGCGCGCGGCTACATGCACGGCGACGCCGCCGACGTCGCCCACACGTGTTTCAATCTCGCCTGTATGAAGGCCCGCCCGTAGCGGTGCTCCAATGTCCTCCGCGGCCGTTGTGACGGCGAGCGCGCAGCGCACAGCTCGGCCTGGCGCGTCGAACGTGGCGAGAAGTCCGTCACCAGTCGTCTTTATGAGTTTGCCGCGGTGGCGCTCGATCATCTGCCGGCCGAGGCGATCGTGCTCGTCGAGCAACCGGCGCCAGCGTTGGTCGCCCAGCGTGACCGCACTTTGCGTCGATCCGACCATGTCAGTGAACAGGACCGTCGCCAGGATGCGCTCGAACTCGCCGATGCCGCTGTCACGCTGGCCCGTGACGAACTCTTCTATGTCACCCAACAGCTTTTCGGTGTCACCTGTCCAAAAAGCATGATCGCCCTCGGGATACTCGATGTACTTAGCGCCGGGGAGGTGTGCCGCCAGTCTCCGTCCCTCCTCTACAGGGACGTTTGCATCGGTCTGGCGGTGAAGGACTAGCGTTGGGACGTGAATAGTGGAAAGGATGTGGGTCACGTCGATCTTGAAGTTCATGCGAATTAGCGCTGCGAGAGCACCTGGACTCGCGGACATTCGCTCGATCTTGCCGAATAGTGCCATAGTCTCGGCGCTGACTGGTCGCGCTGCCGATGCGGCCATCTTCGCGTAAACACCGCTGCCCCAGCCCTTCAGGCGTTCGGCAATTCTTTCTTCCGCTGTTTTACCGATGTAGGCTACGTTAATAAAACCGCCGAACAGGATCAGGCCGGAAACACGCTCGGGGTAAGTCGCGGAGAACAGCGCGCTCATCGGCGCACCTTCCGAGAAGCCGGCCAGTACCGCGCGTTTCGAGCCAACGGCTTCCATGACGGCGCGGACATCGTCCATCCGCTGCTCGAGGGATGGCACATCGGACACCCGGTCGGAAAGACCTTGCCCTCGCTTGTCGAAGGTGATGACGCGGGCGAAGGCCCCGAGCCTGCGCAGGAAAGCCGTGTAGCCCTGCAGCTCGTGGAAAAGCTCTACGTGCGAGAAGAGACCGGGAACCATCACGATATCGACCGGTCCTTCACCCATGACCTGGTAGGCGACGTTTATGTCGCCGCTCAGGGCATAGCGCGTAACAGGGAGCGAGAAGTCGGTCATCTGCACACCTGCACCGACATTTAGGGGGAAAATTCTGGTTCGGTAAAGCGCTAGTTGACGGGCTGATACCCGTTAGGGTTTAGAAGCGGCCACGCCGGCAGCAGCGCCAAGACGCGCAGCAGAAATAGATGCCACCCGCCCGATGGAACCAGCTCTATAGGCAGACAAGCGAAAGGAAACGGGACTCCAAGCCGATCTTGCGTTACCCCTCCCCGCCTGGCGTAGGCATCCCCTACGCGTCGGGAGGCGGCTTCAATCGACCAGACGGCAGATGAATGGCATACCTGACGGCATGCGATCCGCGACCTCATCCATCGCCAGGCGCGGACCAACTAATCCACGGCACAGAGGACCGCAGACCGGCGCTGACGTTCAATTCACGCAGTGTGGCCCAGCCGGCTCTTTCTCGAGGATCGCCAGCATCGCCTGCGCCGTCTGGCGCCAGAACATGAGAAGCTCCCGCGTGCAGTAGGTCACGAAAGTCGCCGACCTACTCGATGCCTTACGCTCTACCCGGCAATCGCGCCAAGCTTTCTGCCACGAGCGTCTCTATGAGCTTTGCCGCAGGTAGATCCCGAACCAGCGGCGCCGCTTGGCCCGCCCAAAGGGGCAGACATGCGGCACGTGCCGCATCGTTGTTGCCTTGGAACAGCGGTCGTATGAGGCTGCCTTGAGCCGGAAATTCAAGTGTCTCCTTGTCCCCCATCTCGTCGATCAGCCGATTGCGCAAGGCGCGCGCGGGTCGCCCCGTGAGGACCCGCGTCAGCCGGGTGTCTTCATCTGCAGCCCGGCGCAAGGCGTCGCGGTGGACGGCTGGAACCAGCGCCTCTGGACATCCGAGAAACGCAGTACCTATCTGAACGCCGCTCGCTCCCAGAGCGAACGCGGCAGCGATGCCGCGTCCATCCGCGATGCCGCCCGCAGCGATCACAGGAACGTGGACCGCATCTGCGACCTGCGGGACGAGAGCCATAGTGCCAATCAGCCCTGCGCCATCGCCGGGGGTGAAGGTTCCACGATGCCCGCCCGCCTCAAGGCCTTGCGCAATGATGGCGTCCGCGCCTTCCGCCTCCAGCCTGCGTGCTTCGGCAACCGTCGTCGCCGAGCTGAGCACCACCGCTCCCATCTGCTTAATGCGCGTCAGCGTATCGGCAGGCGGCAAGCCAAAATGGAAACTGACCACCCGCGGTCTCGCGTCGAGCACGAGCTGAATCCGCTCCTCGTCAAGACGTGGAAGCGGATCGCTCGGCTCCGGCACGGCACCGAGGCCGAACTCGTCGTAATAGGCAGCAAGACGCTGCCGCACGCGACGCGCCGCATCGCTGTCGATGCGCGGCGGCGGGTACACGAGAAAATTCACGTTGAACGAGCGGTTGGTAGCCCGACGTATCTCTTGGATTTGATCCCGCATGGTCTGCGCTGGCAATCCTGTACAGCCGAGGGAGCCGAGCGCGCCCGCGTTGGAGACGGCAGCAACCAACGCAGGGCTGGTAAAGCCACTCATCGGCGCTTGGATGATCGGGTGGCTGATGCCGAGTAGCTCGAGGAGATCGGTGCGGGGCCACATTTTGCCCTCCCGAAGCCATCTGCCAAGTCCAGAATGCTATCACTCGGTCGTCCAAACGCCTACTGGATTGACGAAAGCCGGCTTTGGATCACGATTAGAAAGGCCGTCTCTAGAGCGGATCGCCACCTACAATCGTCTCATTGAACCTTGCCCGTGTGAGTCAGCCGCGCTGACTGACTCTTTTGAGTCATAGACGTGGGGAGTCGCGTTTTGAGACACTCCCCCCGCAACGTCCTTGACCCATGCGAGACGGAGGCGACGGTGAGAATAGGTTACGCGCGAACGTCCACCATCGATCAGACCGCCGGCTTCGAGGCGCAGATCTAAGAGCTCGAAGGCTCCGGTTGCGAGAAGACCTTCCAGGAACAAGTTTCATCTATGGCGCAGCGCCCGCAGCTTGAGGCGGCGCTCGATTATATTCGCGACGGCGACACGCTGGTCGTCTGCAAGCTCGATCGGTTGGCGCGGTCGACACAGAACCTGCTGGACATCACGGAGCGCATCAGGCGGAAGGGCGCCCATCTGCATGTGTTGAACCTTGGCATGGATACCGGCACCGCGACCGGCAAGCTCCTGCTAACGGTCATCGGAGCCATTGGGCAGTTCGAGCGCGAGATGATGCTGGAGCGCCAGCGCGAGGGGATCGCCAAGGCGAAGGCAAACGGGAAGTACAAGGGGCGCAAGCCGACAGCACAGGCGCATGGTGTGGAGGTTCAGCGGCTATCGCGCGAGGGCTTTGGTCCGACCGCGCAGCGTAAGCGGTTCAAATTGTCACGTTTGCGTCACAAGAGTAAGGCGCAGTTGCGAGAAGTCCCTTCAGCGCAGCGATAACTCGATCATCGCCGAAAATCCGGCGCAGCTTGTGGGTCGCCATTCACTCGTATCCGTTCAAAGCCCCGAAAACGCTTGCAGAATGGGCGCTTCCGGAGTTTTGCGCAAGGCAAATGGCGCCGACCGAAGGTTCCGTGCTCTCGATTGGCGCGGCACCCTCGTGCGCTGGAGTGTGTTGAACGGGCAACAC
>Ga0335075_10004446_pt1 | contig 21930 bp, 23 predicted proteins | sample Lox_Sample_24_FD_206723 | JGI IMG/M metagenome (GOLD analysis project Ga0335075, IMG submission 206723) | Soil microbial communities from Loxahatchee National Wildlife Refuge, Florida, United States - Lox_Sample_2.4 | ecosystem: Environmental > Terrestrial > Soil > Wetlands | place: USA...
TGCTGCACGCCGCGCTGCGGCTGACCGCGCGCGGCCTGGAGACCGGGACGCTGCGCGCGCCGGATGGCTCCGGGTCGCTGGTCGTGGCGCTTGACCTGCACACGCACGAGGCGGTGGTGGAGCACAGCCGAGGGTCGGTGCAGCGGGTGCCGCTCGTCCCGAACCGGCCGGTGGCCGACGTGACCCGGGATGTGCTGGCGGCGGTGGCCCGGGCGGGCGGCGCGGTCCGCATCAACCCGAAGCCGCAGGAGGTCCCGTGGAGCGTGCCGCTCGACGAGGACCGCGAGCACGCCCACTACAACCCCGGCGACGTGGAGGAGTACTTCGCCGCGGCCACCCAGGCGGCGCTGGCGCTGGCGGCGTTCCGCGCGCCCTACCGGGGCCGGTCCACGCCCGTCAACGCGTGGTGGGGGTCGTTCGACCTGTGCGTCCTGATGTTCTCCGGCGCCCCGGCCAAGCCGCCGTCGGACGGCTTCATCACCCGCAATGCGGACGACGCCCAGCAGATCGGGGTCGGCTGGTGGCCGGGGAACGCCGGCGTCCGGGCGGCGTTCTACGCCTTCGCCTACCCGGCGCCGGCCGGCTTCGGCGACGCTACCTTGACCCCGGTGGCCGCGCGGTGGGACAAAACCCTCGGGGAGTACATCCTGGACTGGGATGACGTCCGCGCGGCCCCCGACCCGCATGCGACGGCGGTGGAGTTCCTGCGCTCGGCCTTTCATCAAGGCTGCCGGACGTCGGGATGGAGCGCCGAGCTCAGTGCCTCCGAGGAGGGCAAGCCGCCTGCCATACGGTGACGGTGTTGCGTAAGAGGCCCTCGGTGCGTATCAGCTACTGGGTGGCGGCCGATCGGCGCATCATCTTGCTCACCGTGTTCCGGAAGCAGCGGATGCGCGAGGAGGCTGAGGTGCAACGGGCATGGCGGGCACTACAGCGATGTATCAACGAGGCGCATACGCCGGATGAGGAGTCAGGTTCATGAGTGAGCGGCGGTCGTGGACCGAGAAGCGGGCCGACATCATGAGCGCGCCCGGCGCAGGCGGAGCATACGAGGCGGCGCGGATTCGGTTCGAGCTGGGGGAAGCGATGCGCCACCGCCGCGAGGAGCTTGGCATCACTCAGGCCGAGCTCGCAGAGCGAGCCGGTCTTCAGCAGCCCGCCATCGCCCGGTTCGAGACGGGTGGCACGATGCCGACCATTCCGATGCTGGAGCGGCTGGCCGACGCGCTGTTTCTCCGGCTGAACGTCGAGTTCCTGCCGCTCCGTCAGCCCGGGTAGCTGAGGTTATCCGCAGGCTGGCTGGCGTCGATCGGGGCCAGGAACTCCGCTATTGCCCGGGCCACCGCGCCGGGAGCCCGCCTCGGGAGGTCATGGCCGGCATGCTCGACCAGGCGCAGGCGGGCGTCGGGAAGCTCGCTCTCCAGCCGCTGCGCGGTCATGATGGGAACGATCTGGTCGGCCGGGTCGGCCAGCAGCAGCACCGGCACGCCGATCGACGGGAGAGCGGCCTCCAGGTCGGCGAGCTCGCTGAGCAAGGCGCGCTGCTCGGTCAGGAAGGCGCGCCACAGCGGCTCCACGCCGCCGCCCTTCTGCCCCCAGACCTGCAGGAAGCCGCGCTCGCCGGGGTACAGCGGCCGGCCGTGCCGCCGACTCAGCCAAGACAGCCTGGCGCGGGCGATCCACGGCGTCCAGCGCCACATGAGCTGCGCGCTCACCGGGCCGAAGACCGGCGCCGCGAGCAGCCAGTCCACGATGCCGACGGAGCCGGGGCCGACGCCGGCCAGCAGGACGACCGCCTTCACCCGGTGCGGCGCCAGCGCCGCCGCCTGCAGCGCGACGCCCCCGGCCCAGGAGTGACCGACCAGCACGGCCGTGTCCACCCCGCGTTCGTCCAGGTCATCGAGGACCGCCTGGGCGTTGGCGGTGAATCCCACCGCCCGGCGCTCGCTCGCGCCGTAGCCCGGGCGGTCGACCGCCACCGCGTGCAGCTGGGCTGGCAGTCGCTCCACGACGGCGTCCCAGTCGGCGGCGGCGCCCGGCTGGCCGTGCAGGAGCACGAGTTCGTGCGCGCCAGGCGGCGCTGCCGCCAGGGCCGGGTCCCCTGGTACCGCTTCAAGCGCCGGTTCGGGCGCGGCCTCCGCTGCGGGCGTGCGGACCCGCAGTACCAGCAGGATCAGCCACCCCACGGCCGCTATCAGCCAGAAGCTGACCAGCCGGTAGAGCACGGCGGCGGCGACGGCCTGGCCGACGCGCAGCCCCGATGCGACCAGCGCCACGCTGATCGCGCCCTCGGTGATGGCCAGCCCGCCGGGGGTGAGCGACAGCGACTGCGCGCCGATCCCGGCCAGATAGACAAGGAGCATGTCGCGCCACGGGACGGCGGCGCCGACGGCGAGGATGCTCACGGCCAGCACGGCCGCGTCGGCGAGCCAGTTGACGAGCGCGTCGCCGATGCCGAGGGCCCAGGTTGACCAGGGAATCCGGAGCGCTCGGAACCTTTCGGCCCAGGCCCGCAGAGCCAGCATCGGGTCGGTGGCCGGCCACCGCAGCAGGCGCGCGCCGAGCTTGAGCGCCTGCCCCAGGTACTCCTCCAGGGCGGCCCGCAGCCGCGGCCGCCGTGCGGCGACCCCGATCAGCGCCGCCACGACGATGACCAGCGCGACGCAGGGAACGGTGATCACCAGCGCCAGCGTGCGGCCGGACGCGAGGCCGCCGCCGACCAGCAGGAGCACCCAGGCGACGGCGGAGATCACCCCGCCCGCCAGCAGCGCCCAGCCCGCGAGCAGGGCGCCGGCGCCGAGCCGGGTGAACCGGCGGAAGAGGTACGCGGCGGCCAGCCCGGGGCCGGCCAGCGGAACGGAGACCGACATCGCGTTGGCCGCGTAGATCGAGGCGAGCACCGAAGTCCGGGTGGGCCGGACGCGACCACGGGTGAGCAGCAGGCGGAACATCGCGGCGAACGCGGCCATCGACGTCGCCTCGAGCAGGATGCCGACCGGAAGCAGGGCCCAGTGCAGGCGGGCGAGCACCGTGAGCGATCCGGCCAGCCGGGACCGCTCGGCCGCCGCCGCCCCCGCCATGACCGCAACGGCGACGATCGCGACGCCAGCCGTGACCGCCCTCCCGGGCCATACCGGGCGACGGACCAGGTCGCTCTCGATCACCGGGGCTGTCCCTTCCTGGTCAGCTTCGGCTGAAGGTCGCACATCGATTGTCAACAACTGCCGCGTGTCCGGTAATACCCGTAATGGCACATCCGTAAGCGCGCTTCGTAGCCGCCCCACCGGCCCTACGTGTAACGAAATGATTGCGACGATGGTTTTACTCGTCGATCGCCCTGTCCTTCAGGGGCTGGGCTGCCAGCGAGAGCATGCACGGACGCAGCAGCCTGACGACGTGAGTCGGGTCGGCGGTGGCGACCACAGCTGGGGCGGCATCCTGGTCCAACGGAGCTGCGCACCGCCGACAGACCCCTCCCCGATGTGCCCGTCGTCGTCATGAGCGCTGCCCGTGGCCTCCCGCGCCGGTTCCGCGCGCACTGGACCCGCCTGCAGGCAGGGCTCGCCGCCGCAGCCCCGCAGGGACGCCATGTCGTCGTCGAAGGGACCGGCCACAACATCCCCAGAAATCGGCCCGGCGTGGTGGCCGCCGCGATCCTCGAGGTGGTCGCCCAGACGCAGGCGGACCGCGATTGACCTTCCCCTTGGGTGAAGCCGCAGACTGGGCGGGCCGGGCACCCCGCCCGGCAGCAGACCCGATACGAAAGAGCTGCTGGAGCTTGACCAGGCGGAGGGAGCCACATTCTGCATCTACCGGGGCGAGGTAAGCGCGGACAGCGACGGCCCGGTCGAATGGTGCAGGCCGGTCCCCGCCGCCGAAGCCGAAGCGCTCGCGGCGCAGTCCCCCGAGCTGACCCTGCGGATCGAGCCCGCCCACCGCGAGGCCTACGTCGACCTCGGACCCGGCAATCAGATCGACGCGACCCAGTGGCAGCTCGCCGACGAAGCCCTCCGCAGCTGGCGCGACGCCCAGGGCATCGAGGATAAGCAGCTGTCGCTGACGCCGGAGGACCTCGGCGTGCGGATCACCTACCTCGCCACCCCGCCAATCACCGACACGAGCGTCGCCGACTGCGACTTCGCCGTGCCCTTCGCATAAGCAGTGCGAGAAAAGCGACCGGTCTCCGCCGGTTCCGGAGTCCCGCCGGCGCCGCCGATCCGATCGCCGCTCTTCTCCGTTATCCCGAACGGACCGTGCGTGACTCCTCCACCGCACTGTTATCGCGCGAACCGCGCCCACCCCCACGAGGCGAACCGCCTCCCAGGCTGATTGCGCCGAGCGCGTCACCAGTCGTAGGTCCCGATCAGGACCCCGGCCGGTACGGGCACCGACACTGGCAGGGCCGGGAGCGGGGTGAACCGGCCGTCGCGGAAGAGCCCGAATCGCACGTGCCCGTCCCACACCTGCGACCCGATCACCGCGCCGCCGTCCGCGTTCGCCCAGCCGAGGTACGCTCCGTCTGGGTACCCGGCCCGGGCGGAGCAGTCGGTCTCGAAGTCGGTCAGAGACGACTCGACGCCGTCCTGGGCGTTCTTGGTTTCCTCGAGGAAGCCGACCAGCGTCCGCGCTCGTTGCCTGCAGGCCCCGCCGGCGGCGGTGCCCGCGGGGGTCGCCACCAGCTGGCTGCCCCCGCAGATGACCCCCTGCCCGTCCGCGATCAGCTGCCAGCCCTGCGAGGCATTGCAGGTGGCGCTGCCGTGCTTGTTGTCCGTCGTCCCGATCGCGGCCAGCAGACTGCTGCTGGTGATCAGGTTGCCGTCCGGCGCGGAGGCGTCAAGCACCCGGATGGCAGCGGAGTTCCAGGCGAAGGCGAGCCGCTTCCCGTCGGGTGACCAGCGCAGCACCTGGGCAGCCGTGAATTGCGACCCTCGCGCGACCGCCGCCGGCTCCACCGCCACCGCTCCGGGCACCGTCGCCGACCAGGTACGCAGCACCTTCCCGGACGGGATCGAGTAGATCCGCACCGTCGCCGGGCTGCCCGCCAGGGCGACCGCCAGCTCGGTGCCGTCGGGGGAGATCGCGATCCCGGACGGGCGGGCGTCGAGCACCGGGACCCGCAGTGCGGTCAGCCGCGCGGACGTGCCGCCAGGGGCTATGTGGAGCAGGAGGAACAAGTTCACGTTACCGGGGGCAAACACGAGGTTGCCCATGACGATGAACGTCCTATCGTTGGCGGCCGCACCGTAGACCCCCTGTAGGTTCACGTTTTCCGGCGCCTTGATCACGGCGCCCACACTGCCGGTGGCGGTGTTGCCCACGACCAGGTACGGCGTGCTCGCCTGCATCCAGGCGACGTAGTACTCGGGCACGCCGGGGATGCTCACCGACTTGCCGGCGGGGCCGGTGGAAGTCGTCGAAGGAGCCGGCGAAGCCACGCGACCGTTCGGGACATCTTTGATTGTCACCAGCGCGATGGCGACGGCGGCGACCGCGACCGCGGCGGCGACCGGGGCCAGCTTGGACCGCCAGCGGCGGTCCCGGCCGCGGCGGCCGGGACCGGCCGCACCGCCGGGGCGGCGCAGGCTGACGCGGCGCGCGCCGTGACCGCCGAGCCGCACCTCGTCGGCGGCGGCCGGGAGATCCCGGGCGGGCGCCAGTTCGAGTGGCGGCGCGTCCCGCACGGTGTCCCCGATGGCCCGCATCGCCGCCCGGGCCCGGTCTTCGGTGGTGATCATGAGCCCTCCTTGAGCTTCCGGCCGAGCGCGGCGACCGCGCGGGAGGTGGCCGACTTGACGGTGCCCCGGCTGACGCCCATGGCGCGGGCGGTCTCTTCCTCGGACAGGTCGACGTAGAACCGGAGCACGAGGGCCTCGCGCTGCCGGTCGGGCAGCGCCCGGATGGCGGCCAGCACCTGCTGGTGCTCCTCGCCGATCAGCGCCACCGCCTCGGCCGACTCGCTCGCCGTCGGCCCGGGGGCCTGGCGGTCGTGGCGGTCGCGCTGGCCCCGCTGCCGCAGCGCGTTGCGGCAGCGGTTGAGCACCGCCGAGCGCACGTAAGTGAGCGCGTTGCCGGGGTCGTCGAGCCGGTCCCAGTGCCGGTACAGGCCGAGAAACGCGTCCTGCACCACGTCCTCGGCGGCGGCGCGGTCGCCCAGCATGACGATGGCGAGCCGGATCAGCCCCACCGCGTGGGCCTGGTACAGCGCCGTCACGCCGCCGGTCGCGCCAGAGCCAGCGCGGGTGGCGCCCACGGGGCCGCCGCCAGGCGTCAGCGGCGGTCGGCTCGACATATCCATCCTGTCCACGAAGCAGAGACACTTTCGTCGCGTTCAGGTTGCTCGCGCGGTCAGGAAATTCTCACCCGGCTTCCAGACAACAGCTGCTCCGATGCGGACAAGGACCACCCGCGACACTCGTCGTTTGCCACCTGGACAGCTAAGATGCGTGGCCATGGCTGAAATTGTGCTGCGCGTCCGGCTCGTCGGCGGCGATCACCTGGACGTCGGGTACGACGATCCCAGCACGGCCGATCCGGACGAGGCCACCGAGCACGCCATCTCGGCCCTGGCCGAGGACTCCGGCCTGCTTCGCGCCCGCCACGGTGACCGGCTCGTCGTCCTGTTCGGCCGAGGTGTGGCAGCCATCGAGGTGGCGCCTCGCGGCGCGATCCTCTGACTCGCCCGTACCGCTAACTCGGCCGCACTGCGCCCGGAGATTGTCTCGGTGCCGGACCCTGGGTTACTCGTCTACCGCGATGCGATCGGCCTCGACGGCGCGGAGTCCCTCCCCCAGGTGCTCGCGAGCTTGCCGCAGCAGCTTGAGAGAGTTACTAGAAGTGCTGGGCGGAGCGGCGCGCTCCGGATCAGCTCCGTGTTCCTCAATGAGGTGCGTCTGGAGCGCGGCCGCGACTTCGTCCGCCGCCTTCAGCGCGTGGTAGATGGCCCGGTCCCGTGCAGTGTCGTCAACCATGCGGCCAGTATCGCGCAAAGGGTCCTCCGGCTGTACGACCGCGTGAAGCTCGATCACCTCCTGCTAGATCTCTCGCCGGGCACGTTGGGCTTGACGTTGGCTCGCGATCGCTGCGAATCTCGACACTCTCACGTTAGCTCGCCGGGCGTCTGCGCCTTCGGTTTCTCGTATCGTCAGGAACATTCGATTCCGCTGTCGTTCGTCTGCCTGATTCGCCGCTGGACGCCGCCGAATCAAGGTCGTCGGCAAATGCCAGTAACAGGATGCCGGCGTAAAGATCGGCGGGGGTCAGCAGGCGCACTTCGCCTGCCTGAGCTGCCTCATCCCTGAGTTCCGCACTGAACCCCGCGCCGCTGAAGCAGAGCAGTCGAGCCGTTGCCGCGCCAGGTCGGCCCTGCGCGGTCAGCAGGCCGCGGATGCGGCGTAGCCGCGCGAGATGGGCGAGGCTCATCGTCTCGTGCCATTTCGCCTCGCCGATGGCCACGACGGCCTCCCGCCCGTCGTCGCCGACTGCGAATGCCGCCACATCGATCTGCCGGGTCTTCTTGCTGGCCGGATCGTTCACGGTGCCGGGCTCAACCCGGGACGGGAAGCCCCCCGTAATCTCCTCGGGGGCAAAGTACCTGGTCCAGTGCCGGCACAACTGCTCGAAGTGCGGGCCGAGGACGTTGGAGGAGAAGCGGGTCTCGCTCCGCTCCCACAGGCGGGCGGGGTCCCTGGTGTGCGCCAGGTCGGACCAGATCGGGCGCATCACCGAGTGGTAGAAGGTGATCAGCGGCTCGGCGATCTCGTATGTTGACCGGTTCGCGCGGAACGCGTCCGGCTGCCGGTAGACCAGACCGCAGTCCATCAGTACGTTGAGCGGGTGGGCCAGGTCGCTGGCCTTCCGGCCGATGTAACCGGCGATGCCGCCGCTGGTGGTGTTGCCGTCGGCGATGGCGGCCAGAACCGAATGATAGAGCCCCATGTCCTGCAGTTCCGTTTCGGCGGCGAGCAGGTAGCGCGCCTCCCGGAACAGCGGGCTGGCCCGGTTCAGCACTGTTCGCTGGACCCAGCCATCGAAATCGTCGGCATCGGCCGGTGAATCGTCCCGGGCGAACTCACGCCGGTACGCAGGGGTGCCGCCGACGATCGCGTGCACCTTGATCGCGAGCACCGGGTCAATGACGTTCCAGAACTGCGCCGCCAGCTGGTAGTCCAGTGTCGGGACGACGAGCTCAAGCCCGGCCCTTCCGCGCAGTGGCGCGTTCCCGGCCAAGAGCGTGCCCATGAAGGTCATGGCCGAGCCGCACAGGAGCAGGCGGCTGCGGCTGCTCTCGCGCTGGGGCCGGCGCGGCGCGAGCGCATTCTGCAGAACCGATGGCAGCGACGAGTTCGCCCGGGCCAGATAGGGAAACTCGTCGATCACGACGGTGGTCGGCCGCTCATTCCCCAGCGCCAGCAGCGCGTCCAGCACCTCATGCCAGCTGTCGAACCGCAGCCCGGACGTCAGCCCGAGATGCGCCCCGAGCGCCGCACCGATCTGGTGCAGCGAATCGCCGTCAGTCGCCTCGTCGGCCGCGAAGTAGAAGCCTCCGGTCGCCTCGCATAGAGCCCGGAGCAGGAAGGTCTTGCCCTGTCTGCGTCTGCCAGAGACGATCCCGAGCGTCGCGCCGGGCCTCTCGTCGTCCGCGAAGGCGACGAGCTCCATCCACTCGACGTCACGATCAAACATGTCGTCGGGCTTGTCGGACAGCAGATTAGGCGAAGTTCTCATAACTCTACCTATCATAACTGTACTTATGCGCGATCCGCCAGGAGACCGGGCCGGGTCGGGTGTTACTCGTCCACCGCGAGGACCTTCGCGGCGGCGTCGCGGGCGCGGGTGACCTGCGGCGACCCCAGGCCGATGAGCCGAAGGCAGGACGCGGCGATGTCGTGAGCGTGGGAGTCTCGCAGGTCACCGGACCGGCGCAGGTGGATGACCGACTCGACGACCTGCATGACCAGCGTCGCGATGAGGGTCTCATCCAGGCCGGCGGACGGGGCGGCCGCACGGCCGAGCCGCCCGTACGCCGCCTGCAACTGCGACCGCTCCGCCCGGAACGATTCAAACTCTTCCCCCTGCACCTCCGGCACCAGGTACAGCGTGGCGATGTTGTGCGGCGCGCGGGTCAGGGTTCGCACGTCGATGAGGGCGAGCGCGTACAGCCTGGCGGCGGGGTCGTCGCGGCAGCGGGACTCCAGCATCGCGGCGGCCTGCAGGCTGGGCCGCACCGACTGGGTGAGCAGCTCGAGCAGGATCTCGTCCTTGCCCGCGAAGTGGTAATACAGCGACGCCTGCCGGATGCCGACCCGCTCGGCGATCTGCCGGGTCGTGGTCGCCGCGAGGCCCTGGCTGACGAATAGCCCGGCCGCCGCGTCGAGTATCTCCTCACGCGGCGGCACGTCAGCATTGCTGGCCGGCCGCAGCCGGGGGCGCCCCGCCCGCCGGTGCTCGGCCGCCCCCGCCAGTTTGCCCGCCGGACCTGTCAGCATGATCCCGAACGGCAGCCCGGCGACTGTCCCGGCCGGCACCGCCAGGGCAGCGAGGTCGAGCAGGTTCGCGAAGTTCGTATACGTTCCGAGCCGCGCGTTGACGCCGACCGGGTCGCCCCGCATGTCGGCGATCGTGGGGTGCAGGGTGGTCGTCGGGGTCAGCAGCGCGTCGCAGCCGTCGAGCGCGTCGGCGGCGCGCGCCGCGAAGCGCTCGCGGTAACGCCCAGGTAGCCCAGGTACGGCATGGCGATGCAGAGGCTGGACAGCGCGGTGAACACGGCGCTCTGCCCGAGGTTGACGACGAGAACCAGGCGGCGCCGACGCCGACGACGAGCGAGGCGACGATCGGCGTGCCGGTGCGCGGCGAGACCTTGCCGAGGACACCGTGGAACGGCAGCGCCTTCTGCCTGGCCATGGAGTACATCATCCGCGCGCCGGAGGTCTGGCAGGCCAGCGTGCAGACGATGATCGCGATCACGACGTCGATCAGGATGATGCACCCGGCGGTCGCGCCGAAGACCGCCTCGACCACGTGGGCAGGCCGACGCTGGCGAGGTTGCCGTCGGTGAGGCTGGGCGCGGCCATCAGCGCGGCGATCAGCAGCAGCGCCCCGCCCACGCCGGACACGATGAGCGCGCGGATGATGGTCCGGGGCGTGATGTGACGCGGCGCGTGGGTCTCCTTGGACAGTTCGCCCGCAGAGTCGAAGCCGACCATGACGTAGGCGGCCATCAGCCCGGAGGCCAGGAGGCCCAGATGTAGGGCGAGCCGGGAGTGGGGGCCGCGCCGGTGGAGTGCGGCACCACCGACGGGCCGCGCTTGGCGTGCGCGAACAGGGTGATCACGATGGCGATGACGCCGAGGATCTCCAGGACCACGCCGGTGCTGCTGATGATCGCCATCAGCCGGATCCCGATGATGTTGATCGCGGCTGTGACGGCCAGCAAGATGACGCCGAGCAGCACCGCGTTCCTGGCGCCGCTGACCGAGGTGGGCGAGGAGTTCCCGCCGAGGAACTGGAAGCCGGACTAGATGGACGGCAGCACGGCCTGGAGCGCGATGGCCGCCGCCGCCACGGTGAGAACCTGCCCGATGATCATGACCCAGCCGGTGAACCAGCCGAACGTCTGCCCGGCCAGCCGCGACGACCACTGGAAGATGGCGCCCGAGATCGGGAACCGGGCCGCGAGGGTGGCGAAGTTCAGCGCCACCAGCATCTGGCCGATGAACACGATCGGCCACGTCCAGAAGAACGCCGCCCCGCCGAAGCCGAAGCCGAGGAAGAACAACTGGAACACGGTGGTGAGGATGGAGACGTAGGAGAACCCCGCGGCGAAGGACGCGAAGCTGCCGACCCGGCGGTGCAGTTCCTGGTTGTATCCGAAGCGCGCTAGGTCGGCGTGCTCAACTGGCTGTTCGGTGGTTTCCGTGGTGGACGTCATGGCTGCCCCTGGATGGCTAGCGGACCCTAATATCTGTCACGCGACAGATAATTGGCGCGAGCGTCCGTCGGCGCTGCTTCCTCCTTTTTTCTGTCGAATGACAGGTATGTGACAAGACGCGAGGAAACGCTACAGACGTCAGCAAGCGACCCGCCCGGGGGCCCGCCACCAGCCTGCAACCTGTCGCTCAACCCTCCCGCAACCGGAGCAGGCAACCGTAGGTCTTACCGCGTCTTCGAGTACTGCGAGTTGTCACTGTTCCGGGGGGGAAAATGAAAAAGACTATCGCGGGAGCGGCCAGCGCCGTCGCGGTTACTGCCGGCATCGCCGTGGCCGGGTGCGGCAGCGGCGGCACGACCACGGTCAAGGAGATCCCGGCGGCATCAGCGCCGGTCACCCATGCGTCAGCCCCGGCGAAACCAGCCCCGGCCGTCACCAAGACCGTGGCACCTCCGGCAGCAGCCGCACCAGCGCCTGTCGCTGTGCCCGCGCATTATTACGTGCAGGCCCCGGCGACGTTCTCTAACTGCGGAGGTGACGCCGCCTCGGGCGGGATAAGCGTGAACTCAGTTACCAGCTGCCCGTTCGCGGAGAACGTGGAGTCGGCCTGGGACTCCTCGGGCGACAGTGGCTCCGGCACTGTCACTGCCTACAGCCCGGTCACCGGCCAGACCTACACGATGTACTGCACGCCGAGCGACACTGGTTATGAGGTCTGCACGGGCGGCAATAACGCGTACGTCGAGTTCACCGCGTCGAGCACCGTGCCACAGCAACCGTCAGGCCAGTTCGTCGACGTGAATACGCTGACCAATTCGGTCGCGAACGAGCAGCAGGCAGCGTTGGCGGCGGCGCCGTCTTCCGACTACGACTCGTCGGACAACGCCACGGTCACGGTCACGCTCACTTCGCTGGGTGACAACTCCTACTCCGCCACCGCGACCGACAGTGACGGGGATGCAGGGACCGGGGACACGATCACCGTCAGCCCTGACGGCACCTCCTGGTCGGACAACGGCATGGGCTGGACCGGCCCCGACATCGGTAGTGGCTACTGGATCACGCCGGCCGTGAGTGACATCACGTCATGAACGACACGGTGAGCGAATCACAGCTGCTGTGGGTGGTGGCGGACAAGGCGGAGCAGTGCGCCGCCCATGACGCTGGGCTGGCGGTGCTGCTGCGGCGGCTTGCTGCTGTTTCTGGCGGCAGCGGCAGAGATCACGTGGGCTCGATACTCAAGGTAGCGGAATCGGCCGAGAGGGCCGCCGCCTCTCTGCGGGGCTTTATCACGTCAATGCGAATGCGGGCAGTTGCGCTGGAAGCGCAGGCGCGGCAGCAGCACTAGCCGACCCCGAGAGACTGCGCAGCGGATCGCCGGCGACGAGATAACCAACCGGAGCGCGGCTGATCGTTAGGCATGCCTGAGTTACCCTCCGTGTCCGGTCGGCTAGCATTGGATACGGGGGGTAATGGAATGACCACCAATGCGCGCGGGGTGCCACGTACTCAGGCATGTGACACTCGGGTGGCCGTCGCGGGCAGGTGGCGGCATGGGCAGCGGCCACTGCTGGACCGTAGCAGCGAGCGTGATTCCATCGACCAGCTCCTGGAACTCGTCCGGCGGGGCTTCAGTGGCGTCCTGGTGCTCCGAGGCGGCCACGGGGTGGGCAAGACGACGATGGCGAGCTATGCGGTCGACGCGGCGCCCGGGTTCTTGGTCTCGGCCTTCACAGCCGTTGAGACGGAGATCAATCTGCAATATGGCGGTGTCCATGAACTGCTCATCCCGTTCCTGCCGCTGATCGGCGATCTCCCGGCGCCGCAGCGCCAAGCGCTGCGCGTGGCTTTCGGTATGGAGGCCGGCCCGCAGCCAGATCGTTTCCTGGTCGGGCTGGCCTGCCTGACACTGCTCGCGCGCGCGGCGGCGGATGAGCCAGTGCTGTGCGCGGTCGATGACGTCGAGTGGATGGACCCGGAGTCGGCCTTGGTGCTTGGTTTCGTCGCCCGCCGTTTGTACGCCGACCGGGTCGCGATGATCCTGACGGTCGGCGATGAGCAGGAGCCGCCGGCGTTCGCACAGCTTCCCACCATCGAGGTGGGCGGGCTGCCCGACGACGCAGCGGCGGCCCTGTTGCGCTCGACCGCAGGCGTGCCGCTCGAGCAGACGGTGGTCGACCGCGTGGTGACCGACACCGACCGCAACCCGCTGGCGATCGTGGAAGTCGGCAGCCATTTCACCGCCGACGAACTGGCCGCCTGGGCTGATCTGCCTGGACCCGTCCCAACCGGCGGAAAGCTCCAGCAGCGATACCTCCGACGCGTGCACAAACTGCCGAAAGACGTGCAGGAGTTCGTGCTGCTGGCCGCGGCCGGCATCTCCGGTAACCGCAGCCGGGTTCGGCAGGCCGCGGCCGCCGCGGGCATCGACCCCGACACTGCCGAGCCCGCAGCGGAAGCGGCTGGACTGATCGAGGTGTCCGGCAATGGGCTGCGGTTCCGGCATCCGTTGATCCGCTCGGCGGTCTACCACGGGGCCAGCCCCGCCGCCCGGCGCCGGGCGCATCACTTGCTCTGCGCGGTCAGCGGCCGCGACCGTGACGCTGACGAGCAGGTCTGGCACCGCGCGGCTTCCGCCGCCGGACCCAATGAGCAGCTGGCCGCAGATCTACAGGCGGCCGCGCAGCGGGCCCGAGACCGCGGCGCGACGTCAACCGCGGCCGCCCTGCTCCGCCGGTCGGTGGCGCTGACCCCCGGCCAGGACGTCCGCGCCCGCCGGGAAGTCGCCCTCGCTCGGGCTGAACTGGTGACCGGGCGGCCCTCAGCTGCCCGGCACGTGGCCGAGGATGTCCTGCCCCGGCTGCCCGAGGGAACCGCACGGGGGGACGCTCAGGTGGTCATCGGCGAGGCGCTGCTCGCCCAGGGCCGTGTCGTCGAGGCCACTGCGGTCTTGGCCAGCGCGGCGGCGGCCCTGGCAGCCGACCCGACCGCATCAGCGGACGCGCTGCTTACCGCGCTCAACGCCGCCATGTGGGCCGGCCCGGCCGAGATCAGCAGGGTCGCACGGCTCCCTGTCCCGGCACCGCGAACCGTGCCCAGCGTCACCGATCTGCTCCTGTCTGGCTACCAAGCCCGGTTCACCCAGAGTTATCAAGCTGCGGCAGCGCCATTGCGGGCAGCGATGCAGGCGCTGCGAACCGAGGACCTCGAACCCGTCACCGGCCTGAGGTGGTTCGAGCTTGGCACCGTCGCGGCCGGCAGTCTGTGGGACGACGAGGCGCTGATCGACATCACCAATCGGTGGACGCAAGCCGCCCGAAGGCTGGGCGCGCTCGTCCAGCTCCCGGTCGCGCTCAACTTCCGGGCTTTCGCGCACTGGCTGACCGGCGGGCTCGATCAGGCAGCTGACCAGTGGGACGAGATGCGAGAGATCATGGCCGCCAGTCAGCACCGTGGCATGGTCGGCACCGACAGCCGCAGCGAGGGCCTGTTGCTGGCCTGCTATGGCGACACCGCCGAGGCCCGGGCCGCCGGGGAGGCGCAGATCCGTGAGGCGACCGCTCGAGGCCAAGGCGCTGTGGCCGACATCGGCCGGGGCATAGTCAGCATCGCCGACCTGGGCAGCGGCCAGTACGAAGCCGCCGTGAGCAGCTCCCTGCGGGTGATCCGGGACGACCATCCATTCACTGCGGAGTGGATGCTGCCTGAACTGATCGAGGCCGCCGTCCGCAGCGACCAGCGGCAGGTGGCCCGCACCGCGTTCGCCACCCTGGCCGACCGGACCAGCGCAGCGGCAACGCCGTGGGCGCTCGGGATCCGCGCCCGCTGCCAGGCGCTGCTTGATGAGGGCAGCCAGGCCGAGGCCGCGTACCTGGAGGCGATCAGCCAGCTTGAGCGGAGCCGTGCGGCCGTCGACCTAGCCCGCGCGCACCTGCTGTACGGCCAGTGGCTGCGCCGCGGCCGACGACGGCGCGACGCCCGCATCCAGCTCCGCACCGCCGACGACATGTTCCACGCCATGGGCGCGGGCGGGTTCGCCGAACAGGCCGGTGGCGAACTGCGCGCCACTGGCGAACGAGCCAGAAAGCGGACGCCGGACACCGAACGCAACCTCACCCCGCAGGAAGCCCGCATCGCGGACCTCGCCGCTGGCGGCGCGACCAACAGCGAGATCGCCGAGCAACTGTTCCTCAGTTCCAGCACCGTCGACTACCACCTCGGCAAGGTCTTCAGGAAACTCGGCGTCCGGTCCCGAACCGAGCTGGCGCACCGGCTGCCCGCGCACGAATGACGATGGCAGCGATCCTTTAGCCCGCTGGTCCGCGCTTCGGTCCGCCCCGATCTCCGGCGCTTTTCACAGGTCGTCGCGATGCGTGACTGTGTGTTCACCTGATTCGACGGGCGGCGATTGACCGTAGCGTGATCGGTGTTGGTGCCGATGGGCAAGGGGGAACTGGCCGACGGGGGTCGGCCAGCGCCGAGGCCGCGGTTGATCGCTCGGGGGGTGATGGACCGCCGCCTGGCACCGGCAACACCCGGGTCGCGGTCGATCGCTTCTAGGGGGTGATCGACCGCGACCCGCACACCGGCCCACACGAGAGCGATCGTTCCAGTACGCCACCGCGACCAACCCAGGTCTGAAAGGAAAACCATGGTCAATGGCAACACCGTCCCCCTGCCCCGGCGCGAGATCGACCCGGGAGAACTTCCTGGCACCGCCGGCGCGACGGTTCCGGCCCCCCGGGCGGTTGAATCAAACGCCCACGTCGCGGCGGCCGTGTACCTGATGAAGCACGCGGAGGTCACCGCCCTGGCGGTCGTCGATGGTCGCGAGCCGGAGCAGGCGGTGGGCGTGATCACCGCGGCGGACGTTGCCCGAGTAATCGCGGACGGAGGGAACGTCAATGACGTCCGGATCTATCAGCTGATGCGTCCGAAGCGAGCGTGACAGACCCGAGGACTGTCGGCGGCGAAGGATCGCCGAGAGGTTCCTGTGCGAGGGCGCGCGGGTTGTCGTGACCGGGCGGAATCAGGAACTGGGCGTGCGCGCGGAGGCAGCGCTCCGAAAAGCCGGCCCGAGCTGGTTCGTGGCGGCTGACGCGGGCGATCCCGCCGCCGTGGCGCGCTCGGTCGACCTGGCCGCCGACCACCTCGGGACCCTCGACGTGCTGGTCAACAACGCCGGGGTCGGGGTCGAGGCGAGCCTGCTGCGAACGCCGCTGGCGGACTACGACCGGCTGATGGACGTGAACGTGCGGGGCTATCTCCTCCACGCGCAGGCCGCCTATCCTCACCTGGCCAGCCGCCGTGGCTCCATGATCCACATCGCATCCGACGCGGGCGTCTGGGGCGAGCAGGCCATCGGGCTGTACTCGGTCTCGAAGGCAGCCGTGGTGATGCTGGGGAAGATGCTGGCGCTGGAGGGAGGTCCTGACGGTGTGCGCTCGAACGTTCTCTGCCCGGGGGATACCTGGCCCGGGATGCGGCACATGGCCCCGCCCGGGGAGGAGGACCGCCCCGAGAGCGGCGACTGGCCGATCCCGCCGATCGGCCGGATCGGCGAGGCCCGCGACGTGGCCGCCGCGGCGGTCTTCTACGCAAGCGACGAGGCCGAGTTCATCACCGGCACGACGCTGCTGGTCGACGGCGGCATGACCGCCGGCTATCACCAGCGCGAGAACAGCCCGCTGGCCGAACCCAGGGCATGACCGGCGGCTCCGGCCTAGGGGTGTACGGCGGGTCAACCCGGATCTACGCTCTCACTAGACAATGTCGGGGCCCTGGACTCTTCCGTCGTCGACAGAGACGGCGGCCGCCCCCAAGACCTCAGCGGATTCCCTGACTCATCTCCAGATGAGAGGATCTTCCGATGCCGCTGTACATGTACCAGCTCTCCTACACTCCGCAGGCCGTGGCGGCCCTGGTCAGAGAGCCGCAAGACCGGATCGAGGCGGTCAGGCCGGCCATCGAGGCGCTCGGGGGCAAGCTGGTGGCGGCCGGCTATCCGTTCGGCGAGTACGACGCGGTTGTCCTGTTCGAGGCGCCGGATGACACCAGCGCGGCTTCCTTCGCGCTGGCGATCGCCGCCGGCGGCGCGGCCAAGACGGCGAAGACCACTCGGCTGCTGGATGGCCAGGAGTGGATCGAGTCGTTGCGCAAGGTACAGGGTTCTCAGTACCGTCCGCCGCAGTAGGCGCCCGGGCGCACGTCAAAAATGTCGCTGCCATGGGCCGCAGCCGCGTCCCCTGCCCCGGCACCGCGCCCGTCCGCGGCCCCGGTCCCAGGCGGAAGAGACCGGGGCTGCGGGGCTGGGCGCAAGTCCACTGCTTATAAAGGCATTTCATTCCGAACGGTCGCGGGGTGACTGTGGCCCTCTCAGGGTCACCGCGTTGCGTCGCGGAGGGCCAGGTCGGCGTGGGTGCTGGTTGATTACGGTTGCGCAGTACGTCCAACCCCGGAGAGCGAGCCTCACCACCGATGAACACAGGGCAACTTGTCCACGTATTGTCCTCACGGCGCGTGCGAGGGATCCTTCCCGTATGGCTCTCACTACCGAACAGGACAGGACAGGAAGAGGCCGAACATGATCAGGAAGATCGCCCTCGCGGGAACCGCGGTGGCCATCGTGATCGGCGGGGCCGGCCTGGCGGGCACCGCCTACGCCGCCACCGTCTACACGCAGAACGGCGCATACCAGTTCGCCAGCAACACCTCCGACTACCTCTCGTCGGGCGACTACATCGTCACCAGCTCGCCGCAATCGCACTCTGACAGCGGCCAGGCGCTCGGCGCGAACGGCGTCGATCTGACGGCGCACGCGGGCAGCTCCGGTTACGCGGACTCCGGCGTCATCGTGGATCTCGGCTCGCTGTCGTCGCTGTTCAACGGCTCGGACATCTACACGCCGCCCGTCATCGATGGCTCGTCCGACCTCGCGGTGAACTTCTACTTCGGGACCAACGGCACGGGCACTCCATTCACGCTGAACGGCTCGGACGTCTACACCGGGGCGGACGGCAACAACTACGCCTCGATGGGGCCTGCGAGCGGAACGCTCGACAGCGCGGACTTCGGCACGTTCTCCAGCACGCCCGACACCGACACCGCGTTCACCACGCTCGGCTCCAACACGCTGGACATGAACGCGGTGCAGGCCGCGTACACCGCCGAGAACGGCAGCGAGGGAGTAGCGACCGCCAACCCGCAGGTATGGGCGTGGATCGGGATCGTCAGCACCGCAAGCGCGACAACCGGCTACGTCACCTCAGTGGACGGCGTAAACCTAGTGAACACGACCGTGACGCCCCCGTCCGGGCTCATCACGTCACAGCACCTAACCGCAGACGGCCACCCGCTGGCCGTGGACGACACCGCCGGGCTGCTGTCGGACGGCAACCTCCAGCAGGTCTGGGAATCCGGCTCCGGCAGCTCGGGGAACCCGGCCAACCAGCAGTGGACGGTCGTCTCCAAGGGAAGCTACGACGTGATCGAGCTGACCCGGGACGTGAACTTCTGCCTGGACGTGAAGGGCTACGGCGTCACCGACGGCACGAAGGTCCAGCTTTGGGCCTGCAGCGGCGGCGTGGACCAGAAGTGGGCTCCGCAGACCAACGGCACCCTGGAGGCCGTGAACGCGACCGGCGCTGAGGGCCACACGATGGTACTCGACGACCCGTCCGGGAAGGGCAACGGCACGAAGCTCCAGATCTGGGAGTCCGGGGCGGTCGCCGGCAGCAACGGCAACCTGGCCAACCAGCGCTGGGACGTCCCGTAAAACGCCGCGCAGAAAGGTAGATAGGCACGGAAAGGCCGCGATCATCTGACCGATGGCGGCCTTTCCGCCGTCACAACAAGGGAAAGTATCGTGAATAACAGTTCCGGCAACGGTAATAGCCGGCCGAACGGGCTGCCCCCCGCGCAGCCTCACTGGTGGCACATCATCTGAAGCAGGGCGGCGCCTTCGATGAACGCGGTCCGCTGCCGCCCGGGACGCGCCCGCCAGGGAAGAGTCGGCGATCCCGAGAGCGGCCCGAATTCCGGGAAATGCCATCCGCGCCCGGACACGCTGATCAGTCAGTTATCACTTACAGCGTTGGGAATATGGCAGAATATGGCAGAGTGTATTGTCCAGTTCTGTAGATAATCACGTCGACATTTATTTATTTCGGGGGGAACTGTGATATTCGGGTCAGTCACTCGCCTCCTATCGCGTCATGGGATAAGTGCGCTGATCGCGGCGGTGGCGCTGGGCGCCTCGGGCGCGATGCTGCTGGGGGCCGTGCAGCCCAGCGCTTCCGCACTCAGCACCGCCCACCCCGCTCAACACAGTTCCAGACTGCTCGGCCCCATCACCACTGTGCACGTTCCCTCCATCACCCCGCCCACCAGCTCGGGCCTGCCCGGCGTTCGCACTGGCATCCACCTGGCACCGGACGAAGTAGCCGTCATCACCGCCACCGGAACAGCCAGCTGCGCAGCCGGAAACCCAACCGGGCTCTGCGCTTACCTGAGCCCCAACGGCGGAGGATCCGCCACCGGGGCCGCCCCCGCATTCTTCGACCCCAACGCGCCTGCCTACAGCCTGGTCGGCGAAGCCGGCAGCGGCCCGCTGACCTTTATCGGCGTCGGTGCGACCACAGTTCAGGGACCGGGCGAGCTGCGACTGGAGTACAACGACCAGCTCGGGCTCTACTTCGATAACGGCGGCGTCTTCACGGTCACGATCCAAACCTGCTCGCCGGTCGGGCACAAGCTGCGGTGCCATGGCTTATGCGGCCGGTGAGCCGTGTTCCCCTCCGCAGGCGCAAGTCCACTGCTTAAAACGAGCATTTCATTCCGAACGGACGCGGGCGACTGTGGCCCTCTCAGGGTCACCGCGTGGCGTCGCGGAGAGCCAGGTCGGCGGATCTGGCGTGGACCCGGCCACCGCTCACCCGGGGTTGGCGCCTGCGCGGAACGGACAGGATCAAGACTCCTAGCGGTCGCCAGAAAGCGGAGGTCAGGCGATGCCGAGCGACAGCACACGAACCGTACTGGTAGCCCTCGGGGCGGGCCTCGGCGTCGCGCTCGCCAAGGTCGGCGCGGCGGTCTTCACCGGTTCGGCCGCGCTGGCGGCCGAGGCCGCGCATTCACTCGCCGACAGCGGGAACGACCTGTCGCTGTTCGTGGCTCAGCGTCGCAGCAGTCGGCCTCACGACGATCAGCATCCCCTGGGGTACGGGCGGGATGCCTATTTCTGGGCGCTGATCGCGGCCCTCGGCGTGTTCGTCGTCGCTGCGGCGTTCTCCCTACGTGAGGGCATCGATGAGCTGATCCACCCCAGCGCCACCTCATCGTTCGCCGTGGCCTACGTCGTGCTGGCTGTCTCCACCGGCCTTGATCTGGTGTCATTCCGCCAGTCGGCGGGACAGATGATCCGCCGGGCACGCTATTACCACCGGGAGTTCCTGGAGGAGACCAGGATGACGTCCGACCCCTCGCTGCGGGCTGTGTTCGTCGAGGACGCGGTGTCGGTCTCCGGAGACGTGATCGCGTTTGCCGCCCTGGCCCTGAATCAGATCACCGGGTCATCCATACCCCAGGGAGTCGCCGCGGTGCTCATCGCGCTGGTGCTGATCCGCGTCAGTCTTCGGCTTATCCAGCGCAGCCACGACTTCCTAGTCGGCTCCTGGGCGGGGGTCGCCGGAGGGCAGCAGGGCTGCGACGTTGCTGGCTTCACCCAGCCGCTCCAGCCAGCTGACGAAGAGAGAGTACGAGCCGTCCTCCTCGGGTACCCCGGCGTGACCGCCATTCGCGAACTCCTCTTCACCTTCGTCGGCCCTGGCCAAGTATGGGTTGTGGCCCGGATCAACATCGACGATGGCTTGCCCGGTGCTCAGGTCGCGGCGCTGGTGCGCGGCATCGAGAGGAGCATGAAGCACGAGGCGAAAGAGGTCTACCGAGTCGACGTCGTGCCCACTGGCGAAGCGCACCCTACGAGCTCGTAATGATCGCGCGGACCCGGCAGGACCCTGAGCATCGCCCTCAACTCGGACGTCTGCCTCCGCCGAGGGTCGTCATAGGCTGAGGTGGACCCGGAGCGCGCTATCGAGTTCGGTGATGAGCGCGGCGGGCAGCTGCCCCAGTCGGTCGCCGACCCGCTCGACGGCCACAGAGCGGAGCTGCTCGGCCTGGGCCTTGGAGTCGCGCTGCAGCCCGGTCTGGCGTGCCGGCAGGAAGACCTGGAACGGGTAGATCCGCGTGGTGTTCGAGGTCACCGGCACTACGGTGATAACGCCTCGGCCGAGCCTGGTGGCTGTGGCATTGGCCGCGTCGTTGCTTACAACGACGGCGGGGCGCGTCTTGGCGGCTTCCGATCCCCGGGCGGGGTCGAAGGAGACGCTGACGATTTCGCCGCGGCGCATTCAGCTGTCCAGGCCGTCGGCTAGGGCGGCATCCCAGGTCCCGGGCTCATCGGAAGAGTCCCAGGAAGTCCAGGCGTCCTCGTAGGCGTCGGCGAGTTGGGCGGCGCGCAGCAAGCCGACGGCCTTGTGCAGAGCTGCAGACCGCGATGCCGCGCCCTGGTCGTGCACGTAGGTGTCGAGGAACTCGACGTCTTCCTCCGGAAGGCTGACACTCATCTTCACACCACCAATACTACCCTTCGGGTTACCAGTATCGCCAGAATTCCATCATCGCAGTATGACCAGAAGGGAACCTGCCGACTGCGCTCCGCGCCTACGACCCTGGGGTGCCGTCGACCGTAGCGTCGTAGACGCTCACCTGGTATTCGCCATGTCCGATCGGCGGCAGTGCGGTGAACCAGATGAGCACGTACCTTCCGCTCGCCCGAACTTCCGTCGGCAACCGCACCGTGCCGCCGACATCCGACGCGGCCGACACAATGAACATGTCGTCCAGGGCGGCGATATCGCCCACCCGCACTTGGACCGTCGCGCCAGGTTGCCCGCCAAGGGTCAGTTGAACGCTGCTGACCGTCACTGTTTTACCCATGTCGAGCAACA
>Ga0335075_10004447_pt1 | contig 21930 bp, 19 predicted proteins | sample Lox_Sample_24_FD_206723 | JGI IMG/M metagenome (GOLD analysis project Ga0335075, IMG submission 206723) | Soil microbial communities from Loxahatchee National Wildlife Refuge, Florida, United States - Lox_Sample_2.4 | ecosystem: Environmental > Terrestrial > Soil > Wetlands | place: USA...
GGCGTCGCCATCCCCAATGCTGAGGCGATCACTGCAATGAAGCGAGGTGCATCCAATGAGCTTCAGCGTTGACTCGCAGACCTATGTGCGTGATCTGGAAGAGCAGCTGAGGCTGATCCTCTTCGGAGGAGGTCGCTCGCCCGACGCGCAGGCAGCGGTGCTGCTCGTGCGCGGCGCGCTGGCCGATGGCGATCGCAGCAGGGCCGCCTGGCTGGCCAAGTCAACGCAGCAGCTGGCCGAGGCCAGGCCGGGTTGCCGCGACATGGCCGCCGCCGCCGCGCACGCCAGCGGCCTGGTCGACCGCGACTCAGCACGTCTGGAGCAGGCCGCCAGCACCTACACGGCTCCGCTGGCACGAGCGAAGGCGACCGAGGATGCCGGCCTGGCGTGGGCCGACCAGGGCAATCAGGACAACGCGGTGGCCTGGCTGCGCGAGGCGTATGCGCTGTATGAACAGCTCGGCACCGTCGGCGCGATGGCTCGCGTCCGATCGCAGCTACGCGCCGCCGGAGTACGCCTGCACCACTGGAAACGAGCGGACAAACCCGCTTACGGCTGGGAGAGCCTGACGGAGACCGAGCAGCGAATCGCGGACCTGGTGGCTCAGGGACTCAGCAACCGGCAGGTGGCGGCCCGGCTGTTCCTGAGCACGCACACCGTCGCGTTTCATCTCCGGCATATCTACTGGAAGCTGGACGTCAACTCACGTGTGCAGCTCGCCAGGCTGGCAGCCGAGCAAGCTCAGATGGAGTCAGCGTTAGCCGGCGCAGACAGTCGCCCGGCACTACCCGGTCTGTGGATGTGGCCGCTGGCCAGGCAGAGGAGTGTATGGCGGAGGAAGAAGCACACGAACCTCGTAGTGCAGGAGGCCTGTCATGGCAATGCTTCCCGCCCGCGGCACCAGGCGGTCAATGATCAGCGCCGACCCGACACGGGAGATCGAGGACATCTACGAGCGCATGGGGCAACTGGTCAACGCCGCATTCGGGGATCTTGGCGCGGTTCCAGTCGATATGCCGTGGATACCCGCCGCTGACCTGACCGAGACCGACGATGCCTACGCGGTGCACGTCGAACTGCCCGGGGTGCAGAAGGACCAGCTGGACGTGGAGGTTTTCGACCGGGAGCTGCGGATCAACGGCGAGATCAAAGAGAAGTCGGTCGGCCGGCGTCATCGCAGCTCGCGGCGGACTGGCCGGTTCGAGTCCCGGACCGTCTTTCCTGGCGACATCAAGGCGAGCGGCGTCCGTGCGGAGCTTGCCGACGGCGTGCTGACGATCACCGTGCCGAAGTCGGAGGCGGCAAAGCCGGCGAGGGTCGAGGTCACCGCCAAGAAGTAGTCCGCCCGCCGGCCGCGCCCGGCTCCGCCACGCCCGAGCTCAGTTGCTCCGGCGGTTGGGCGCTCCCGAGGTTGGGCGCTCCGGAGGCCAGCCGCTCAGGAGGTAGCAAATGGCAAAGGTAGTCGGGATCGATCTCGGCACAACGAACTCGGTGATCGCGGCAACGGAGGACGGCAAGCCGACGGTCATCCCGAACGCCGAGGGCTCGAGGACGACGCCGTCGGTGGTGGCGTTCACGCCGCAGGGCGAGCGGCTGGTAGGTCAGCTAGCGAGGCGCCAGGCGATCCTGAACCCGAAGGGGACCATCTACTCGGCCAAGAGGTTCATCGGGCGGCGCTACAGCGAGATCCAGAGTGAGCTGGCTGCCGTGTCTTACGACGTAGTGCCTGGCCCTGACGACATGGCCCGGTTCAAGATCGGCGACAAGCTGTACGCGCCCGAGGAGATTTCCGCCCTCGTGCTGCGCAAGCTGGCGGAGGACGCCGCGAAGTTCCTGGGGGAGAAGGTCAACGAGGCGGTCATCACCGTTCCTGCCTACTTCAACGACGCTCAGCGCCAGGCAACCAAGGACGCCGGCCGCATCGCCGGGCTTGACGTGCTGCGGATCATCAACGAGCCGACAGCAGCCGCGCTGGCTTACGGCCTGGACAAGAAGAGCAACGAAACTGTCCTGGTCTTCGACCTCGGCGGCGGGACTTTCGACGTGAGCATCCTGGACATCGGTGAGGGCGTAGTCGAGGTGCGTGCCACTGCCGGTGACACCCATCTTGGCGGGGATGACTTCGACCGCCGGCTTGTCGACTACCTCGCCGACGAATTCCAGCGCGATAACGGGATCGACCTGCGAGCGGACCCGCAAGCGCTGCAGCGTCTCTTTGAGGCAGCTGAGAAGGCGAAGGTCGAGTTGTCCGCGGTCACCCAGACGACGGTGAGCCTGCCGTTCATTACCGCGGACGCGACCGGGCCGAAGCACCTGAACACCACGATCATGCGGTCGACGTTCGAGCAGATTACCGCCGACCTGGTCGAGCGGACGGTGGGCCCGGTCAAGCAGGCTCTCGGTGACGCCAAGCTCAGTGCCAGCGACATCGACGAAGTCATTCTGGTCGGCGGGGCCACGCGGATGCCTGCGGTGCAAGATCAGGTCCGCCGGCTTACCGGCGGCAAGGACCCGAACATGACCGTCAACCCGGACGAGGTGGTCGCGCTCGGCGCTGCCACCCAGGCTGCGGTACTCAAGGGCGAGGTCAAGGATGTACTGCTGCTCGATGTCACACCGCTGTCGCTCGGAATCGAGACGCTCGGCGGGGTAATGACGAAGGTCATCGAGCGCAATACCACGATCCCCGCGCGGCGCGCTGAGGTGTTCAGCACCGCGGAGGATAACCAGCCGGCGGTCGATGTCGTCATCTTGCAGGGCGAGCGGGAACGCGCAGCCGACAACCGGGTCCTCGGCAGGTTCAGGCTCGAGAATATCCGGCCGGCCCCGCGGGGTTCGCCGCATATCGAGGTCACCTTCGACATCGATGCCAACGGCATCCTGAACGTCTCGGCCCGCGATAAGGACACCGGGACTGAGCAGCGGATCACCATCAGCGAGAGCTCGAACCTGGAGCAGGCCGACGTCGAGCGGATGGTCCGCGACGCCGAGCAGCACCGTGAGGAGGACTTGCGGCTGCGCGAGCTGACCGATGCGCGCAACGAGCTGGACACGCTGACGCACCGGGTAGAGAGCCTGCTGGCTGACCGCGGCGCTTCGCTTCCGGTGAATGAGAAAGCGCGGGCGGAGAACATGGTTACTGACGGGCGGCAGGCGCTGAAGGAAGACACGCCGATCGAGCGGGTCCGGATCCTGAACGCCGAGCTGGCGCAGTTGTTCCAGAGCCTTAGCGCCCAGCCGGCGCCAAATGTCGACCAGGCGCAGCCGCTGCCAAGCGACGAGGATGTCATTGACGCCGAGTTCAGCACCGATGAGTGAGGGTGGCAGAAGACCAGCGTCAGGCCAGGGGCCAGTCCGGGCCGGCCCCGGCCCGGCCGGCCGTCGGCCCGGCACCGGCGACGCTGGCGAGGGCATCCCTGCCCAGGCCCTGCCACCGGAGACCGATAGCGCTGTGTCGGATAGCACAGGGCCGGCTCGCGCCGGGCCGGCTGGTCAGGGGTCACCCGCGGAAGCTGCTGCGCTAGAAGCTGCAGCGGCTAGCGGGCAGCGGATCGCTGAACTTGAGGACCTGCGGCTGCGCGCCCTAGCCGATCTTGACAACATGCGCAAGAAATGCGCCAGCCAGGTCAGCCGGGCTGAGGCAGAGACCCGGGCGAGGGTCGCACTGCAGTGGCTGCCGGTCGTCGACAACCTGGAGCGAGCGCTGGCGCATGCGCAAGCTGACCCGGGCTCCATCGTGGACGGGGTCAGGGCCGTCCGGAATCAGGCAGTCAGCGTGCTCGCCCAGCTCGGATTCGCGCGCCGGGACGATGATCTGGGAGCAGAGTTCGACCCGGTGCGCCACGAGGCCATCGCCTCGCGCGAGGACCCGTCCGCTCCCGAGGGCTCCATCGTCGAGATCGTCGCACCCGGCTACGGGGAGGGAGACCGCCAGCTCCGGCCGGCCCAGGTAGTCGTCGCCAGGTCGAGCTGATGGCGGCCGACCGGGACTTCTACGAGATCCTGGGTGTTCCGCGCGAGGCCAGCCAGGACGATATCCAGCGTGCCTACCGCAGGCTCGCTCGCACTCTTCACCCGGACGTGAACAAAGACCCGGCGGCGGAGGAGCGATTCAAGGACGTCTCCGAGGCCTACGACGTCCTATCGGATCCACAGACCCGTCGGCGTTATGACGCGTTCGGGCCCGACTTCCGCCAGGTTCCTGATGACGTGGACCCGCAGGCCTGGCGCCGGGCGCAGGCTGGCGCGCGGGCTAAGGCCGGAGCCGCAAACAGTAGTGCCGGCGGGCGAGCGGGTCGCGGCGGCTTCGGCTTCGGCACGGGCGACGAGATCGACCTTGATGACCTGCTCGGCGGGCTGTTCGGCGGCGGCGCGCGAGCCGGCCGCGGGCGTACCAGCCGGGACTGGGGGCCGATTCCCGGCGCCGACCAGACGGCTGAGATCGAGATCTCGATCGAGGAGGCCTACCACGGCGCGCGCAAGACCGTCTCGCTGGCCAGCACGGACGGGGCGCGGAATCTGCAAGTGACCATCCCGCCCGGCGTCACCGACGGGCAGCGGATCCGGCTGAGCGGCCAGGGCGGCCGCGGCAGCGACGGCGCCCGGCCGGGCGACCTCTATCTCGTAGTTCGGATCGCACCCCACCGGAGTTACCGGCTGGAGGGCCGCGACCTGCATGCGGACCTCCGGCTAGCGCCATGGGAAGCCGCACTCGGGACGTCGGTGGCCCTGGCGACACCGGGCGGCGAGGCCAAGGTGAAGGTTCCGCCCGGCACATCATCGGGCCGGCGGCTCCGGCTGCGCGGCCGGGGACTGCCCAATCCCAGGGGCAAGCCCGGTGACTTGCTCGCCGAGGCCAAGATCGTGGTCCCGGCGAAGCTATCAGAGGCGGAGCGGGAGATGTTCGAGCAGCTAGCAGCCACCTCTGCCTTCGACGCCAGGAGGGGCGAATGACCTACGCGCTGGTCCGGCCCAACCTGCTCGACCTCCGGGCGTTCGCCGCGGCGGCGGGGCTGCACCCGGAACTGGTCCGCAGGCTCGTCGCTCTCGGCGTCATCGACGCGTCTTGCGACTCCTCGGGCGACTTGTGGTTCGCGCCAGGCCAGCTCGCCGTCGTGGCCAGGATCCAGCGGTTGCGCGCCGGCCTTGGCCTCAATTACGCGTCCGTCGGACTCGTGCTCGACCTGCTCGACCGGATAACGGCGCTGGAGGCCGCGCTGCGGCGTGCCAGGCGTCCAGGAGGCTGACATGGACCCGAACAAGCTGACGCAGAAGTCCTCAGAGGCTCTGCACGACGCTCAGACCAAGGCGCTGCGTTTCGGGCATGCCGAGGTCGACCCGGAACACTTGCTGCTGTCGCTGCTTGAGCAGCCCGAGGGCATCGTGTCGAGCCTGCTGAGCCAGACAGGCGCCGACCCCGGCCGGCTGGCGAAGAACCTGGACGCCCAACTCGAACGGCGTCCCAGCGTTAGCGGTCCCGGCGTGGCACCCGGTCAGATCGCCGTCACGCAGCGGCTGTCGCGGTTGCTCGACGACGCTCAGCAAGAAGCCGACCGGCTCAGGGACGAGTACGTGTCGGTTGAGCACCTGGTGCTGGCAATGCTGGCAGAGGGTTCGGCGACAGGCGCAGGCAGGCAACTGCACGACGAGGGCGTGACCAGGACGGCATTCCTGCAGGCACTGGCCAGGATAAGGGGCAACCAGCGGGTCACCTCGGCAATGCCCGAGGCAGCCTACGAAGCGCTCGCGAAGTACGGTCAGGATCTGGTGGCGGACGCCGCGGCAGGACGTCTCGACCCCGTGATCGGGCGGGACGCCGAAATCCGGCGGGTGATCCAGATTCTGTCCAGGAAGACCAAGAACAACCCGGTGCTGATCGGCGATCCCGGTGTCGGGAAGACCGCCATCGTCGAGGGTCTTGCCCAGCGCATCACTCGCGGCGATGTACCCGAGGGCCTGCGGGACAAGACGATCTTCAGTCTCGACATGGGCTCCCTCGTGGCTGGCGCCAAGTACCGCGGGGAGTTCGAAGAGCGGCTCAAAGCCGTACTCAGCGAAGTCAAGGCGGCGCAGGGGCGGATCCTGTTGTTCGTCGACGAAGTGCACACGGTCGTCGGCGCGGGAGCGGCCGAGGGCGCCATGGATGCGGGGAACATGCTCAAGCCGATGCTGGCCAGGGGCGAGCTGCACATGATCGGCGCGACAACGCTCGATGAGTACCGCAAGCACATCGAGAAAGATGCCGCGCTGGAGCGGCGATTCCAGCCTGTCATGGTCGACGAGCCGTCGGTCGAGGATGCGGTGTCGATCCTGCGCGGGCTGCGCGAGCGCCTGGAAGTGTTTCACGGAGTGAAAATCGCCGACAGCGCGCTCGTCGCTTCGGTCACCATGAGCCACCGCTACATAACCGACCGGTTCCTGCCGGACAAGGCGATCGACCTGGTTGACGAAGCATGCGCGGTAATCCGCACGGAAATCGATTCCATGCCGGCTGAGCTCGATGAGCTCACCCGAAGGGTCATGCGGCTGGAGATCGAGGAGGCTGCACTTGCCAAAGAGGATGACCAGGCGAGTGTCACGCGGCTGGCCGACCTCCGCAAGGAGCTCGCTGATCTGCGGGCTGAGGCTGACGCGCTGCGGACCAAGTGGGAGGCCGAGCGACACGCTCTGCGCCGGGTGCAGGGGCTTCGCGAGGACATAGAGAAGGTGCGGCAGGAGGCTGAGCAGGCAGAGCGCAACTATGACCTGAACAGGGCGGCCGAGCTGCGGCTTGGCAAGCTGCCAGAGCTGCAGCGCCGGCTCGCCGCAGGGGAGGAGAGCCTGGCAAGCAAGCACGGCGCTCAGCGGCTCTTGCGCGAGGTCGTAACCGAGGACGAGATCGCGATGATCGTCGCCCGCTGGACGGGCATTCCGCTGAGCCGGCTGCAGGAGAGCGAACGCGAGAAACTGCTCCGGCTTGACCAGATCCTGCACGAGCGGGTGGTGGGCCAGGACGAGGCTGTGCAGCTCGTCACAGACGCGGTCATCCGGGCACGCGCCGGGATCCACGATCCGCGCAGGCCAATCGGCTCGTTCATCTTCCTCGGCCCCACCGGGGTAGGGAAGACCGAGCTCGCCAAGTCGCTCGCAGTTGCCCTGTTCGACACCGAGGACAGCATGGTGCGCATCGACATGAGCGAGTATTCCGAGCGTCACACCGTAAGCCGGCTGGTCGGGGCACCGCCCGGATACGTTGGCTACGAGGAGGGCGGCCAGCTGACCGAGGCCGTGCGGCGGCGGCCGTATTCGGTCGTGCTGCTCGACGAGATCGAAAAGGCACACCCGGATGTGTTCAACATCTTGCTCCAGGTGCTCGACGATGGCCGGCTGACGGACGGGCAGGGGCACACAGTCGACTTCCGTAATACAGTCATCATCATGACGTCCAACATCGGGTCGGAGTACCTGCTGGAGGGCGTGACGTCACTCGGGGAGATCCAGCCGGACGCACGTGAGCGCGTGCTGGCAGAGATGCGCACCCGCTTCCGGCCTGAGTTCCTGAACCGCGTCGACGACATCGTTCTGTTCAAACCGCTGACCGAGGCCGAGATAGAGCAGATCGTGGAGCTCATGCTCGCCGACCTGCGTACGCGCCTCGCTGAGCGGCAGATGATGCTGGAGGTTACTGCGCAGGCCCGTCGTCACATCGCAGCGCAAGGCTTCGATCCTGTCTACGGCGCCCGGCCGCTGCGCCGGTATATCGCCAGGGAGGTAGAGACACGGATCGCGCGCGCTCTGATCGCCGGGGCCGTTCCGGACGGGGCGGTCGTCCGGATCGACTACTCCGAGCCCGAGCTGGTCGTCAGCTACACCGGCGCCGGCTGACTGCCAGGGCGAGTTCATGTCCGATGCGCTGATCAGATGCCCGCACTGCGGGCGACGTAACCGGGTCCCGGCCGCGGCAAGCGGGACGCCTCGCTGCGGCAACTGTCACAAGCCGCTGCCGTGGATAGTGGATGCGGGAGACGATACGTTCGCCGAGATAGCCGACGCTGCATCCGTGCCGGTGCTGGTAGACCTCTGGGCTCCATGGTGCGGCCCGTGTCGCATGGTCAGCCCGGCGCTCGAGCAGCTCGCCGCCGAGCTGGCCGGCCAGCTCAAGCTGGTCAAGGTGAACGTGGACAACTCGCCCGGGCTGCAGCAGCGGTTCAGCGTGCAGTCGATTCCGACGTTGCTGCTGCTGCGGAACGGGAGTGTTGCTGCCCGCCAGGTCGGGGCCGCTCCGGCGCCCCAACTGCGGTCGTGGGTCGAACAGACCTTGCAGGCAGCCGGGCGTTCCTGAATCCTGCTCGCTATGCAAATCGACTGGGACGTGCCTGTTCCCATGGATGACGGCATCGTGCTGCGCGCTGACGTGTTCCGCCCGGACGACGGCGGGCGTTACCCGGTCATCATGACTTATGGTCCGTACGGGAAGTGGCTGGCGTTCCAGGACGGCTTCGCACGGCAGTGGGCGAATCTGGACTCCGAGCACCCTGATGCGCTGGCCGGATCGTCCGGGCTGCATATGAACTGGGAGACCGTCGATCCGGAGAAGTGGGTCCCGGACGGCTACGTGGTGATCAGGGTCGACTCCCGCGGGGCCGGGCGGTCGCCTGGCCACCTGGACATCTTCTCGCCGCGCGAGTCGCGTGACTATTACCTGTGCATCGAGTGGGCGGCGGCGCAGGCGTGGAGCACCGGGAAGATAGGCCTACTCGGCGTCTCTTACTACGCGATCAACCAGTGGCAGGTAGCCGCACTGCGGCCGCCGCACCTGACGGCGATCTGCCCGTGGGAAGGCGGCAGCGATTTCTACCGCGATTTCGGGCGGCACGGCGGCATACTCGACGTCTTCGTCCGGCAGTGGTATCCGCCGCAGGTGGCCGGGGTTCAGCACGGAGTCGGCGAGCGCGGGCCGCGTCATCGCGCCACCGGTGGCCTGGTCGCCGGTCCGCCGACGCTGACCGACTCCGAATTGCAGGACAACCGCGAGGACTCGCCAGCCGCCCTGATTGAGCACCCGCTGCTCGACGACTACTACCGTGACCGGAGCCCGGAGCTCGAGAGGATCAAGGTACCGGTGCTCTCGGCCGCGAACTGGGCGCACCACCTGCACACCAGGGGTAACTTCGAGGGCTACGCGCGGGTGGCGAGCACATCCAGGTGGCTAGAGGTACACGGACTGCAGCACTGGGTGGAGTTCTACACCGATTACGGCGTGCGCCTGCAGAAGCGCTTCTTCGGGCACTTTCTTCGTGGTGAGGACACCGGCTGGGACCAGCAGCCACCCGTACTGCTGCAGGTGCGTGAGGTCGACGGCAGCTTCACGGAGCGTGCCGAAGCCGAGTGGCCGCTGGCGCGCACGCAATGGACCAAGCTCCATCTCGATATCGCGCGCGGTAATCTCGCGCCGGAGGCCGACGGCGAGCAGCGCACCGTCTCCTTCGACGCGCTTGGCGAGGGTCTGGAGTTCTGGACGCCGCCGCTCGAGCGCGACCTGGAGATTACCGGCCCGGCCGCGGCGCGCCTCACCGTCGCATCGTCCAGCACCGATGCCGACCTCTTCCTGACCCTGCGGGTGGCCGATCCCGCCGGGCGCGACGTCACCTTTGTCAGCGGCCAGGACCCGAAGGGCTGCGTCGGCTTCGGCTGGCTGCGCGCGTCACACCGCAAGACCGATGCCGCGCGGAGTTTGCCTTACCGGCCGTGGCATACCCACGACGACCCGGAGGCGCTGGTCCCCGGCGAGCCGGTCTCGCTGGACGTAGAGATCTGGCCCACGTCCGTCCGGATTCCGGCCGGCTACCGGCTAGGCGTCAGCGTTCAGGGGCGCGACTTCGAGATGCCGGGTGACGGACCCTGGCCCAGTGCTTTCGGGGTGACGATGCGCGGTCACGGCATCTTCGTGCACAACGAGCCGGCTGACCGGCCGCCCGCGGTGTTCGGCGCGGTGACGACCCTGCTGTCCGGCGGCGCTACCCCCTCGTACCTGCTGCTTCCGGTGATTCCTGGCTAGCTCGAAAGCACCGGGCTCGCTCGTCGGCCGCGCGTGAGGCTGACGTGGGTGCCGGTCTAGTGTCGTCCGTGCTGCACCGAATCGGCGCCCACGCGGGTTCGGCCTGGCGGTCGACGAGGCTTACCGCGATGTCCTGCCGCACATCAGCCCGCCCGCCTGGCCAACAGGAAGGGCACGTTAAGTTCGACTGGATTGGTGAATGAAGGGCTGCTGCCTGCCGTGGTCGCCCCCGGACTGCAAAATTCATCTAGGAAGGTATTGCCGAGTGTTCTCGTACCTGACTGACCTGAGCTGTCCTCGCTGTGGCACCCGCTATCCGGCCGACGTCGTGCAGGGCGTCTGCAGCTGCGGGTCGCCATTGCTAGCGCAATATGACCTGACGCGCCTGGCCGCCGAATCGTCGCGCGATGTGTTCGCCGGGCGCGAGGCCTCGCTTTGGCGCTATCACGAGCTATTGCCTGTGTCACGCGAGGAGAACATCGTGAGCCTCGGCGAGGGCATGACACCGCTGGTGCCGCTGCCTCGCCTGGGCGAACGGCTCGGCGTACCCCGGCTGCTGATGAAAGACGAGGGGACGATTCCCACCGGCTCCTTCAAGGCACGCGGTGCCGCCGTGGGCGTCTCAAGGGCAGCTGAACTCGGCGTGCGCGGCATTGCCATGCCCACAAACGGGAACGCGGGCGCGGCGTGGGCCCTGTACGCGGCGCGTGCCGGGCTCCGGGCGCTGATTGCCATGCCGGAGAAGGCGCCCGCCATCTGCAGAGGCGAGGTGGCCGCGGCCGGGGCCGAACTCTACCTGGTGCGCGGGCACATCGGCGACTCCGGCCGGCTCATCAATGCCGCTGTCACGCGCCGCGAGGGCTATCAGGAGGTTTCGACGCTGAAGGAGCCGTATCGGCTCGAGGGCAAGAAGACGATGGGCTTGGAGATCGTCGAGCAGCTGGGCTGGACCATGCCGGACATGATCGTGTACCCGACTGGCGGCGGCGTCGGCATCATCGGCATCTACAAGGCGCTGACTGAGCTGGTCCGGCTGGGCTGGATGAGCGGCCCGCTGCCACGGCTGGTCGCGGTCCAGGCCAGCGGCTGTGCCCCGATCGTCACGGCCTTCCAGGCCGGCGCACGCGAGAGTTCGCCGTGGCCGGATCCGCATACCGTCGCCTTCGGTATCAACGTTCCCAAGGCGCTCGGCGACTTCCTCATCCTCGAGGCGATCTACAGCACCAACGGGTGCGCGCTCGCCGTCACCGATGCCGAGTTGCTGGCAGCGCAGCGCGAGATCGCCGGGTCCGAGGGGATGCTCGTCTGCCCGGAGGGCGCGGCGACCGTGGCTGCGATCCGGATCCTTCGTGAGCGCGGCGAGATCGGCGAGGGCGAGGTGGTGGTCGCGCTCAACACCGGTGCCGGGATCAAGTACCCCGAGACTCTCGAGGCGACCGCGCCGTCGCTCGAGCCGGATGGTCAGATCCCGGTCCCGGCAGCGTGAGCCGGTCGCGAGGCGGGTGCGAGAAGACTCACCGCTGCCCCGCCGGAAGGTCGCCGCAGCAGGCCCACCGGGACGTCGATCCGCCCAAGTTCCAGATGTTTTTGCCCGTCTATCCACCAATTGAGGTAGCTGGGACCCCGCCAACTGGTCTACCCAAAGGTCAGTCGCTGGTACGGCGTATTCGGCTGGGCGTCTCTCTACGCTCTAGGCCGTATGACCCCGCTTACGAGAAGAATCCCGATTACCCGTGCTCTCGCCCTGCCTGCCGGGCTGGCGTTGGCGGGCGGCCTTCTGGCCGTGAGCCTGCCTGCCGCCAGCTCAGAGGCATCCACCAACCCCACGCTGTGCCAGCAGCAGACCGCTCACATCGACAGCAGCGACTACACTGTCGAGAACAACGAGTGGGGCTCGAGTGAGCCCGAGTGCAGCACCCCCGAAGGCACCACCGGCTTCAAGGTGGCGAACTCCGCGATTGCGAATTCCACCTACGGCGCGCCTGGTGGCTACACTGCCATCTACAAGGGCTGCCACTGGGGCCAGTGCACGCGCGACAGCGGCCTCCCCATCCAGGTGTCCGACATCACCCCCGGCAAGGTCACCACGACCTGGGATACTGTCCAGCCCGGCGGAAGCAACGACTACGACGTGGCCTACGACATCTGGTTCAACAAGACGGCTACCACCGACGGCCAGCCCAACGGCACCGAGCTGATGATCTGGCTGAACCACAACGGCCCCGTGCAGCCCTTCGGCTCCAAGGCCGCCAGCAATGTCAGCATCGGCGGTCGCAGCTACGACGTGTGGTACGGCAACCAGGGCTGGAACACTGTCTCCTACACGATGACCACGGGCACCACCTCGGTCACCAACCTGGACCTGCAGCCGCTCATCGCCGACGCGATCAGCCGCGGCTGGATCAGCCCGTCCTGGTACCTGATCGACGTCGAGGCCGGCTTCGAGATGTGGCACGGCGGCCAGGGTCTGGCGACCAAGGCGTTTGCCGTCAACGTGAAGGGACACCCCTCGCCGGTCCCGGCGTCGCCCGCGAGCGCGTCGTCGTCCGCGACTCCGTCGTCGTCGCCGAGCGCGTCGTCGGCCCCGATGACGTCGGCATCGCCGAGTGCGTCGTCGTCCGCGAGTGCGTCGTCGTCCGCGACTCCGTCGTCGTCCGCGAGCCCGTTGTCTCCTTCTGCGACTCCGTCGTCGTCGGCGAGCCCGCTGTCGCCTTCTGCTAATCCGTCGTCCTCTGCGGGTCCGCTGTCTTCGTCATCCCCGGCGAGCATTTCCTTGCAGGCCATCTCGCCGAACCCCTCGGCACCGGGAACGTCGACGAACGTCACGGTGGACTTCTCGAACAACGGCATGACCGTGGCCTCCAACGTGACGCTGGTCACCAAGGTCCGCAACTCGGCCGGCACCGTTGTGAGCCGGGACGCGGAGGCAGGCCAGAACATCCCGCCGGGGACGACACTGAACGTCTCTGACGCCTGGACGCCGTCCTCGGACGGTACCTACACCGTCGAGGGAGTCGTGCGGGACGCCTCCGGTAAGACGCTCGAGCGCGCGCAGCTCGGCACCGTCAAGGTGAAATGAGCCAGGCTCAGGTACACCGAGCCAGATAAGGCCGGGACGGGGTGGGCGTGTCACGCCCACCCCGTCCTGTCCTTTTTGGGCTAGCGGGCAATCGCTGCTTGCCGCGTCAGGTCTCGGTCGACGGCAATGCCCTAGTCCGGCTGCCGCCGAGGAATGAGTCGACGAACTCGGGACTGGCGACAAGCTCCGCTGGCGTTCCTTCCATCCGCAGCTCGCCGCCGCCGAGCACGTAGGTGCGGTCGGAAATGGCAAGGACGGCCTTGGCCCGCTGCTCCACGATCAGCACTGCAGCGCCACGTTCGGCCAGCTGCCGAACGTGCTCATCCAGCAATGCACCGGCGATGGCTGGAGCCAGGTTCGCCGTAGGCTCGTCCAGCAGGAAGACGCTGGGCTCGAGCATCAGCACCCGGCCCATCGCGAGCATCTTGCGCTCGCCGCCGCTCAGCTTGCCCGCCGGACGCCTGAGCATGGTTTTAAGGCGCGGGAACACGCTCAGGACGTGTTCGACCCGATCCGAGATGGCCGCTCTGGCCAGCAGGTAGCCCCCCATCTCGAGGTTCTCCATGACGGTCAGCGGCGCGAAGACGTCGTCCACCTGCGGAACGTAGCCAACGCCCGCGCGCGCGACCTCCTCCGGCGGCATGTTCGTGATGAGCCGGTCGCCGAGCAGGACCCGGCCTGCAGATACCCGCACGACTCCGACAAGGCTCTTGAGGAGCGTGCTCTTTCCCGAGCCGTTCGGGCCGACGATCGAGGTGATGTGTCCGGGCTGCGCCTGGACAGAGATATCCCTGATCACCGGATCAGCGTTGTAGCCCGCAGTCACGCTCTCGGCCTGGATCTGCGCGCCCGTCACTACGCGGTCAGCCGACAAGGTAGGCCTCCACCACCTCGGCCCGGTCCCGAAGTTGCGCCATGGTCCCCTCCGCCAGCACGGACCCGTCTGCCATGACGATGACCGGGTCGCAGAACTCGTCCATGATGGCCAGTTCATGCTCGACCATCAGGATCGTCATTCCGTCGCGGCACAGCCCGACGAGCAGATCGCCGATGCGCCTGGCTAGTTCGGGATGGACGCCGGCCATCGGCTCGTCCAGCAGGAGCATCTGCGGCCCGGTCATGAGCGCCCGCATGATCTCTACCAGCCTGCGCTGTCCGCCGCTGAGGTCACCGGCGTAGGAGTTGGCCAGTGATTCCAGGCCGAACCTGCTCAGAATGTCTGCCGCTTTGGCGATCGCGGCGTCCTCGTCATCCCTCCAGTACCGGCGCCCTGCGACGGCGCCGAAGAAGCCAGCGCCGCGGTTACCCGGCGCCGCGGTCAGCAGGTTCTCCAGCACCGTCAGCCGCTTGAACTCGCTGGCGAGCTGGAACGTCCTGACGAGACCCAGCCGGGCCCGACGGAACGCGGGGACGTTTGTGACGTCCTGGCCCTGATAGCGGATGGTTCCTGAGGAGACGCGGTCGGTCCCGGCCAGCAGCGCGAGCAGCGTCGACTTGCCAGCGCCATTCGGGCCTATGAGGCCGGTCAGTGTGCCGCGGGTGACCGCCAGCGACACTCCTGACACTGCGTGCACCCCGCCGAAGTCCCGGCTGACATTGGTGGCCTGCAAGACAATGTCAGCAGGCGGCGTTTCTGCGGCGGGAGACGGCAGCGCGGCCTGGGCGGCGGGCGGTGCGGCTCGCGTCTGTTCTGCCACAGCCCGATCAGGCGGCGACTGTGCCCGCAGGGCGATCACCCGTCGTCGCTCCGGCAGGATCCCCGCTGGCCTGAACCACAGGAAGGCGGCGATGAGCAGGCCGATGGCCACCCATTGCAGCGACGGCAGCAGATTCGGCGGCAGGCTCGGGTTCGCGTTCGTGATCAGCCGGGTCGACTCCTCGAACCCGACAGGCACGAGCACGGCGCCGAGTACGGCACCGGCATGGTTGCCCCGCCCCCCGATGATGACGGCGGCGAACAGCACGATCGTCTCCGCGTACGTCCAGGCCGCAGGCGACCAGACACTGATGAATGTCACCAGGACGCCGCCGGACAGGCCAGCGATGGCGCCGCCGATCACGAGCATTCCGGTCCGCAGCGACAGCAGGTTTTTGCCAAGCGAGTCCGCCACCCTGTCGTTGTCGCGCATTGCCCGCAGCGTGCGGCCGTAGGGTGACTCGGTGATGTGCCGGATGAACCAGAAGACGGCTGCTGCAAGCACAACGACGCCTACGGCGAATTCCCACTGGTAGCTCAGTGACGTATCTGTCATCACCTGTGATTGCAGCGGCGCTGGCACGATCGCCAGCCCGGCGTCTCCGTTGAACAACGGGACGAAGTTCATCACGAGCAGGTTGAGCAGGACTGCTGTCACCAAAAGACCGACGGCCGCGAAGTCACCGCGCAGGCGCCTGCCGACAAGGAAGGTAAAAGGCAGAGCCAGTACCGCACCTGCCACAGCGGCGCCGATCCAGGGGAACGGGAACGGCAGATCGAAACCGCCGATGTAGTGCTGGAACCCGCCGTTGGCCGACTGCGGCGGCAGCGCCAGGATCGCTGCTACGTAAGCGCCGGCCGCCTGGAAGATGATGTAGCCGAAGTTTGTCACGCCCCCGACGCCGAACTGCAAACTCAGGCCCAGGCAGGCGATGACATCCACCGCGCCGTACACCACCAGCGTGATGAGGTAATACATCGGGCTCCCTGCCTGCGCTCACGTCCGTGCGCCGAGCAGGCCGGACGGCCGGACGGCGAGCGTCGCGAGCAGCGCTACGAAGGCGATCACGTACTTGTAGTCGGGTTCGATATAGGCTGCGCTGACCTCAGTGGCGAGCCCGATAAGCAGGGCCCCTAGCATCGCGCCGTAAGCGTGTCCGGGGCCGCCCAGGAACACTGCGGCCAGGATGAGGACGACGAACAGGTCGGTGCTTGTCGGCCCGAAACTGCCGACGTCGATTGCGAACACCGTGCCGGCCAGACCGCAGAGCGCGCCAGTCAGCGCCCAGGTGAAGGTGATGACCCGGGCGGTCCGGATGCCGCAGTTCCTGGCGAGCGACCGGTTCGCCGCGGTAGCCCGCATGGCCTTGCCGAGTTTGGTGTAGCGCAGCAGCGCATGCGCGCCGGCCATCACGACGAGGCTGATCGCGATAATCGTCACCTGGACGGTGGTCAGGATGAGGCCGCCGGCCTGAAGCGTGCGTCCCTGGCTCATCGTGTAGGAGACGTTGATCCCGCCCACGATGGCCTGGACGCCGAACTCGATGATCAGAGCCATTCCCAGCGAGACGATCACGATGGTGATCGGCGCGGAACCGCGCTGCTGGAACGGCGCGTAGACGCCAAGGTTCAGTGCTACCGACAGCACTGAGCACGCGATCATCGCAACCACGAGGGCCAGCCAGATCGACACGCCGAGTTGATTGACCCAGTACGCGACGAACGCGCCAGCCGTCATGACCGCCGCGAACGCCAGGTTGAGCACATCGGTGACGGCGAATTGCAGGGTGAAGCCCACCGCGGCGATCGCCAGGACGGCTGAGGTAATCAGCCCGAAGCCAACCGACGCGATGAAGATAGTCATGAAGCGGCCGCCCCGGCCGGCCGCCCGAGGTAGCCAGGTGCGTACCCAGGGCGGCCGGGACGAGCGAGCGCGGAGCCGGTCATCAGGAAACCGAGCGGAGCTGGGCAGCAGAGATGTTGCCCGATACCTGGACAGCTCCGGTGGCAGTGTAAGTGTCGATCTGGAAGATGCCCGGTGAGTCGTGGTAGGAGTCAAAGCTCGTCGGGCCGCCCGGGCCTACGTAGCGGATCTTCTTCCCCGCCTTGAGATCCTTGACGCCCTGGGCGAACGAGTTCACGACGACAGCGCCGGGCACGCCGTCCCCTATCGTCTCGAGGTAGGGCTTCCACTTAGCTGTCTCGGTGCTGTGGGCAGCGACCATCGCCAGGGCGGCCAGGTTCATCCCGTCGTAGAGGTGAACGGCTCCCGGAGCGGTGAAGTAGGTGCTGAAGTCGCCAGTCTGCGCGCCGGAAACCTTTCCCTTGACGGCGAGCAACGCCTTTGTGAAGGCCTGGTAGGCAGGCCCGCTCGTCGCCGTTACCAGGTTGTCGGCATGGAAGCTGGATGCGAAGTCGGCGGCCCCGACTGCTCGGGCCGCTGCCTGGAAGAAGGCCGGCGAGATGGCAGCGGAGGTTCCGATGATCGGGATCATCTTGCCGCCATTGAGCTGCTTGATCTCAGCGAACAACGTCGGGTCTGACGACCCGAGAGCCTCGGTCATGATTGCGTCAGGGTGGGCCTGCACGATCTTCTCCGCCTCAGTGCGGAACGTCGTGGCGGTCAGATCCAGGGTCTCGTTGGCGACGACGGTCATGCCTGCCTTCGCGATCGCAGCCTCGGCGGGCTGGACGAATGTCTGCGACCCGATGTCGTTCCCGAAGGCGAGCGCGATGCGTTTGTACCCGAGATGCTGAGCTATCACTGTCATCGCGTACGACTCAGCCAGGTCGGGCGGCACGAGCCGGTAGAAGTAGGCATAGTGAACGTGGTCGAACTCGGACTGGCCGGTCATGCAGAACATCACTGTCTTGTGGCTGTTGATGATCGGTACGACCGCTGCCGCCTCGTCCGACGTACAGCCGATGACGAGCACTAGGTTCTTCGTCCTGCTGAACAGGCTGCCTACTGCAGGGACAGCATCCGCTGGATCGCCCCTGGTGTCGGCCGATGTACAGCTGACGGTGTGACCGAGTATGCCGCCGGCTTTGTTGATCGCGTTCGCGGTGCCTTCGCAGGACACCAGATAGGTAGGCCCGAGCGCGGCGTCGGGACCGCTGAACGGAGCGACGTCAGCGAAAACGAGCGGTCCGCTGCTCCCGGACGTGGACGAGTTGCCGCAAGCAGCCAGGCCGCCAGCGAGGGCGACTGCCGCTGCCGCCGCCAGTAGGCCGCGATAGCGGCCGCAGGTCCTTCTGTGATTCCCCGCACTTGGCGGAAGTCCCGCGGCGCGCGCCACGGGCTCGGTGCCCCTGAACATTCTTCGTCGCCTCCACGGCAGGGTTTGTCGAAAGCTGAGTCGTATGGGAATCCCGTTTCTGCGGCGGTTTGATGTTGTGGTGCTCGCGCGTCAGATGCCGACGGATACAGATCCGGGCGGGCGCCACTTCCAGTCGCTCACGAGGGCTTCCTCGGCCACCACCCGGTTGCGGATCACGCCGACTCCCTCGACCGCAATCTCGATGACATCCCCTGGCAGTAGCCACACCGGCGGCTGCCGGGCGAAGCCGACGCCGCCAGGGGTGCCGGTAGCGATGACGTCGCCGGGCCGAAGGCGAGTGAAGGACGAGAAGAACTCGATCGTGCTCGGAATGTCGACGATCATCTGGGAGGTGCGCGCAGACTGCATGACCTCGCCGTTGAGCGTCGTGGTCAAAGCGGCATCGGAGACGTCAGCCTCGTCCGTCGTCACTAGCTCGGGGCCGATCGGCATGGTGCCCTCGAAGTTCTTGCCAGCGGTCCACTGCGTCGCAGCCCGCTGCCAGTCCCGAGCCGTGGCGTCGTTGAGCACCACGTATCCGGCGATCGCGTCGAGCGCTTTGCCGGCCGGGATGTACCTGCCACCGGTCCCGATCACCAGACCTAGCTCGCCTTCGAAGTCGAACCGGCTCGTAAGCGCCGGCCTGACTAAGTCGGCGTACGGGCCGAGCGCGCTGCCCTCGCCGCGTACGAAGGCCTCCGGCCAGGTCGGGACGGCGCGGCCGCCTTCGATAGCGTGCTCGCGGTAGTTCACGCCCAGGCACAGAATCCGCCTCGGCTCAGGTACTGCGGGCCCGAAGTCCGCCTCGCTGAACTCGGCGCCGTCGGAGTCCGCTAGCGCGCGGGCGGCATCCATGGCTCCTGCTTCCAGCAGGCCGCGGAGGGTAGCCAGCGCCGGATCTCCGGTTCCGTCGGCTACGTCCAGATATCCCGTGCGCCCCCTGACATGCAAACGCAGTCCGCGCGGTGTGGTCATCGTCGCGAGCCTCATGGGCTACCTCCGGAATCCATACTGGATTGGACGCGATATTGGTTCGACCTAACCGATTGGTTGAGCATAGGTCGGCCATTACCCACGGTCAAGGCCTGAAGGGCGGCGAAGGGGCACTGCAATAGCGGCGCGGTGCACCAGGATTGGTAGGATTGGTTCCATCATGGGTCAGGCGGGGCGGAGTGGGGATGGACGCAACGACAACGGCGAGTGCCGAGGGAGCCGGAAGATTCGGCGTCACCTCGCACGCCGAGCGCGGGCAGCGACTCGCTGAGCTGATTCTGCAGAGGTCACGAGATGCGGGCATGGCGCCAGGCGGCAGGCTTCCGACCGAGCGCCAGCTCAGCATCGACCTGGGTGTGACCCGCTCGGCTGTCCGCCATGCCATGGCGATTCTTGAGGCGCAGGGCCAGATCTCCCGTGAGGTCGGCCGCGGAACGTTCCTGCGCGACGTTCCGGTCGCTGCCGTAGCGCCCGCTCGGCTGGGCCGTGCTCGCTCGGACGGTGCCCGACCGGACGGTGCTCGCTCAGAACAAGGATTCGCACTGCCCTGGACGCTCGGATCGGCGAGCGCGGATTTCGCCCCCGCGGATGTCATGACGATCCGGCGGCTGCTGGAACCGCCGGCCATGTCGCTTGTCGTCTCCTGGGCGACCGCGTCCGATCTGGAGGAGATGCAGCGTTGCCTGACTGGCGGCGACCATGCCGCGACTTACGAGGAGTTTGAGAGCTGGGACCTGGCGTTGCACCGGTGCCTGATGGCAGCAAGTCACAGCCCGCTGCTCGTCGCGCTGTACCAGGGGATCGAGCAGGCACGACACGGCCAAGTCTGGGGAGACCTCAAGCGCCGCAGCGCCTCGCAGGAGCGGCGCGTCGAGTATCAGCAGGACCACCACGCGATCGTCGAAGCACTGCGCGCCCGTGATCCGGGCCTGGCGGTGGAAGCGATGCGACTGCACCTAGCCAGGGTCCAGGAACACCTCAACGTGACCGATCCGGCAGCGGCGGTTAGCTGGGGCCGCGGCAGCGGGTGACCGAAGCGCGTGCTTACTCGATCGGCTGACCTGGCTGGTGCCGTTCGAGTGCGGCGAGCCGTAGCTCGAGCTGGTCGATCCGGTGCCGCAGGATCTCCAGCTGGGCCTCGTCGGCGAGCCGTCGCTCCGCTGTCCGGCGCAGCCGCGGCGATGCTTCCGCGCGAGCCGCGACGAGCGCGAGCGGCACTAGTCGCTGCGGCCCGTGCGGCCCGTCGACCAGCCGGGACGGGATCTGACCGGTCCGGTACCAGGTGCGGAGCGCCGCACGGGATGCGCCGGTGTCCGCCGCCGCGCGCTCGAGCGTGACCCAGTCCGAATCCGCGAGCCGGGCGGCGAGGTCCAGCTCAAGTTCCCACTCGTCAAGCCGGTCCTCCCAGTCCACGATGCAAGATTCTAGTCGCAGCCACCGAGGATGGCGACAGCACGTTCCCTATTAATAGCATGGTATTGACGGGGTTATTAGATCTGAGCCAGGGTTGGTTTCATGTTCGAACGATTCACTAACCGCGCCCGGCACGTTGTCGTGCTTGCCCAAGAGGAAGCCCGGCAGCTGCAGCACAACTACATCGGCACCGAGCATGTGCTGCTCGGGCTGCTCGGCGAGCCCGGCGGCGTCGCCTTCCAGGCCCTTGAGCGCTTCGGCATCACGCTTGATGGCGCGCGCGAAGAGGTGAAGGCCATCATCGGTCTCGGCAAGCAGCAGCCGAGCGGGCATATCCCGTTCACCCCGCGGGCGAAAAAGACACTGGAGCTCGCGCTTCGGGAGGCGCTGCAACTGCACGACCGCCACATCGGAACCGAGCACATCCTGCTTGGCCTGATAACCGAGGGCAAGGGCGTAGCCGCGCAGATCATGCGGCAGCACTCTGATCTATTGCCGATTCGGGTCGCGGTACTCGACCTGGTCGCCGCGACGCCGACGGAGATGAGTCGGAGGAGGGTACCCCAATGGCTGCGGCGCCGCTCCGGCGCCGAGCTCGGTGAAATGCTCGAACGGGGCCAGCCGGCCGAATCTGGCGAGGCGGGCGAGTTTGTCGAACTGCGCGCGACCCCGGCTGCCGACACGAGCCTGAGCGCAGCCGCGCGCCTTGCCGGATCACAGCCAGTGGGTTCGCACCATCTGCTCCTCGCAGCCATCGGCGACCCCGATACTGCGGCTGCGCGGGCGCTTGCGGCTCTCGGTGTTGACCTAGAGCAGGCACGCGAAGCGCTGAGAACCGCGAACGTGACCGGGACTAGTGATGAGCAGCCGGAGGAGGCGGGCCGGCGCCAGATGGTGATCAGAGTGACGGATGAGCAGGTCACCATCGAGGCCAGAGACCCGCTGATCGTCCGCGCCGGCCGTGCCGCGGTTGACGCGCTCGGCGACAGCGCTGACCCGTCTGGCACTATCCGCGGCGACCTGCCGGCCAGCGCAAGCTTGACTACCGTCTGGCAAGCACTTCACGACAGTCTCGTAGCCATCCACCGACGCGCGACGCTGCCAGCTGGAGCCGCTGGCCCTGCTGGCACGGCCGCCGACGCGGATCAGCCTGGCGACCAGGACGGGCCAGTGAACCCGCCGCCAGGAAACGAGGCCGCCTGACCAGCGGAATCAGTCGCGCACTGCCAGCTCGTCAACTGGCCGGGTCGGCATCCCGGTGGCTTCCAGTAGGGTGCGAAGTTCGCGTTGCTCGGCGCTGGTGACCAAGGCTCCGGTCTTGGCGAGCGTTGCGGCGAGCTCTATCGCGAGCTCGCCGTACTCGCCGCCATCTTCCATCTCCTTCAGGCCCTCG
>Ga0335075_10004448_pt1 | contig 21929 bp, 19 predicted proteins | sample Lox_Sample_24_FD_206723 | JGI IMG/M metagenome (GOLD analysis project Ga0335075, IMG submission 206723) | Soil microbial communities from Loxahatchee National Wildlife Refuge, Florida, United States - Lox_Sample_2.4 | ecosystem: Environmental > Terrestrial > Soil > Wetlands | place: USA...
AGGCGGGAATTCTGCACCGCGATATTAAGCCGTCGAACATCATCCTCCGCCCGGATGGCCGCCCCGTCCTGATCGACTTCGGGTCCGCCCGTGATTTCGGTGCAAGCGCGAACACCACGTTTACACAAATTTTTTCAGGCGGGTACGCCCCCGTCGAGCAATTCGTGGGCAGTCAGCAGGGGCCGTTTTCCGACATCTACTCAGTCGGTGCTGTGGCCTATCGCGGGATTGGCGGAACGTTGATCGACTCTCTGACGCGGCATCAGGCCATCCTCAACAATGTGCGTGATCCCCTCAAACCGGCGGCTGAAGCAGGGATTGGGCGGTATCCACCTCGGCTGCTCGCGAGCATAGATCGCGCTCTTGCCGTGGCCATCGGCGATCGCCCGCAGCGGGCGGAAGATTTGCTTACAGCGCTCGACGATAGCCCAGAGGAACAACCGGCGCTGGAGTGGAACCAGACCTCGGTGCGAGCGATTGCAGCCGTACCGGCGGGAGCTTCGTCGATCGAACTATCCGACCCGCCAGTGGTTCACTTGCGACACGAGCAGGTTCCCCGGCGCGCCTGGTTGTCCTGGCGAGCAGTGCTGGTCCTGGCTCCGATCTCAACCGCCGCGGCGGGAGCGGGATATCTTGCATCTCACCTCCTCGTCGCGCCTTCGGTTGACCGTGCCACGGAAAATCCCCCTAGCGAAACTACTGCTGAGCAAGCACCCCTCACGAGTACCGGGTCACCGCCGGGGTTCAATGCCGGCGCGTCGACTGAAAGCGACCACGGGGACACCAGCAGTAACACCCATTCTGTGGTCGCCGAACCTAAGATCGACGCCAGCGACGCCGGCACGTCAACTGAAAGCGACCACAGGGACACAAGCAGCAACACCAATTCCGTGGTCGCCAAACCCATGATGAACGCCAGCGACCCCGGCACGTCAATTGAAAGCGACCACAGCGACACGAGCAGCAACACCGATTCCTTGGTCGCCAAACCCAAGATCATCGCAAGCGACAGCGGCTCGGTGTCGCGGCAGAATACCCGTTCATACAGTTATGACCATTTAACGCGCCGGCGATCTCTGACTACCGACACCAGATCATCATCCGTTACCGCGGGCCCCTTCTTCATCCGTCCCATATTGGGCGCGGTACGTTGGGGCCGTTCCGTCATTTCCGACAGATTGCGCTGAGCTTGGATCGTGCTCCACAATGACTCGCCAGTGTACCCGGTCTCTCCTGTGCCGGCGCAGTAGTGCGCGATGCAGGGTGCCGCGGCCGGTTGCACTTGACGGACGGTTCACTTAGTCGGACCGCTCCAGTGGCCGGTTTGCGCCGGCGTGATGGGGAGGAAGAGATGCACAAGCTCCTGACAGTGATCGCCGTCGTAGGGGGTGCCTTGCCGGGCTTGACACGAGCGGCGGAAGTATCGGTCGTCAACCCCAGCCTACCGACACAACCACCGCCACTCTTGCGGCCTGTGACGCCGGCCCTTTCGTCGGCGTTCAACCAACAGCCGTTCCCGTTCGCGGCACCTCCCGCCGCAGTCCCGCCGGCTTCTTCGTCCCAAGAGAGGTCGGGCGGTTCAGGTGCGCGATCGGGTGCGCCGCCGCGGCCGGCGCCATGACCGTCGCGCCCGTGGTCGGACCAAGACTGGTGTAATGTAATAAACTCTCCGACGCGATTGACTGTTCGATAATTTCCCTGTCGGTGATCGCCGGGCCGTTGCCGACGTGCGTAACGTAAGGCCTGCCGGCGGAACGGCATCGGCGACGAAGACGGAGAGGCGATATATGCCTGCACCGATCTCATCGATCCTGGCTTCCATGACGAGCTCTCCCAAGGAAGGGCCGCGTCGGGGCGGAGGAGTTCAGTGGTAACCGATGTCCGCGTGCGTTTTCCACGGAACACCCAGTATGACCACCCCGAATACATCAGAATGGCCGGGAGCAGGAATAGAGAGCCGACCAGCAGGAAGGCCTGCGTGCTCGGCGACGCCGCCGCTTGCGATAGCGTAAAATGGTAGGGGACGATCATCGGCCACAGGCTGATCACGACACCGAGATAGGCCAACAGAAACAACAGGACCGCAGCGATAAAGGGCGCGGCATCCGCCCTCTCTGAAAGCGCTCGCCATGCCCAGACGACGACCAACAGTGTGGCGATCGGCACCGGCCAAAGAAATAGAGTATCTGGCGGCGAGAACAGCGCTCAGCAATCCGTTGCTCCATTAGCGGCGTCCACAGGCTGACGATGACGATGCCCACTACGACCCCGATGAGGCATAACCGGCCCTGGCGCCGTGCCCAATCCGGCAGCGCGCCCTCAGTCTTGATGACCAGCCACCCGGCGCCGAGCCCACCTGAAAAGAGCGGTGCCAAAAGGCGCAGCGGCCGGCATCCTTGAAGCGAAACTCGAAGGCGACGCCGCGGAATACGAGCGCGATCAGCATCACCAGGATCGGAAAATACACAGCCGGTATGATGATCGCAAAAGCCAACGGAAACGCCGCGAGGAGGCGACGCCACAAAAGACCAGCCAGGTCTCGTTACCGTCCCAGATCGGTGCAATCGAGTTCATTCTCCGTCATGGGACCTCCCGGGATTAAGGCGACGACGGCAGTGTCCGAACCGGCTGCTGCGGGCGCCCCGCCTCAATAGGCGCCGCGGCAGCCGACTGCCCTGGGCGTTTGCGTACGAGGCCAAGCACGTAGAGGAAACCCGTCGGGTAAACGACGAGGTAGACACCGGCGTAGACCAGCAGGGACAACAAGACACAATGCCCAGTGAGCGACGGCGTAACCGACTTTGCCGTTCACAACAGGCCATACACGGTCCAAGGCTGTCGGTCGTCCACCCGGCCAGCACCGCGACGAAGCCGATCGGGATCGTGACCTGGCACGCCCGTAGATACCATCTGCTATTGAACAGTTTCCGACTGGAATGGCATTACGATCCCGGTCACCACCCCCATGCCGAACGCGACCGCGAAGATCCGAATCCAGAAGTTCCAGACCCGGAGGTAGACTCCGTTTCCGGTAGCGAGATGCAGCCCTTCCAGCAAGGCGATGTAGATGGGGCGCCGACGGTAAACGCCGGCAACAGGATGTGCCAGCCGATCACCCAGGCGAATTGGATTCGCGAAAGAAGGAGCGGATCGGGCGTCACCGGAACATAGCCCCCCTGCAATCAGCCAACGTTTCCCAGGCCGGTCATCTCCTGGGTTTTTGGGCGTACATGGCAACAAGCTCGGCGAGGGACGGATGCCGTTCGGTTGGAAGCGATGGTTCCCGCCGCGGGAACTCGTCTGTCACATTTCGATCCCGGCGCCCTCTCGCTGGCGCAAGCGACGCCCTTCGCCTCGACGCTGCGAAAATTTGCAACCCGGCCAAGCGCACGTCTATTGGACGAAGGTATCGCGTGGTGGCCTCCGAGAGCAATGCCGCAGGTGCCCAACGACCACACCAAAGTATTAGAGACGCCCTCTGATTAAGCGGCGCATTTGCTTCCGGTGAAGCTCCGCAAGATCCACAGCGGCGGAGTTCCTGATGAAAAATCTGCGCCGTCGGCGCGTCCCAAGGCGGCGCTTCCACTGATGTCGGCCTTCCCGACGGCCGCAAGCGATAGTGAGTTACGGCGCCACGGGAGTTCCATCAGACGAAGGCATCGACCGATACCTTCGTACCATTGTGATCAACCCGAGTGGAAACGACATCGCCGACTGGGGCAGTTTATCTTCTCCAGGGCTTCTACCGCAGGTTGCGGCATCCGCACAAGACAGTCGGATCCGCATGAACAACAGGAAAGGACGTGTTGTCGCAAACCCAATCCCGACCCGTAACGCAATCCAGGAGAATCCAAATGAGCCTGATCGAACACGCAATTGCGGCAAACCGCAAGACATCAGAGCACCATGATCGTTCGCTGGCAAACAAGCCAGCTCCAAAGATTGCAATCCTCACTTGTATGGACCCCCGCCTGAACAAACTCCTCGAATGGCTGGACATCAAACCCGCCGATGCGGACGTGATTCGGAACGTCGGAACGGCGGCAACAGAAGACGTAGTGCGGTCTCTCATGTTTTCAATTCATGTTCTCGGCGTGCGAGAGATCATGATCGTCGGGCACACTGGCTGCGGAATGGAAATGTTTTCCGAAGAAGAGTTCGAGAACCACCTCCACACACAATGCGGCGTATGGGCGGTGGCTCCTGATAAGTTTCACTTCTATTCCGACGTGAATCTGGCGACACAAAAGCAGGTACTGAAACTCAGGTCACACCCGTGGATTCCTTCGAAGGTGGCAATTCGCGGGTTTGTTTTCGATTTGGCAACCGGCGAATTGAGGGAAGTGACGCCTAAGGACGACAGATAGTCAATTGATTGCATGGAAACTTGCCACGTGAGGTGCGGCGCGCCTCGCAAAGATCGACCCGGTCGGGGGGCGCGCCGGCGGCCGCCTCGTGCATCGCGAACGGCACCCGCGAGTTGGTGTTGAAAGCGAGCGCACCAACCTCATAGACGCTGCATTCACGAACGGCACGCGGGTGCAGCCGGCGCACTCTCTGACCATAGCCCCGGTGGAGCGCCGAGACGGAGACATTCATGACATCGTTCTCGAAAACCGCAGCCCACCGTGCTACTCGTTGTGCCCAGGCGTCCCCGGGAAGCGGAGCGCTTTCTCCAGAATAGGATTCACAAGCTCGGCCAGCGCATTCGCATTTCGAACCATCCGTTCCGCGGCGGCCCGCGCCTCTCGCGTGTTGGGCGGCTCGGCTGACAACCAGTGCTGGCAGGAGCGGGAGTTGCTAATAAGAGCCGTCAGGCACTGTCGAATGTCAGGGGCAAACGAATCGAGTAGCTTAGGGCAGTTCACAGTCTGGCTGTCTGGACGAGGTTTCATTACGATCTCCTGTGGCATATGAGGATGGGGGGCGTCCGAAACAGGAGGACGTCCCACTATTCTCGCCGGAGGCCACGTCGGTGTCTTCCCATTCAGCGCAGCGCGGTGTCTCATTGCGTGCAAAGCGTCAACAAGACGCCGAATTCATCGGCCACAGCCTTCATCTCGCATGGCAGACCCTCATGACATGCCAACCCGGCGTTTCGCATGCCACCTTACATTGACGGCACAGCTATACGCGAAAGCGACACCTCGCTCCCAGCTTGCGCGTGCCGATATTGCACGCTCATTTGCACGGCAAAATTAGGAAGGTCATCCCACTGGGGTCGTCTCATCTGGCGCAGCGCGACATCTCACCGCGTGCAGGACAACCGCAGTTAGGGAAGTTGTCAGACGCCGGCGGCTGACTTCATCTCAGCAGCGAGCTCCTGATAGCAGACCACCCACGCACCACGGACTTCCGGCGTGAAATCTTCCCCAAGCGCCTGCTCGAGAGTCCACATAAGCGCGTCCTTCAGCGCGTCGTAGTCGGCGAGCGTGACGCCGTATTCCACATGTCGCTTAGCAAGATCCTGGATAGCAGACAGGGTCTCGCCGGGCTGGTGCAGATTGTAGACGATGATGGCCAGCATCGCCATAAACTTGACGCCCTGAGTGCGCATGTCGTGCGCGAAGAGCTGTCGGAAGCCGGGGTTAATGCTAAACAGTCTCTCGTAGAACAGCGCCGCCGCTACCTCCGGCATAATCGCCACCCTGGCGAAACTGGCGCCGACTAGCTGCTGCTCTATCGGGTTCACGCAGTCCTTCCTAGCCCGGCTGACCTGGCCGGGGCCGCATACGCAAGTCACATGATCACCTGTCTAGGCCTGCCCTTCATGTGCGTCGTCTCATCGAGCGCAGAACTGTACCTCATTCTGTGCAAACTTGTCGTACGGTGCAGGATAATAGCCCGCCCTACCGCCGCCCCGGGGCGGCCCGCAGCGCGGCCGGGGTCGAGCCGAACTCACTCGCATAGGTGCGATAGAAGGTCGCCATGCTGCTGAATCCCCAGCCAAAGGCGATATCGGCCACGGATCGGCCGGTGCCGGTCGCGCCGGCGATCGTGTCCCGACACTTCAATAACCGCTGGCGCAGCACGTAACGTGCGAAACCGGTTCCGGTCGGCTGGAACAGGATATACAGTTGCCGAAGCGAGATGCCGAGGGCGGCGGCCGTGTTAGCCGCTGTCAGGTCGGGATCGACCAAGTGCTGCTCGACATGCCGTTTTGCGATTTCCAGTTGCTCCGCCCGCATGGCGTCGCGCCCGGTCGAGGGCCGCTTATCGGCAGCGCTGCAGGCCAGTGCCACAAGCTCGCACAGGTTGTGCAGCACCGCAGCACCAAGTACCGGCGAAACCAGAGGCACCTGGGCTTTCGCGGCGTCGAGCGACGCGCTGAGCAGCGCGCCGAGTGGCGAGTCGGCAGCCAATTTGAAGGGGCGTGTCAGACGACCCCCCGTAAGTAACGGTGAAAGCTCGCTCTGAGGGATTACCAGCACGTCCCAGTCCGCCGTCGTCATCCCAATCGCATCGAATTCCCACTCGCACGAAGTGATCACCCAGTCGCCAGGCGCGAACTGAATATCGACAGGAGTGCTCCGCGGCGCGGCCTTCCAGCTCGTCGCTGTATTGAACCGGCAAATCGCGAATGCACCGGCCGCATCTCCCGCGACGTGCGCGGCAGTTCGCCGCGCCGCTGTGTGGTTGGCTCGCAGGTTCATCAAAACGAAAGGGCCGGCGACCAATCCATCCACCCTGGCCCGGAATTCGCGAGGGTCCGGAACGCCACTGGGCTCATAACCGTAACCGCGCTGGCTCATGCGCTCGCACCACATTTGCACGCGATCGCCCGGCGGAAGATCGTCCGTGGAAAAGCTAAGCCGCATTGCTGGCGCTCTGAGGACCTGCCTGGAGGCTAGGCTCGGCGGGTCAGGCGGAGCAAGAACTTCGTCTGCGTCGCGTTCGCGTCCGATAGGGCTGAAGAATTCCTGGGCGGATGGCCGTGATGATGCTCGGCCGGTAGGGTCGTCCAATCTTCCGTGGTCGTAGTTCTGCCGCACAAGTTTCACGAAAGCCGTCGCCATAAATTTCCCAAGGCGAGATAGCGCTCTGCCGGCGTCTCCACCCGCGCGACGTGACCGGCATGGATCAGCAGGTGGATACGCTGGCCTCGGCGGGATGACGTATCGCGTCGCCGGAGACCTCCAGCCACCAAAACCGACCAACGGGCGCTGCAGCAGTGCAGCGTGCCGTCTCCCATGTTCCAAGCGAGGAAGCCATAGCGAGCATCGTTCGCCATTCCTTGAATGCCTCGGAGTCTGCCAGCGCGGCCTGGTGAGCGAACAACTGCCAGCATCCGCCTGGTACGCCGCGGTAAGCCGCTGTCCGCGGAGTTCAGCCACCCATGTCTGCTCACGGTGATGTGATAGACTGCCCGTACTTGCTCAAGCAGGGTACCAAGGCTTTTTTGTTCAGGCGATTGAGTGATGCCGCGCCGCTAGAAGCGCTCAATAGTGCTCTCGGAGCGAATTGACCGATCAGTTCCGTTGTTGCGCCGTGGGTCGCATGAAATATGATGGAGATATTGGACAACGTATCCTGTCAGTGCATCGAGGATCACCAGCGGTGCCAACTCCTGCACCAATTGTGTTCGTGGTCGACGATGACATCTCGATGCGCGAGTCGCTGGAGGTGCTGATCCGCGACGCTGGTTGGCGCCCGGAAGTTTTTGCCTCCGCGCAGGAGTTCCTCGCCCGGCCTCGGGCCTTTTCGCCAAGCTGCCTTATCCTCGACGTGTCGCTCCCGGACCTGAACGGCCTTGAGCTGCAAAAGCGCATCGCCGAGCGCACCGATATGCCGATCATTTTCATAACTGGATACGGTGACATTCCGATGACAGTCGCGGCAATGAAGGCTGGAGCCGTCGAATTCCTGACCAAACCGCTCAGCGACGACGCACTGCTGAGTGCTATCCGATACGCCATCGAGCGCAGCCAAGCAGCGTTGCTTCAGGAGAGCTCGTTACAGACGCTTCGCGACCGCTATATATTGCTAAGCCGACGCGAGCAAGAGGTCATGGCCCTGGTGGTGTCGGGCCTGTTGAACAAACAGGTTGGTGGCGAACTGGGGATCAGCGAGATTACCGTGAAGGCTCACCGCGGCAGGGTGATGCGGAAAATGCAGGCGGGTTCCCTTGCCGACCTGGTGAATATGGCGGCAAGGCTCCGGGTCACAGGTTAGCGCGGACGTGCCGCCACCAAGGCATCGGGAATACCTTCATCGACTTGGTCCCGTGCACCTCGCAGGTGTGTTATCGTCGCACCGACGCGCAGAGGTTTAGTTCAGGACCAAATATTCGCTCTCCTGGCTCGATTATGATGGTCGGATCCGCTTGGCTATCGGCGGGTCGGCGGTACCATTGGTTCAATGGGTTGGCGACATCGCCGTTCCGCCAGTCTCGGCCGCGGGTATCGTAAATTGAAAGACGGCACCGCGCGGCACATTCGCGCTTGCCCACAGTCGCCCGCCATGCGCTTCGATGATCGAACGACAGATCGACAGCCCCAGGCCCAGACCACCCGGCTTCGTCGTGTGGAAGGGATCGAAAAGGTGGTCAAGAGCCGACTCCGCCAGTCCTGGTCCGGAATCCTGCACCACGACGAATACGTCATCCGAAGCCTCTCCGCCGGTGGTGATCAGCAATTCACGACGGTCGTCATTGGTGCCGTTCATCGACTCGATCGCATTGACGATCAGGTTCAATATGACCTGCTGCAGTTGGACCCGATCGCCCAACACGATCGGCAGGTCATCCGCAAGACTGGCCCGTACCGATATGCGGTTCTTCGCTGCCTCGCTGCCGGTCAACTCAATTACTTCCTGGACCGCTTCGTTCAACTTCATAAGACCCTTCCTTGGCGGTGCCTTCCTGGAAAGAGCGCGAATCTGCTGGATGACCTCCCGGGCACGACTGCCATCTCTGACAATGCGCTTGAGCGCTTGCATCGCCTCCGCTATGTCAGGAACCGGAGCGCTCAGCCATCGCAAGGCGGTATTGGCGTTGGTGATGGCTCCGGAGACGGGCTGGCTCACTTCATGGGCGATCGAAGCAGTGATCTGCCCCATGGTGGTGACACGGCTCGCGTGTGCCAGCGCTGCCTGAACTTCTCGATAGCGCTGTTCGCTCTCGCGAGCCTCGGCTTCCACCCGATTGCGCTCGGTCAGATCGATGGCAAACGCGAACCCTTCAAGCCGCTGTTCGTCGAACGCTGCAAAGCCTGTCAGCACGGGCACCCGGGTACCATCCTTGCGCACGTATTGCTTTTCAAATGGCAGAACGGCCCCAGTCGCATTCACCTCCGCCGCAGCCTGTTCGTCACGATGACGCTCCTCCGGCGCTGAGAGAAAGGTTCCACTGAGAATGCCAGCCGCGAGATCTTCGCGGTCGTATCCGACCATGCGGAGAAAGGCGTCATTGGCTTCGACGATGGTGGCGTTACTAACCTCATTGCTTTGACCAGTGAGCTTCCATATGAAGGTCCCGATGATATTGGCATCAATCAGCCGGCGTATCCTCGCCTCGCGTTCGGCAACGTCGCGGTACAAACGGGCGTTCTCGAGCGCGATCGCGGCCTGTGAGGCAAGGAGCTTCAGCACGGCAATTCGCGTTGGCGTGAAGACGCGCGGTGCAAGATTGTTTTCGAGATAGAGGATGCCGATGAGCTTGCTCTGATTGAGCAACGGCAGACAGAGGACGGATCGAACTTGCCGCTGGTGCAGGTATTCGTCGGCGCCAAACGGACTTTGGGCAGCGGCATCATCGAGAAGTGCGGGCTCACATGTGCACGCAACGAAATGTATAATCGACGTTGGTAGCGCGGCAGACGTCAGGAGGTCGTTCCTCAGGTACACAAGTACCGTATCCCCTTCGGTGGTTGCCTCGGCCACCAGCCGCTGCTCGTTGGCGCGCGGAAGGATCAGCAAGCCGCGCTCGGCGCCGGCCTGAGCGATCGCTGTGCGCATGAGCGTTTCAAGAAGCTTCTCCAGGATGATCTCGCTCGAAACAGCCTGCGAGACCTTGGTCACGGTTGCCAGGTCCAGGTGTTCGACCAATGTTAAAATCGTGCTCGATGGTCCGAGCGATGGTTCTTCCGGACGAAGGTAGGGATACAGCTGATCGAGTTGCCGAACCTTGCCATCCGCTCCCCAACGCAGATAGCAGTAACGCGAGTCCCGCAGGTACGCATACGCGATCTTCTCGAACCCACGCGCGGCGTAGAAGCGAGCGGCCAGTTCGTTGGCGAGCGCCTCATTATGAACAAAGCCATTTGCGTGAGCCGAGCGGATGGCCTGTTCATAAAGGTCCATGGCATCGAGGGCGCGGCCTTGGATCCGGGCAATCTCCGCCCCGACCAATGTGGCACGATTCTCGAAGTTCTCCGGGCAAACCGCTACCCAAACCTCGAGCTGCCGATGGTGCGCGACGAGAGCCTCGACATCCTGCTGTCTCTGGCCGGCGGCCGCAGATTCGCAGGACGCCGCCTGAGAGAGTGCCGCGTAATAGTGATAATCCACCGCTTCGAACATTGAATGCATTGCCCACAGCAGTCGTTGGGCCTTCGATGCGGCGTCGAGAGCGCTCGTATAGTCGCCGGCAAAGAAGCGCGCTTGCAGCTTGCGGGTCCAGTACCAGACCTCGGCCATCGCGAGATCCGGGTTGTTGGAGAAACGCCACTCGAGCTGCTGCTCCTCGAACTGCGCATCATCAAATCGACCGAAAGCCGGCGTCAGCCCGCGGAGCGTTCGAACGAGCGCGACCTGCCCAACGATGGAGTCAATAGCAAACCCGAACCGCATGTTCTGGGCGAACGCGAGGCCACGCTCGGCCTCGCATTGCACCTCATCGAGCGGATCCCCAGCCGCGAGAAGGTTCGTGATCAAATGAGTGTTGCAATAGGCCGCATAAGTGAGATCGCCCATCTGGTGTGCCGTCTCGAGCGCGCGCCGCACCAGATCGCGGCCACCCCGGATATCTCTCGTCCAGAGCATGACTAAAGCCGCATAGTTCATATAGGTCCGGGCTCGGAATCGCTTCAGTCCGCGCCGTTCGACCAATTCATAACCGAGCCGGCCGAACCGAAGTCCGGCTTGGTAGTCGCCGAAGCGCGGTCCGGCAAGCATGCCAAGCACTACATAGGCGTAGCAGGAGCCGTCACAGTTGCCACCCTCCAGGCTGAGATTGACTGCCCGACAGACGATCAGGCAAAGCTGATTTACGTCCGTATAAAAGGCAGACGGCCCGATCTTGGTCAGAACATCAAGGGTCGCAAGCGATGCGGCATCGCTCATCAACGGCAGATCAACGAGCGTCTCGATGGCGCGCGAGCCGAGTTGGGACCAGATCCGCGCATACTCGCGGCGCACCTCATCTTCCGCGGGATGCGGCGACCAATCGATGCCCAGGTGCCGGAGATAGTCGAGACCGACGGCGTTCGCGCGGCTGCTCTGATCCAGGGCCGTGTACAGATCAGCCCGCAAACAGGTGACGCTGGCGCGTTCAACCGTCGTTGCGACGCGCGCCGAGAGCGCCACAAGTCGCTGCTCGGCTTCGGCCAGCGCACCGGTGAGGTACTCGCATTCGGCCCGGTCCAGCTCCAGCTCAAAGATCAGCTCGTGGCGGCGCTCCCACGAGTCTTCCTGCAGTAGCACGGCACCAGCGATGAGATAGGTGAGCGCCGAGGCATAAGCAGTGGCTGCTTTCGCACGCTTGCCGGCAAGTAGATTGAGCTCTGCCACCTGCCTCCGTTCATCCTGCGACGTGATCAATATCGCGCCACGGTTTAGCTGATTGACGATCTCGAAGATCATCTCCTCCTGCTTCTCTGATGGCGTCTGTGTCACCAGCAGCCGGCCGATCCGAAGATGGATGGCAGCGCGTACCGCCTCCGGGATTAAGGAGTAGGCGGCTTCCTGGACCCGATCGTGGACGAACCTGTAGAAGCCACCAAGGCGCTCTACCAACTCCTGACGGACAGCGTCCCAGAGAGCCGCCTGGACCTGTGCTTCTGAAGTCCCATGGACGATCGAAAGTGTCGCGGTGTCGGCGATGTTTCCGAGACAAGCTAAAAGCTGCAACGCCCTGTGCGTTTCCGCCGGGAGGCGTGTGAGCTTCGCGACCATAAGGTCCACGACGTTATCAGTGTAACCCTTGGCATGAATGCGGTCGAGATCCCAGGACCACCGCGCAGAAGCATGATCAAAGGTGAGCATTTCCTCTTCGACGAGCGAAGACAAAAACTGAATGGCGAAGAATGGATTCCCGCCGGTCTTTTCGTGCACCAGTTGGGCAAGCGATGCGGCGCGCTCGGGCGCGCAGCGAAGAGCGTCCGCAATCAATTGCGCAAGATGCGCCCGGTCCAGCGGCGCAAGCGTGATCTCCGCTACCTTTCCGCCGGCCACCCTTATCGCGTCGAGCATCCGCATTAGCGGATGGGCGGCGGTGACTTCGTTATCGCGATAGGCACCGATCAGCATAAGGTGCTGCAGATCCGACCGGGTCAACAGATCCCCGAGCAGATCGAGCGTTGCCGCGTCGAGCCATTGCAAGTCGTCGAGGAACAGCACCAATGGATGTTCCGGCCGGGCGAAGACGCCGATGAAACGCTCAAACGCCATCTGGAAGCGCCGTTGCGCGTCCTGAGGCGTTAGCTCGGGGACTGCGGGCTGCTCACCGATAATGAGCTTCAGTTCGGGGACGAGGTCGACGATCAGCCGTCCGTTGGGGCTCAGCGCGTTTTGAAGAGCATCGCGCCACCTCGTCAACTCAGTCGCACCCTTACTTAGGAGAGGCCGCACGAGGCTCTGAAAGGCCTGTACCAGAGTCGAATATGGAATGTCATGTTTATGCTGATCGAACTTGCCCGAGGCAAAGAGCCCACGCGGCGGAACCAGTATCCTATGCAGCTCATTGACGACTGACGATTTGCCGATTCCGGAATATCCGGAGACCAGGACCAGCTCGGGGATTCCATCCTTGACGACGCGATCGAAGGATGAGAGCAGCGTCTCGACCTCGTGCGCCCGCCCATACAGCTTCTCGGGCATCAGCAGCCGGTCGGGCGTGTCCTCCTGAGCGAGCGGAAAATCCTCGATGGAGGCCCCGTCTTCCCATCGGGCAAGGCAGTGCCGCAGATCGCGCCCGAGGCCAGCCGCCGTCTGGTAGCGTTCCTCGGCCGCCTTGGCGAGCAGCTTCATGATGATGGCGGAGATGGCGGCCGGAACGTTTGCCATGCGCTGGCTGGGCGTGGCAGGTGTTCTGGCGATGTGGCAGTGTACCCAATCCATGGGATCGGCCGCCGTGAACGGCAGCGAGCCCGTAAGCATCTGGTAGAGTGTGACGCCGAGCGCGTAGAGATCGCTGCGGGCGTCGATCGACCGGTTCATGCGTCCGGTCTGTTCCGGTGCCATGTAGGCGAGCGTGCCGGCAATAAACTCGGGCAGCTCGGGCGATTGACGTTCGCGGGGCAGGCGAGACGCGATTCCAAAGCCCGTCAGCCAGGTTTTGCCCGTCGTGACATCCACAACGACGTTGGACGGCTTTATGTCCTTGTGTACGAGACCGCGCTCATGGAGCCGGCGAAGCGCGGCTGAAAGCCCAACACCGATTCGAAGGAACTGTCCGACCTCCATCGGCGAACCGACCAGGCCATGAAGCGGCTCGCCGGCGGTCGATTCGAGGATCAGTATCGTACGGCCCGGCTCGCGCACGAGCTCCAACGGCTGCAGCGCCCAGGCACTGTCGAGGTGGTTCCTCAGCCCGAATTCATGCACCAGACGATCAACGCCGCCCGCGGTCGGCCGATCCGTGGCGGCAAGCACAGCGAAGCGCGCGTGACGCCGGCCATCACTGCCGCGGCGCCACGTTCGGCAGAAAACGCGCTCGCCGTCCTCCCACAAGACCTCCAGGCGCCCATCCTCCGGGGTAGCGGGGATGCTCGACGATGCACTCATTGCTGGGCTCCGGTGGACTTATTCCCGCGCGAATGCAACACATTCGCCACCGGCCAGCATAAGCTTACTGACTAATGCGGCATAGAATGGGCGCAGCCAGGGCCACTACCGCGCATTGGCGACGTTCATGCGGCCCCCTTGCCCAGCGCCAAGCGGACGCACCGAAGCAGCTCCTCTTCATCAAAAGGCTTGACCAAGTAACATATCACGCCGTCGGCCATGGCGCGTGCACGCACTTCATCATTCGGATAGGCAGTGATTAGAATGGTTTGGATAGCATAGCCCAGATCTAACAGACGCCTGTGCAGCTCCACACCGGTCATGTGCGGCATGTTGATATCCGCGATCAGGCAGGACGTATTCTCGATATCAGGCGAAGCCAGAAAGTCGGTAGCCGACGGAAATGTCTGCGCGTTGAATCCCAGTGACCTCATCTGTGCTTCCGTTGCCTCGCGGACCGACTCATCGTCTTCCACGATCGAAATTAGAGGCTTCGTTTTGTAGGGCACGCAAACCGCCTTTCCGCTACCGACTTCCAGTGCCCGAAAGGCTTGCAGCCATCTTCGCCAGACCGGCGATTGACCTCGTCTTCATCTCACGCATCACTTGTCCACGGTGGGTTCGGCGCAAAGCCGTGTGCGTGCGCGAGGAATTCTCGCGCAGATGTGAATGTCTCCGGCCGCCACCCGCCTGCCGTATCAAGGCTTCCAGGGATTCGCGCACCGAGACGTGGTTGTCCACGACGAACACGTCCGGCATGACGGACGACATCGGCATTGGCCTCATAGCGCTGCAGGCGGCGTTCGCAAATATCATCAATATCCCGCTGAAATCTTTGTGTTCACGGACATGCCGTCGGAACGATGCGCTACCGCCTGAACGGCTGTCCATTATACTTAGGTGTCGCTTCACGCTGGCCGCCAAGCCGCGGCCCCCCGCGAGGCCGACCCCAGTCACAAGCGTCGTGGCTGACAGCAGGTGCGTGGCATCCATGACATCAACGGCTGCGGCGGGCCACGGACTTCTTCAGACAGCCGCGATATGGTGAACAGCACCACAGTCAATTGACTGCGGCGCCGACCGAACGGCGCAACTTGGTCATGGCCCGGGTTTCGATCTGCCGAACTCGCTCGCGGGAGATACCGTGGTATCGCGACAAGTCTTCCAGAGTCGTCGGGCTCTCTTTGAGATGACGCTCGACAACAATGTGGCGCTCGCGCGTCGTAAGCCTCTCCAACGCGGAGGGCAGCAGCGACTTCCGGTGCGTGACCTCTTCACGCTCCGCCAACACCGTTTCCTGATCGTCGCCGTCGGCCACCGACCAGCTTTGCCATTCGTCATGGTTGTCCGCGTCGATCGGAACGTTCAGACTGCGATCGCGGCCCGCCAAGCGCTGATTCATACTGATGACCTCGTGCTCCGGCACTCGCAGCATGTTCGCGATTCTGCTGATGTGCTCGGGTTTCAGCGTGCCATCGTCGCATCCATGCAACTGCCGGCGCATCCGTGGCAGATTGAAGAACAACTTCTTCTGGGAGGCCGTCGTGCCCATCTTCACCAGCGACCAGTTGCACAGGATGAATTCCTGGACGGCTGCGCGCACCCACCAGATCGCGTAGGTAGCGAAGCGTACCCCGTAGTCCGGGTCGAACCGACAGAGCGCCCGCATGAGGCCGACATGGCCTTCCGCGATCAGCTCTTCCGGTGGCAGACCGTACCCGCGATAGCCCATGGCAATCTTGACGACGAGACGCAGGTGGCTGCTGACCAACTGTTGAGCGGCCGAGGAATCATGATAGTCGCGCCAGCGACAGCATAGAGCCCGCTCCACGTCGGCGCCAAGCATAGGAAATCTATGGACTTCGCGAATATACCGCGACAGGTTGCTGCCGATATTGGCGGAAGGTCGGTTGGGTTCCATGTGCTGAACTTCCTCCTCATAATCGGCTGGCCATAGAGTGACGGGGTCAGTTTTACCGGGCTCTTATCGAGTTGGCCGTTACGGACGGCACCGAAACCCGGAATTCGACCTCCGCAATGGCATTTGGCTCCTGTCCGCGGAGCAAGTCACTTGGACATTGGTATCGACGAGACCTTGGTCTCAGTCGGCAAAACTCCGAAAAGCAGTGCCCAAGCACCAGCAAGCAGCACCGATGACCGGGTTGCGAGGAAAGAACGACGATGCGATATGCGCGATATCAGCGGCCGAGTTGGCCCACGTGGTAGCCGAGGCGCGTTTCGACGTCGCCCGGCTTGTGGAAGCCGCGCTCCATCAACCTCTTGATCCGTGCCTGGGTGGCTGGCCGCGCCAGCGAGGCCATGAAGGCGCCCCATTCCGGCTCTATCTCGGAATCGGGCGGCAGATCTGCTTTATTGGCCAGGCGCTTGATCTCCGCGATGGCTTGCTTGTCGAAGGACGCAATCCGCTCCGCCAAAGCATCGACGAACCCATCGAGCTCGGCATCCGGCAGGGCGCGATTAATATAGCCGTAGAGTTCGGCGACATCGCCGCGGATGTCGTCCCCGCCAAGCAGCACTTCCAGCGCGCGACCGCGCCCCATGAGGCGGGGCAGCCGCGCCATTGGGCCGCCGCCCGGGACCAGTCCGCAGCCGACCTCCCATTGGGAGAGGATGGCCTTCTCTCGGCTGCCGAAGCGCATGTCGCTGGCAAGCGCCAACTCGCTTCCGACCCCGGTCGCGCGTCCGCGGATCTGGGCGATCGAGACCACCGGCGCGCGGCTCAGGCGAACCAGCGCATCGGGTAGCTGTTGCAGGCCCGTCGGACCTAGCGGCAGGCTAAGCGTGTCCTCGGGCATGGCGAGGAAGTCGTAGTGCGTGAGGAAGAAACCTTCGATGGCACTGTCGAAGACAACGACCTTCACATCCTTGTCGGTTTCCAGTGCTGCGACGATTGCGGTCAGCGGTGCCATGTTCTGCGGACCGAAGATGTTTAGGGGCGGAATATCGAAAGTCACCCGCCAGTAGGCGGCGGAGCGCCGCTCGAGACGAATTTGCTTGGTTGGTTCGCTGTCGTACATCGATCCCCTCCGGTGACGGACTGAGCCGGGTCCATCCCGACGACGCTGAGACCGCAATCCACCGAGGCCAAGTCTATCGGATGAAAGTATCGCTACCGCGCCGCGGCCGTCACCGCGCGGACTATTTCATCCACCGACAGGTGGACATAGGCCAGCACGTCCTCCGGGGTGCGTCCGCTCTTCGGAATGTTGCGCACAGCGAGCGCACGCACCTGCGGAGCACCGTCAGGCGTCGCCGCGGCGGCCTCGGCCAGTTCGCTGCCGATGCCGCCGACATAGCTGTCCTCGACCGTCAGCACGATGCCGCCTCGCCCCGCCAGCGTCAGCACCGAAGACGCGTCCATGGGCAGCGAGTAGGCATCCACCACCGCCACTGCGGTGCCTTTGGCCGACAATGCCTCGGCCGCCTTGAGGCAAGAATGGACGAGGTAGCCCGAACCCACCAGCACGACGCGCCTGCTGACGTCGCTCGCCTTGCGCAGCAGCTTGTACCCTCCGAACGGGAACGCCTCGTCCTCGGCGTAGAGAATGGGCAGGTCTGCCCGCACGGCACGCAGGTAGCAGGCGCTCGGGAATGCAGCCATCGCCAGCACCAGTTTGTAGGCGCTCACCGCGTCACTTGGGGTGAGCACAGTGGCAGCGGGGTTGCCTCGGCTGTCCTGCACGTGTGCAAACGCACGAATGACCGCCACGTCTGCCAGCGCCATTTGGCTCGGCCCGTCGGCGGCCAGCGTGACGCCGACATGGGTGCCGACGAGCTTGATATTGGCGCCGCCGATGATCGCCATCTCGATCTGGTCGAAGCCTCGCAGCATGAAGCGGCCGAACGTGCTGACGAAAGGCACCTTGCCCCCGCTGGACAGCCCGGCCGCCGCCGAGATCATGTTCTGCTCGGCTATGCGCGCCTCGAAATAGCGATCGGAATACGCCGTGGCGAATTCCAAGGCGTAAGTCGAATTCTTGACGTCGGCGTCCAGCGCGACCACGCTCGGGTTGGTGGCGCCGAGAGCCTTCAATGCCAGCCCATAGGCCCGGCGAGGCGACATAGCCTTCTTGCTTGTCACGGCTTCGGCGAGCTTCGGGTCCTTCTCGATTTCGGCCATGAAGCCCATCGGCTGTCCCGCCGCCTTGGCTGCCGGCGCGGGGAGCGGCGGCGCGATGTGCAGGCCCACCTCGCTGGCTGCCGCCTCAAGGTTGGCGATACCGAGTTCGGCCGCGCGCTTGTCCAGTTCGGACAGGACCGCCTCGAGTTGATTCTTGCTCACCGGCGTGCCGTGGTGGCCCATGCCACCCAGGGCGGGCACACCCCACCCTTTGACCGTGCGCGCGACGACGCACAGCGGTTTGCCGGCGCCCAACTCTTCGCGGCGGCGGAGCGTATCCTCGATTGCTGCCGGGTCGTGGCCGTCGATGACCACCGCCGTCAAACCGAACGCCTGTGCCTTGCGTTGCAAGTGCTGCCAGTCCTGGGCAGAGGAGACAAAATCGCTCTGACCGAGCGTGTTGCAATTGAAAATCGCGACGACGTTGGTCAGGCCGTGGTCAGCGATGAAATCCATCGCCTCCCAAATCTGGCCCTCGCGGGACTCGCCATCTCCCATGATGCAGTATATCGTCTTCCCGATGCCGTCGAGGCGCGCGGCTGCGCCGAGTCCGGCGGCGACCGACAACCCCTGTCCCAGCGAGCCGGTTGCCGCGTCAAAGAACGGAAATCCCAGCATGGGGTTGGGATGGCCGTCGATCGGGCTATCGATGGCGCGCAACGCCATCAGATCGTCGAGCGTCATTGGCCTGGCGCGGTTCCCCGACAGGATCGTCACACCAAGATCCGCACAGGCGGCGTAAATGATTGGCACCGCGTGGCCCTCGGACAGGACCAGACGGTCGGCACCGCGGGCATCCGGGTGCTTCGGATCCCAGCGCATGACGCGATACATCAACACTGTCACGAGGTGCGCCAGTGACAAGGCTGTCGTCGGGTGGCCGCTGCCGGCCGCGGTGGTTGCCCGCACTGCCAGCTTGCCAAGCTCGATCGCCTTCGCGTCAACAGCACGCTCTCGCGCGGTCATATCGGCACCCTCCGTGTTGCCGCGCGTAGCACTCCAGGAGGTGCCTTGGCCTTTTGCACAGCAACGGTCGGTTCGCGTGCAGCGCGGATAGCGGGCATTGCGCTGCAGACGCAGCAAATGCCAGGGCAGCTCCCGAGGAGCTGGAGCACGCCGTTATTCACCATGGTGACGACTCCTCCCGATCAGTACCGGCCGAACACAGACACACAATCTCAGTCGAGTGGTGTGGCTCGATCACCTCGATAATGCTCCCTCTGCCCAAAGGTTCAGGGCGGTCACACTTTGTAGTACACATCGGACGGCGGCATTAGCTGTATCCAGTCCCGATACGGCGTCCTACTGTTTGTTCCAGGAACCACATACAAACACGCTCGAGGCGAATATATTGGACGAAGGTATCGCCGATACTTTGGTATTGGCGGACCCAACCAGCGGCATCCACAATTCCGTTATCGTCAAAGCCGGGGACAACGCACAAATCCCCTCGCGCAGCAAGTGTCCTCCTCAGGCTCTCTTGATTATGCTGCATCGCTCGACGGATCGGCCCCTGTCGTTGTGGCGCTGCAGTGAAGAACCTCGCCCTTGGTGCTTCCCTGCACCCGGGTGAGGACACTGCACCAACAAAGCCCGGGATCAAACAACCAGTTTAAGTCCAGCGGCAGCGGCTAAAAAAAGTACGCCAACAACCAACACCGACCGGTGACCACGGCGTTGACGGCACCAGGCCCGCAGACGCCGCTCGTCCTGTAAGCCGATACCAACGTATCGGCGATACCATCGTCCAATCGATTTTTCTCCGCCTCTGTTGCAACTTGGTCTCGCATGCCAATGCGCCGGTGCGCCCAATACCATCGACACGATGCGGGAGGGACTGCTATTGGTGTTGACCAATCGGGCCCGGACCAATGCGTGACGGTGGCCGCTTCCGCGAGCCTCACAGCCCATTCCGCGAGCCGCCCGGCGATTGACGCCGGACACCGAGGGAGAAACAGATGGTCGACCAAGACACCCGCGCCGCACTTGAACAGCATTGGGCAGCGTCCGATGCCGGAGACTTCGAGACCGAACACGACATCTATCTTGACGATGCGGTATTGGAATATCCCCAGTCCGGGGAGCGAATTCGCGGCCGACGCAACATACAGACCACTCGGACTCTCCAGGCCAACAAGAAGCGCTTCCATGTTCGCCGAATACTCGGTGGTGACGATTTATGGATCACGGAATACATTCTTACTTACGACGATCAGCCTTCTTACACCGTAAGCATTATGGAATTCCGAGATGGAAAGGTCGCTCGGGAGACCCAGTACTTTGGCGATCCCTTCGAAGCCAGCTCATGGCGCAGCCAGTGGGTCGAGCGAATGGACATGTCATAGCATACTCGATTGCTCTCAATGGCGTTCGCCAGGTGCAGGCGTGCCGTACCAACTTTCTCCAAGGCCCTCGCGGGATGCGACCCCGAAGACCAAAGTATTGGCGAGACCTTGATGCAATGGCGATCACGTTGCTGTCGCCATAGCATCTACCGCGACCGGGTATGCTTTTGGGGTCCAGCCGGAGCGATGAACGGGTGACTGATAACCATGTAACCCTCAAGGGGCCAGACAAGAGCAGCACCGAGATCTCGAGCGAGTCTCCAATCGGAACCATGCACCCGGGCAAGGTCGGCATGAAGCTGCAGATTGTCGTCATCCCGGTCTCCGACATCCATCGCGTGAAGCGCTTCTATGGCGACTTGGGCTGGAGGCTCGACGTCGACTGCGCCGCCCAGGACGACTGCCGCCTCACTCGATTCGCCGCAGTTGGCTGCTCATGACTTCCGACATCGCGATCCATGAAGGCAAAGCACCGCGAATCGCCGAGGCCGACGCCAGGGTGAGCCGGACGCTCGACCGTCCCACAGACCGCCGGAACCTTCGCGCGCACAATGGGTTGAGCGGATGGACTGAAATCCGTTCGCCAGTTTTGAAGTGGTTGTGACGGCAGCGAACAGGTAGGGTGCCATGCACTATCTGGCTCTGGCGACCGATTACGACGGAACCATCGCCGATGACGGGGTTGTCGACAAACCAACGCTCGCAGCTTTGGAACGGTTGCGTGGCGGTGCCCGGCGCCTGATCCTGGTCACCGGTCGGGATCTGACTGACCTGCAACGGGTCATGCCGCGGCTGGATCTGTTTGATCTCGTGGTCGCCGAAAACGGTGCGCTGCTGTACGACCCTGCCAACCACGAGGAGCAGGCGCTGGGTGACGCCCCGCCTCCGGCCTTTGTCGAGCGCCTGCGTGAACTTGGAGTGACGCCGCTGTGGGTGGCGCGGGTGATCGTCGCGACCCGGGAACCGAATGAAGGCAAGGTGCTCGGCGCGATTCATGATCTCGGCCTCAACCTCCAGATCATCTTCAACAAGGGAGCCGTCATGGTACTGCCCGCCGGCGTCACCAAGGCGAGCGGCTTGCGCGGCGCGCTCGCACAACTCGGTTTGTCGCCGCTCAATTGCATCGGGGTCGGGGATGCCGAGAACGACCTTGCCTTCCTTGACGTCTGCGGGCTGCCTGTAGCGGTCGCGAATGCCCTGCCATCGGTCAAGGAACGCGCCGCCTTCGTTACCACAGGCACGCGTGGCGCCGGTGTCGCCGAGCTCATCGACCAACTTCTTGCGACCGACCTTGCCGAATTCGACGCCGTCGGCGAGCGAGGACGAGTGGCACTCGTCGCGGACGACGATCGCGTTGCGTTACCCGAGGTTCCATGATGGGCGTGATCATTTCGGTCAATGTCGGACTTCCTCAGAACGTCGCATGGCAGGGCAGGACTGTTCGCACGGCGGTCTGGAAGACGCCGGTGACGGGGCGGATTTTCGCCCGCCGGCTGAATCTC
>Ga0335075_10004449_pt1 | contig 21923 bp, 17 predicted proteins | sample Lox_Sample_24_FD_206723 | JGI IMG/M metagenome (GOLD analysis project Ga0335075, IMG submission 206723) | Soil microbial communities from Loxahatchee National Wildlife Refuge, Florida, United States - Lox_Sample_2.4 | ecosystem: Environmental > Terrestrial > Soil > Wetlands | place: USA...
CGACGTCTTCGATCGCAACCTCCTCACCGTCGTGCAACGTCACGTCGTGAGGAAATGGCGCGTTCGCGTGTGCATAGACCGGTGCGCCGGTTCGCTGTGCGAGCGGCTGCGCTGCCGGTGCGTGATCGGGATGGCCGTGCGTCACCAGGATGGCCGCGATGCGCACATCACGCGCTTGCGCCGCTGCGAGAATTGCGGCGACGTGTCGTTCGATGAAGGGGCCGGGGTCGATCACGATCGCCGCACCGTGGCCCGCCTCGAGGAGGTACGTGTTGGTGCCGGTGAGCGTCATCGCGGAGGGATTGGGGGCGCGGATCGCAACGACGCGTGAGGCCTTCACGAGCGCACGCATTCCCTTGGCGCCGCGAGCGCACCCTTGCGGCGGAACCCCTCGGGGTGCGCTCGCGTTCTGGCGAGTATGAAGGCTCGGCTCATCCTCTTCACTGCGGCCCTCCTGGCGATCGGAACCAGCTTCCCCGCCGCGGCTGATCCGTCGCCTCCCGCGCAGCTTCCGGCGATTCCGCCAAGTGTGCTCGACAATCCCTATGTGCAGAGCGTCATCAATGCGTTGCGCGGCGTTCTGCAGACCACGAACGGGAACGCCGCCTTTGGGAGAGTGACGTATTTCAAGCACTTCGAGATGCAGGTACAGACGGCGCCGAGCGTCTACCGCGAGATTCACCTTCACCAAGGTACGGTCATCAATCCGCGCGGCGCGACGCTGTCACCGGGAATGACCGTCTCCGTGCACGGTGCGGCGCAAGGCGACGGATCGCTCAACGCCGACGAGATCGACGTCCGCTAACGCCATGCGAGCATCGGTCGGCGCTGACAGTATCGGACCGCTGACCGATGCGCTGCTCGAAGAGCTCGCGCGGCGAGGATACGAGATCGCGCGGCATGGTGCGCTGGCGGACGGCTCATGTGCTTGGGCCTCCATCGGCCGCGCCGTTGCGCACGACGTCGTCGAAGGTCGCGCCGACGTCGGCATCGTCTGCTGCTGGACGGGGACGGGTATCTCGATGGCCGCAAATAAGGTCCGCGGCGCGCGCGCAGCCCTCTGTGCCGATGCACCGACGGCGGCGGGCGCCCGCCGTTGGAACGACGCGAACATCCTCGCGCTCAGCTTGCGGGCAACGTCGGCGCCCGTCGGCTTGGAGATCCTCGAGGCGTTCTTAGGGACACAGGTCAGCGAGCAAACCGACGAGCGTGCCGAGATCGACGACATCGAGGGCACGAGCTCCCCGGCGGTCCACTAGCCGGGCCGTCCCCAGGAGCGCCTTCTCCCGGGCGGCCGTTTCGGGCTTGCGAGGCGGAGGCGTACGGGCCGGCGGCGCAAAGCAGAGGGTTGTGACCTCGATACTCAATCCTTGGTGAGGACTTGCTGGGTACGCAGAGCCGAGGCCGGCCTCATCTTCATCGCTTCGTTCGTGCTCGCGGCGCTCGTGATCCGCTACAAGTGGCACGTCGAGGCGGCGCTGATTACGATCGGTCCGTGGGCGTACCCGCTGGCAATTGCACTCTTTGCGCTGGTAGCATCGGCCCCGTTTTCAGTTACCGATGCGTTAGCAATCATGAATGGGGTGATCTTCGGCCCGGTCCTCGGCTCCATCGTGAACGCGATCGGGATCGTTTTTGCCGCAGTGATGGGCTATGCTTTGGCGAAACGTACGGCACATCTGCTCGATCTCGATAAGCAGATCGAGCGCCTACCCTCCTGGATAAGGCGGTTCCGCGTCGGCTCTCCCGCGTTCTTACTCTCGGTACGTGTGATCCCCGGGCTGGGGGGAACACTGGCGACCCAGTCTGCGGCGGCTTTTCGCGTGCCGCTGTTCGTGCATGTGTGGACGATGTGCGTGGTCGCGATCCCGGTCTGCACCATCCTCGCCATCTTCGGCGACCGCGCCTCGGCGGCGGTGCACGATTACTATGAGGCGTATTACCGTGCGCACCGCCCGCACGTGCACATGCGCATGCCCCACATGCACGTTCATATCCCCGAGCGCCTGCTTCATTTTTTCCGCCATTCGCCCAGCCCCGATGAGCCCACGCCGTGAACGTCGCGATCGTTGAGACCTCCGAGCAACAGGGAGCGTTGATCGCCGCCGTGGAGCGGGCAGAGCGGATCGCGCTCGACACGGAGTTCCACGCCGAGCGTTCCTACGCCGCGCGGCTCATGGTCTTGCAGCTGGTCGTAGGGGAAGACGTCTTTATCGTCGACCCGCTCAAGCTGCGCGACTTAGCTCCGCTGGCGCAGGCGCTGGCTTCGCGTACGATCGTGGGCCACGCGCTTCAAAGTGACCTGCGCATCTTCGCCGATCGCTTCGATGTTTTGCCGCGCGCAGCGTTCGATACGCAGTTGGCAGCGGCATTCTGCGGTTACGGTGTGGCGATCTCGCTGGCCGATCTGGTGCACGACCTCGTGCACGTGCGTCTGCGCAAATCCCAGACGGTCAGCGATTGGAGCACCCGGCCGTTCACCGACCAACAGATCGAATACCTGGTGGACGACGTGCGCCATCTCTTCACGCTCGAAGATCAACTGCGTGCCAAGCTCGTCGCGCTCGGGCGCCTCGAATGGTTCGAAGAGGAGGCCCGCCCGCTCGTCGATCTCGCGCGCTACCGCCCCGACCCCGAACGTGTCTACATGCGCATCCCCGGGGCGCTGCGCATGACGCGCCGTGAGCTCGGGATATTGCGTGAACTCGCGCAACTGCGCGACGAGCTCGCGCGCGAACGTGACGTTCCCCCCAAGTACATCATTCCCGACGACGTGATGAGCGGCATCGTGCACATCCGCCCTCGTACCAAAGACGAACTCAGTCAGTTGCGCCGCCTCGACGCCGGTCTGCGTAAGGCGTTCGGCGAGCGCATCGTGGAGGCAGTCGCCGCCGGCGTCGCGCTCGACGAGAACAGCCTCCCCGCCAAACCGTCGCGTCCACCGGGCGCTGATCGCGAGGCGATCGTCTCCTGCTTGAACGTCCTGGTCAACGCGATCGCGACCGAACACGATATCCCGCCGTCGATGCTCTCGCCACGCGCCGCGCTCGAACGTCTCGCCCGCGAGCTCCCGGAATCGGCGGAGGAAGTCGCGCGCGTCTTGGAAGCCAGCCCATGGCGCGCACACCTGGTCGCAGAGCCCCTCGCCGAGTTGCTCCGTGGCGACGTCGCACTCGCAATCAGCGGTGCCCGGGCGGGCACCCCGCGCGTTCGCCGCGTGGACCTTCACCCCAACTCAAAGGCGCACGCGAAAACCGAACCATAGCTGTCCGCATGGGCGCGCGGGCGCGGGAGAGAAGGCTCCGGGGCCATGACGCACCCCGATAGCTTCTCAGCACGCGCCACGCTCGATGTCGGTGGCCGTTCGTACACGATCTTCCAGCTCGATGCGCTCGAACGAGCGGGATTTTCGGGGGTGGCTCGTCTGCCGTTCTCGCTGAAGATTCTGCTGGAGAACCTGCTGCGATTCGAGGACGCGCGGAGCGTGCGCAAGGACGACATCGCGGCGCTTGCCGGGTGGAAGGGCGATTCGTCGGCGGATCGCGAGATCGCGTTTCGGCCGGCTCGCGTCCTTCTCCAAGATTTCACCGGCGTTCCGGCGGTCGTCGATCTCGCAGCGATGCGCGATGCGATGGCGGAGATGGGCGGCGACCCCAAGCGGATCAACCCGTTGCAGCCGGTGGAACTGGTGATCGACCACTCAGTGCAGGTCGACCGGTTCGCCACGCCCGATGCCTTTCGCATCAACGCTCAACTCGAATTCGAGCGCAACAGCGAGCGGTATGCGTTTCTGAAGTGGGGCCAAGGGGCGCTCGACAACTTTCGGGCCGTTCCGCCCGACACCGGGATCGTCCATCAAGTCAACATCGAATTTCTCGCGCGCGTCGTCTTCGGCGCCGGCGGAGCCGGCGTCACCGCGGACGCAGCGGGCGTCGCGTATCCGGATTCGGTCGTCGGGACCGACTCGCACACCACGATGGTCAACGGCTTGGGCGTTTTGGCTTGGGGCGTGGGCGGAATCGAGGCGGAGGCGGCGATGCTCGGGCAGCCGGTGACGATGCTCATTCCGAGCGTCGTCGGCGTGCGCGTGAGTGGCCGTCTGAACGAAGGCGTGACCTCGACCGATCTCGTCCTCACCATCACCGAGATGCTGCGCAAGCGCGGCGTCGTCGGTGCCTTCGTGGAGTTCTTCGGTAGCGGCCTCTCCACGCTCGGCGTTGCCGACCGCACGACGATCGGGAATATGTCACCGGAATACGGCTCGACGATCGCGATCTTTCCGATCGACGCGCAGACCCTCGACTACCTGCGCCTCACCGGCCGCAGCAAAGAGCAGATCGATCTGGTGGAGGCCTATGCAAAGGCCCAAGGGCTTTTCCGCACCGATGCATCGCCGGATCCCATCTTCAGTGATGTCCTTGAGATCGATCTTGGTTCGGTGGAACCGACACTTGCCGGCCCGCGGCGGCCGCAAGATCGCGTGACCCTCTCGCACGTGAAGCCGGCTTTCGAGACGGCGCTCCACGAGTGGCAGGCCGCGCGCGACAGCAACGGCAGCGCAAGCTACGCCGTCGGCCGGCTCGAAAACGAAGGCGGCGGAGGAACGGCGGTTGCGGCGCGGCCGGAGACCAAACTCAGTGACGGTGCAGTCGTCATTGCGGCGATCACGTCGTGTACGAATACCTCCAATCCCGCCGTGATGATCGGTGCGGGCCTGTTGGCACGCAAAGCGGTGGAACGCGGCCTGCGGACGCGCCCGTGGGTGAAGACCAGCCTTGCGCCGGGTTCCAAAGTCGTGACCGATTATCTCGAAAAGGCTGGGCTCACGCCGTATCTCGATCAACTCGGATTCAATCTGGTCGGCTACGGCTGCACGACCTGCATCGGCAATAGCGGCCCACTCCCCGAAGACGTTGAGCGCGCCGTCGCCGAACACGACATGATCGTTGCCGCCGTCCTCTCCGGCAATCGCAACTTCGAAGGCCGCATCCATCCGCAGGTGCGTGCGAACTATCTCGCCTCGCCGCCGCTGGTCGTAGCATACGCGCTTGCGGGGCGGATGGATATCGACCTCACCCGCGATCCGCTCTGTTACGATACCGCCGGTGCGCCGGTGTATCTGCGCGAGATCTGGCCTTCGAACCAAGAGATTGCCACCGTGATCGGCGAGGCAGTGAACGAATCGATGTTCCGCCTGCGCTACGGCGACGTCTTCTCCGGCGACGAGGCATGGCAAGCGATGCCGGTTCCCACAGGCGAGCGCTACGCTTGGGACCCGTCCTCCGAATACGTGAAGCGGCCGCCGTATTTCGACGGCATGCCGAAGGATCCGATCGCGCCGACCGACATCACCGAGGCGCGCGTTCTTGCGGTGCTCGGCGACAGCGTGACGACCGACCACATCTCACCTGCCGGCTCGATCTCCAAGAACAGCCCCGCCGCCAAATACCTGATCGAGCACGGCGTGAAGCCGCAGGACTTCAATTCCTACGGCGCACGGCGCGGCAATCACGAAGTAATGGTGCGCGGAACGTTCGCCAACGTCCGGCTGCGCAACGCGCTGGTCCCCGGCGTGGAAGGTGGCGTGACACGCTATCTGCCCGAGGGTCTGCAGATGTCGATCTTCGAGGCGGCCGAGCGGTACAAGGCGGATAAGACGCCGCTCATCATTTTGGCCGGCAAAGAATATGGCTCGGGTTCGTCGCGCGATTGGGCGGCGAAGGGACCGATGCTGCTCGGCATTCGCGCCGTCATCGCCGAATCGTTCGAGCGCATCCATCGCAGCAACCTCATCGGCATGGGGATTTTGCCGCTGGAATACACGCACGGCGAGAACCGCTCAACCCTCGGTCTGTGCGGCGAAGAGATCTACGACATCGTCGGCTTGAACGAGCGCATCACGCCACGTAGCACGCTGCAGGTGCAAGCCTCCGACCCGGCCTCACGGGCCCAGAAGACGTTCACGGTGACCGTCCGCATCGACACGCCCGACGAGGCCGAATACTTCCGCCATGGCGGAATTTTGCAATACGTCCTGCGCCAGTTGCGAGACAAATAGCTTCCAGCAGCTCGGTTGGTAGGACTGCCGAGAACGCGCTGGCCGTTGCGCGCACGGTCTGACCCAGGGTAGAGCATACACGCCGGAGATGAACGAAACATTAACAGGCGGCTCACGCAAGCGATTGTTCACGCTCGTTTTCTCACTCAGAAATTAATGCGTGTTACGTCGTACCTAACACGAATTTAACGCTGCGCCCGTATGCTGAGGCGGTACCTGTAGGAGGGTATCGTTTTGCGCATGTCACCGCAATCTGCTGTCGCGTCCGTCGCGATGGCGCTGTCGATTGTTTCGGGCATGGTGTCGCCCGCGTTCTCATACACCGTCGGCGGGCCGCCACAAGGGCCGGCGTTCGTGCCGGACGGCCAGTTCATCACCGCGACCGTTACGCCCGGTTCGGTCTTTCAACCGCTGAGCACCGGCCTTCGTGCCGACGGCACGGCGAATGCTGCTGAAGCCGTCACGACGGCCCTCAGCCCCGACGGAACCCGTCTTTTGGTCTTGACCAGCGGATATAACGAAAATTTTTATACCGAGACCGGGACGCCGATCATCTATCCGGTGCTCGATCCGACGACGGGTCTGCCGACGACCACGACGACGCCGAAGGCTGAATGGGTCTTCGTCTTCGACGTCACGAAGGGCATTCCGCAGAAGCTTCAGCAGATCAACATTCCCGACACCTACGATGGTCTGGCATGGGATCCCAACGGCGGACGTTTCTACGTCTCCGGCGGCGGCGACGACCGAATCTACGCGTTCAAGCTTTCGAACGATCAGTACGTCCCCGACGCTCCTTTCATCTTACTCGATCACAACAGCAACCAGACGGCGCCCTTTCCGAATCACGACGGCGGTCTGCTCAAGAACACGGCTGCAAATGCTGCTGCGGGTGGTGCGCTGGCGACCGGTGCGGTCGTTGCCAATATCGCGTTGAGCAAGGACGGCACGCAGATCTTCGCGGCCAATCTCGAAGACGATTCGCTCTCGTATGCGAGCACGGTGACGCGCACGCTCATTGGCGACACGCACTTCAACGTCCCGGGCGCAAATCGCGCCGTCGGGGAGTATCCGTACGACGTCGCCGTCGTCAGCGGTCCCCACGGTAAGGCGGCGAAGGTCTACGTGACCAGCCAGCGCGACGATCAAGTCGTCGCCGTCTATCCCAACGGCCGCCAAGCGGTGATCCCCGTCGGCGGCGGACCGAACCACATGCTGCTCACGCCCGATCAGAGCAGGCTGTGGGTCAGCAACGGCAACACGGCGACCTTGAGCTTGATCAACGTTGCCACCGATCAAGTGGTCGGCACCATCAACCTCAACCGTCCCGGCTATCCGTATCTCGGCGCGAACCCGAACTCGCTTGCGCTGAGCCCCGATGGCCGGACACTCTACGTGACCCTCGGCGGCGAAAACGCCGTTGCCGTCGTCGACACGACGACCGGCGCCGTGCGCGGTCGTATTCCCACCGGCTGGGATCCCAATTCGGTGACCGTCTCGGCCAACGGTCAGTATCTCTACGTCGTCAACGGCAAAGCCAACGCCGGCCCGAATCCCGGCAACGCCGACGGACAGAACACCGCCGGTGGTCTGGCGACCAACACGACCTACGAGAACGAGTACGGCTGGGCGCTCGAGAAAGCGGGTCTGCTCACGATTCCGCTTCCCATTCCCGGCTACGTGCTCAGTGCGCTCTCGCACCAAGTCGACCTCAACAACGGCTTCGTGCCGCATGGAATCTCGCCGTTGATGGCGTTTCTACACACCAAGATCAAGCACGTGATCTACATCGTCAACGAGAACCGCACGTACGATCAGGTGCTGGGCGATCTCGCCGGCGGAAACGGCTCACCGCTGCTCAACCTCTTTCCGCAGGCCGTCGGTCCCAACCATCACGCGTTCGCCTCCACCTTTGGCATCCTCGACAACTACTTCGATCCCGGCGAGTCGAGCGGCGTGGGTTGGAATTGGTCGATGGAAGGCTACGACACCGACTTCGTCGAGCGCCATCAATCCGTCGACTACGGGAACGGCGGCAACGAAGGTCTCACCTACGATTACCAAGGCACCAACCGGAACCTCGATGTCTCGCTTCCGGAATACAGCGCGATGCCGAGCTTCTTCAGCGAACGTCTGACGACGCTGCTCGATCCGACGGGGAGCTCGAACATTCTCCCGGGGCCGAAGGACGTCGGTGCGCCGTATGGCGCGAACAACGAGAGTCCCGGAGCTATCGGCGGCTACATCTTTGACTCCGTGCTGCGTGCCGGCGGTACCATTCGCAACTACGGATGGCAGACCGACCAGACCGCCTACGGCTCGGGGTTGCCGTACGATCCCGCGCTGATCCGGTATCCCTACCAAAATCACGTCCCGCAGTCGCCTCCCGAAGATGCGGCACTGCACGGCAACTCCGACATCTACTATCGCGGCTTCGACCAGCGCTATCCGGACAAGTTCCGTATCGAAGAGTGGCAGCGCGAGTACAACCTCTACGAGCAGAACGGGAACCTCCCGACCCTCGAGATGTTGACCGTCCCGCACGACCATTTCGGCGACTTCAGCACGGCAATTGAAGGCCTCAACACGCCGACGCTCCAGTTCGCGGACAACGACTACGCGCTGGGCGAACTCGTGCAGACCGTCACGCAATCCAAAGATTGGGCCGACACGGCGATCTTCATCGTCGAAGACGACTCGCAAAACGGCCCCGATCACGTGGACTCGCATCGCTCGACGGCCTTCGTGATCTCGGCCTACAACAAGCGCAACACGGCGATTCATACTCCCTACACCACCGAGAACGTCCTACGGACGATCGAGGTCTTGCTCGGAATTGCGCCGACGAGCTTCCACGACGCGAACGCTGCCACGATGGACGATCTCTTCACGACGACGCCCAACTTGACGGCTTACACGCCGATCGTGCCGGGCGTCCTCTGCGCAGCGCCGGTCGCACCCGATCTCGTCGGCAGCGCCTGCACGACGGGCCCGGTCTCTGCCTTGGTTCACCAAAAACACGACGGCCGCTGGTGGGCGCAGCACACGCTCGGGTACGATTTCAGCGTCCCCGATAAGATCGACCCCGCCGCCTTCAATCGCTTGTTGTGGCTCGGTATCAAAGGTGACGTCCCGATGCCCGATGCCGTCAGTAAAGCGAAATCCACACCCGACAACGACTAATCCGGTATACGCCGTGTAGCCGTGGCGGCAGACTCCCGAGGCGTGACCGAACGTCACGCCTCGGGAGTCTTTTTGCCGAAGTTTCTTCTCGAGTTCGCAAAGTGGGAGCGGTATGACACGATTCCGAGCTGCCGGCTCGACCATCATGAGCGGGATCCTGGTAGGGCTGTTCGTGATCAGTGCGACCATCGCTGCGAGCGCGGCGGTGTTGCTCAACGTGCACGCCGATATCGCCGACGGTCGTGCCGCGCACGCGCAGCTCACCTTCGACAGCGGCGTGCCCGAATATCGCGTGTACGGCAACGGAACCAGCGATGTCTCGTTGCTGCTCGTCGATACGAGCCGTCCGCCGAATTTGGCAACCTCGATCTCCGGCAGCGATTCGCTCAAGAGCATCTCCGTCGAGGCGGTGGGCGATAACGTCGAAGTTACGTTTCACGAGTCAGGTCCGGCGAAGGTCACCACGGCACTGGGAAGTGGCCAGAGCCTGGTTGCCACGATCGTTGCGAGCGCGCAACCGACCCCGCCGGCGTTCGGCGCCGTCCCGGTCACCTTGGGCGGCGGCGAGGCGACGCCCGCGCCTGTCGCCTCCGGCGATATGGTGGTCGTGCCACTCAAGTATGCCGACGTAAGTGAAGTCGTCGGCCTCCTCGTGCCGGGCCAGCAGATCCCGTCGAACGACACCTTCACCCCGCAAGTCCAAAGCTTCGGCACCGGCGGCCTCGGCTCGGGCGGTTTCGGCGGAATCGGAGGTATCAATCAACCGCTCTCCGGCGCAAGCGGCGCCTTCGCGCCGGGCGTTGGCGGCACTGGTAGCGGCTCCTCACTCGGCCAGGAGATCAACGAAAACATCGGCATCGATCGGCGTCTCAACGCCATCATCCTCACCGGCACGCCCGACGTCATCGCCTCCCTCGAGGAGAAGATCGCCAAGATCGACATCCCGCTGCCCAGCGTCGTGCTCGAGACGCAGGTGGTGGAACTGACCGACTCCGCTGCACACGATATCGGCCTCGATTTCACCAACAACGGCGGCCCCTCGATCTCGGCGACCTATTCGATCAAGAGCCTCGCCACCGGGCAAGGATCGGTCAGCCTGCAAGCTGCGGTCTATGCCGAGATCCAAAAAGGCGAAGGCGAAGTCATCGCCCGGCCGCGCGTGGTGGCGCAGAGCGGAGGCACCGCACAGATCGTCACGGGCGACGCCCTTCCGATCGTAACGTCGATCGCCGTCTCCGGCGTCAACGCCGTCTCGCAGCAGGTGCAGTACGTCAACGTCGGCGTGAGCCTGCAGATCGCGCCGCGCATCAGTTCCGACGGCTACGTCACCTCGCACATCTTCTCAGAAGTCTCCAGCGTGACCGGCTACCAGCAGGGATACCCGACCTTGAGCCAGCGCGAAGCGACGACGGCGGCGACGGTCAAGGATGGCGAGGCGTTCGTCATCGGCGGCCTCTTGCAACAGAACGATCTGCGCAACTTGGCAAAGGTGCCGGGTATCGGCGATCTCCCATTGATCGGCGGCCTCTTTCGCGTGCGCCACGATCAGTCGGCCTCCGACAACTTGTACATCATCGTCGTACCGCACATCCTGACCGACGGAAGCCCCGTCCCGCCCGGCATCTCCCGGCTGCGCGATAGCCTCTGACGCCCGGGCCGGTCGCGAGGGCGGAATGAGCCGCAGGGGTCTTGAAGCCCGGTCGGACGACGGGAGCCTCGGGAACGGGGCTGAGAGGGCCGCTACAGCCGGAGCGCACGATGTGCACAGGCAACCGCGCCGACCGTACACCTGATCCGGGTAATGCCGGCGGAGGGACGCTTCGCCGACGCATACCGCAAAGTGAGTGCGACATGGCGAACTCGACGATTCCAAGTAACGACACGATCAGCCGCGATCCGTTCCCGGGGTCGTCGAAGATTTACGTCTCGGGCGACGATCCGAGCATCCGTGTGCCGATGCGGGCGATCACGCTCTCGACCGGCGAGACGCATACGGTCTACGATACGAGCGGCCCCTACACCGATCTCGACATCGCGCTCGACGTGCGCGCGGGAATCGCGGCGCCGCGTACACCGTGGATCGCCGCGCGCGCGGATACGATCGAACTCGCCCGCGCTTCGTCGCTGTACCGTCTTGGCCGCGAGGCGATGCCCGAACTCGACGCCATCCGCTTTCGCCCGACGCGCAAGACGCGTACCGCGAAGCCCGGCGCAAACGTCACGCAGATGCACTACGCGCGCCGCGGTGAGATCACGGCCGAAATGGAATTCGTGGCGATTCGTGAGGGCGTGCGGCCGGAGTTCGTGCGCGATGAGGTCGCGCGCGGGCGAGCGATCATCCCGGCCAACGTCAACCACCCCGAGCTCGAACCCGTCATCATCGGGCGCAACTTCCTGGTGAAGATCAACGCCAACATCGGCAACTCCGCCGTCGCCTCGTCGATCGAAGAAGAGGTGGAGAAGATGGTGTGGTCGATCCGGTGGGGAGCCGACACCGTGATGGATCTCTCCACCGGAGCCAACATCCACGAGACGCGTGAGTGGATCTTGCGCAATGCCCCCGTTCCGATCGGAACGGTGCCGATCTACCAAGCTCTCGAAAAGGTCGACGGGAAGGCGGAAGAGCTGACCTGGGAGATCTACCGCGACACGCTGATCGAGCAGGCAGAACAAGGCGTCGACTACTTTACGATTCACGCCGGCGTCCTGCTACGCTACATTCCGTTGACGGCACGCCGGGTGACGGGCATCGTCTCGCGCGGCGGCTCGATTTTGGCCAAATGGTGCCTCGCGCACCACCGCGAGAACTTCCTCTATACGCACTTCGAAGAGATCTGCGAGATCATGAAGGCGTACGACATCTCGTTCTCACTCGGCGACGGGCTGCGCCCCGGCTGCCTCGCCGACGCCAACGACGAGGCGCAGTTCGGCGAACTCGCGACCTTGGGAGAACTCACGCAGGTCGCATGGAAGCACGACGTCCAGACGATGATCGAAGGCCCCGGCCACGTGCCGATGCACCTGATCAAGGAAAACATGGACCGCCAGCTCGAGGTCTGCAAAGAGGCCCCGTTTTATACGCTGGGGCCGCTCACGACCGACATCGCGCCCGGTTACGACCACATCACCAGCGCCATCGGCGCGGCGATGATCGGCTGGTACGGCACGGCGATGCTCTGCTACGTGACACCGAAAGAACATCTCGGATTGCCCGACAAGCAGGACGTCAAAGACGGTGTGATCGCCTACAAGATCGCCGCGCACGCGGCCGATGTCGCCAAGGGCCATCCCCACGCTCGCCACTGGGACGACGTGCTCTCCAAAGCGCGCTTCGAGTTCCGCTGGGAAGATCAATTCAAGCTCGCGCTCGATCCGCAGACCGCGCGCAGCTTCCACGACGAGACCTTACCCGCTCAGGGTGCGAAGGTCGCGCACTTCTGCTCGATGTGCGGACCGCACTTCTGCTCGATGAAGATCACGCAAGAGGTGCGCGAGTTCGCCGAACGCGGCATGGAAGAAAAATCCAAAGAGTTCGCCGACCTCGGCGGTGATATCTACGTGCGCGCGTAGCGCGCGATGACCGCGGCGTGCTGCGGGTACGCCGCGGTGAGGATCGCGCGCGTCGCGAGATGGAAGTCGGCGAATTCGAATCCCGGCGCGACGTTGCAGCCCACCAGCGCATAGCCGCTTTCATCTGCAACGTGCGCGGCGAAGTGAGCGTTCAGCGCAATCGTCGTCTGCCACGGTCCGTGTGCACTCAGCGTTCGCGTGGAGAGATTGCCCGCCGGATCGATAATGGTGAGCGTTAGCGGCGAGCCGCAGTAGAAGTGCCACGTCTCATCTGCATCCAGACGATGCCAATTCGAAAACGAGCCGCCGTCGAGCAGATAGTAAATGCTCGTCATCGCGCTGCGCTGTGCACCCGCTGCGCTGATGACGTAACTTGAACTCCGAAAGACTTCGCGGTAGTAGCCGCCCTCGGGATGCACGTGGAGTTGGAGTTCCTCGATGAGTCGGATGGCCTCGGCATGCATGCCGCGCGCTTCGGCCGTTCTTTACGTTTTGCTTGCGTAAAGTTTACAGAATCACCCCGGTGGCCGGTCGGGAGCTTGCACCGGTGGACGATATTCGTACCAGGCACCACCAGGCAAGGAGGCCACCCGTGCAAGAGATCGCCGAACTCGAAGAGACCATCGCCGCCAAAGAGCTCGAGGAGCAACGCCTGGCCGCGCGCCGGCGTGAGTTGGAGAGCCGCCTGGCGAATCTGCTAGGTAAGCCGCAGCACTTCGCCGCCTAACCCCTCCGAGATACCCCATCGGCTTAGGCCGTTTTACACGGGTGCGCAGCGGGTTAGCTAGCGGCGCCGCGGTCCGATCCGGCGTATGATGGCGAAATGGATGTCTCCCGCTCGTTCCTGTGGCCGCTGCTCAGCGGCGTCATTGCGGTGGTTGCGCTCGTCTGCGGAGCGCTCTACTTTGCGAAGGGGACGTTCCCCCATAACCAGACGGTGGCGGCACCCGCGGCAACCGTCGGACCGGCCGCGATCACCATTGCGGCCGCCGACGCCGCGCTGCAGCGGGGAGATCGCAAAGGTGCGCTCGCGCAGGCGCAAGCCGCCGTCAATCTGGCCCCGCTCGACGCATCGATAGCCGAGCGCGCCGGACAGATCGCGCGTGACGCCGGCGATCTCGCCGCAGCGCAGCAGGACCTCACCTTGGCGGAGATTGCGGCTCCGCGCGATTCCACGACGTACGTAGCGCTGAGCGACATCCTCATTCGTGAAGGGAAACCGCGCGCGGCCGAGGCGCCGCTGCGCTTCGGTATCGTGCGCAACCCCCACGCACCGATGCTCCACTACAATCTCGCATTGCTCGAGCTCGCTCGGGGCGATGAAGTCGACGCTATCGACGACTTCCACAAAGAGCCGCGGTCGTCGCCCGTCTACGGCGCCGCGCAGATCGGCATCGCCATGACGCCAGGACATGCCTCACATGCCTCGTCGGCGCACGTTGCGGCCTCAGTTGCCCCGGCGCCGACGCCGGTTGTCGTTCCCGTCGCCCAGATGCCCGCGGTGCAGGCTCCAACACCGGTGCCGTACGTTCCGACCACGCCGCCGGTCGTCGCCACCCCGGCTCCCCCACCGCCGCCCGTCATTCCTGTCGTGCCGGCCGTCCGCGCGGCAGCCGTGGAGACGCCTGCGCACCGGGCAGTTCCCGTTGCTCTGCATACGAGCGTTCCGCGCCGGCCGGCATCTCGCGTCGCCGAGACGCGGCGGGTCATCGCACTGCGCGAACAACCGCGGCCGACACCGGTCCCGAGCCTTCCGACGATGCCGCCGCCGCTTCCGACGCATCCGCCCGTTCCACGCGCGCTCATGCCGGTCAGCACGATCACGGCACCACCGCCTGCCTCGGATAAACTCGAGCCGGTCGAGACGGTGACGGCGGCGCCGCCGGTCGCGCCTCCGAGCGCAACGACGCCGTAGTTTTTCGCCGTGACGTCCCGCGCGGCGGGGAGGCGTCGCAACCGTGAAGCGCGACTTCTCTCAGAGCTAGCTATGATGTTTGTGCTCTTACGGTAGAAGGTAACGTGAGCGAGAGTAGACCCCAGCTTCGTGTGCCGCCGGGTGCATGCGATACGCACATCCACATTTACGAATCGCGATTTCCTGTCGTCCCGGGCGGTATTGCTCCCCGCGAGGAGGCGCCGGTTTCGGCCTATCGCAACGTCATGGCGCGGCTCGGCCTCGAGCGGGTGATTCTCGTGCAGCCGAGCGCCTACGGATTCGACAACAGTTGTCTGCTCGAGGCGCTCCGGTCACTGGGCGATGTGGCGCGCGGCGTGGCAACCGTCGGGCCCGACACCACCGACGACGAGCTGCAGCGGCTTACGGACGCCGGTGTGCGCGGCGCACGATTTTTCATGCTCCCCGGCGGCTCGACGCGCTGGGAGTGGCTCGAGACCGTCGCCTCGCGCGTTCAAGAGTTCGGCTGGCACATTCAAATGCAATGCGACGGACGGCTCTTGCCCGATCACGCGGCGGTACTCAAACGCCTCTCCGGGACGCTGGTGATCGACCACGTCGGTAAGTTTCTCGAACCCGTGACGACCGAGCATCCCGGCTTCCGCGTCATCCTCGATCTCCTCGCAGGCGGGCGCTGCTGGGTGAAGCTGGCCGCGCCCTACGAGACCTCGAAGATGGGGCCGCCACTTTACTCCGACACGGGAGCGCTCGCCAAAGCGCTCGTGCGCGCGGCCCCCGATCGCCTCGTTTGGGCCAGTAATTGGCCGCACACGTCGGTGCGGACGAACCCACCCGACGATGCGATGCTCCTGGACATCCTTCAGGACTGGGCGCCCGATCCAGCAGTCCAACGGAAGATTCTCCGTGAAAATCCGGCGGCGCTCTACGGGTTCGAGCGCGTCACGCAGAGCCGGCGCTAAGAAGCCCGCGGGCGCAGGGAATGCACGTGTGGAGAGACCGGGCTCTTGGCGGAGGAGATACGCGATGGAAGATCGTCCTCGGCATCGAGCGCCGGGGAATCGAGGTGAGCGCTACGGTCGTCGCGTAGGCGCGAGACCCCCGAGGCCGAGAAGATCGAGCTCCGCTCGGAGCGCCAACCAATAGCGAGTTTGGCAGGTCGGAACACGGAAAAAGCCCTCCCTTGGATCGTTGGTCCTCGCTATCTACCCGAAAGTTTCCGCGTCAAAACCGGCCGGCGCATAGCTCCCTTCTCCCCCGGAGAAGCGGCCGCGCAACGTCGTCACGGCGTTCCCGTCGAGTTCGCGTGAGAAGAGATGACCCTGCCCGAATTCGCAGTGCAGCGCCGCCAGCGCCGCGCGCTGCTCGGACGTCTCGATCCCTTCGGCCATCGCGTGGAGTTTGAGGCTGTGCGCGAATGCGATGATCGAGCGCACGATCGCCGCGCTTTCGGGATCGGTGGTCATCGTGGCTACAAACGAACGATCGACCTTGAGGGCGCTGACCGGGAGGTGTCGCAGATAGCTCAGCGAGGAGTAACCCGTTCCGAAATCGTCGATGTAGAGCGCGACGCCCAACGGCTCCAAGCCCGCAAACGCCTTGCGGGCTGCAGCGACGTTGTCCATGAGGGCGCGTTCGGTAATCTCCAGCCTGAGGCAGCTCGCGTCGATCCCCGTCTCGCGCACGATCTCGGCGATCTCGTTGCCGAGGTCGATGCGCCCGAGCTCTTTGCTCGAGAGGTTGACGCTCAAAATCGGAGGAGCCCCAGCGGCCTCACGTTGCCAAGCGCTCAGGCAGCGGCACGCGTTCTTGAGGACCCAACGGTCGATCCGCACCATGAGGCCCATCTCCTCGGCCGTTCCGATGAAGTCGGAAGGAAGCAGCAGACCGCGGGCCGGGTGCTCCCAGCGCAGCAACGCCTCGAACCCGATGAGCGAGCCGCCACGGAGCTCGATGATTGGTTGATAGACGATCCGGAATTCGTCGCGCTCCAGCGCCTGTTGGAGGTCGCTCTCTAGGCGCCCACGAGCGAGAGCTCGCTCTCGCATCGGTGCGTCGAAAAACATGAAACGCGCACGGCCCTTGGTCTTCGCGGCGTACATCGCGATGTCGGCGTCGCGCAAGACTTGGTCCGGCTGTTCGTAGGTCGGCAATCCCAAGGCGACGCCGATGCTCACGCTCGTCGAAATCCGGCGTTCGGCGATTGCATAGGGCTCGGCGACGGCCTCGTGCACGCGCTGCGCCACCAGCGCCGCCGCTTCGCGGTCGTGCAAGTCGCCGACGAGGATGACGAACTCGTCGCCGCCCAATCGCGCGATGACGTCTTCCGGACGCAAGACGCGCGCGAGCCGGTGCGCAACCTCGACGAGCACGCGATCGGCAACCGCGTGGCCCATCGTGTGGTTGATGGTCTTGAAGTTGTCGATGTCGAGGAAGAAGACGGCGAACTCGGTGTCGGCGCGCCGCTTTGCGTGTGAGATCGCGCGCTGCAAGTGTTCCAAGAAGAGGCTGCGATTGGGCAGCCCGGTGAGCTTGTCGTGGAACGCCTCGTGGCGCATCGACTCTTCGGTCTCTTTGCGTTGCGTGATGTCGTGTGCGACCCGTACGAAGCCGCGTGGCGCTCCATTCGGATCGGGTAAATCGAGGAGCGCCGTCGTACTGACGATCGCATAGAAGCGCGTGCCATCCTTACGCCGGTGCCAATGCTCATCGACGTGATTGCCGCAGCTGCGCGCTTCCCGCAGTTGCATCCCGGCGCGGTCGGCGGCCCGGTCTTCTTCGGCGTACAGAACACTGTGGTGCTGGCCGAGAATCTCGTGCTCCTCATAGCCGAAGAGCCTCGACGCGCCGGCATTCCAAAGGGAGATGAATCCACTCGGGTTCACCAAGTAGATGGCGTGATCGCGAATACTTTCGAATAGCGAACTGTAGGCTGCTTCGCGGCTTGCTTCGGGCACTTCGATCAAATTCAGTTCCAGGGTGGCGAGAAAATGACGGAGATGTTGTTCGTATCGCTCGGCACAAAATGCCCGATGGGCGCAAGATATGGTCGTGAAGGTGAGGTACCACGAGCCTCTTACGAAGAGACCCTGGGCGTCAGAGTGTACCATGTTTTCGCGGTGCTTCCTACCCTCGGCGCAAACAACGCGAAGAGCCCGAGCGTGGCCGCTCGGGAGAAGGTTTTCCCGGACGACACTACGGCGGCGCAGTTGCTATACTCGTCGTTATGACGCAAGCACAGACACTCGCGCGCGCCCTCAACGCGCTGGCAAAAGGGCCGCAGTTTTCCTACACGAAGGCGCGTGCCGCGGCGCGCCAGGACGGCAACGTGGATTGGCCGGCCACCAAGGCGCGCAATGAAGGCTTCAATCCCGAGGTCGACGGCTGCGAGTCGTTCGTCATGCGCGACGGAAGCCTCTGCGAGTGGAATCCGGGCTCGTTCGTCTACGCGGCACGGGGGCGGTAGGCGATCGCGCGCCAGGAATATATACGTACGAGCGTACATATTGTTGCGCGGAGGCGGTGTGTGAGCGACGTAGGCGCCCTCGAGCGTGAGTTGGTCAGCGAGCTGCGGGTGCGCATGCGCGATTGCGACGTGCACGGGCACCTGCACAACACGCGGTATGTCGACTATGTGCTCGACGCGCGGGACGATCAGCTCCGTACTTACGGCCTCGATTTGCTGGAGTTCGGGCACCGCACCGGCTTGAGCTGGTTCGTTACCATGAATCAGGTGCGTTTTTATGAGCCTGCCAAGATCGGTGCGTTACTGCGCGTGGTGACCCGTCTCACGTCGTATGACGAGCATCGTCTGCACGTGGAGGGCCGCGTGTATGGCTCGGAAGAGCGGCTTTGCGCGCTGGTTTGGTGTACCTTTCGGGTGATCGACCTGAGTACGGGTGCCCCCGCCGAACACAACGATGAGCTCATGCAGCTTTTCCGGCGCGCCGTTTTGCCGCTTCCTAGCGCTCCGACCTTTGAAGAGCGCGCTCGTTCGATCGAACGATGATCGCGGTCGCTTTCTCCGGTACGAAGCTCGACGGGCGCCGTGCGCGCGGCGATCGCACACGTGCGGCGATTCTGCAGCGCGCCATCGAAATCGCTTCCACCAACGGTCTTGAGGGTCTGACCATGGGCCGGCTCGCCGGCGATCTGGGTTCGAGTAAGAGCAATCTCGGTGTGCTCTTCGGCGACAAGGAGGCGCTGCAACTGGCGGTGGTCGATGCCGCGGCCCAACGTTTCGTCGAGATCGTGGTGACGCCCGCGCATGTCGAGCAGAGCGCGCTTGGCTGTCTTCGTGCGTTGTGCGACGGATGGTACACCTATCTCGAAAGTAAGATCTTTCCGGGTGGGTGTTTCATCTACGCGACCGCTCATGAATATCGCGCCCGGCCGGGAAAAATCCGTGATCGTGTCCTCTCGTATTTCGATCTCTGGAAGCGCACGCTGGGCGCGCAGGTGCGCACCGGTCTTCAAAACGGCGAGATACGGCTGGAGACCAACGCTCGCGAAACGGTTTGGAAGCTCGTCGCCTATCAAAACGCGGCGCACCTCGCAATACTGCTCGACGATCCAACGTGGCTCGACCAGAGCCGGCAGCTAACGCGGGCGCATATCGAGGCCTTAGCTATCCGGGCGCAAGGAGCCGAGCCGGAGCGCCTGTAGTTCCCAGTTGATACCGTTAGCGGCGAGAACTCGCCCACTCTCCGCTCCCGGACGAGCCCCGCCGGGTGACTCAGTGGTCGAATTTGGCACGTGCACCATTCCGGCGCCGGCGCTCCAACAACGGGTGCCTCCGTCCGGTATACATTCCATGGGGGTCGTTAACGGCTGCGAACTGCGCGGCCCGACTCCGGTTGGATGTCACGCGAAAGGGGTACGCCTTGCGCCGGAGGGGTTATGCGTTTGAGAATACGTCTCTGCGTCTTCACATTGGCCCTGGCGTTCACCGCATGCAGTGGCGGTTGGGGCATCGTACCGACCGGCTCGAGCACGCCCGTGCCTACGACGACACCAGCCGCAGGCTCCACGCCGACGCCAACCGTGACACCGACGCACGTACCCCCGCCAACGCCAACGCCGACGCCGACTGCGACGCCGACGTCCGCGGCGACTGCGACGCCGACGTCCGCGCCGACTGCGACGCCGACGTCCGCGCCGACTGCGACACCGACGTCCGCGCCGACTGCGACACCGACGTCCGCGCCGACTGCGACACCGACGTCCGCGCCGACGCCAACGGCGATACCGACGTCCGCGCCGACGCCAACGGCGATACCGACGCCTGTAGCGTCCCCAACGAGTCTGACGTTCACCGGTACGGGGGAGTCCCAGACGATCGTGGTCACGGAGTCCGGATATAACGGCACGTTTACGGCGATTTCGAGCAATACGGCGGTTGCGAGCGTAGCAGGCGGTTCGGGCGGGGCGTTCACTGTGACGTCGATCGGTCCCGGCACTGCAAAGATCACGGTTACCGATGCGAACGGCGCGAGCGCCATGGTCTTCGTCGCGGTCTCCGTGACGACGGTCGTCGGGCAGTAGCGAGGAGGGGGAGATGAAAACGAGTCGCTTCATCGTATCGATCGCGGTTGGCGCGAGCCTGGTTAGCGCGTGCGGCGGTAACTCCTCATCGGTACCGAAAAGTCCGGCGATAGCTCAACCGAGCCCGCTACACGCCCAGCAGAAGAACGTTACCATATCCCTGCACATCCCGGGACCGGCGGCGGCGACGTCGAGCGAGCGATCTCCGAAGTACGTTTCGGCGAGCACCGAGTCCGTCGCAGTCGTCGTACAGCCTGGGAACGACGTGGTGGACTTCGACACCAGTGCGACGGCGAATCCCAACTGTACCGCAAGCGCATCCGGCACGACGTGTACGGCAACGGTAGATGCGCCGATCGGCACCGATAGCTTCACGTTCTCGACCTACGACCAGCCGCTCGATCCGGCAGGATCTCCGTCCGGAAATCTGCTCTCCACGGGAACCACGTCGCAAACGATTGCCGCCGGCACCGCGACGACGGTAAACGTGACGCTCAACGGGGTCGTGAGTTCGATCGGCGTCTCCGTTCCGAACGACGCGCTTCTCGTGGGAACGGCGTCGCAGCAGCCGATCGTCGTGACCGCGTACGACGCCGACGGGAACGCAATCGTCGGTCCGGGGTCGTATGTCGATGCGAACGGAAGCCCCTTGGGGATCGCCGTCGCTGACAGCGATCCCTCGGAAACGACCGCGCTTTCGTCAGGGACCGTTACTGCGCCGTCCTCCGCAATTACCCTCAACTACAACGGTGATCGCCCGTTTGGGCGCTACCCGACGATCACCGTATCGGCCACTGGCTTGACGAGCGCGTCGGTGCGAGCGGTGATTACGCCGGCGTTTCTTATAACCAATACCACGTGGGAACCCGAGGGGATGATCGTCGGACCTGATGGCAACCTGTATGTCAATGAAGATGGTCAGGGGGGAACCCTCGTTATGGGAGTCCTCACGGCAAGTGGAACGTTCGTAGAACAAGACCTTGACACTACTCTTGACGGCATGCAGATCACGCTGGGAGGTGATGGCCGCTTTTGGATGTCCACATACGGTGAGGGCGGATATATTTTGGCCATAAATCCGTCACTGACAGGCGGTGTTGCCATCTATTCGTCACCTTCGAATCCGTTCAATTACCCGGATACGGACCAACTGAAAGCCGACTATGGCGACGGCGCCATCGTCACTGGCGCGGACGGGAACGTCTACCTACCGGGCCTCGAATATAGTGACGAAACGACCGGCGCGGCGCAGTGTGCGCTATTGCAAGAGGTTGTGGCTGAAGGCCGCGTCAATACCTTTGGCTATCCGGTCACGAGCGGCGCTCCATCATGCGGTGCATACAATGCGACGCTTGGGTCGGATCAAAACATCTGGTGGTCTCAGATGGGCGCCGGGACGGGCGGGGTTCTCTACAAGGGGACGACTTCAGGAACCATCACGCCGTACAACATTCCTGGAACGGAACCGACCAATATCATCAGCTGTCCAGATGGAAATATCTGGATGACCGGTGCGCAACATAATGGGCCTTTGGGCACGGAGTCGAACAGTGTTCTCATCAAGGCGACGACCGGTGGCGCGATGACGACGTATCCGATCCCGGCGCAGTACGGCCTGGCGACAGGGGCTTTTGCGTGCGACTCTTACGGCAACAT
>Ga0335075_10004451_pt1 | contig 21911 bp, 29 predicted proteins | sample Lox_Sample_24_FD_206723 | JGI IMG/M metagenome (GOLD analysis project Ga0335075, IMG submission 206723) | Soil microbial communities from Loxahatchee National Wildlife Refuge, Florida, United States - Lox_Sample_2.4 | ecosystem: Environmental > Terrestrial > Soil > Wetlands | place: USA...
TTGATACCTCAGGTACAATAACATATGCCAATTCGAAGTGGCGTGACATCACTTGTATCGACGAAAGTCTTGACGATTCCACCGGTGAAGTCTTCTTAGCAGCCGTTCATCCCGATGATCGAGAATATATGAGGCAACTGTGGGAGACCGCTTTGGAAAATACCGAGTCATGTACCTTTGAGGCACGATGGGGATCTTCGAAGAATTTTCGTTGGGCTATGGGCGAGGTCGTCCCTGAAGTTATCGGCGAACATGTTCATCTGACGCAATATTTCATCTGACTGTAGATTCTTGGATTTGTGGGCGTTTTGACTGATGTAACGGATAGGAGACAGATGGAGGAAGAAAAGTTGGATGCTGCTGAAGAGGTCCGCTCTCAGCAAGAGCTAGCGATTGGTAGACACGTGTGTTGTCTGGTGTTAACATTAGACGTCATTTGCCATGAACTTCGAAATCCTCTCAATGGAATTTACCATAACGCGGATATCGTGTTGGAAAGTGTAAACAATATTCGAGAAGAAATGATCAAATTCCGCGAAGAACTTGCACGTTCACATAACACACCGGATCTCGCAGTCATTACATATCTTCCGAAAGACTCACGCGCGATAGCTCATCTATTCGACTTCCTTGAATCTGAGCTGACACAAGATTTAGAGTCGCTCGAGTCGCTGAATCTTTGTGCGAAGCACCAAAAACGAATCGCTGACGACGTGCTACAAATGTCTAAACTCTCGATGAACCTGGTGTCATTGACGCGCACCTCGTTTGATCCCCTGGTCGAGACGGGTAATGTCATTCGCATGTTTGAACGGGAGGCGGTTGTCAAAGGCATCACGTTCAAATTCACTCTTGGCCCAAGATATCATGACCTTGAGATTGGGTGGGTCAGTGCAGATCCGATTAGATTCGCTCAGGTGTTGATAAACTTTATCTCCAATGCCGTCAGATTTACGGAGAAAGCTCATCGACGCGAAATTGAAGTCACTCTAGACGCCTTGGAGCGCGAGCCACAACTTTCCGACATCCTGATGGGTTCAAGCAGCGCAGTTTCCCAATTTGAAGAGGGCTTGACTCCCGAAGAAATCAACCGCCGAGTTTTTCTCATCGCTTCTGTGGCAGACAGTGGTGTGGGATTGACTCCAGAAGAAAGATCAAATCTGTTTCAGAAGTTTTCACAAGCATCCCCCAGGACTCACATTGAATATGGCGGCAGTGGTTTGGGATTATTCATTTCGAAAGCTCTGGTGGAAGTCCAAGGAGGTCGGATTGCACTGGAAAGCGAAAAAGATCGGGGCACAAAGCTGACATTTTATATACAAGCAATTCAGGTCGCAACACCGCCGATCTCTAAAGCAGCGGATACGACGAGATCAAGAACCCCACTGGCGCTCACTCCGAAGATCAAAAGGACCCCTTCATCTAACCCAGTTCTAGATCAAACCCGACTTATAAGAGTGCTTATCGTCGAAGACAACCTGGTACTTGGGTTTTGTTCTTTACTAATGTTGCTAGATCAATCAAAAGGTCCTTACAAGACAACTCGAAATGGCTGGATTCCATACTGCTGTCGCAAATCATGGAGATGAGTGTCTAGAATTGCTTCGAAAAGGAGGGAATCAATATGACATAATTCTCATGGACTTGGAGATGCCAATTAAATCTGGCTTCGAAGCTGCCACTGAGATTCGTGCGCGTGAGAATGCTGGAGAACTTGAAGGTCGCACCCCCATTATCGCGGTTACCGGAAATGCCCGAAACGAGTACATTGACAGAGGTATTTCAAACGTTCTACGTCGAAAACTAATGAAAGCGTCTGAAATTGGGATTGACGGCTTCATTGTGAAACCATACGAAAAGGCGATTTTGATTGAAAAAATTCGTAGTTTAGTCTAACGGCTTGGTTACACCGACGGGCGTTGGGTGACTTTTGTACAAATGCGATTCCCAGAGCTACGATGAGCGAGAAACATCATCTATACACAATTTAATATGTACACCAGTCTTGGTCTAGATCTGCTAGAAATTATATAAAATATCATACATTCATGAAACGTCCCTCCCAGCGACCGTTCGTAGTAGCGCTAGGACAGGAGCAACCACCATTGCTTTTCAGTCGGGAATCATTTTATATAATCCAATAATATCCTGCAATGCCCAGTATCTCTAATATCCGAAATAGAGTCCCCTTCTCCAGAAATTGCATAACGAACTGCAGAACATCCGCGGTAGCACACGACAATTCCTCTTTTCACCTGTTCATCAACTTATTCCTGATCTGGCCTGTGCTCCATCGTTTCATGGAATCACACACACACATTCCCTCAATCACTTTCTGTACAATGTCGGGTAACCTTTTGACAGACTCCAGCCCTAGTCCAACAAATATATCCCCTCTCTTTTTCAACATGATTTTCTGCGTCGCACTATTTGTCCATGAAAACGGCTCTTGACCCATCGCTGCCACAAACATAGTTATTCCTAATGCATAGATATCAGATTGGGTTGTAGTTGGTACGTCTTCCGCCGATAAGAGTTCGGGAGCGGTGTAAACAGTGGTACCAATGATGTCAGGGGGTGGTCCCAATGACAACGGAGAGCTTTGAGAGTACTCTCCGGGTAATAACGGTTGCGACGCTGAAGCCAACGAATCCAGAGTACCGTGAGATTTGTGGGCATGGTCGGAAGCTTTCGGTACAGAGAATGTGGAAACCGCAAAATCGGAAAGGTAAGGATGTAGGGAATCGGTGAGAAGGATATTATGCGGTTTTATATCGTTGTGCAAGACACCTGCAGTGTGTAAAAAATCGAGGCCTGAAATAAGATCTAAAATCCACTTTCTCCAAACCTCTAATCCCACAAGTGGATATTGCACTGCAGAAACCATTGCCGGCAACGAATACTTTGAAAGTGGGCGGGAGGAAGGAGTCGGGCATGACGAGGTAAATAAAATATGCTCGATATAACTCTTCATTGTAAAGGAGCACAACTCAAAAGCCAAACAAATTGAATCATCGTCAAGTCTGAATGATCCGTAAAATGGAATCACGTATTCCGAAGGATCTCGAAAGGAATGCAAATATTTCAGGACCGACGCTTCCCGTTGCAGAAGTTTTGCACTTTGCTTGGTGTTCGGAACCTTGGCAGCAACGAGGGTCCCATTGTTCAATGTTGCTGCGTAGACAGAGGAGGTCAGACCTCTTCCAAGAAACTTTGAATAATCGATGTGCAGCGATGGCGTCTCAGGAGACGTTGTTGTGGCCTCGGCCGTATCGGCACTCGCTCTAACTGAAGGAAGAGATGTGGGTGTATTTGGCCTTGACCGGAATGTATATGCTCCGCTTCGTCGCTTTCTTGCCTCTGAATTCCATGCATCGAAGTCCATAGTGGGATCTGATCCTTGGCGGCCACTTGCCAAGAGGGACGGGGATACTCCCGAAGGGGCAGAAACCAACCCCAGTCCTTTTAACGACTCCTTATCGCCAATTGACGAAGATAAAGATGTTGGTGTGTTGGTTCCAGGTATGGCTAAATTCAACGATGTAGGAGGAATACTGGAGAAGTGATCTTCAGAGAAAATGTCGTTCCGGGACGGATGAGACTTGACAGGTGTGGCAGGTGGTGACATAAACATGCCTCCTCCTCCCCAGGCTCCACCTGTTGCGATTGTTGGAGATGTCGGAGAAGAGGTTAGAAAGAGAGAAGTGTTTGATGACGAACTTGAAGGTCGAGACTCGGCCGAGGCATTGCGGTCGGGAATGGTGAGCTTCGAGAGAAAGTGATGAGGTTGTTGAAGAGGTGGCGTAATTTTTCGTTCAGAAGCATTCTCGCCATTTGGTTCATCCATATGTCTACACTTCAATGGCGACGATTTCAGCTTGTGCTTGAGTATCTCGGTTCCGACAGCGCAGTAGACGAGCTTAAACTTCGCTCTCGAAAGTGAGCAGCGTCATAAGTCATTAAACTTCCGGAAATGGGTTAAAAACTCAACTGTGGTTGTCAGATGTTACGGCAAATTTCCGGGAATATCATTTACTGTATTAGCTATATATAAGTTGAGAGTGCTCTACCCACGATGATACAAACGAGACCATAGCATACTTAGCATTTAACATCCATTACACTCATTTTTTTCCCATTGGACATGATTCCACTTCGCGGCTACTTGCTCACAAGTCCAGGCAACGTCACTGAGATCGCAGTCCTCATAATTCGCATCTAACTTCCCTTTCCCGAGATAATAGCCTCCATGAATTAATTGCTGTTCTAATCCTCTCCAATATTCTCCACGTTGCGATTCTGACTTTTCGTCTAAATCTGCAATGACAATTCTAATTTGTCTTCCTCCATCTTTCATTGCATGTTTTTCTTTGGCAGCCGGTAAACCGTTTCCCTGACTTCCTTGAGATACACCTTGTCCTTCCAGTGGCAAATCACCGGAGAATTGATCTATTGGTGAATTAAGGAGCTCTCGCGGAACTTGAACGAATAGAGTTACATCTCGCATCGTCATTTTTGTGGCCAGCGTCGTATCGTTGCAAATCTGCGCTTTCAATAGCATAGGAATCAATTTTGAAGACAGCAAATGTTCGGTGATCAACTCTGCGAGCATCTACACAAATTAGACCAACAAGTTCTTCGAAACCCCCTGTTTCTCCTGGATTAGGGAAGGTAGATACCGGATTAATTAATCCCTTTTCCTCTAAAAAGGCGGATACTGAACGTAGAACACGGTGAGGCCTTCCGGAGGCCAGATCTAACGGACAGAACCGCGGATGGGATTTTGGGACTTTCTTCCTAAGCCTTCTTAACGCACAAGTTCGACAAGTATTAGCGTTTGCCGGGGCGGTTGGACTTTGGCTCAACCATTTTGGTTTGAAATCCAGTAACAGAATAGTTGGATCTGCTGATAGGTCTTCCAACAGCATCCCGTTAGTTTCATCTAGGTCTAGAATTGATTGACGGGTGGTGTTTTGCTGAACTTGGGAGTATTGTAGGGTGGATAACACAGACGAACAAATAGTAACCAGTTCTGTTTGGACAACCAATGACTTGTTGGATGGGTAAGGCGTTAGGAGAGGAAGGAAAGAAGACGATAACGCTCGGTGCTTCTGAAGGATTGGGAGCGTATGTTTATTTCGTTTGGCAAGTCTTAAGAGTTTTCCCTCCTTCCAAAAGTCAGCTCGATTCGAGACCAGACGCGCGTCGCTCAAACAAGGAAAAGGGAACAAGGGACGGGATCAAAGGAAGGTAGAGGGGGAGGAGGATACAAATCGTTGGTCTGGTAAAGTATATCGAAAGAGGATATGAGCACCACCTTCAAACGCAAAAACCCATCCTGCCGCACTGGTAATTGCAATCACCTCGTCTTCTTGATCATCACCGACAACAACACCATCTGTGTCATCACCTAATCTCCCTCTCCGCATATACTCCCCCGGTATGTCGCTGTAGCGAAGTTCACCGTGTTCCTCGCTTCCTTGTTCCGAGACGCCGCTCACGGCCTTGGCAAATGAACGAACGCGGCGGCGACCACCAAAGAAAAAGGAGTCGATCAGTGCCAAAACTCTGATACAAAATGCTTCATTTCCACAGTCTTCACTTCCGATCGCCGAGTCTTGTTTGGTTTGCCTGCCTTTGATCTTCTTTGGTTTTTCGCCTTCCAACAGCGCCAATTTCTCCAGTCTTGTATCAAATATAAAATTCCACATGCAAAGCGGTAACGGCAAGATGACAGAGAAGGAGATGAATGACGGAGCAGGAAGCAGGTACGAAATAAATATCGGATGCTTGTAGGAGGTCAATGCGATGAGACTTGCGGGCTCGGTTCGCCGCTCATTTAAGTAAATTTATTTTGGTTGGAGGGTCCGAGCTTGGTTTGAATTAAGTTGACAACCCCCACAAACAGAGAACGAATGAAAGACGCTCTCGGTCAAGTAGGTACGTACCGGCTGGTGGCTGAAGGAATTTCGACCGTCCGAGCGTTTCAGCAAGAAACCGTTGGTTCAGAACCGGAATTGGTCTCGGAGCGAGGTTTTCGTAGCTCGGAAACCCGTCGCCCCCACCAAGAAAATGAATGCGAGTAGCAAGTAACTAGGATCACGGAAAATAGAAAAATTCAAATTGCAAAGCAAAAATGCAAAGGAATGAAAAGAAAAGTTGGACCGGGAAAGACGGTTTTAGGTTACACTTGTGATTCATGAATTTTGCGCTAGTCACGGTTCGGAGATCTACCGCAGAAGCTGAAACCTTGGAAACAAAAGGGAAAAATTATAGCGTCGCTTAACTGTTTCTTGACAAACCTTCTTGTCTTATTACCTACGGAACTTCTAACCGGAACTCCATCCTTTAAGGAAACAATAACAAAACAGGGATTTGTACAACAGCAATCGTCTCATTCACCGTAGGCTGCTCATACTCAAACCTTGTAGACCTTGGCCGTTATCTCGTAGGGAGCGATAGACTCCAAACCTCAGGTGGACTTGTTTTGCACAATTGGAGTCTCGCCTTCCTTCCGAATTCCCTGATTTTGATCCCCTCCGGTATTCGGGTGTTTACCTTCCCGTTCTCCCCGCTCTCGCCCATCTCGGCCGCCTGTCCGCCGAACAAGTTGATAGACCTACAAAAGAAACATAAGCCACTATAGCAGAAAACTGGATTCGATGACGCAATACCTCATTATAATTCAACCTTATCCCCAAGAAACGCATTTCGGTATCACCCTGATATGCAAGATCAGTCAAGAGGACTGCGATCAAAACTCGGAATTCGCGAATGAAACTCGCTAAACTTTCCCTGATCGTCTGAACATCCGTTTCTTGCGGACGTTTCGAGGGATCTGCATCCATAGCCGTTGTTCCCCATTCACCCTGAAACGAAGAAAGGTTAGTCAAAGCCTTCATATAAATTGCCTTAATTGGCAGTGGGAAGTAAAGTTCATAGGTTCAAGTAGGGGTCGGAGATAGAGTAGGAATACCTTCGCTGTGCGTTCAGCAGCCTTAGTTGCGATTGATTGTTGGCGCGCATACTGCTCGACCGAGTATCCGTATAGTGCATCCTGAGCATAAGTCAAAGTGTTTGCAGAACAAGGAGGCACTTACCATTCCCTCTTTAAACGACATGATCACTTTTAAAATTTCATGGAGTTGACCCAGTAATGAGCCTTCTCGACCTGATCTTCCGCTGCCAAGTAACCCCTTGTGCGTGATGCTATTGAGATACTTCGCATGTTCTTCAATTAGGGTATCAAGCGTACAATCCTTCTTCGAAACAGCTGCAACAAATGAATCCCACGAAGATTCAATAACCTGTGCATTAGTTCCACAGACATGGTTGCATCGGGTACCTCAAAAAGGATATAATACTGCAATTGACATAGAAAATGAATCATCTCTGCACACCCACCACGAACTCTCTTCCAATCCTTCCCCACTAGATTATCCACAGCGCCCACAGCACCCCTGGAACCAGTATGACTTCTTCTCCAACTAGCCGTAATAGCAAACTCGACTCTCTTGACCCTCCACAAAAAGTTGAAAACTTTCAAATACTGTCTGGCGCAGTAGGGTGTAACAATTACATCCAACGGATGATCGACCTTGTACTCCAGCGTGAAGACATCCCACCCTATTTCGCCGTGAGATAGTTCAAGCATACGAGCATCTAAACGACGGAGAATTTCGGGCGACTCGAATTGGGCGTTGGAACCCCGGATGGCAGATTCTAGAGTGGCGGTGAGATTGTGTCGGTACAAAGTGTTTGCTGGACGATCTAAGCTGTCTCTAGATGATGGTTAAATTTGGATAATAAAGATAACAGAAAGGGGAACACAAGAAATGCGAACGGGATGGATAAGTACCCAATTGACTCCATGAGGAGGGCGATGAAGTCGCCTTGACCCAATAGAATGTATTTCTTGAATGCATTGAGATGATCCCAAAAACCGAACTTCGATTTCATTAGCTCCACTAGTTTGCTGGTTGTCGCGAGGTAAGCCTTGTCGATGCTCTGTTCCAACGCAACGGTATTTCCATATGATAGATCTACAATCAGCATGTACCTTTATACCACCACGGTATCGACAAAATACATCTCCGAAGAACGAGGTTGCTGGTACCGTCAATGCTTGTTTCGTTAGCGTGTTCAACAACATATCCCTCCTCTCCACAATCTCCTCTGATAAAATTCAAACTCTTGCCAATCAAGAAGACCTTCCTCGCAATTCCTTCCCCGATAAATCCAGGGACCATGTTTTCATCCAAGACATATTTCCCTTCCCAAGATGATACGGAATTTTTTCCTCCGCCAGCGTTGGTGGGGTAAGCATTGGGAGCGTACGAGGCGTAAGACAATTTGCTTTCCGAGGGAGCTTCCCGAACGAAAAATTCTTGAAAGGGATCTTGAAGACGACCTTCATATATCCAAGTTCGTAGCATTTCGTACCATGGCAGAGTGATTTTGGTCAGTAACTTGTGCGCGAACGAGCGGACATAAGGATCTCCATGAGCTGTGAAGGAGTAGACGCGGTCAACGACTTGTCCTCCTTTTAACCCTACGATCAGTTCATCTCGACCAAAATCATGAGGTTGGAAAGAGAAAGTGCTGTAGAAGAGGTTGTAATACCATTGCATTCTTCCACGACAACTGACATGAGCCTTAGACCCAATGTTCCTTCTCGAATCCAGATGGAACATCTTTTTAAAGTTATGCTTGACGCATCGGCTTTGGTGTCTGCCAGATGAGTCCGGATTTCTGCTTCTATGCCTGCAACAAGATTCATCCATCCTGACAATTCACTTTTAATAGCACTCCGTAAACTTTGGCCAACAAGGCTGATATTCTGCTCTGGAGACAGAGATTCCTCTGTCGACACGAACGACTGTAATGATCTGTACAACAACCCTGGTTCCGCAAGTGAATATAGGAGTGAAACAATTGGAGGTGGAAGAGTCGAGGGAAGACTTAAGGATGTATCTTGTAATGGAAAATGAGTGCTTGGAAGTCCGAGAAGGAGGTACGGAACGTCGCGTAATAAGTCGTCTTCAGAGGGATTCATTGGAGGTCGACTTTTTGATAAAATTGACGTCCTCGGTTGGAGATTGGCAGTTGGAGGGGTGGATCCGAACCGAGGTAACGGCGGAAGGTCGGACGACAGAAGAGAAGGAATGGAATATATACCCATATAAGAGAATTTGTCGTTGAGCGGGTTCATTGGGGCATCCTCAGAAGCTGAATCCGTCAAGGCATTGAGAAGAGTTAAAATTGCGAATTTATTTGTTAAAACGGGCTGTTCATTCGAGTTAGAATGCGACGAGTAATAAGCGAATCGATACCTGCGTTTTCAGTTTTGAGTAAAGATTGGAGTAGCGTATAGCGGTGTCTGGAGACGGTTTATCATTGATTACTATCATTTGTTAGTCTAAACTTGAAGGGGCCAGGCTGTTACGTTTTCTCTTTATCAATTCGTTGATATATTCGACATCTCCAATCGGTTCAACGTTTCCATCCTCTCTAGCAAGCCAGTTAGTCTGAAACACACAAAGCTGTTCATGAGGAAAATGACGGGTTACACACTTTTCAAGGATTCTTCTACAAACTTCCAGAGTCTGGTTGATACTGTCGTCGTCGTCGTGCGATAGAAAATGCTCGACTAGTCTTATTAGTCCATCATGTATCCTGCTGTTCTGAGTTGCAGCCATTTTGACCAGTTCAAGTTTGTCAAAGAGGTCAAATCAATACCCTCAGTCACGGTTCTATCGATGTTTCGTCACTAGCATTTCGTTTGATTTGTAGAGTTGTAGATAATACTGCTGCTGCTGCTAATGTCTCGGCTGTGTTGAAGGTTGTTGACTTGGCGATGGGTTTAGGTTGAAATCGCGTTGCCGTGGGAAGGGAAAGCAGCGAATTGGCTTACGTGAGGAACACGAAGAGATTTTCGCTTCGTTATTTTATTTACTCAAGTTGTACGTGTCCAGACAATCAATATTTAAACAATTAAATAAGTAGCTAGCACTTTATACTCCATCAACTAGTTCACTTCTATCCTTAAGCTTCTTAGAGATGTTCAACTGTGTATCAATCCACACACATGTACAGCTTCACACCTACACCTCAAGTTTTTCCATAGCTGCTGAGGTCGACGACTTTTATTTGACGCGCTCAAGCCTTAGGCGCCGATCAATTCACCGAAATGATCTATGGACCCCGCAAAAAGTTTCCCCACTTCCAAGGAATCCAAAAGCTATGCCCCTTTTTGCGGCGGGGCCATCCGCCTGTGAGCAGCCGTTCTCTCTACAGATCCCTCGACTCTTACCAAAACTTCTCAATTACATCCTATGGCATATACCGTCCGTGATCAGCACTTCCACAAGATCCGACGTCTACGAGTCGTCTGCATCGGCGCTGGATTGACCGGAATTGCAGCGGTTCATAAACTCCAAACCAAACACTCTGACCTTGACATCGATTTCCAAATCTACGAGAAGAACCACGACGTTGGTGGGACTTGGCTGGAAAACCGGTATCCCGGTTGTGCCTGTGATGTTCCAGCTCATTCTGTAATATCTGCGAAAGATAAGGGAACTCATCGTAGTATACTTATTCGTGGGAGGGAAATCCAGAGTGGAGTCGGTTCTATGCTGAGAGAGACGAGATTTTGAGGTATTACAAAGGGCTAGCCGATAAATGGGGGGTAGATAAAATCACTCGTTTTGATTCACGTCTAGTCAGGGCCACCTGGGACTCAATCCTCTACCGATACAATTTAGAGATTGAGGATCTCAAGTCGGGGCCACTGATTCGTGATTACGCCGATGTGTTGATTAATGCTACTGGGTGGCTCAAGTGCTTTTACTGGCCTCAGATTAGGGCTAACATAGTTCTTGGAAGTGGCCAGACATCCCGGGCCTTCAATCTTTTAAAGGTGATCTGTTCCATACCGCAAATTGGAACGACAATTATTCTTGTCAAGGTAAGCGTGTTGCAGTGATCGGTTCAGGTTCCAGCGCTATCCAGATTGTCCCGAAATTGCAACCAGGTCGAATCTTCGTCAAGCTGTCTCTGACATTAGTTGTGTCAAAACTAATCAGTTTCAATCGTTCTCCCACTTGGATTACCCCGGAATTCGGCGAAGATATGGCACCAATGGGCATGGGTCGAGAAGCGTTTTACCCACAAGAAGAAAAGCTTCGAATGCAAGATCCAGAATATCTTCTCAAATACCGCAAATGGCTAGAAGATGCTATGAATGCGACGTACAATTTATTTCGAAAAGATTCTGTTGAGCAGGAAAATGCAATCAAAGCGTTTACTCTTTTGATGCGAACTCGATTAAAGAATGACGAACGACTGTGCAAACTTCTGATTCCCACTTTTGAGGTTGGATGTCGAAGGTTTGTCTATTTTTTCCCTAAGCTCAAACAGATTCACCCCTGGCCAGGGATATCTTGAGGCGCTCATTGCGGACAACGCTGAGGTGGTGACGGAGGAGATTGATGAGATCACCGCGGACGGCTTGATGGTACGAGATGGCACTCATTACAAAGTCGATACCATTGTTTGTGCTACTGGCTTCAACACTTCCTTCCGACCCAGTTTCCATCTGATCGGTATTTGAGTAATTTAATCCTTGCTAAGGTGACATAGGACGACATGGCAATGATCTTCAAGAGGAATGGAAGGATGAACCAAAGAGTTACCTCTCAATTGCAGCATCAGGATACCCCAATTATTTCAGTGATATCGGATCGGTTTTCAAGCTAATTTAAGTGATGTCCGGTCCGAATGCTCCATTAGCGAATGGTCCTGCTATCCCTGCACTCGAACGGTCTCTAGACTATGCATTTACCGTCGTGCGAAAAATTCAACGCGAAGATATTGCATTCATTGATCCCACACGGAAGGCTGTTGACGAATTCATAGAACATAAAAATACTTATATGAAAGACATGGTATGGACTGGAAAATGTCGCTCCTGGTATAAAAATGGGACAATCGATGGACCAGTCGTCGGTCCTTGGTGTGGTTCGACTTTACACTTCCTGGAGGCGATAGGTAGCCCGAGATTCGAAGATTATGACATTGTATATGTTTCACAAAATCGGTTTTCTTATTTGGGCAATGGGAAAAGCGAAGTGGAAGGAAGGGATGCAGATATGTCCTGGTATATTGGTGGAAGACATCCTTTTCGCCAGGACATCATATAACTAATGAGATTAGGAAGTCTATTCCCCATTGTAATCGATCCAAATTGCCTCGACATTGATCTCTCCACCAATGTTAATATGTGGAAATTTGCGTTAAGCATACCAACGCCTATGTAGAGCTTGAATCTTAAACTGGATCGTTAGAAAGTCTCTCGAAAACATTTATGTGGCACCTTCTAGTGATTTTCTTCCAGTGCACAGACGTGCTGTGTATCTCATCTGACGACCTCGTGACCCCGAGCGTTTTGACTGGAGTCTGCGTTGAGGTGATCCAAATTTAGCCCTTCCAATTCATCCTCATCTCTCATCTCGAACGACTACCCACATTTGCTTATCGCTGAATACACTTTTCCTTCAAACTACATTTGTTGCAATGGCCACTTCATCCCAATCGGTCCCATCAGCCTCAGTCTCCGTTTCTGCACTTCTGCAGACCCCCGGAGTTCAACTTCAAGTCACTGATACCTTCCAAGACCCCTCGAACTCTATGCCTTTGAGGCATCGAATTTTATGGGACGATATCTGGCAATGGGAAAGCTTTGGTGCAGAGTTCAGCGACTGGTGGGCCACTCTCGCACAAGATGAACTCGACGTCATTGATGCAACGTTCGATCACTACAAGATGGGAAAACGTCAAGCGTGGGAGAGCTTGCCTCAACCTATTCGACTCGACACAAAAGCAGAGGTTGTTACAGCTCTCCGCGAATTGTACATTGAGCCTCACAATCTGGTCGTAGAAGCCCTGGCAAAGCGGAACCCGGGTGCGGATCAGATGAACACCGGAGCTATGATCCAAAAGCAAGAGAATAAGACCCAAGAATTCTTCAAAAAAGTTTTCAATCCCACTTCCGAGTCGAAATCGCAAAGCAACCCACCTCTTGCTGTTGCGCCAGTCAACCAGTCTGGAGCCAGCACACAGTCAACCACTGCTGCGCCGAACGCTCCTTCCCGACATTCAACAATCGAAGACCGGATTAGTCTGAGGACGCCGATGCTTGGAGATCCAGACTTCGTTTTCCAATACAGAGGGTTTGCCAGAGGAGTGATGTTGGTGAAAGCCTCACCGCTCATAAATCCAGACACTGTCGACAATTGGTTTGCTGACAGTATCTATTCATTGATCCGGCATTTGGGCTAATCTGCTTTAGACACAGAAGAGGAGACTATGGCGGCGGTGCAACAGTTGTATGCGTATTTGAGGATGAATGGGCATGAAATTGGAGTTCTTGCTACTCTGAGTGGCTTTCTTTTTATGCACCGTTGGAGCGCCCTACATTGTAGAGTTACGCCAATGATTCGAGCCGACTTCGGTGGGAACGCCGCTCAGCCCACTATTCTTCAACTTCTTTACTATATATCCAGCGGGGCTGCTGTTCACCGTGCGTGCCCAGAGAAAGACGAATACAACACTCCCTTTCGCATCCCAATTTGGGACGCACAACGACCGAGCAAGCATAGTCCAATTAAAATTAGCAAAAGCCCTTATTTCGTCTTGACGGACAGCTCCGAGATTCTGCATATTACCCTTCAACCATGGGACGGTCATACCATGAAGAGTCCCAAAACCATTTTGGCTTCTCTCACATTCACCCGCCAAAAGCAGCGTTCTCCGCACACAACAAAGGTTGTCGCTGCTAAGCTCTGGGATTCTTATACGAACTCTGAGGGGTGTTATGCCAACGAAGTGCGGGCATATATGCGGCTCCAAAGTCTATGGAAGCAGTGTGTACCCCAATTCATTGGCTGTAGGGCAGCCGACTTCTGCAGGGTCATTTATCTAAGTGAACTTCGGGTATTTCTTTCCCTTTGACCAAGGTAACTGATAATGAAACAGGGAAAGCCGCTGAATGCTGCACTTCTGAACGAAAAGGTTGAAAGGAACATCATAAGAGCGTACGAAGAGATTCACAAGGCGGGTGTCTTTCACAACAACGTACACAAAGACCACATATTGGTTAAACAGGACCATACAATTGCAATTATCAGCTACGGCCGAAGTTCCACTCATCCACAGGAAGCGGAGCTTCGCGCTGAGATGCAAGCTGTCGAAGCTATGATAAAGCAGATCCATACTGGTACCGCTCCCCCCGCACAAGCTAGTGGCGACTCGAGGCCGACGGGGGTACCTATTTCTCCAACGGCTCCTGGAGTCACCGCTCCTAAACCCCCTGCCCTTGGGACAGATCCTGCGACAACAGGTGCAAGGCAAAAGTAATGGTACCAGAAATCGGGGGCTTAATGAGAGCCAGGATTTAGAGTTTCTTTAGAGTTTTTTGTTTTTGCTGTGGCTGCTTCATAGTATTCTGTACTACTGGTTTGTTGATAGTGTAGCTTTTGATTGCTTCGAGATAATAAGGAAAGGGGCATTGCTGCCAATATTCTCAACATGGTTTCAAGACCATATCTTATTAAATTATAGTTTAAAGCAGTGACTCACTTCCCCTTGTTGATTGAGTGACAAAATATGCTCCGACCAATCGCACTCGGTCTACTTATTGCCGCTGTCCATGGGCGGCGGGGCCAATCTGGGGCCCCACGATTTGATGCCCTCCACTTACAGAAAGAAGTGTAAATAGCCATGGGATTCCTAAGTGGAACACTACCTTTATTCCCCACCTTCATCTTGGGATCGACGCTTCCCCATATATCACAGGGTTGTGAAGAATTCGTTTGGCGTTAGTTCCAGCTCGAAGAGATGAAGCTTTTTCTCGGTATGGAGGTCAATTCAATACTAGTTACGGCTTCGTTTGTGTTCATTCTTCTCTACCTTCTTTATCACCACAAAACTCGCGATCCAAGACTTACTCACCTTCCTCCGCATGTCAGAGGATGGCCGATTATAAATCAGACATTCTCTCAGATGCAAGACGATGTCATTCCTTTGGTACAGGGTTGGGCAAAGCAATATGGAGATATCTTCCGGACTACCTCCGGTAACACAACTTTCATTTGGCTCAACACTCGTGAAGCCGTGAAGGAGCTCATAGATCGACGCTCTGCCATCTATTCAAGCAAGCATCCCCAACCCATGGTTGAAGGATGCGGTGGCGGAAAGAGAATGGTCTTTATGCCTTACGGAAATGAGTGGAGAGGCATACGCAATGTTATCCACCGTGTAATCACTCTCGGTTTCTTGTCTCATGCTTTTAGCTATTGACCCCCAGGATGTCGAAATCATACAGCCCTATCCAGGTTTTCGAGGCAAAGCAACTCAGTGTCGACCTCTTGGATCGGCCCGAAGATTTCTACATGCATAACAGGCGTTATTCAGCTAGTGTCATCATGCAAATCATTTACGGACGCCGGATTCCATCTTGTGAGTTCCTCCCCAGACAATCTTGACCGTAGGGGACTGCCAAGAAATCCAGGACATATACCAAGGGATTCTTTCTAGATTTGCGACTTACCGACGGCCTGGCGCATACGTAGTTGATGTCTTCCCCTCACTTGCGACGAACCCGTTGTTCAATTTGTTTAATTCCTGGAAGAAGAGAGCCCGGGAAATCTTTTTGCTCGATTCCGCCATATACTCGGCGTATTGGAACTGGATGAAAGTGCAAGTAGAGCAAGGTACGGCCCCACACAGTTGGGGCAAGGAATTTGTTCAGTCCGACTACGGCAAACATGGTGTTGATGAGATGGGTGCAATTTATACTGCGTACTAACCCTGGTTTTGGAACTCACATCAGTGGCTCGATGATTGAAGCAGGTAGCGAAACGACATCCCAGATATTGAACAATACAATTGTAGGCATGCTTTCAAATCCGGAAGTTATAGAGACATGTCACGAAGAGCTTGATCGAGTTATTGGTGACGATCGGACTCCGACCATCGACGATGTACAAAAGCTTCCTTGGGTGCGGTCGTTAGTGAAGGTTATTGAACGTCCGGGGCCAAGAAAGCTGACCTTAGGAAACCCTCCGCTGGCGTCCCATTAACAAGCTGGGCTCAAACCATTATTTGATCCAAGATGATTGGTATGAAGGCTACTTTCTTCCAAAGGGTTCTATTATCATGATAAACCAATGGGCAATTCATTACAACGAGAAAGTGTATTCGGACCCATTCAAGGTAGACGACTATCCGAAATAAAATGCTAATGTGTATAGTACAATCCTGAACGCTATCTCCATGACGAACTTTCTGCGGGAGACTGCGCGGCTCATCCTGATGTTGAAAAAAGAGATCACTTCAGCTTTGGGGGTGGTCGCAGGATTTGTCCGGGTCTACATGTCGCCGAACGCAGCATCTTTCTCAACCTTGCTCGTTTGTTGTGGGGTTTCAACATTGAAATGGCGAGAGATGAGAACGGTGAAATCATTCCAATTGACTTCTCCACCGATGGATTGGTACCAGGCGCTCTGTCTAATGTAAAACCATTCAAGTGCTGTAAGAGGCTTCCAATGTATTGCTAACAACAGCGATAACCGTTCGAAGCCAGAAGCATGAAAGGATTTTACGACAAGAATGGGCTGATGCACAGAAAGAAGGAATCGATTTCACACATGTCCTGTTTGATAAGTTTGATTCATAGCTGAGAAAGATGTACACAGAGAGTTCTTTGACATTAACCTAAACTAAAATCTTTTGACCTTTCCTCTTTATGTATATTTAGTGCTGAGATAACAGGGCAGAATTAGTCATTGGCCTTGAACTGGACGCTTTTCGTCGAGCATTCCCGTCGGAGAAATTGAGATGAATGATAAAGTGCGCCTTAGGCTCTAGCGCACGTGACAGGAACTTCCGCCAGGGGCCACGGAGGCGCTTGCTGAGCTGATTGGAAAAAGGTACTTCGGGGATCCACGGTTGTGGCGTCCGATCAATTGGTTGATTGATTTTGTTGATCAAATCGACCAGCTTCTTGGGGCCCAGTGAGCCTTCGTTTCATTTGGCGGGAACGAACAGATCGATAAAGTTCTTTAGTCCAGCTTCATAGCTTGGCATACAAAGTCCGTGCCTTGTCCATTTTCCTGTTTCCCCTTTTGGTTACACACTTTGTAGCCTGTCTTTACCAATGGCTGGCACCGTTTTTCAACGTCTAACCGTCTCTGAGCCATTCCTGCGGTTGGGCAGTATACTCGCCGAGGGTCCCTTTTATCGGCCTGACGATGATACACTGCATTTTATCGACATCAAAGGGAAGTTAATACATAGAATTCCTCTCTCGGGGACGGCGCCTCCGAAATCGTTGTCCGTTCAAGACATGATCGGAGTCGCGTGCCTCGTTGAAGGGGATGCTCAACATTATCTGGTCGCCGCCAAAAATGGATTTGGCCTTGTTGATCAGGAAACTGGCAGCTTGACTTATCTTGCGAAAGTGTTTGTTAGTGAGGATGATGAAAAGAGGTTCATTCTTCCCTTCGCCTCTGCCAACTTACTGCTAGATTCAGGTTCAATGACGGCGCCATTGATTGCATGGGAAGATTTTGGGCGGGATCTATGTTCGAGTACGATGGCCAATCTTCGTTCGTCACTAATACAAGCTTTGGATTTAGTTATAAAGGACCCGATCCTGAAGGTTGACACTCTTTCTCACCAAGTTAATTCGAAGGGGTGTTATTTCGCTACGATCCAGATCTTTCGTTACATAGGATGGTTGAGAATATTATAATCCCAAATGGTATTGTTTCCTTCTGAATAACCAATTGACCTAGGTATCGGATGGTACACCTGAGTCGCTGTCTGATTGATTCCCTAGGTCTCCCGACAACACAATCATGTACTTCACCGATTCGCCACGTTATACTATCTGGAAATACGATTTTAACCTTGTTACGGGTGATATCTCAAACAAAAGGGTTTTTGTAACAGTGGACCACTTTGAACACCAATTCAAAGCAGAACCCGATGGGCTTGCTGTAGATGTTGAAGGTCATGTATGGTCTGCTATATGGGGAGGCTGTCGAGTGATGCGCTTTTCTCCGAATGGGCAATTGGTCGGTGAGATTTACCTTCCTGCCCTTCGCGTAAGCTGCCCGGCATTCGGTGGGAAGGATATGGATGAACTATTCATTACCACCGCAGCCTTGGATGAGGATGACGCGGAAGGACGGAAAAGGTATGTTGAGAATGGAAGTGTGTTTAGGATCAAAGTCGGCGTGAAAGGGCTGAACAAATTTCGCTTCAAGCCAGTCAAGGCGTTTATTGCATAAGGCTTTGGATCTCAGATGACTTGAGGCCATTGTTCTAACCCGTCGTCTATAAGATAGACTAATCATTCGTATTCTTCTGGTATTCCGCCATTGTACATATAATTAGATTTTACACATTATATTCTTTGAATGTCCACATTTATGACTTCTCAGTCGTTGGAGGAGGGTGTGTCCCTGTTGCCCCCGCGCGAATAGCCAAATCCCGCCAGTAATCACGCCTATACGTTAGAGAACGATCTAAGAGATGACGGGAATTACTCCTTTTTTAATTCTTCTATGCGCTTTTCCAGTCGAGCTATTTCTTTAAGATTTTCCTCTTCTTGTTCCTTTTTCCTTCGCCTGAACCGTGCTGACGCACTAGCCGCACGCCGTCGCTTATCCTCCTCTTGTGGACTCACTCCTAGCCTTTGCGGAAGTCGTAGGGTGCCCATGGACACAGCTCGACCAGGTAGCAACGTGCGAGAGTCGCCTACGTAAGTGACTCCAGACGGAGAAACATTAGGGGGAACAGCTGAAAACGGGTAAGAGGGTGGCATTGACATCATCTCAGAAGTGGGAGCGAGATATGGAGCTGAAGCTTGAGGCACATAAAAGGGATTGGGGGATGCGGCAGAAAGACCAGGCGCTATCGTTGGATCTGTTGGCCCATAGTACGGGAACTCGAATCCCTGTACGGGAGTAGTTTCCTGTGGTGAGATGTACGGTGGCTGTATATTTGTTCTGACAGGTGAGATCTGATGTTGTTGCGACCGCTGTGCATGGGTATCCATGTGGTATGCGGGCTGTGGCAGAAATTGTTCATGAAGTGAGGGGTCATCTCGCCATGATTGAGACACGACGACCGAGCCCGACTCCCGGCGAGGAGGAAGCGATGGTGGTATTTGTGGATTAAGGACCTGACTCCGGGGTCGCCGCGTGGACGCCGGAAAAGGTGATCGGGGTTCTCGCGTCTGCCCACGAATATTTGGGCTACTTTGGGCCTTAGACAAGGTTCGCCTATGAGGAGATATGGGTTGTGGTTGAGATTGTGGAACGTTTTCGAGTAAGGATGTGATGGAAGGCAATGATGTTTGAAAGTCTTCATAAGTAGACGGCGGTGTGGTGTGTTGTCCTTGGTAAGACTCGCTTGATGCGTGTCCCTGAGCAGCCTGATGACGCCCAGCTGAAATTTGAGGATCACGCTCCACCGGCGGTTGAGCTTGCTGTGACGTCGTCAGAGATGGTTTGCCTTGTCCCGTCGATCCTCTGTAGTGAGCTGTGAAAGTTAGCAAGAAGAGATGAACGTGATATAAAAGTGGTAATTCGAAGGAGATGAGTACCCATCGGCCGTACGCAAACCTAAAACACCGGTTCTGTTTCAGGACTCGTGAAGAGATAGTGTGAAGACGACTCTTTTACTGCCACCGTTGGCCAAAGAATTACTGAGGTTGAGATTGACATTGACGGGATACGACCCAATGGTCGCTTTCCCAGATAAATCGTGTCCAACGCCAGTCGTTACAATGACTTCTCTTGCTGCGCAGCGAAGGAATACTCGATAACTTTGACCTATATGTGGCTGAAACGACGTTAGGAGACAAGAAGGAACGGAACAAAGGAGTTGACCGTTTGGCGGCATCCAACTGCAGCTGTGTATTTTCGGGTGAGCCTGGAAGTCTGATCAAAAGAGTCGTGTCATGTGCGTGCTACTCCTCAAATCATTATCAGGACAACCGAACGCCGAAAATAAGCAGTTCCGACCTGCAAACGTGCTCCGGAGGACTGCTGCCGACGAGCAGAATATAATCTAAATATACTTTTCGACGTTAAGATATTATGGTTCTCAGTGTGGGTGGAAAATATGTGGTAGGAGGAGTCCCTTTAGTCTATCCACCTCGTCGGCAAAGATAAATTCCAAGCGAGTGATTCTTTGCAGTTGCTACTAGCAGCTGCTCATCTCAGGACAGTTCTCTATCCTCGGGCCATTGAATCACATTTCTGTCCGTCACAAGCCAGATTGACCTGTGTAAGATAGGAGTCTTTGCTTGTACGGCAAATTTTAAGAAATTTTCGTTGCGCCTTGTGTGAAATCTCGACAATTAAGAGTATGGCCGCTCAGTCCTCCTCGGACGGGTGGACGGGCATGACGTTGTGCTATCATGGGAGGTAGTTGCATTGATTGGTTCCGGAAAAGGTGGGGCGGACTGTTGAGACCCAATATCGGAAATTTCGAGTGGTACGTGATGGGTGCAGGGACGCACTGATGAATTTTTGACAGTGGGAAATGGATATGTAATGTATGTCTTGTATGTACGTGCATGCACCATTTGCTTTGTGTTTTTGGGCAAAGTGGGTGGATCAAGTCTGCAGCATGTAGCACGAACCGCCGTCCGGGCAATTAAATCAAGCGTAACTAAGGGTACGTGCGTCCTGCATCCGAAATTAAAATGCAGCAAACGAGTCAGATGGGATGCAAAAGCGATCAATGCGCCAGGGGTCGAAAAACGGAGCGTGCCTCAAATCATGATTCATGGTTGACAGTAGTTGACCAGTCATTTCAACCAATGCAAAAGGTACTCACTGTCCGGGCAATTGCTACTACACAACTACACAACGTAAACATTTAAGGAACTTCTATCCAAGGGACACCAAATTCTCGCCAGAATCGTAAAATCGTTGATTGTAAAACATAAATTTTGCACTCCCCCCCCTAAGTTCTACCGATCTACCCATATTAGCCACGCTGTTAAAAACGAAATTGCGCTCGGTCTTGCTGCCATCATGATGAATGATTACGACTGTGCAACCCAGAGATTTAAAAAAATAAGCTTTAAAGTTTAACAACAACATGCTGAAGTCATGCGAGCTGCATCCCGCTTGATGACGGTTGCATATGGTAAAGACGGATGCGCTAAACTTAGCGCATCCGGTTTTCCATTTAAGGATATGGCCCATATAGTACAAGTTACATCAATGGTCGAATTTTACGCAGTCGGCGGTAAGCGCCTCCACCCGCCCCAATTTTGCCCTTAGCCGCATACTTATCAAGGAGTAAGGTTACGTATATTGGAATCTCGAAGTAGTGACAGACTTAAGCCCAAACATGAGCATTTTCGAGTGTTATCCTCATACTCACAGTTCCTGAGGAGGCATACTGCAGGAGCTACTGAGTTTGAAAATGGGATGTGTAGCCCATGAGCCGGAGCCTGGCTCCTTTAATCCCTCGCAGAAAAGGGAGTCATGCCATTCGCAAAGAAAGGAAACAAAGGAATCGAGAGGTCCGTTCCCCCGCCGGCGTACGCCACGTCTCTTGAGATGTACAAAGTGAACGAATGAAATAGAATTGTCATCTCTCCGCGATAGGTAGTTTAGGATGCGTGCGGCACCGATTAGCATAATACCCTCTGTCGCCAATAAGGTCAATCTTGAACCGCGACGACGCTGTGTTGCGTTTTACCAACAACGTATCGTTAGACTTTAGGGCAATAATAACGGAACCCATAGACTGGGCGATCAATCTCGATGTCTAGTACAAAACAAACGATCGACTTCCCGTTCAATTTCTGCTTCCGCATT
>Ga0335075_10004452_pt1 | contig 21911 bp, 11 predicted proteins | sample Lox_Sample_24_FD_206723 | JGI IMG/M metagenome (GOLD analysis project Ga0335075, IMG submission 206723) | Soil microbial communities from Loxahatchee National Wildlife Refuge, Florida, United States - Lox_Sample_2.4 | ecosystem: Environmental > Terrestrial > Soil > Wetlands | place: USA...
AGCGACCTTGGCGGAGCGGTACTCGCGAACGGAACGACGACGGCGACGCTTCCTACGCCGCCCGCGACGGGGACCGTTACTATCGGGACGAAGACCTACACCGTCGATGCGGGCCAGAAGTTTCCCGCCGGCTTCCTCGATCCCGGGTCCGCGGCCCTGGCCAAGATCTGGCCGAAAGCGAACTCCAATCCGGCCACTACAACTGGCGGGGCCAACTACTACCAGGCGATTCCGAACGTCAACAACGGATGGGTTTATCGCACGCGCCTGGACTATCTGTTGGGCGATAATACCAAGATCTACGGCACCTACCAACAGGCCTATAACTCGGACCTTGCGAGCGGCAACGGCGCGCACCTCTACTGGACACCGGGAAATTCAATCCCCTATCCCGGAGGCGGCGAGCAACAGCAGTTCTATGGCAAAGATATGGCCGGCCACATCGTCCACACATTCAACGCCACAACCACCGCGGACTTTATGGCTGCGTGGGCTTTCGGCAGTTTTCCGTTTACCGAGCCGAACGCCTCAGCCGCATACAAATCCACACTGGGATATCCTTACGGCAAGATTTTTTCTACGCCGTCACTCAACATTCCGGCATACAACAGCGCCGGAAACGAAACCTTCCCCGATTTCTCGCAGGACTCGATCTTCGAGAATCCTCCGGGGCAATACGCAGTCCGCAAGGAAGCGCCGCAGTTTGGTCTCACCGTGACCAAGGTGTGGGGAGCGCACACCATCAAGTTCGGCGGATTCACACAGACAACGGATAACTACCAGAGCACGTTCAGCAGTTATCTGGATGGCGATCTGCAATTTGCGGCCGGCCAAAACCAAGACTTCTGGAATAATGGTAAAAATGTCTACAATAATGCCACTGTTCCGAACAACGGTGTTATCGGCGCACCGAACAACGCGACGGCTAACTTCGTGGCGGGCATTGCGTCGTCTTACTCTGAGAACAACTCGGCGCCCATCCAGGATTTTGCCTACATGACGACGGCAGCTTTTGTAGATGACACCTGGAAGACAACCAGTCGCCTAACCCTTGAGCTGGGCATGCGCTTCGAACACGTGGGCCACTGGTACGATCGCGATCATGTTGGAGTAGCAGTATTCTATCCGTTGCGCGTTCAGGCCGACTACAACGACGGGAAGTATGCTCCTGGGTACTACTGGCATGCCATCGACGCCGGCGTTCCGCTCAGTGGCCAACCCAATCGCTTCGCCTATCCCGATGCCAGGTTTGGGCTTTCCTACGACGTATCCGGCAGGGGCAGTACCGTGGTTCGCGGGGGATGGGGCGTATACCGCTTCGTTACCCAGGTGAACACGGTCGACTCACCGCTTTTCACCGCGCAGGATGTTCAGGGCTACAACCTGCCCGGCCAATCTAAACTCCAGCTCCAGAATATTCACAACCTTGCATATAAAGGTTGCACGAGCCAGTGCGGGAGTGGAGCGCAGTGGGGTCTCGATCCGACCGATTACGGCCAGCCCCTGACTTTTGATTACAACCTGACCGTCGACCAGAGGCTGCCCTGGAATTCGCAGCTCGAAGTTGCCTACGTGGGAAGCTCGACCAGCCAGCTTCCCGATGCCGCCGAAGACTACGAGGGCAGCACCTTCAATGAGTTGGCCAACCAGAACAAGATGCCGGTCGGCGCCCTCTTTGCGCCCGATCCGGTAACCGGGGTCACATCTGCGAACCCTGAGAACGTTGCAGAGAACCCAAACATCGCGACTCTTACTTATACTCCGACGGGGAACAAGCTGTCGGATTACCACCCGTACGGTTACGCGTACGGAACCGCGCAAGCCTACATGATTCAAAACATTGGTTACGGCAACTACAACGGCCTGCAAGCATCGTGGATCAAGACTGCGGGAAAGCTAACCTTCAACTTCAATGGAACCTGGTCGAAGGCTCTGGCCACCTCTCTGCAGGAGAATCCATACAGCGTCGGAGGGAACTATGCCCCGACGGCAGCCGACCGGCCATTCGTCTTCAACTCGTCCTACACCTACAACAGCGGCGCCCTTCATACCGGGAACTCGGTGCTGAATGAGTTGGGCGGCGGCTGGACGATTTCCGGCATCTCCACCTGGCAGGCGGGAGGCTACATTCCCGCTGAGCTGGGCAACGGCGTCCCGAACTTCGGCTTGGGGCTGACTTACACGGGCCTACCGGCGGATAACAGCACTAACGGTCTGGCGAAGGACACGGGGATCACCAACGGCATTGGAGATCCCACCTACTTCGGCACGGACGAGAGCATCCCGATTATGCCGGTGCTGACCTGCAATCCGACGAGCGGACTTGCGCATTACCAGCTTTTGAACGGAAAGTGCTTCGCAGCTCCGGCGGTGGGAACGCAGGGCGGCCAGAAGTATCCGTACATGAGAGCCATGTCCTATTTCGACAACGACCTGGCGATCTATAGGACATTCCATATCCACGAAAGCCAGAACGTCCAGATACGGGCCAGCGCCTTCGATTGGCTGAACCACGCGTTGCCGGAATTCAGCAGCCTGACGCCGATATCGATCGCCTACAACGTGGACTACAACAGCAAGACCATCACGCCGAACTTCAACCAGGGGTCCACCGGCGCTAACGCATTTGGTGTGATGGACACCAAGTCGCAAGCGCCTTACCAGCGCATCATCGAGCTGGACGTGAAGTACTCCTTTTGACCCCATCGGAAGACAGCGGAAGGCGGGACCAAGGTCCTGCCTTCCGTGTCCTTGTACTTGAGCTTCGCCTGTGAAGCAACCTATCTCCGTCGTACTATCCTCCGGCGCAGACTCGCGCGCCGCAAGTTAAGCCCTGGCGAGCGTACGCATGCTATGTCAAAATGAGAGGCTGTAGTCGGGGTTAAACCGCGTGGCTTCCAGCGTTGTGTCTACGATGCGCACTGCAGGCATACGAATTATCAGGATCACCATCGTGGCTTCCTGTGCGTTCATCGCCTTGCCGGCGCAGACTAGGTCGTCGGCTGGCAAGGGTTCCAGCCTGCAGGCGCAGTACGCCGCCGCCGTGCGCTTCCAGGCAGCGGGTGATCTCGACCAAGCCGCAGGCAGCTATCGCGCATTCCTCGCCGACGTGCAGGGTGAGCTTGCTGCCGAATACGCCGCCGCGGGCGATTACATACGAGCCGTGTCGCTCTTCGGCGACGCGCTTGCCCTCGCACCGGATTCGCCGGAGCTTCGCCTCGGCTACGCAAAGACCGCGTTGCTGATGGGCGACCTCGGCCGCGCGGAAACCCTGACCCGGGCATTTTTGCACGATTCCCCGGGCGGTTCTCGGGAGCTTGCGCAGGCTCATCAGATCCTGGGCCGAACGTTGCACAAGATGAACCGCGACCGGGAAGCCAGGGAGGAACTGCAAATAGCGGTCGATCTCGAACCGAGCTTTGCCAACCGCTACGATCTGGGCGTTGTCTGTCTCGATCTCGACGACGAAAGGTGCGCGAGCAGCACCTTTCAAGCCATCGTGCAGTCCTTCGGCAATGCGCCTGCGGTTCATATGCGCATCGGCTTGGCATACGGAGACTCCGATTTTGTGCCGGATGCCATTGCCGAGTTCCGAAAGGTCATTGCGGAGGACCCTCGTTATCCCGGTGCGCACTACTCGCTGGCCGCGGCGCTGCTCTCGGCCGGCAATGATGCGAAGAACGTGCCGGAGGCGGAAAAGAATCTGAAAGCGGAGCTGACCATATCTCCCAACGACTTTCTTACCTACGCCGCGCTGGGAAAGCTGGCCGCGGCCTACCACAGATATCCGGAAGCGCTCACCTATCTGAAGAAAGCTACGTCTCTCAATCCCGATAACCCCGATGCGTTTCTGTATCTCGGGCAGATTTACTTTGACGAGAACCAGACAGCCGAAGCCGGCGTTGCGCTCCGCAAGGCGATTGAGTTGACCAAGGACCCCTCGCGCAACCGCTACCAGATTCAAAAGGCCTATTTCCTCATGGGCAGGATTCTTATGCAGCAACACAAGCCCGAGGAGGCGCACGCCCAGATGGAGCTGGCGCAGAAGTACGCGAATAAGGCGTTGTCCTACGATAAGGGTGAGCTGGCAGGGCTCTTGAATAACCCGGCAGCCACAGGGATCGACGACCCTTCGGACAACTCCGCATCTACCACGTCTTCGGGTTATCAAATGGTTGACCGGTCCGCGATCAAAGGCATAGATGCATTTGAAAAGCGACTCGCTCCCGCCGTCACCGATAGCTATAACAACCTGGGGGCGATTGCGGCTACCGGAAGAAGTTACTCAGAGGCGCTGGGATACTTCGAGCACGCAGCGGCCTGGAACCCGGCGCTGGATGGCCTCGATCTCAACTGGGGCCGCGCCGCGTTCATGGCGTCCCGGTTCTCTGAGGCCATCCCGCCCCTCTCGCGCTACCTAAAATCGCATCCCGGCGATGCGGGTATCCGCGGCGCGCTGGGGATGAGCCAATATATGACCGGCGACTATCGCGATTGCGTCGACACATTCAAAGGCGTGGAAGACAAGCTGTCGTCGATTCCGCAAATGGAGTTTGTCTATGCGGAGTGCCTGGTGAAGACCGGCCAGGTTTCCGCTGGCAAAACACGACTTGAAGTGCTGGAGACGGCGCATCCCGAGATTGACGACGTCCATCGCGCTCTCGGCGAAGTGCTTGATGCGCAGGGCGACCGGCAAGGATCCGAGAAGGAGTTGCAGAGAGCAATCCTGCTCAATGTCGGCGATTCGCAGGCGCACTACGACCTCGGCAAAGTCGACGTGGAAGATGGCGAATCCGCGGCCGCCATCACTGAGCTTGAAACCGCAATCGAGCTATCGCCGGGAGATCCAGCATTTCACAGAGAGCTCGCCGCCGCGTATACCCTGGCTTCGCGGAAGGACGATGCAAAGAGGGAGCTTGCGATCTACCAAAAGCTCGAGCGCCAGGCAGCGCCGCCGGAAAAGTCCGCGGCACCCTCACGAGGCGCCGACACGAGCCGATAATCCGAGCCGCCGCTATCAGCGGCGCGGCTCATCCGCGTGAGACTGAATCCTGGGGCGTATGAGTTCCGCCGGAACAATGCCCTTGCCCTCGAGTATCGAATAGAAATGGTCCGCCGGAAGGCTGCCGATATGATCCACCGTCCCTGACGGCCAGTAGACCACCACGCTGTCGACCTTCATCGCCTTCCCGAGACCGAAGTGGAGTCGCAGATCATTTTGCGAGAGATAACTTCCGCCGCTAAAAACCTGGCCCGTCTGCGTCATGTCTCCCGCGGTGATTTTTACCCGAGCATTGATCGCAAGCCGGTTGCTCCTGGTCCCCGCGAGCTCGAAATTCACCCAATGCCGGCCGGGAATGCCAAGGTTCTTCAGGACCATGGGGCGGCCGTCCAGATCCTCCACCACGACATCCATATTCCCGTCGTTAAATAGGTCCGCGACAGCCAAGCCGCGGGAGACGCGCTTTTCCATCAATGCGGGACCGGCCTCGGTGCTGGCATCGCAGAACGTCCCATCTCCATTGTTCATGCTCAGGAGCTTGGGCTGGCGATAGCCGGAATCCGAGGCCATCTTGTCCATCTGCGGATAAACGTGCCCGTCCACCGTGATCAGGTCCAGCCATCCATCGTTGTCCAGGTCCACAAACGCCGTTCCCCATTTCACCCACGGCAGCGATGCAAACGCAAGCCCCGCCGGATATGATTCCTCGGTAAAGTTCCAATCGCCGTCGTTGCGGTAAAGGTCATCGTTCTCATCTTCGAAGTCGGTGACGTAAACGGAGGGTCTTCCCGTGTGGTTGTAATCTCCCAGCGCAACGCCCATTGATGCCTGCTCGGCGCCGTCTTTGTCGAAGGCGGTTCCCGATTCGTATCCGATCTCCTGGAACTTTCCATGCCCCATATTCTGATAAAGAAAGTTCGGCGTCGAATCGTTAGCGACGAAGATGTCGGGCCGCCCGGTGTTATTCAGGTCAGCGAAGATGGTGCCGAGCCCGTAATAGCCGTTCGGATCGCTCACGCCCGCCTGTTTCGAGACGTCGGTGAAGGTGCCGTCGCCGTTGTTATGGAAGAGTGCATCGCCCGCGCCTTTCAGTCCCCTTGGCCCGCACTGTACGTCCACGCCGCGGTATTTGCAATACGGGGTGCTGCCGAACTTCGGTAGGTCGTTCAGATTGAAGTCGACGTAGTTGGCGACCATGAGGTCGACATATCCATCGTCATCGTAGTCGCCGAACGACGCTCCGGTGGACCACCGGCCATCTGCCACGCCCGCCTTGGTCGTGACATCGGTAAAGGTGCCGTCACCATTGTTGCGATAGAGAATGTTTCCGCCGAGGCACGTGATGTACAGATCAGGCCAGCCGTCGTTGTTGTAATCGCCCACGGCCCCGCCCATTGCCATACAGGGCCTGGTGAGGCCCGCCTTCTCGGTCACATCGGTAAACGTACCGTCGTGATTGTTGCGATATAGAGCTCCCAGGGCGGCCTTTCCGTGCAGGGCCATGTCTACCGTTGGCGCATTCGTAAAGTAGATGTCGGGCCAGCCATCTCGGTCGTAGTCGAAGATGATCACGCCGCCGCTCATCGACTCGACAATGTACCGCTTATCGGGCGACGAAGCATGAGTGAAGGTAATGCCGGCCCTTGCCGTGACATCCACGAGTTGCGGAATCCGGCGATTCACACATCGCGGAGAACTGGCTCCCGGAGGCGGAGGCGGAGGCGTCGGGTGGCCCATTCCTTGTTGCCCGCCCAGTTGCATGGATGAATATGTTATCGCGACAAACAAAAGAATAACTTTCCGCGATGATGCCGCCAGCATGACCGAATTCTATCAGATGGTCAGTGCTGTGCAATGCATAATTCTGCTGAGTATTCATGCGGCCTCCGATCGGGGCCACACAATCCGGACGGCTGCCGGAAAGGGATCATGTTTTTCCTATTTATTTTGTTCGATTAGTGGAGTATTCTATGCTGCGTGCAGCGCTTCGATCTTTCTGGAAGATGTGCCGTGGTCGTCGGCGGCACCTCGGGCCTAGGCAAAGCTATGGCGATGGGGCTCGCTTCTGCCGGTGCAGACGTCGTAGCCGCCTCGCGCCGCAAACTGGAGGTCGAACAGACCGCGTCTGCGATTGAAGCGCTGGGAAGAAGGACGCTCTGCCTCCAGGTGGATGTGCGCAGCCGTGCGTCCATCGAGAAACTTCACGCAGCAGTCGTCACTCACTTCGGTCGAGTCGAAATTCTCGTCAACTCCGCGGGCATAACGGAGCGCCGTCCCACCATTGACTGTCCAGAAGAGACCTGGACAAAGATCCTCGACGTCAACCTTCTCGGCACGTTGCGGGCCTGCCAGATCTTCGGCGGAGACATGCTCGCACGCAAGAGCGGCGCAGTCATCAATGTTGCCTCGCTGGCTACATTTGTTGCTTTTCGCGATGTGGCCGCCTATGGCGCCAGTAAAGCAGCGGTGGGCGCGCTCACGAAATCGTTGGCCGTCGAGTGGGCGCAATCCGGGGTTCGCGTCAACGCCATCGCGCCTGGCATCTTTCCCACCGATCTGAATGGCAGTTTGGTAAAGGGTACGGAACGGGGCAGGGAACTGCTCTTGCGCACGCCTATGGCCCGCTACGGTGAGGCGAACGAAGTGGCCGGGGCCGCCGTCTTTCTCGCCTCCGATGCGGCCTGTTTCGTCACCGGCCAGATTGTCGCTGTAGACGGAGGTTACCTGGCTTCGGGGGTAAACTGTTGACTGGTTTGCGGTCCGTTTGCAAATCATAAATTCCGGAAGCGCGATCGCCGCGCCGCCGGGTATGCAAGAGGTTCGCATTGGCACGCAGCAAGCGCGTGGAACGCGGAATTCGGCGAGTCGATCTGGCCTACGCTCAGTTGGCGTCGAGCGAGATTGCCCGCGATATCAATCGTGACGTGGTCCTGGAGCTCATTCGCGCCCGCCAGCCTATTTCGCGCGCTGACTTGGCGCGGCTCTCGGGGTTACAGCGGAGCACGGTGTCGCTGATAGTCGAAGATCTGCTCGGAGAGGGTTGGATTCGAGAGGGCGCTGTGGCGAGGCGGCCGCGCGGGCGCAGGCCCACCCTCCTCAACCTTAACGACGATCTCGCTATCATCGTCTGCGATATCCGGCCCGCGCAGGCGGTTGTTGCCGTCGTCGATCTCAACGGGCGCTTTCTCGCCCGCGAGTCGCTTCCAGTTCTCTCCGATCCGGCCAAAGCCGTCGCGCAGATTGTTGAGCGCATGAAGCGGCTCCAGGAACGGCATGGGCAGAAGTCTTTCGAGGGCGTGGGCGTGAGCCTGCCGGGCCGATTCGACCCCGATTCGCAGCGGCTCATCTTCGCCCCCAACCTCAAGTGGCCGCCATACGACATCAAGAAGGCGCTCGAGCGCGGCACGGGGATGAAGGTGGAATTGGATAATGCGGCCAACGCATGCATGCTCTCGGAACTCTGGTTTGGCCGCATGAACGGCGTGCGCAATGCAGTGCTCGTTACGGTCTCGGAGGGCGTCGGGACCGGCGTACTTGCCAACGGACAGCTCGTTTCGGGTAAGAGCGGTATGGCCGGCGAGTTCGGCCATATTCCACTCGATCCGAATGGGCCAAAGTGCGCCTGCGGAGCAGCGGGATGCTGGGAAACCTTTGCGTCTTCATCGGCCGCGCTACGCTACTACGCGCAGTTGGGCCACAATGGCCACCGTCTCGTCATGCACGAACTGATCAAACTCTCCGAGGAAGGCGATCCCCACGCCGTCGAAGCGATCGAGCGGCAGGCGCGCATGATAGGCCGCGGCATGCGCGCGATTCTCGCGGCAATCTCTCCGGAGATCATCCTGGTAACCGGCGACATCATCTCCGCGTGGCCGCGTGTCGCGCCGGTCGTCGAGGACGAGCTCGCGGGTCAAGTGCTGGCCGGCCCTGTGCCCCGCCTTGTCCCTGTAGAAGAAAGTGAAGTGGCGCGCCTGCGCGGAGCCGCCGCTCTGGTCCTGCAGCGCCACACCGGCATGCTCCACCCCAAGAAACCCAAGCCTCGCGTGTGAAAGGCCCCGGGACTTGCCCGTTGTGAGCTGAATTTTGTTTGATAGTCGGCGAAAGAAAGACCTGACGTTCGTATCGGCCGCGACCGGCGGCGGAAATCGGCTCATGAATAAAACAGTGTCTTCCCTCTCTGCGCCACTTCGTCGATTCCTAGCCAGCCTGCCGTTCGCCGCGCTTGGGATCGGCGTCGCGCTGGCCGGCGGAAGGCCACCGGCAGAAAGTCGCCTTCAGGCCCCTTTGGGACTTGGCTATCCCGCATGGCTCGCCTATCGCCCGGTGAATCCGGCTCTTGTCTTCGGTGCCAACGGCGACATCCCGGACACGATCGTGGTACTCGGCCGCGGCCACCTTGAGCAATCCGCTGCGCGAGAGTTGGCGCTGGGCTGGCAGGGCATGCTCAATCGCGTGCTCCGCGTCGTTGAAAGCCCCAGCCCAGGCGCAGCGGAATTGGTTCGGGGCACCCTGGTCGTCGCCACGCAGACTGAACTCCGCGCGTGGCGACCAGAACTGGCTGCCGGTCCGTCGCTCGGACCCGATGCGTACAGATTGCATCGCGCCGGAAGCCTTCTTCTTATCGAAGGCGGCGATACTCGAGGCGCGCTTTACGGCGCTTTTGCCCTGCTGCGCGGTGTCGCCGAAGGGCACTCGCTGCGCGCCCTCGACGAGACCTCGCAGCCCTGGACCGTCGTGCGCTGGACCAACGAGTGGGACAATCCCAACGGAACCATCGAGCGCGGCTATGCGGGCTCTTCGATCTTCTTTGAAGGCGGCCACGTCCGCTCCGATCTTTCGCGCGCCGCCGCCTATGCCCGTCTGCTTGCGTCCGTGGGCATCGACGGTTGCGTCATCAACAACGTCAATGCCGATCCGCGTCTTTTGCTGCCCGAGAACCTCGCACAGATCGCGCGCATCGCCGGTGTGTTTCGCCCCTACGGGGTTCGGCTGGGACTGGCGATTGACATGAACAGTCCCCAGAGTGTCGGCGGATTATCCACATTCGACCCGCTCGATCCGGGCGTCGCCGCATGGTGGCGCGACAAGATGGACGAAATCTACCGCCTCATTCCCGACTTTGGCGGTGTGGTCGTCAAGGCCGACTCCGAGGGGCAGCCCGGCCCGTCCCAATACGGGCGCAGCCAGGCCGATGCGGCCAATCTGATCGCGCGCGCGCTCGCGCCGCACGGCGGAGTGGTGCTTTATCGCGCCTTCGTCTACAACCACCATCTCGACTGGCGCAACCCCAAGGCCGACCGCGCCAAAGCGGCATACGACGTGTTTCATTCACTCGACGGCAAGTTCGACCCGAATGTCATCGTTCAGATCAAATATGGTCCCATCGACTTTCAGGTGCGCGAACCGGTCTCGCCGCTCTTCGCGGGTTTGCCACACACCAACGAGGCCATCGAGCTCGAGATCACGCAGGAGTACACGGGCCAGCAATTGCATCTTGTCTACCTCGCGCCCATGTGGAAGCTGTCGCTCGATACCGACATGCGCGCTTCCGTCCACGGGGCGCCGCTGCTGGTGCGCGACCTGATTCGCGGCCACACGATTGGCCCTCAGCATCACACCCTGGGCGGATTTGTAGGCGTCGCCAATGTGGGCACGGGTCGCTGGCTCGGCAATCCGCTGGCGCTGGCCAATCTTTACGCATTCGGCCGGCTCGCATGGAATCCCGCCCTGAGCGCCGCGGCGATCTCCGATGAGTGGACGCGCCTCACCTTCGGCAACAACGTACAAGTGCACGCAGTGGTCGACAAGCTGCAAATGGACTCATGGCGCATCTACGAGAGCTACACCGGTCCGCTCGGCCTGGGTACGCTCACTGACATTCTCGGTCCCCATTTCGGTCCGAATCCTCAGTCAGCGGAGCGCAATGGGTGGGGCCAGTGGATTCGTGCCGACCACGAAGGCGTTGGTATGGACAGGACGGTCGCGACGGGCACGGGATACATCGGCCAGTATCCCGCGCCGCTGGCCGCCGAATATGAGTCCCTGAAGACCTGTCCGGACGATCTGCTGCTTTTCATGCATCATGTGCCGTACAATTACCACCTGCACAACGGCGAAACCGTAATCCAGTACATTTACAACTCGCATTACTGGGGCGCGCAGGCCGCGGCCGTGCAGATTCCGGCCTGGGAGTCGCTGCACGGCAAGGTGCCGGATGCCACTTACGCCGAGGTCCTGAAGCGTTTTGAGTTTCAGGCCGGTCACGCCATCGTCTGGCGTGATGCCATCACAAAATGGTTCGCGCGCAAGTCGGGCATCGTCGACAACCTCCATCGCGTTGGTCATTACCCCGGCCGCATCGAGGCTGAAGATATGACGCTCGACGGCTACTCGCCTGTCGATGTGACGCCATGGGAGACGGCTTCCGGTCGCAAGGCCGTTGAGTGCGTCGGCCGCGCGCAATGCTCGGTCTCGCTCAGGTGGGACAAGCCCGATGGCTGGTACGACATTGCCGTCCAGTACTTCGACCTCAACAATGGTGCCTCGCATTACACTCTCGAGGTCGATGGGCACGCTATCGATGCGTGGGACGCGGACATGAACCTTCCTGACTACCGTATGAACGGAAATACGTCTACGCGACAAACGGTCCACAACGTCGCATTGCATCGCGGAGATGAGTTACTGCTCCTCGGCAGGCCAGACGGACGGGAGCCAGCTCCGGTCGATTACATCCAGATCACACCAAGCCCAGCGAGCGCTGCCTTGCACTCGCTGAATCAATCGCGGTAAGAGCCGCGGTAAAGGGAATCCAGCATGGATGAACGGAAAACGCTGAATGGGATCGCCGCGCTGCGCGCCGCATCTCTCGCAGCCGCCGTTCTTTTCGTCTGTCATCCGGGGAATGCGCAAAAGACCCTCTCATCGCAGGTTTGGATTGGAACCTGGGCTGCGTCGCAGCAGATTCCCGAGCCGCAGAATGCTCTTCCGGCTGAAGCATTGCGGGACGCCACCGTGCGCGAGATCTTTCACCTCTCTATTGCTGGAAAAACGCTGCGTGTGCGCCTGTCGAACGCCTTCGGCACCGAACCGCCGCTCTTCGCGTCGGTGCACATCGCCCGAGCCATCTCGCCAGCCTCGGCTGCGATTGTGCCCGGTTCGGATGCTGCGCTCACGTTCTCGGGCGCGCCGGACGTGACCGTTCCCGCTGGCGCCGAGTATCTCTCTGATTCGATCGATTATCCAGTAGCTGCCCGCTCAAACCTTGCCGTGAGTTTTTATATCGAGATCGCGCCCGCCCGTGAAACCGGCCATCCGGGTTCGCGCGAAACCACATACTAAACGCATGGGGACAACGTCTCCAAAACCGACTTGCCCGAAGCCGGGCATATGGATCACTGGTACCAGATTTCGGGTATCGATGTGCTCGCACCGCGTGGCGCGGCTGCGATTATCGCATTCGGCGATTCCATCACCGACGGCCACGCCTCGACGACCAGCGGCAACGACCGCTGGACTGACGATCTCGCGGAACGGCTGCAGCGGTCCGCGGCGACGAAGGAGATCGGCGTCCTCAACGAGGGCATCGGAGGAAACCATCTGCTCATCGACGGCCTGGGCCCCAACGCGCTTGCCCGCTTTGACCGCGATGTGCTCGCTCAGGCGGGCGTGCGCTGGGTAATCGTGCTCGAAGGCATTAACGATCTGGGTGGATTGACTCTGAATGACGACGTGCCGGAGGAAGACCACCACCAGGTGGTGCGTCGCATCATCGCGGCCTACGAACAGATCGTAGCCCGCGCCCGTGCGGATGGGCTCTCCGTCATCGGCGGAACGCTCACGCCCTTCGTTGGGTCGGACTATTACCATCCCCCCGCAGCGAGCGAAGCGGATCGCGAAGAGATCAACCGCTGGGTCCGCACGCCGGGGCATTTTGATGCGGTCGTCGACTTCGATAAAGCCGTACGCGATCCCGAGCATCCGGACCAGATGCTGCCAGCCTACGATTCAGGCGATTACCTGCACCCCTCACCCGCTGGCTATCGAGCCATGGCAAACGTAATTCCTCTCTCGCTCTTCACGCACGCGCACAACCGTGCGGAATGACGGCGGAGCCACAATTCGGAGCAAGAACCGCGGCCGGCGCACCGCCAAACTTGCGCGGCTCCTGCACTTGTTCTTATCTTATTCAGGCGGCCCGTGCTCGATGAACTTATCCACCCACGCGATGAAGTACTTCATATTCGGCGCGTCGGTATGGCCTCCGTCGTCCTGCCGCCACGAGAGTTGCCCATCCAGCAGTCCATCGTTCACTGGCGGCATCTTCGCCGTGCGGTAATCTCCCTCGATGCCGATGCCTTTCGCTCCCAGCAGCCTGTACACGCGGCTTGCATCCACGGTCGCCATAAAGCTGCCTCTCTGATCGAGCCACTTCGCATCTCCCTTCTCCGGAATTCCGTAACTGATAAACGTCAGCCGCGGCGCGCACAGCGCAATCAGCTCATTCGAATCCACGGGAATGTCCCCCGGGTTCATGCTCCCGAAAGTCGCCTTCGACGCCCCGTACTTCAAAAAGTTTCCGGCCATCCAGTGATATTCGCCCGTCCCCGTCAGATTCTCTACGGCCTCGCCAAAGTTGCGGCGCAGCAGCGTGGCGCCTCCCTTTCCAGAGGAGCCGATCAGCGCCATCGCAAAGCGCTGATCGAAGGCCATGGTCACCAGTGCCGCTTTGCCGTAGCGCGAGACTCCTTCGATGCCCACGTGCCTGCAGTCCACCGCCGGATCCGTCTCAAGGTAATCCAGCGCGCGGCTTGCGCCCCAAGCCCAGGCGCGCAATGCGCCCCATTGGTCCGATTTGCGCGGCTGGCCCTTGTTTGCCAGGCCGATGATGCCGCGCGTCAGCCCCGCTCCGTTATCGACCTGCACGGTCGTCGGATCAAGCAGCGCAAAACCCCATCCGTCGGCAATCAACTGCCATGTGTTCGGCAGTCCTCCATCCGCATTCAACTGCGGAAACTGAAACGGCGTGCGTTTCACGATCTCCCACGCCGGATGCTGCGCAAACACTTCCTTGAGCGACGGGTCCTCTTGCTCAAGCAGCGCCTTCAGCGCAGCATTGATGCGGTCCATTTCCTCTTCGTTGGGCTCGTTCGGCGCCGGAAACCCCGCAGGGCCGAACATGATCAGGACCGGCACTTTGCCCCTCGCGCGGGCCGGCGTCACCAGCATCATGTGAATCTTCACGCTGATCAGGGGGTACGATGAGTTGTCCACCTCGCCGATCAGGTCCTTCGCGATGACCGGATTGAAGCCGATCATCTCGTGGTCCACAGTGCGTACCCTCCAGTTCACTTTCGGTAGGTCCCTCGAAACGAGCCCATAGACATATTTTGAGAACATCTCCACAAGCTGGGGACGGCGCTTGTCCCACCACATGCTGGCGGTTGTAACTTTATCACCGTTGGTCATGGTCAGCGGATCGGGAATATTCGGATAAGGATTGGCCTTCGACTCGTCGTAGTTGGCGTGGTTCGGTGCACTCTCGTCGCCGTTCGGCCCGGGGCGCAGCGCCTCGATGCCGAGCTGCTCCATCATGTTCTGGTGATCCTGCTCCGTCGTGAAGTTCACGGGCGGGGGCAGCGAAGTGCCGTTGGAGTTCTGGCCATAGAAAGCCTGGGCGCCGGTAAGAGCAACCGACAAAAACAGAACAACATCCTGGATTCTCACATAGACCTCACTGGAAGGTTCCCATCCAATCGTGCCCCCAAGCCGGTTCGATCCGGTTTTCGAGTCGGGAGGGGCGCACCGTCCGCCGCCTTGCACAGCAGCGCATCTCAGGCCGCGCCAAGACCGGAATTGTGGCCGCGCACCGCGCTTCAGCGGGAGGCGCTACCCCTATCTGACAGCGCCACGTGCAGAACGGCTTCAAATGCAGGCTTCGGTTTGCCGTCGCGGCCAAAGATCAGAGGGTAATTCGTTCGCCTCGGCACAGGCCAGTTATTGAGCCACGAATCCCCGTCCATCACGCCCCAGAAGGTGACCCGTGTGATCTCGCCATGATGCTTGAGATAGACGCGGAAAAGCTCTGCATAGCGCGCTGCCAACTCCTGTTGTACTGCCTCTGGCAACCCGTTAACATACGGATCGAGATTCGGATTTTGCTCGATGTGGAGATTCACGTCGGCCGTAGGACGCTGTCCGGCCGAAGGCAGAAGGTTGATATCGAGCTCGGAGATCGCAACCTTCAGCCCCAGCGCCGCAAACGCCGAGATGGTGGCGTCCTCCTGCTCCGGTGTGGGCCACGTCAGGTTGTCGTGATTCTGCAGGCCCACGCAGTCGATGGGAACTCCCTCCGCCTGCAGCTTCTTGATCAGCGCAATCGCTCCCTTGCGCTTGGCCTCATTCTCCAGGTTGTAGTCGTTGTAGGTGAGCTGTGCCTGCGGATCGGCCTCGTGCGCGTACTCGAAGGCCTTGGCAATATAGTCGGGACCGATGATTTTGTACCACAGCGACTCCCGCAGCGTGCCGTCTTCGTTGAGCGCTTCGTTCACCACGTCCCAACTCTGGATCTTCCCCTTGTACCGACCGACAACCGTGAAGATGTGGTCGCGCAGCCGCGCAAGCAGGGCGTCGCGGGTCAGCAGATCCCCTTTGTTGTCGCGAAAAACCCACGCCGGAACCTGGTTGTGCCACACCAGGTTGTGTCCCACGATGAACATGTGGTGCTCTTCACCGAAGGCTACATATTTGTCCGCGAGTGTGAAGTCATACTTGTCCGGCAGGGGATGGATATTCTCCCACTTTAGAGCGTTCTCCGGCGAAATGGAGTCGAACTGCGCCTCGACGATGGCGTCGCCGCGCTTATCCTGGCCCGTGATCTGCGCCGCATCGATGGCCGCTCCCACATAGAAGTCTCCCTTGAAGGCTTCTTTGAGTGAAGTGGGTGCGTGGCTCGCCGCTGCGGATGCGGCGAAGAGCGCCGCCAATATTGCCATTCGCCCGGCCATCTCCCCATTCCCCGACATTGAATCCTCCTTAAATTCGCTGTGCCCGACCTCATCACGCAAGACCCCGTTGCGCCGGACCGCGCCCAACTCACTAGACTTTCTGCGGAGCAAAGGTCTTGCGCCGTTCGACCAGTTCGTCCGCGATCTTCTGGTTCAATTCGCGCGTGATCGGATAGAAAAAGAGAAACGCGGCCGTCGCGAAGTATGCCAGGCCCGCGTAAACGCTCGCGGTTAGCAGAATGCCGGCTTGCGCGTGCGCGGTTTGCACGGGAGCCCCAGAGACAAATCCATAAAGCGAAAACAGCCAGCCCGCGATGGCGCCGCCGAGCGCGAGCCCCGCCCACAGCGCAAACACGACGGCGGCTGTAACGGTGCCGCTCGCGCGGCGCCCTGTCTTCCATTCACCGTAGTCGGCTACATCGCCCATCATCGCCCACAGGAGCGGGCCCGACAACCCGAAGGCGAACTGCCGAAGCACTTCGGTTCCGATGATCGCGGTGATAGCGCCCGGCGGAATCAACAGCAGGGCCATGTTGAAGATGCCTACCAGAACCATGCTCGTGATAAATAGCGGGCGCTTGCCAATGCGGACTGAGACCGCCGTGGAGAAGGCGACTCCGGCAAGCAGCGCGGCCAGGCCGAATCCGTTGAACCATGCAAACAGATTCACGTTGCGCGCGACGTATCGGAAATAGGGGAGCATCACATTGCCGCGCACCAGGATGGCGATGAAATAAAACAACGTAGCCAGGAAAAGCACGATCCACGGTCGGTTGCTGAACAGGTCGGCAAGATCCTGGCGGAGTGAAGTCTTCTGCGACGGGTCGGGCTGGACGCGCTCCTTTGTGCACAGGAATGCAACGATGAAGAAGACCACGCTGAGGATGGACAGGAGTCCCATGGTGAGCTGATAGCCGCGCGCGTCGTTTCCGCGTCCGAAGTACCGGACCATCGGGATGGCGAGGCTGGCGACGACAAAACCGGCGGTGTTGGCCGCGATCTGACGATAAGACGCGATGCTGGTCCGTTCGTCGGGATCCAGCGTCATCACCGCGGTCAGCGAGGCATAGGGCACGTTGTTGATGGTGTAGACCACCCTGAGCAGGAGGTAAGTGGCCCAGGCGTAAATAATCTTGCCGACCGGATTGAAGTCCGGTGTCGTGAAAGTAAGTACGCCGACGATGCCGAAGGGCACCGCTGTCCACAAAAGCCAGGGACGAAACTTTCCCCACCGCGAGCTGGTCCGGTCGGCGATCATACCCATCACGGGATTGAGGCAGGCTACGCCGAGGCCCACGACAAGGAAGAGCGTTCCCGCCTGCGCCGCCGACAATCCGAAGGTGTGCGTATAGAAGTCCAGTTGCAGCGCCAGCATCGCCTGGAAGACGAAGTTGGCCGCCATATCGCCCAGCGCGTAGCCTGATTTCTCCGCGAAGGATAGTTTCTCGATCATTGCCGTCTCATCTCTCGCCGGCGTTCCCGGCCGCGCTTACCGCCTTACCTCAAGCGTCAGCTTCGTCAGGTCCGCATCGCGCGAGGAGTTGCCAATCATCAGCTCAAAGTCCCCGGGCTCAACTACGAATTTCATTTCGATGTTGTAGAAGGCCAGCAGGTCCGGCGTGACGTCGAACGTCACCGTCGTGCTTTCGCCCGGATTGAGCCACACCTTGCGGAAGCCCTTTAGCTCTTTCACGGGCCGTGTCACCGAGCTCACCACGTCGCGGATATAAAGCTGAACCACCTCGCTCCCTTCGCGCTGTCCCGTATTGGTTACATCTACCAGCACGCGTGTCGATCCGTTGAGTCCGATCCTGTTCTTCGTCAACCGCGCGTTCGCAATCGAAAACGTCGTGTAACTCAGCCCGTAGCCAAAGGCATAAAGCGGCGACACGTCGTCGAAGAGATACCCGCGCCGCGCCGAGGGCTTGTAGTTGTAAAACGCCGGCAGGTGTCCCACCGAGCGCGGCACCGTGATGGGCAGCTTCCCGCCCGGGTTGTAATCGCCGAAGAGCACCTCGGCCACGGCGCGCCCTGTCTCCTGTCCCAGGTACCAGCACTCGTAGATCGCCGGCACATTGTCGTTGAGGACATTGATGGAGAGCGGCCGCCCGTTGAAGAGAAATGCAATCACCGGCTTGCCGAGCGCGGCCATCGCTTTCACCAGTTCGTTTTGCCGGCCGATCAGATCGAGGCTCGTGCGGTCGCCCATGTGCTGCAGCGACCACGCCTCGCGCGAGGTCTGCTCGTTGCCGCCGATCACGAGCACAATCACGTCGGCCCTCCGGGCGACCTTGACGGCTTCGGCAATCTGTCTCCGGTCCTCGTCGGGATCGCTTGGCACCACCTCGTCCTGGTTCCAGGTGCCGCCCACAGTGATCTTGCAACCCTCGCTGTAGAGGATCTTGACCTTGGCGCCGACCTTCTCCTTGATCCCGTCAAGCACGGTCACGTTGTGCCGCGGCGCCCCGGAGTAGCCGCCCAGCAGGCTGCGGTGCGCATTCGGTCCGATGACCGCGATCGATTTGATCCTGTTCAAATCAAGCGGCATCACGCCACTTTCGTTTTTCAGGAGCGTAATCGCCTCGCGGGCCGCCGTCAGCGCCAGCTCGCCATGCTCGTGGCAGCCAACAACACGTTCAGCCTCTTCCGGATCGACGTAAGGGTCGTCGAACAATCCCATCTCGAACTTCCAATAGAGCATGGGCGCCACCAGCTCATCGAGCTCCCGTTCCTTCAACACGCCCCTGCGTACCAGCCCCACCAGGTGCAGATAGCAATCCGGATCGGGCAGTTCGATGTTGACGCCGGCCCGCACCGCCAGCGCGCACGACTCTTTGCTGTCTTTGGCCACAAAATGCCCATGCGTGTCCGGCCGGTAGCCGAGCTCCCAGATGGCGAAGTAATCCGAGACGACGAACCCCTTGAAGCCCATCTCTTTGCGAAGAACATCGCGCAGCAGCCACCTGTTGGCGTGTGAGGGCACGCCGTCGAGCTCGTTGTAGGAGGCCATCACGCTGATTGCGCCAGCCTCGCGCAGCACCTCCTTGAACGGATAGAGAAAGGTCTCGCGTAGCACGCGCAGCGACACGTTCGCCGGCGCGCAGTTCATACCCGACTCCGGTTGGCCATGCCCTGCAAAGTGCTTGAGCGTCGCAATCACACGGCGCTTGTCGCGGAATGTCGCGTCCCCCTGGAACCCTCGTACCGCCGCAATGGCCAGCCGTGAAACCAGGTACGGATCTTCGCCATAGGTTTCTTCTACGCGCCCCCAGCGCGGCTCGCGCGCCACGTCCACCACAGGCGTCAACGCATGATGCGTCCCGCGCAGCCGTGCCTCGGCCGCCGTCGTGGTAAATAGCGCCTCCACCAGCTCCGGATTGAATGTCGCGCCCAGAGCGATCGGCTGCGGAAAGCTGGTTCCGTCCACCGCGGCGTGCCCGTGCAGGCACTCTTCGTGGAAGATCACCGGAATGCCCAGCCGGCTATTCTCGAGGAAGAACTTTTGGATGGCATTGGTCAGCACCGCCATCTCTTTTGCGTTCTTGCCCTTGCCGGCGTCGCTCGGCCGGCCTACCTGGCCCAGCCCACGCCGATCCTTAAACGCCGCCCTGGCCTTCGCCTCGTCGAAGTTTCCCTCCGCGTCCACCAGCATCTCCGGCTTCTTTTGCCAGACGCACATCATCTGCGCGGCCTTCTCTTCGAGCGTCATCCGCGACAGCAAGTCTTTAACCCGTGCCGCCGACCGCAGCCTAGCGTTCTTGTAAGCGGGCAGGGGCGCAGTCTTTTGCCTTGCCTTTGCGATTTGCTTTTTCATAGGTTCCATTCCGGTTGGAGCTGCAAAGCGGCGGCCCGATAGCCGCCTGAAAAATATCGTGCTCTTTCGGCCGGGTCGCGAACAAATTAGGAGTGTCTTGTTCCGGAGGATTTCGGCAGTGGCGATCGCGGATACGGGAAGGTTCGAGGGATGTTACGCGAGTATGAAAATCCTGTTGGGCAGCGGCTCGCCCTGCAAGCGTCCCTGATCGCAAAGGTGAGTTCTGCTCCAAAACGTTCCGTCGACCCCTAGCTGCGCTGCAGAGCAGTTTAGCCGCTGAATTGTCGAAAAAGCAAGAAGAAAAGCGATTTTCTCGATGTTGACGGTCGCCGTATCCAACTGTTTGCCGGTCCCTGCGCCGCGGCGCCCACCCGAAACTACCCCGTTCATCGGCGTCACAGGAATGGACCTTGGGCCCACGCCGACTCACCCCGGAATCCCGATTGCATTGAGGGACGCCCTGGCAGATTCGATTTGCAGGAGAGGCGGCGCTCAAGCGCGCATGCGGAAGGGCTCGGCGTGGACGATGCCTGCGCCTTCGCGAATGGTCAGGATCTGGTCGGCCTTTACGTCGGTGAGCCGCGTCACGGTGCCGCTCGGCCAGTGGACCTCGATCACATTCGCCTTCGTCGAAGTTCCCAGGCCGAACGTCAGCACCAGTTCGCTCGACGACAGGTAGCTCGATCCGCTGCGCAGCATCTGCTTTTGCGACGTTGTATTGGACTGCACCCAGACCACCGAGCCGATGCCGTCGCGATTCGACCGGGTCCCCTCCAACTTGATGCGCAACGCGTGGTTGGTTGCTCCTTCGTTCAGGAAGAGCTGCGCCGGCCCGTTGTTGGCAGTGATCACGATGTCCGGCGCACCGTCGTTGTTAATGTCGCCATACGCGGCGCCGCGGGCCACGCGGGGCGAGTCGAAGGCCGCGCCCATCTCGGCAGTTTCGTCCACAAAGTTTCTGCCGTCGACGTTGCGGTAGAGGTGCGGCCGCTCGGCGTAGTGGACGCGGTGCTGGATCGCCTCGATCGCGGGGTCAAGGTGGCCGTCGGCAACGTAGATGTCAGGCCAGCTATCGAGGTTGTAGTCGAAAAAGAAGCAGCCGAAGCCGAGCGTAAGCAGGCTGGTGCGGCCGATCGAGGAAGTTGGCGCAACGTCCACGAAGAGGCCGTTTTCCTGGTTCTGGTAGAGCGCGATCATCTGGTTCGAGAAGTTGGTGATCAGCAGGCTGGGATAGCCGGAGTGGTTGTAGTCCGCGGCGTCGATGCCCATCCCCGCGCGCGCCACGCCGTCTTCGCTGTAGGCGATGCCCTCGGGGATGCCTTTTTCGGAAAAGGTGCCGTTACGATTGTTGATGTAGAGCTTGTTGGGCTCGGTGTCGTTGCTCACGGCAATGTCGGGCCAGCCGTCCTGGTTGGCGTCGAGAATGGCGATGCCCAGGCTCTTCGAGGTCGGGTCGTAGAGGCCAGCCTTCTTTGTCACATCGGTAAACGTGCCGTTGCCGTTGTTGTGCCACAGCCGCAGCGAGGCGCCATGGTACGACTCCGGCGTGCAGAAAGACTTGTGAACGCCGTCCATGGTGCAGTACAGGTCGGTCTGCGGCGTCCACTGGACGTAGTTGGCCACAAGCATGTCGAGCCGGCCGTCGTGATCGGTATCGACCCACGCGGCACTGGTGCTCAGGTCGTGCGGTCCCAACAGCCCGGCTTCCTTTGTCACATCGGTAAACGAGCCGTTGCCGTTGTTACGGAACAAGTGGTTTTGCCCATAAGCGGTTACGAAGAGGTCGTCGTAGCCGTCGTTATTGTAGTCGCCCACCGCAACGCCCAGTCCGTACATGGGGATGGCGAGCCCGGCCTGTCTGGTTACGTCGGTAAAGGTGCCGTCATGGTTGTTGCGGTAGAGGTGAGGTGTAGTCACGCGGCCGGGATGGCCGGGCCAGCGCGTGCCGTTCACGATAAAAATGTCCTGCCAGCCGTCGTTGTTGTAGTCGATGAAGGCCACTCCGGGCCCAAGGGTTTCGGGCAAGTACTTCTTGCCGAAGGCGCCGCTGTTGTGAACGAAATGGATGCCAGCGGAGCGCGTGATGTCG